>Ga0136617_10003804_pt1 | contig 13490 bp, 14 predicted proteins | sample AntDrymUQ3222106_2_FD_129672 | JGI IMG/M metagenome (GOLD analysis project Ga0136617, IMG submission 129672) | Polar desert sand microbial communities from Dry Valleys, Antarctica - metaG UQ322 (21.06) | ecosystem: Environmental > Terrestrial > Soil > Desert | place: Antarctica: Dry Valley...
AGTCGGGCCCGCTCCTCGGCCGTGAGCTTAAGCGCCTGAGCTTGAACGATTTCGAGTTGACTTGACATACGAACCTCGGGGCTCGGAATAGCACCGATCATACGCCCGCCGGGCAGCGCTTGCTGAGGTCAACCAAGGTCGAACAATGAACCGGCAAACCGCAGGAAATCGCCCGCTTCCACGCGTGCGCGCACAGCCGCAAGGTCCGGCGCAAAGGCACGATCGCGGTCCCAGAAGGGATGATTTGTTTTCAGTCGTTTAGGTTCCCTCTTTAGCAGCTACCGGAATGGTGGTCCGAGTCGAGGTCCGGTATCGCCTGCTTATCAAAGGCCTCACCACGCGCGCGGCGGCGAAGCTCCTCGACCAGTTCAGTGTCCGCGCGGCGGTTGATGGACCCGACACGTATGTAGGTGCCCGGTCCGTGCCCTCGGACTTAAGGTGATCCGGTCGACTGGTGCTCGCATGCACCTCCGCGCTGAGGATATCCGTCGGGCGCCAGGGCAGGATTTCCAGCTCGGGCCCCAACCGTGGCGACACGCCGTCGGCGATGACATTCGCCCGCAGTTCTTCCGCGTCCGGTGGAGCATCAACGCCGCGAACGTACCGCGTGCGATCCTCCACGCCGATCAGCAGCACACCGCCGGATGTGTTCGCGCCACACTGGTTCGAAGCACGGCCTTCGCGGACGAGAGATCGCGCTTGATCTCCAGCGTCTTGCCTTCGGGTTGCTTGAGAAGGCTTGCAAGGTCCACAACTAGGAAGCTGCGGAACCGGCAATCGTACCGAGCAGCGCAGAATCGATACGGCGGCGAGCTAACCGATTCGCCGGCGTCATGCTCGCGAGTGCTCGACATGGACCATCGCACCCGCACGTCGAAGCGTTCCGTTGACCACGTTCACTGCCGGCGATGCTTGCCTCGCAATTTCCATCCGGCACTACCAGAACGTCGCCGGGCTTGCCAAAGGCAATCGCCGCACAGGGCGCAAGAAAGTCACGCGCGCGATTGCGCACGGTCAGTGCGACGCCACAGAAACGCTTGGCCCTGGTCAACGGCCGAATGCGGTAATCAAGAGCTCAGCTCCGACCGTTGGCATCGACGATCCAGCCAGTCGATGCGTCACCCAGCGCCGTGACAACCGCGGGATCGGGTCTAACAAAGTGGCGAGATACAGTGAGAACGGGAGGAGACGCGGCCATACCTTCCTTTCGCGGCTTGTGGGCGCCGCAACGTGGTAATGGGATCGAAGAGGTAGGCACTTGACTGATCGAACCGATGTTTCACCCGTTCGCCGGCGTCGTGCGCGACATGCGTGCCACCCGACGTAGCCTCGAGTAGTTCGTCCGGCGTCACTTCCTCGCGCCGCGCCAAGTCGAAAGCGCCAGCCTCATTTTCCAACGGTCATGCTGGGGATCTCCAGCCGACGTGTGGCCGCAGGGATGTAGATGCTCTGGAATGAGATCGGTGCGCGATGATGCGTATACGAAAAAATCTCGAGGACCATCCCAAAACCATTTTGCTTGGTGAGCTTGAGGATTGCGCGCACTGCATCGGGGAAGGTAGTTGCATGGATGCGTTGCGTGAACGAGAACGTCGGGGCGTTGAAGTGCCGCGCGAGTAGATTGCGGATCACGACGCGATGCAGCTCGCGAAAGGGTAGATCGAGGATGGGGCGGAAGCGCTCGGCATCGATGTAGTACTCGCTCAGGCAGTCGAATTCGCCAGTGACGTTGATGCGGCGGCGTATCCGGATGCAGCTCTGTGCTCTGAGAAACTGCGACCACGCGCCCCTCATATGGAGGACGGTACGTTCGATCGCCTCGGCGTAGACGGGGACAACTGCCGTCCCATCGTCGCCTACGAAACGGAAGTGCAGCAGTTGGTCGGACTGCGAAGCATCTCCGGATACGAAGGTCCCGTGACCGTGCCTTCGTACCAGTACGCGCTCGCTGGCCAGCCGCGCGAGAGCTTTTTGCACGGTGCCAAGGCTCAGTCCCACGGACAGCGCGATCTCACGCTCGGGCGGCAACTTGTCGCCCGGCGACCAATGGCCAGCGGCAAGCGCATCGAGCAGCGCTGCACGCAGCCGAACGTGTCGTGGCTCATCGACGTGGGCTGGGTCCTCCACCGCGGCGCGTACCTGTTCGAGAGTCGACGGATGAGCGGCCTGTCCCCGCGAGGCTGCGACCTTTCGATGCTCCACTAAAGCGAGCAGATCAACGCTCATTGCTTTTTCCCGATCAAAGAGTACAGTAGCTACAGTGCTATAGATCATAACGTATCGCCAATCTACTGGCAAGGGCGAAGCCCTGCAGTCCCGGTCATACGTCAACGACAACTTTGGTGCCTCGATGCGTCTGAACGACGAAGAGCAAGCGATGCTCGCAGGAGAGATGGGGCCGGTGCGGGAGTTCGCGCTGCGGCATCAGGTCACGGTCGGGGAATTCTTTGGCGCACAGGATCTCGTCCGAGTTAGCCAAGCTCACATCATGGCGGACACCGAAAGTCTCGGTGAAACCGGGGTCGCGCTGCTCGAACGGCTCGCGAATCACCCCGCAGAGGAACGCCGCGTACGCATTCCGACCATTACCGATCCTCGCGGCACTGACTTCAGCAAGGCCGAGCTCCTCAAGCAGGCGCCCTGGATGCTGGATCTGGAGCGCAGGACGATCGCGGCTTTCGTGAAGCTCGGCGTAATGTTGACCGATACGTGCATCAACTATCAGACCGTACAGGCGGCCACTCAGGGCGAGCACATCGCGTTTGGCGACACCGGTGTGGTGATCTATTCGAATTCAGTGTCGGGCGCACGCTCGAACTTCGAAGGCGGTCCATCAGCGTTGGCCGCGGGACTCACCGGTCGCACGCCCCGATACGGTTTTCATCTGAACAGGCATCGTCGCGCAACCTTGCGCGTGCGTGCAAGCTGGACGCCAAAGAGCTTCAGCGACTGGGGTGCATTGGGCGGAGTGATCGGTCGTTTGGCTGGCAACTACTGGGCGGTACCGGTCATCGAGGGAATCGAGACGCCGCCGACCTCGGACCAGCTGAAGCACTTCGGCGCCGCGATGGCGAGCTTTGGCTCGGTCGCCCTATTTCACATGGTCGGGGTGACACCCGAGGCAGGGCGTCTCTCCGACGTTGCCGGCGCTGATCTGGCTGACGTACGCGTCGGCCGGACCGAAGTGCAGGCCCTACAGAATTCTTACCGCTTTCGCGAAAAGGTCGATGTGGTGGTTTTCTCCGCACCGCAATTGAGTCTTTTCGAGCTCGCTGCCCTTGCAGACCTGGCGGACGGCAAGCGCTTCGTTGTGCCGCTGCTCGCCGTGACGAGCCCGCAGGTAAAGCCGGAATCCGACCGCATGGGGTTCACGCAGCGCATCGAGCAAGCAGGCGGTACCGTGCTCTCCGGGATGTGCTTCTACCAGTCATACGCGCGCGAGATCGCGGAAGCGAACGGCTGGAAGCGCCTCGTGACGAACAGTGCAAAGTTGGTGAATATCCTGGGCGGCTACGGGTACCTGCCGATGCTCGCTTCCATGGAAGAGTGTGTACAGGCCGCAACCGTCGGGCGAATTCAATGAGGCAACGAACTTTCAAGGCTCGTCACGCGATGGGCGAGACGGTCGAAGGAATCGCGCTCGTTGCAAAGGACGGTTTTTCTGCGCGTTACGACCTGGATCGCGCGCGGGGCGTGTTCTCGCGCCCGCAACACCAGCTAGCGGGTGAAGGGTACGTAGGACGGATTCTCGTGCTGGAAACTGTAAAAGGCGGTGTTGCTTCCGCGTGGATGTTGCATGACATGAAGGCCCGCGGCATCTGCCCGCTCGCGCTGGTATTCAATTCGGTGAACCCGATCATCGCGCAAGGCGCGGCTCTTGCCGATCTGCCGATGCTAAGCGGCTTCGATCAGGACATCACGTCGCTCGTTCGAAGTGGCGACAGAATTCGCGTTTCACCAGGAGATGCAACGCTAGAGGTGATGGAGAGGGGTGGCTGCGCTTCGGCTGATTCGGCGATCAGTATCGAGACTCATGCGTCCCAATCTAACATTCGAAACGTCGAAGAAGGATTAAACAATGCATAACAACCCCTTGAAGGAACGACTGGTGAAGGGTGACCATGCCTTCGGTACGATGGCATTCGAATTTTTCACTGCCGGTCTGCCGCAAATCGTTCGCTCGGCTTGTGCCGAGTTGCTGATGTTCGACATGGAGCACAGCGGAGCCGGTTTTGAGACCATCAAACAGCAGGGGCTGACCGAGATGCGTACGGCGGGGGCAGCCGGTCCCACCGGCGAACACAGTTTAACCGACGGCTACGGCCACGATCACGTGAGGACGCCATGAATGCCATTGCATGCAGAACTCATTGGACTGCAGTCGCCCTACTGCTTTTAGTCAGCAGCGCGTGGGCACAGAACTACCCAAGCAAGCCTATCCGCCTCGTCGTGGGCTACCCTGCTGGCGGTGCCGCCGACATCGTCACCCGCGAGATAGGACATAACCTGGCCAAGACATTGGGCCAGCCCGTAACCGTGGAAAATCGCCCTGGCGCCAGTGGCAACTTGGGTGCCAATGCGGTAGCGAAGGCGCCGCCGGACGGTTACACGCTCCTCATGGGCTCCATCAGCAGCAACGCGATCAATCCGACTCTGTACGCGAACATGCCGTACGACGCTGTCAAGGACTTCATCCCTGTCACGTTGGTTGCATCGGCACCCGCGGTACTCGTCGTCGCGCCGAATTTATCGGTGAACTCGACTGCCGACCTCATTGCCTTGGCCAAGACGAAACCCGCGCAACTCACTTTCGGTTCGTCCGGCAACGGCACAACACAGCATCTGGCTGGTGAACTGCTCAAGAAAGTGGCGAGCGTGGATATGATCCACGTTCCCTACAAAGGCGTGCCGCAAGCCATCCTGGATCTACTCTCAGGCAGGATATCGCTGATGTTCTCACCCGCTCCCTTGGTACTGCAGCATGTGAAAGAGGGACGGCTCAAGGCACTCGCGATTACCAGCGCCGGCCGATCGCCGCTGTTGCCTGACGTACCGACGGTGGCGGAAGCCGGGTTGCCGGGCATAGAGTTCGGCGCCTGGAACGGAGTGTTCGTACCGGCCGGCACACCGGAGGACATCGTCAGTGTGCTGAACCGCGAGATCGTGCGAATCATTGCATTGCCGGAAGTGCGCGAACGGCTGATCGCCCTTGGATTCGACCCCGGCGGCAATACGTCCGCGCAGTTCAAGGCGATGGTCAATGCTGAAATCGAAAGATGGGCCAAGGTTGTTCGCGATTCGGGCGCGCGAGTCGATTGAATGCCCTTTTGCCCTCCTGCAATCTCAATCCCGAAGCCATCACCAATGAGGCCGGTGCTGCCATGACCGCCGCCAGATCGAAGCTCTATCCAATCCACCCACTGCCGACCCAGCCGCCGCTTGACTCACCCCGAGTCGCTTCAGGCTTATTTCGCTCTTGGAAAATGCTGATCGGAATTCTTGAACCATGATGCTACGAGACCTGCTCGATGGCTTCCGCCCTGCGCTCGGCCACCTGATTTTCGAGTTCGCCACGCCCGGTATCGGCTGGCTGGTCCGCAACGCCGGCGCCGATTTCCTCCTGTTTGACATGGAGCACAGCGGGTTCACTTTCGAGACCGCCAAGCTTGCGGTGCTTTCCACCCGCGCCGCCGACATCCCGCTGGTGCTGCGCGTTCCGTCGCACGACGCGAAAGATCTGGCCCGCGCCTGCGACATCGGCGCGGACGGTGTCATGGTCCCGCTGGTCGGTACCCCGGAGGAAGCAAGGTCCATCGTCGCAGCGGTCAAATATCCCCCTGACGGACGCCGGGGCGTAAGCCAGGTCCAGATGCACGACCGCTATCGCGTCGGCCCGTTCGCCGACAAGGCACGGGCGGCGAACGCGGCGCTGGCGCTGTTCGCGCAGATCGAATCGCGCCAGGGCGTCGAACATGCCGACGCGATCGCGGCCGTGGACGGCGTCGACTGCCTGTGGGTGGGACACATGGATCTGTCGTGCTCGCTCGGCGCGCCTGCGCAGTTCGATACGCCAGATTTTCAGGCGTCGATTCGCGCCGTGGTCGCCGCCGCGCGCAAGCACGGCAAACGCGCGGGACGTATGGTGCGCAACGCGGAGGAGGGCGCGGCGCAGCATACGCTGGGCTTCAACTGTTTCGTGCTGGGCAGTGACACGCAGGTCTACCAGGCCGCGCTGGCGCAGGGGATCGGCGCGCTGCGTGCCACGCTGGACGGCGAATCGCCGTGAACCGTCTGCGCGTCGCGGTCAGCGCGGCGTTTCGTCGCAAGGACGGGCGGTGGAACTTCCCGGGATTCGACCTCGCAACGCTCGTCGATGACCCGGCGTTCGACGTCATCCAGCTCGACAACGGTCCGCAACTCGATCCGCGCGACCTCGATGGATTCGACGGTCTCATCCTCGCCGGCGAGGCGCTGCCCGCCGCGGCCCTGCCGGCGCCAACGCGCCTCGCGGTGGTCGCACGGTTCGGCGTCGGCTACGACAAGGTGGACGTGGCGGCGTGCACCGGCGCGAGCGTCGCGCTGGCCATCACGCCGGACGCGGTCCGCCGGCCCGTCGCGGTCGCCGCGATCACGCTGCTGCTCGCGATCACCGGCAAGCTGCTGATCAAGGACAAGCTCACGCGCCAGGGCGCCGCCGGATTCGCCGTCCGCACGAACCACATGGGTGTCGGTATCGAGGGCCGCACCCTGGCTAGCATCGGCCTTGGCAACATCGCGGCCGAGATGTTCAGGTTGGCGTCGCCCTTCGGCATGCGCCACCTGGCATACGACCCGTACGGCCGCCTCGAAGTCGCGCGCGAGACCGCGGTCACCCTGGTCGATCTCGACACCGTGTTTCGCGACGCCGATTTTCTGGCCGTTCATTGCCCCCTGACGCCAGCCACCCGCGGCATGGTCAACGCCGAGCGACTGGCAACCATGAAGCCCACCGCGTTCCTGATCAACACGGCACGCGGACCGATCGTGGATCAAGCCGCGCTCGAGGACGCGCTCGCCGCAGGACGCATTGCGGGCGCGGGCCTCGATGTGCTGGAAACAGAACCACCGCCGGAGAATGCACGGATCCTCCAGTTTGACAACGTTATCCTCGCCCCCCACGCGCTCTCGTGGACCGACCAGAACTTCGCGGCTGTCGGAGCCGCCTGCATGGCGTCGATGCGCGCGCTGGCGCGAGGCGTGGCACCTGCACACGTAGTCAATCGCGAAGTGCTCGATCAAGGCACGTTCCGCGCGAAGCTGGCGCGCTGGCGGACAGACCCGTGAATGCACAGGCGCGATCCCGCACGCCGGGAGGTTGGGGCCGGCGCCTCCACTGCGGCCCGTTCCAAGGCGAGCTTTACGGCGACAGCCTGCGCTGGATTGCGGCGCACGGAATCGAACACGTACGCCGGGTGGGGATTGTCATCCGCGATCGTCAATGGCGGACGATCGAGCCCGAGTCCAACTCGGTCGTGCTGCGGCAAGCACGCGACAACACGATGCAGCTTTCCGGGCTGACGCGCGTCGGGAACGGATACATCGATTGGCGCCTCGCCTTCCGAAAGTCGAGGCGTGGCATGGTGGTCGAGGCTTTCATGCACGTCCGTGGCACTGTTACGACGAACCGGGCCGGCCTGGTAGTGCTGCTGCCGAGCAACCGCTATGCCGGCAGCCGCCACCGCACCCGTCACTGCAATGGACAACAGTCGCGTGGCCGATTGGCATCACAGGTGTCTGCGCACCAGCCGGTGCAGGACATCGCGACCATTACGCTCGCACCGACCTTCGGACCCCTGATTGCGCTCGCATTCGAGGGTGACGTGTTCGAGATGGAAGACCAGCGCAACTGGCTTGACCCCACGTTCAAGCTCTACAATCGCCCGCTCGCCGCGCCGTTCCCATATCGCCTGCGCGACGGTGAACGCTTGGTCCAACGGGTGACGATCAGCCTGGCCGCTGCGGGCACCTGCGTACGTCGGTCTCCGAGCCGCGCCGCCGCGAAGCCTCGGACCGGCCGGATGCCAATGCTGGGAGTGGCAACGGCCGAGGGACGCGTTCCACGCGATCCGCTCATCGTTGAGGCAGTGCGCGCCCTCGGCCCTGGCTTCGTGCACCATCGGACAGGGGCCGGCGCACGCGGGACCCGGGCGGCGGTTTCGCTGGCCACTGCGCTCAACACGGTAGTGCGAATCGAGGCGGTCGCGCCGACCCGCGCATTTCCGAATGCGCTGGCGGGTGCTCTTCTCGCCGATTCCCAGGCGAGCATCGATTCGTTCGCCGTGTATCCACTCGCGCATTCGACGAGCCGTGCGCTCCGGCGGCAGTTCCCTCGCGCAGCGATCTGCAGCGGCACGTTTTCCGACTTCGTGATGCTCAATCGCGCGCCGCCGCCCGCCTCTGCCGATCGCGTGACGTTCGCGCTCTGCCCGACCGTGCATGCCGTTGACGACCGATCGCTGATCGAGACTCTCGATGCGCTGCCGGACGTTTTCGCGCAGGCGCGCCGCCTGGCTGTGGGCCGGCCGATCGACCTTGGCCCGTGTTCCCTGCGCCGCCGGCTCGTGCCGCGCACCGGGCAGCCCGCCATCAGGCCGGCGAGCCAGGACGGCGTTGCGCGCGACGTGGATCCGCGCCAGCCCGCGATGCTGGCGGCCGCATGGCTTGCCTGCGTGATCGCGCACGCCGCGACCCACCGTGTTGCGAGCCTCTGCGGGTTCGAGGCCACCGGCGCGCGCGGTTTCATCGCGACGCCGGAGCATGACCCCTCGGTGGCGCGCGGCGCGCAGCTTACCCCAGCCGGCGCCGCGTTCGCGGCACTGGCCGCAAGCGCGGGTCGCGCCCTGACGGTGCATGCCATTGCGCCGATGCGAGCCGCGGCGTTTACGGTGGATGCGCCAAAGCCAGAGCTCTGGCTAGTCGAGCTAGCAGGCTGTCGCAGGATGCTTCCCACAGGGGGCAGGAAGCTTGGCGTCACGCTCGCGCTTCGACCGGGTAGTGAAGGTGCACGCTGGGGCGTAATACCGGCGCGCAATCAATCGGTGGGTCCTTATGGGATCGTGCGCGTTCGGCTCGACCGCGCAACCGCTGCAACTGACGTCGCAAGGCTTGTTCGGCACTGGATCCAAGGCGCCGGGACGAAGCCGTCAACCAGGAGGAGTCATGGCTAATGCATTTCGCTCGCACCGACGCCGGGTACTCGGCACGCTGGCCGCCACCGCGGCCTTGTCATGGATGGGCACGTCGCGCGTCCACGCGCAATCCGGGCCGACGAAGATCACGTTCGGATGGCCGTTCGCCAACGGCGCGCAGGGCATCGAGGAGCTCGCGAAGCTCTTCTCCGAAGAGCGCAAGGCGATCCAGGTCGAGGTGCAGGTGATCCCCCAGGCGCAGGTGATCCCGCGGCTCACGACGGCCTTCACCGGCGGCCAGGCACCCGACTGCATGGGCATGTCGGATGCGTGGCTCGCACAGTTCGTCAAGGCCGGGTGGCTCGACAACCTCGAGAGCCAGGTCCGCGCGAGCGGACTCGACAACCAGATCGTGCCCGCGTCGATGGCGATCGCGCGCATGGTCAACAACCAGGCGCACTACGTCGGCTTCATCGTCGAGCCCTACGCGCTCTACTACAACAAGCGGCTGTTCGCGGACGCTGGCGTATCCGTGCCCCCGCGCGACGTCGACGAGTTCAGGAACGTCGCGCTCAAGCTGACCGATCGCGCGAAGAACCGGTTTGGCTATTACGTGCTCGGCGGATCGGGCTGGCAGTTCCAGCAATGGGCGACCTGGATGGTCAACCATGGCGGCGTGGGCGTGAACAACACGCTATACGACGCGCAGGGCAATTGCGTGCTGGCTGGCCCGAAGCACGTGGAGGGCCTGGCGAAATGGGTCGCCCTGTATCAGCAGGACAAGGTTTCGCCGCCCGCGTCGGCGACCGGCACCTTCCAGGACCAGACCAACGCCTTCAACGCAAACCAGCTCGGCATGGTGATGGGATGGGGCGCGTACCTCACCACGCTCGCGGCCGGCATCGGCGAGGACAATCTCGGGACCGCGATGCCGCCGGCCGGGCCCGCGGGACAGTTCTTCTTCTACGGCGGCAACGGTTTCGCGATCAACGCCGCGTCGAAACACAAGGATGCCTGCTGGGAGTTCATCCGCTTCATGTTGAAGCCGGAGCACAACGCTCGGTGGAACCAGCAATACGGCGCCATTCCCGCGGTGCAGTCGGCGTGGAGCGCGGACTGGCTGAAAGCGCCGAAGTACCAGGCGCCGCTCGAGATGCTCCGTCGCACGCCCTCGCTGGTCAACAACCCTCGCTACCTGCCGGGCTATGCGAGCTTCCAGATCCAGTTTGCGGCCGAGCAGATCCAGAAGACGCTGCTCGGACGGCAGACGCCGCAGGAGCACGCGAAGGTCGTGGCGGACGCGCTGAACGAGCTGCGGATCAAGGCCGGCTGACGCCGTTTAGATATACCGCTCGATGATGCGCACCGCGGCCGCCGTTCCGGCGGACGTCCCCGCCCTTGCGCGCCGCCGCCGTTGGCGTTCGTTGCTCCAGCGCGAAGCGTTTCCCTGGCTGCTCGTGGCACCCGTTGCGATCCTGGTAGCGATCGGTGTGCTGTTCCCACTCGTCTACGTGTTGCTGCTGGGCAGCGAGGACTATTCCCCGTACCTCGGAAAGCCATCTCAATGGGTGGGCCTCGCGAACTACGCGCGCGTCTTCGCGGACCCGTCGTTCTGGAATGCGCTCGTCGCCTCGGTGATTTGGGTAGTGGGATCCGTGGTGCCGCAGTTCCTGCTCGGGCTCGGCATGGCCTTGGTACTGAACGAGACGTTTCGCGGCCGCGGCATCGTGCGCACGATCATCCTCGCGCCGTGGGCGGTGTCCGGCGTCGTGACCGGCTTCATCTGGCTGTGGTTGTTCGACGGCACGATCGGCGTGATCAACGACCTTCTAATGAAGGCGGGCGCGGTCGATGCCCCGGTGCCGTGGGGCATCTTCACCGAGACGACGTGGGCGATGGTGTTCGTGGCGAATGCGTGGCGCGGCGCGCCGTTCTTCGCCATCGTGATCCTCGCCGCGCTGCAGTCGATCGATCCGGCGCTCTACGAGGCGGCGTCGATCGACGGCGCGACCCGCTGGCAGAAATTCCGCTTCGTCACGCTGCCGCTGATCAACAACGCGATCGTGATCTCCACGCTGCTGCGCGCGCTGTGGACGTTCAACTTCATCGACCTTCTCTGGATGATGACGCGAGGTGGGCCCGCCGGCGCAACGACCACGCTGCCGATCTACATCTTCGATGTCGTCTACCAGAAGGGCGAGTTTGGCTACGGCGCCGCGCTCTCCGTGGTGCTCTGCGTGCTTCTCATCACGTTCAGCGCGGCGTACTGGCAGCTCAACCGGATGTCGCGCTTGCCATGAAAGGCGTGCGACACGCGTGGGAGCTGCGCCGCAAGCTCGACCGGACGCTGACGATCGGCGTGCCGGTGACGTTCTTTCTCGTGTTCACGCTGTTCCCGATCTACTGGCTGGTGAACTCGTCGCTGAAGCCGCCTTCGGAGCTGTTCACGTTCCCGCCCGGCTACTGGCCGGACGCACCGACGCTCGCCAACTACACGCAGGCGCTGTTCGAGACGCGCCTGGGCGCGCTCTTCGTAAATAGCCTGATTGTCGCGACGCTCACCTGCCTCGGCCTGTTCGTCCTGATCGTGTTCGCCGGTTACGCGATGGCGCGCTTCGACTTCAAGGGCCGCACGACGCTGATCGTGCTTTTCCTGCTCGGCCAGGTGCTGCCGCACGTGGTGATGTTGATTCCCGCGTTCGTGTTGCTGAAGTTCGTCGGGCTGCTCGACACGCGGGCCTCGCTCGTCCTGGTCTACATCGTCATCCTGCTGCCGTTCTCGGTGATGACGATGCGCGGCTTCTATCAGTCGATCCCGCGCGATCTCGAGGAGGCGGCGATGATCGACGGCTGCTCGCGCGTCGGTGCGCTGTTTCGCGTCGTTCTGCCCGCGGCGCTTCCGGGCCTGGTCGCGACCACGATTTACGGGTTCATCAATGCCTGGAACGAGCTGATCTTCGCGGTGATCCTGATCGCAAGCCCGCGGCTCCAGACGCTTCCGGTCGGGTTGATGAGCCTCTCCGACGAAATGCGCACCGAATATGGCCTGATGCTCGCGACCGCGGTGCTTGCACTGATCCCGAGCCTAGCGCTATTCGGCTATATCCAGCGCTACCTGACCGGAGGGTTGGCCGCGGGCGCGGTAAAGGGCTGAGCGCGTTGCCGTGTAGTTGGCGGCGGCGGTCCACGCGTCACGAGTGGACCGCGCAGCACGACCCAAGGCTCGCGCATCAGCGGGTCACTCGGGCAGACGGACGGGGGATAGATGCTGTTGGTGTGAGCTCTCGAAAGGAACCGTGTCCATGACTGCGATCTCGCACTGTCGCGCAGCAACTTCTCAGCCAGCTCGAAGCGTGCGGCGACGTGCTGGGGAAACGGCAGCATTAGGATCGTCCTCCGGTGCGCACGCGATTGCGCGAGGCGATCTCCTGGCCACCCCATTCGACGAGGGTCCCTTCCTCCGCACCCTGCGTCAGCCGCAGGCCCAGCCCGCGGCCGCGCGGGGCGACGGCACTGGCCGCCGCTGCGTGGTGCGAGCATCAGCTCGCGCGCAACGCACGCGTGGCGGTCGCCGCGCGCTTTACTTTGTCGCCAGCAGTTCCTTGAGACCGCGCAGCGCTGCGTAGTAGCCGAATATTCCCAACCCGGCGACCGTCCCTCGGCACCCGCACGCGATATCGGAAACCGTGCCGCGCCGCGCCGGGTTCGAGATGTGCACCTCGATGGTGGGAAAGTCGACTTGCGCAATCACGGCAGCCAGCGCCGGATGGCCTGTAGTGTAGCCGCCCGGGTTGATGACGACCGCATGCGTACCGCTGCCGTGCGCAGCGTAGATGCGGTCGATGACCTCGCCTTCGATGTTCGAATGAAAGATATCGATCTCGAGGCCGAGCTCGGACGCGTACTTGCGGATATGCTCGTCGTACTGCGGCAGCGTCATGGTACCAAACACTTCGGTCTGCACCTTGCCGCGCATGTCGAGGCCCGCGCCGTGCACGATCAGAATCTTAGGCATCGTTCAGTTCTTCGCATTGACGGCCGCGCAGCGCCTAGGGAAGCTCCGATCAACAGATTGCAAAGCCCGGAGCTTTCTCTGATATCGGGGATCTAAAAGGGTGCGACATAGCGCGAGTTATCGCAATACTCTAACTGTCTAATGATTGCGTCGAAACACTCCCAGTTGCGCGCCGCGCGGCCGATGCCACCATAGACGACCAACTCTTGCGGGTTCTCGGCCACGTCGGGATCGAGGTGTTCAACAGCATCCGCAGCGGCGCTTCGGTGAGCCACGACTTGGCGCTCAGCGCGCTGCCGTGCGGCGCA
>Ga0136617_10003805_pt1 | contig 13487 bp, 10 predicted proteins | sample AntDrymUQ3222106_2_FD_129672 | JGI IMG/M metagenome (GOLD analysis project Ga0136617, IMG submission 129672) | Polar desert sand microbial communities from Dry Valleys, Antarctica - metaG UQ322 (21.06) | ecosystem: Environmental > Terrestrial > Soil > Desert | place: Antarctica: Dry Valley...
AGATGCGCTTCGCGGCCTCGCCGTCGATCCCCGGGCCGAAGTCGACCACGTCGATGCGCGCGCCGGCGCCGTCGTCGCGAGCGGCCGTCACGACGACCTGGGTGCCCGCGGGCGTGTGCGTCAGCGCGTTGTCGACGAGGATCCGCAGCACCTGGGACACACGCTCAGGATCGCAGACCACCTCGATGCGCTTCTCGTCCAGGCGCAGAACGAGCTTGGAGGCGTGCTTGCCGGCGGCGGGCGCGAACTCCGCCGTGACCGTGCGGGCGATCGCGCCGAGATCGGTCGCCTCCGGGCGAAGCTTCAGCGAGCCGGCCTCCAGTCGCGAGAGGTCGAGCAGATCGGTCGTCAGCTTGCCCAGCCGGTCGACCTGGCCACGCAGCTCGCCGACGAACTGCCTGCGCGTCTCGTCGTCGAGCTCCTCGTCCTGGAGCAGCTCGAGGAAGCCGCCGAGCGAGAAGATCGGCGTGCGCAGCTCGTGCGAGGCGGTGGCGATGAAGCGCCTGCGGGCACGCTCGACCTGCGCGAGCTGGCGCTGCATGTCATCCAGAGCGCGCGCGAGCTGGCCGAGCTCGTCGTCCTCGTCGACCGGGAAGGTCGCCGTGAAGTCGCCGGAGGCGACCTGCCCGGCGCCCTGCTCGAGCACCTTCACGCGGCGCGCGATCCGGCGCGAGACGAAGAACCCGCCGGCGAGCGCCAGCGCGAGCCCGAGGGCACCCGCGATCAGGATCTGGCGGCGGATCAGCGCGACGTTGCCGCGCAGCTCCGACAGCGGCGAGGAGAAGACAACGATTCGGCTGACGGTGCCGCCGTCGCGGATCGGCACCGCCGCCTGGCCGACGGGCCCGCGGGGCGTGCTCAGCAGGGCCGTCGCGCTGCGCCCCGTCCGCTCGACGCGATGCGCGACGTCGAAGCGCAGGTCCTCGACGTTCGTCTCCGACGCGGAGTCCGAGAAGATCGGCAGCTGCAGGCCCTCCTTGCCCGTGCCGACGAGCAGCAGCGTCACGCGCGCGTTCGTGCGATCGCCGATCAGCGCGACGAGCGCGTCGATCTCCTTCGAGGTCGCGTTCGCGCGCACCGGCTCGGCGATCAGCGGCGCGAACGCCTGCGCCGTCTTGTCCAGCGAGCGCAGCCGCTCGGAGCGCAGCGAGCTCTCCAGCTGGGGCATCACGTAGAAGAAGACGACCGCGACCGCCACGAGCGTGACGGCGAAGAACGCCAGCGTCAGCCGCGTGCGAAGCGAGCGCAGGCGCATGGGCAGGTCGCGGCCGGCCTATCTCTCGGTGTCGCGGAAGCGGTAGCCGACGCCGCGCACCGTGAACAGGTACTCGGGCTGCTTGGCCTCCCGCTCGATCTTCTCGCGCAGGTGGCGGATGTGGACGTCGATCGTGCGCGGGTCACGATATGCGGCATCGCCCCAGATGCGCGTCAGCAGCATCTCGCGCGTGTACACGCGCCCCGGGTGGCGCGCCAGCGCGCCGAGGATCTCGAACTCCACGAACGTCGTGCGCACGTCCGCGCCGCGCACGCGCACGGCGCGCTTGGCGAAGTCCATCCGCAGGCCCGCCCGCTCGAGCGAGCCGTCGTCGCTGCCGTCGTCGGGCCGCATGTCGGCGCGCCGCAGCGCCGCCTTGACGCGGCTGCGGAACTCGCGCATCGAGAACGGCTTGGTGATGTAGTCGTCGGCGCCGAGCTCGAGGCCGACGACGGTGTCGACCTCCTCGGCGCGGGCCGTGAGCATGATGATCGGCACGGTGCTGCGTGCCCGGATGCGGCGGCAGACCTCGAGCCCGTCGACCTTGGGCAGCATGAGGTCGAGCACGACCAGGTCGTAGCTGCCCTCGTCGAAGCGCGCCAGCGCCGCCTGCCCGTCGATCGCCTGGACGACCTCGTAGCCATCCTTGCGCAGCGGGTAGGACAGCAGGGTCTGGATTGCGTGCTCGTCGTCGACGAGCAGGATGCGTGCGGCGCGATCCACCATCACCAATAGTCTGACGACGCAGATGGGGCGCTCCGGGGCACGATGATGGACCCGCGCATCTACCGGGCGGCGTTCGCTCCCGTCCTGTTCGCGCTGGTCCTGCTCGCGTTCTCGCTGGAGAACCGCCCGCGCCCGCTGACGACGACGCTCGCTCCCGACGCCTTCGACGGCTCGACCGCATTCAGGGACGCCTTCGGCCGCGGCGGGCTCGCCGACCGCTTCGCGGACCGGCGTCCGGGGTCGCTCGGCGACGAGCAGCTCGCGGGCTCGGTCGCGGGACGCATGCGCGGCGCCGGCTTCAGCGTGCGCAGCCGCGTGCGCGACGGCGAGACGATCGACGGCACCCGCCCGCTGCGCACGGTGATCGCCGAGCGCACCGGGACGATCGACGAGCGGGTCGTCGTCGTCGCGCACCGCGACGCGGCCGGTCGTCGTGCGGCCGCCGAGCTGTCGGGCACGGCCGCGCTGCTCGAGCTGGCGCGCGTCTTCGGCTCCCCGCGGCAGACCAGGCACACGCTGATGCTCGTCTCCACGAGCGGCGGCAGCGGTGGCGCGGCCGGCGCCGCCGCGCTCGCCGACGAGCTCGGCCGCGGGCCCGTCGCCGCGGTGCTCGTGCTCGGAGACCTCGCCTCGTCGAAGGTGCTCCCGCCGTTCGTGAGCCCGTGGTCCGATGCGCTCGGCGCCTCGCCGCCGCGCCTGCGCGGCACGCTGCAGGAGGCCGTTCGCAGCGAGACCGGTACCGGCGCCGAGCCGCCGCGCGCGCTGAGCCAGTTCATGCGCCACGCGCTGCCGGCGACCTACGGCGAGCAGGGAGTGCTGCTGGCAAGGGGGCTCCCCGCGGTCCTGCTGTCGGTCGGCGGCGACGTCCCGCCGGCTGCGCAGGCGCCGATCTCGCGCGCGCGCCTGCAGTCCTTCGGCCGCGTCGCGCTGCGCACGGTCACCGCGCTCGACGCCGCCCCGACGCGGCGCGCGCTGGGGGCGCAGGCGACGAGCAGCGACCTGCTGACCAACCGCAAGGTGCTGCCGGGCTGGGCCGTGAGGATGTTCACCGGCGCGCTGCTGCTGCCGCCCCTGCTCGCGGCCGTCGACGCCTTTGCGGCGGTGCGCCGTCACCGCGGCCGCATCCTGCCGTGGCTGCGCTGGACGCTCGGGTGGGCGCTGCCGTTCGCCCTCGCCGCGCTGTTCGCGGTCGCGCTGAGGCTGACCGGGCTGCTGACGGCCGCCCCCGGCGCGCCCAGCTCGCCACAGGCGCTGCCCGTGCAGATCCCGGCGCTGCTGGCCGTGGCGCTCGCCTTCGTGCTGGCCTGGGCCTGGCTGCGGCCGCTCGTCATGCCGCTCGTGCGCGCGGGCGGCGACCTCGCCGAGCCCGGCGCCGGCTCGATGGTCATGCTCGTCGCGCTGACCACGACGATCGCCTTGTGGGTCGGCAACCCCTATGCGGCGGCGCTCGTGATCCCCGCGATGCACGCCGGCCTGTTCGCGCTCGCGTCGCAGTTGCGCGTGCGCCGGGCGGCGCGCCTGGCGGCGGTCGCGCTGGGCGCCGTGCCGCTCGCGGTCGTGGCGATCGCGCTGTCGCGCGCGCTCGGGCTCGACGCGCTCGACGCCCTGTGGGTCGGGCTGCTGCTCGTGGCCGGCGGCCACGTATCGCTTCTCGGCGTGGCGCTGTGGAGCCTGCTGGCCGGCTGCGCGGCGGGCGCGCTGCGGATCGCCGCGCGCCGCGAGGCGAACGTCGAGCAGGCCCCGATCACCGTCCGCGGCCCGCGCACGTATGCCGGGCCGGGCTCGCTTGGCGGCACCGAATCGGCGCTGAGGCGATAGACCACCACGCTGATGCGACGCGCGCTGCGGGCCCTTTCGACGGTGCTGATCATCTCCGGCGTGCTGCTGCTCGCCGATGCCGGACTGACGCTGGTCTGGCAGGAGCCGGTGTCGGCGATCTACGCGAGGATCGTCCAGGGGCGGCTCGGCAACGACCTAGAGCAGCTCGAGCGCGCGGCGCCGAGTGCCCTGGAGCGCGAGGCGCTGAAGTCGCTGCAGGGCGACCGCCGGCGAATGGCCTTCCTCGCGCGCGCGCTGAAGCGCACGAGCGCGCGCGGCGCCGCGGTCGGGCGCATCCGCATCCCGAAGCTCGACGCCGAGTACGTCGTCGTGAACGGCACCGACCCCGCGTCGCTGCGCAAGGGCCCCGGCATCTATGACCAGACGCCGTTTCCCGGCGCCCCCGGCACCGTCGCGATCGCCGGCCACCGGACGACCTACCTGGCGCCGTTTCGCGACATCGACGACCTGCGGCGCGGCGACGAGGTGCGCGTCGACATGCCCTACGGGCGCTTCGAGTACAAGGTGCAGAAGCGGCGAATCGTCGCGCCGAGCGAGGTGTCCGTCATCAGGCGCGTCTCCTATGACCGCCTCGTGCTGTCGGCCTGCCATCCGCTCTACAGCGCGGCGAAGCGGATCGTCGTCTTCGCCCGGCTCGTCGCTGCCGTTGCGCGCGGCACGGCGGCCCGCTAGCGGTCCGACCGCAAGTCCATGGCCGTGCTTGCGGGAGGGACCGCTGGCCATACGATCTCAGCGCTGCCTGCGTCAGCCGGCGACCGACACCTGCCCACGTAGCGGCCCCCGGGCTCAAGTGCCCGGCCGCCGCGCTCGATAGCACTGGCGAGATGCGAACGCAAGAGCTCAAGCTGCGCGTGCAGCGGGCTGACTACGCCGTCGACCCGGCCGCGGTCGCGGAGGCGATGCTGCGCCATGCCGTCAGTCACAGGCGATGGTGGAACCCGCGCATCGGCTGGGCGATGCCGCCCGAGCACAGGACGGCCTCCGGCGGGCCGTCGACGACCTCGCCGACCCACGCCAGCGCCGCGGCCGCCTCGGCACGTGACCGCTCTGCGGGACCGATGCAGACGCACAGCTCGTAGTCCTCGCCGGCCGCCGCCCCGAGCTCCCAGGCCGGGACGCCGAGCTGCTCGGCGACCGCTGCCACGCCGTCTGCGAGCGGGAGCGCGTCGAGGTCGATGCGCAGCGTGACGCCGCTGCAGCGCGCGAGCTGGCCGGCGTCGCAGGCCAGCCCGTCGGACAGGTCGATCATCGCGTGCGCGCCGGCGAGCGCGAGCGCCGTCCCCTCGTCCAGCCGCGGCTCGGGGCGCCGGTGACGCGCCACGAGCGCGTCCGGGCCCTGCGCCCGGCGCTCGAGGATCGCGAGACCGGCGCCGGCCGCGCCGAGCGTGCCCGTGACGGCGACCTGATCGCCCGGGCGGGCGCCGTCGCGGCGGACGATCTGACCAGGATCGTCGGCCCACCCGACGACCGTGATCGCAAGCGTCAGCGCGGGTGCGCTCGTGACGTCGCCGCCGATCAGGGCGACGCCCGTGCGCTGAGCGAGCGCGGCCATGGCGTCCGCGAGCGCCAGCGCGTCGGATCGGAGGAAGGTGGGCGGCAGGCCGAGCGCGACGTACGCCTCGCCCGGCTGCGCTCCCATCGCGGCGATGTCGGACAGGGCGCCGGCGAGCGCGCGATGGCCGGCGTCGGCCGCGCTCGCCGTGTCGCCGAGACGGAAGTGCACGCCGTCGATCATCGCGTCGGTCGAAGTCACCGACAGCGCCCGCGCGCGCACGACGGCGGCGTCGTCGCCGCTGCCGACGAGCACGCGCTCGGGCGGCGGCGGGAAGCGCTCGCGCATCGCCGCGATCAGCTCGAACTCGTCCACGCCGCAGCTGACCGCCGCCGGCGCGCGCCTACCTGTGGCGGTAGACGATGCGCGCGCGGTCGAGATCGTAGGGCGACAGCTCGCAGCGCACGCGGTCGCCCGGCAGGATGCGGATGCGAAAGCGGCGCATCTTGCCGGCGACATGGCCAAGCACGACGTGCTCGTTGTCGAGCTTGACGCGGAACATCGCGTTGGGCAGTGCCTCGATGACCTCGCCCTCGAACTCGACTTTCTCTTCCTTTGCCATTCGCGGCCAACGGTAGCAGCGGCCGGCGCGAGCGCTGGTGGTCCGATCGCAGGTGCGGTCATGGACGCGGCGACGAGGCCGCGCCGTGCTTGCGGGAGGAGCCGCTAGGGCGGACCGTCCGCCCCGCCGCCGTTGGCATCGGGATCGTAGTCCTGCTCGGGCGGCGGCGCGCTGTCGTACTGGTCGGGGTCGAAGCCGCCGCCCGGCGGCGGAGCGCCGCCCGGCGGCGGGGTGGAGAGCGGCGGCGGCTTCCTGGCCCCTCCGGTGCTCGGGTTGACCGTGCCGAGGCCCCGCGACGACGAGCGCGCGTAGCGGCCGGACAGCGCCGAGCCCTTGAACGCCTCGTCGGGCTGCTCGAACGGCCCGCAGAACCCGCGCCGCGCGGACTTCATGTAGATCCCCCAGATCTCGGCCGGGAACGTGCCGCCGTCGACCGGGCCACCGTGGAAGAGGTTGGGCATCGGGATGTTCGCCTTCGGGAAGCCGACCCAGACTGCGGTGGCGAGCTTCGGGCTGAAGCCGGCGAACCACGCGTTGCGGTTGGCATCGGTCGTGCCGGTCTTCCCGCCGACGGGGCAGCCGGTCGCCGCGCGCACGCCCGTCCCGCCCTTGATGTTCTGCTCGAGGATCTTCACCACCTCGTACATCGCGCCCGAGTTGAATCGCTTGTGGCGCTTGGGCTTGCCCAGCTTGTCCAGCTTGCCCTCGGGGAAGCGCACCTCGGTGATCGCCTTGGGCTTGTTGCGCCAGCCCCCGCTGGCGATCGTCGCGTAGGCGTTGGCCATCTCCAGCGGCGTGCAGCAGCTGGCCAGGCCGCCGAGCGTCTCGGCGGGGTAGCCCTGCAGGCGCGACCTGATCCCCAGCCCGCGTGCGGCGTCCTTGACCTTCTCCGGCCCGATGTCGAGCGCGAGCCGCGTGTAGACCGTGTTGTCGGAGGCCAGGGTGGCCTGCACGAGGCTGAGCGCGCCGCCGCGGCACGACCCGCCGTAGCAGTTGACGTTGATCGGCCCCCACTTCGGATCGTTCGTGGCGATCTTCCCCGACTGGATGTAGGTCGTCTTCGGATCGACGCCCTGATCGACGGCGGCGACGAGCGCCATGACCTTGAAGGCCGAGCCCGGCTGGCGCTTGGCGTTGACGGCCAGGTTGAACTTCGACTGCGCGTACTTCGCCGAGGAGGCCATCGCGCGGATGTACCCGTTCTTCGGGTCGACGGAGACGATCGCCGACGACGGCGCGCCGGGGAAGCTCAGGTCCTGCGCGATCGCCGCGCGCGCCTTGCGCTGGAGGTCGAGGTCGATCGTCGTCTTGACCCTCAGCCCGCCGCCGCGCACGGTCTTGACGCCGTACTCCTTGATGAGCTCGTCGGTGACGTAGTCGAAGAAGTAGCTCTCGCGCTTGCGCTGGAAGTACTTGGTCGGCTTGACGGCGAGGTCCTGCGCCCGGGCCTCACGCGCCTGCGCGGCGCTGATGAGGCCCTGGTCGGCCATCGTGTCGAGCACGTCGTTGCGCCGCCCGATCGCCTGGGCGGGGTTCTTGAACGGGTTGTAGTCGCTCGGGGCCTGGGGCAGGCCCGCGAGCAGCGCCGCCTCGGCCAGCGTGAGCTCGGAAGCGTGCTTGGAGAAGTAGACGCGCGCGGCGGCCTCGATGCCGACGGCGGTCTGCCCGCCGTTCGTGCCGTAGCCGACCGAGTTGAGGTACCTCGTGAGGATCCAGTCCTTGCCCTTGCGGCCGGTGTGGACGTTCTCGAGCTCCTCGGCGAGCTTGGCCTCGCGGATCTTGCGCTTGACCGTGCGCTCCTTGCCCGAGCCGGGCACGTACAGCGTGCGGATCAGCTGCATCGTCAGCGTCGAGCCGCCCTGCACCGCCTTGCCCGAGTTGACGTTCTTGATCGCCGCGCGCACGATGCTCTCCAGGTCGACGCCCTTGTGGTCGTAGAAGCGCTTGTCCTCGATCGCGACGGTCGCGTCGCGGACGTTCTTGGGCATCTGCGACGACTGGATCGCCGCGCGCAGCACGTCGTTCTGGATGATGCCCAGGCGCTGGCCGCCGGCGGCGTAGACGACCGAGTTGCGGCCCGGGTCCAGCGGCTCGAGCGTCTTGAGGTCGGGCGCCGAGTTCGCGATCCCGACGACGTAGCCGACGGCGCTCAGACCCGCGATGATCGCCGCGGCGAGGAGCACGGAGACCGTGACGATGAGGATGCGCCCGGCGCCGCCTCTACGGCGGCGTCGACGCTGGCGTTCGAGGCGAGCGGACATCGGATCCTTGACGCGCACGGCATACGACGTCCCCGGGCGCAACGGCGGATTCTAGAGGTAGAGCGGTTCTTCGCCCAGCGGCGGGCATGCTCCTGCGCGCCAACGTGTCCGCTGAGCCGCCTGCGCCGGCCCGATCGGTCCCTGCCAAGATCTGTCGATGCAGTCGCGCGCGCCCGCAGCCCGCGCCGGTGTGGCGCTCGCTGCGCTGCACGCGCTGGGCGACGATGCCCTGCGCGACGCGTGGCGCGCTCTGTGGCTCTCGCGCCTGCTCGTCGTCTGCGCGGGCGTCGGCGCCGTGGTCGTCTTCGGCCTCTCCGGGCGCGAGGCCGACTTCGACCCGCTCGCGCTGACGGCGCCCTTCGGGAGCGGCGGCGACGTGCTCGCGGCGCCGTTCGCGCGCTGGGACTCCGTCTGGTACCTGGCGATCGCCGACGGCGGCTACGGCGACGGCTCGCGGGAGGCCTTCTTCCCGCTGTACCCGATGCTCGTCCGGGTCGCCGGCGCGGCGGTCGGGTCGCCGATCGCCGGCGGAGTGCTGATCTCGACGGCGTGCCTCGGCGCGGCGCTCGTCCTGCTGCACCGGCTCGTGGCGCTCGACCACGATCTCGCCGTTGCGCGCAACGCGGTGCTCGTCACCGCTCTGTCGCCGATGGCGTTCTTCTTCTCGGCGGTCTACAGCGAGTCGCTGTTCTTGATGGCGTCGATCGGCGCCGTGTACGCGGCGCGCCGCGAGCGCTGGGCGTGGGCGGGCGCGCTCGGCGCGCTGGCGGCCATGACGCGCAGCGCCGGCGTGCTGCTCGTGATCCCGCTGGCGCTGACCTACCTGTGGGGCTCCGCGCCGCGCGCCGCGCTGCGCGAACGGCGGCCCAGGCGCCTGGATCGCGACGCGCTCTGGCTCGCGCTCGTGCCGCTCGGCCTCGGCGCCTACTGCGCCTTCCTGGCGCTCGACGGCCACGATCCGCTGGCGCCGTTTCACGCGCAGGAGCAGTGGTTTCGCTCGTTCGCGGGCCCGTTCGCCGGCGCCTGGGGCGGCATCGTGGCGGCCGTCCAGGGCGCGCACCAGCTGCTGTCGGGCGCGCGCGAGCCCGTGTACTTCACGGCGGCGGGCGGCGACCCCCTCTTCGTCGCGCGCCACAACATCGAGCTCGCGCTGTGGCTCGCGCTCGCCGTGCCCGCGGTGGTCGGCGTGCTGCGCCGGCTGCCGGTCGCCTACGGCGCCTACGTGCTCGCGGCGCTCGCGCTGCCGCTCTCCTACCCCGTCGGGCCGCAGCCGCTGATGTCGCTGCCGCGCTTCCTGGTCGTGCTGTTTCCACTCGCGATCTGGCTCGCTGCGTGGATGACGGGCCGCGTCTGGCGCGAACGGCTCGTGCTCGGCGCGTTCGCGGCCGGCCTTGGCGTCTACAGCGCGCTGTTCGCGACGTGGCACTGGGTCGCCTGATCACGCTCGACGCGCTCGGCACGCTCGTGTCGCTGCGCCAGCCGGCGCCGCTGCTGGCGGCCGAGCTGCGCGCGCGCGGCGCGCGGGTGAGCGAGCGCCAGGCGGCGGCCGCGACAGCGCAGGAGATCGCGTACTACCGCGCGCACCACGACCTCGGCGCGGATCTCGCGTCGCTCGCGCTGCTGCGCGAGCGCTGCGCGGCGGTCCTGCGCGAAGCGCTGCAGCTGGCCGGCGCCGAGCTGCGGGGGCTGTCGCAGGCGTCCGTGCTCGAGGCGCTGCTGGCGGCGCTGCGCTTCGAGCCCTATCCGGAGGTGCACGCCGCGCTGTCGACGCTGCGCGCGCGCGGCCACCGGCTCGTCGTGGTCTCCAACTGGGACGTCTCGCTGCACGAGATGCTCGCGCGCACGGGCCTGCGCGCGCTCGTCGACGGCGCGATCAGCTCGGCTGAGGCGGGCGTGGCCAAGCCCGACCCGGAGATCTTCCGGCGCGCGCTCGTGCTCGCGGATGCAGCGCCGCAGGGAGCCCTGCACGCCGGCGACTCGCTCGAGCAGGACGTCGCCGGGGCGCTCGCCGCCGGCCTGCGACCGGTGCTCGTGGTGCGTGCCGGCAGTCCCGGCCGCGTGCCCGGCGGCGTCTGCGTCATCGGCTCGCTCGACGAGCTGCCGGCGCTTGCTGCGTAACCTCCCGCGTCCGTGACCAGCCAACCGCCCCAAGGCCTCTCGCCGCCCGACCTGCCAGCGGCCGGCCCGCCGCCGCACGCCGGTCCTGCGCTCCCCGGACGCAGGCCGCGCGGCACTCGCGGCTGGCGCCCGTGGACGGCCTGGGGCGCGCTGCTGTGCGGCTTTGCCGCGACGGTCGTCACGAGCATCGTCGCCGGCCTGATCGCCGGCGCCGCGGGCGGGGACCTCGAGCATCTGCCCGCAGGCATCGAGATCGGGCTGACGGCGCTGCAGAACGTGGCGCTCTTCACGGCCGCCTTTCTGTTCGCGCGCGCGCTGTCGCGGCCGCGCGCACAGGACTTCGGCTTGCGCGCGCCCCCGAACGCCAAGCGCGCGGCCGGCCTGCTGTTCGTGGTCTGGGCGTGCTTCCTCGTCTTCACCGTCATCTGGGCGACGACGCTCGGGCTCGACGACAAGAGCGAGCTGCCCGAGCGCCTCGGCGTCGACGAGTCGACGCTCAACCTGCTCGCCGTCGCCCTGCTCGTGACCGTCGTGGCGCCCGTCGGCGAGGAGCTCTTCTTCCGCGGGTACTTCTTCGGCGCGCTGCGCAACTGGCGCGGCGCGTGGCCCGCGGCGATCATCACGGGACTGACCTTCGGCGCGATCCACCTCGGCTCGGCGCCCGCCGGTCAGCTCGTGCCGCTCGCCGCCTTCGGCGTCGGCCTGTCGCTGCTGTATCACTGGAGCGGATCGCTGTATCCGAGCATCGTCCTGCACGCGTTCAACAACGGCCTCGCGTTCGGCGTCGGCGAGGGCTGGTCGCCGGGCGTGGTGCTCGGCGCGATGGCCGGGGGCGCGATCGCCTCGATCGCGGTCGCCGCGGCGATCCAGCGGGCTCTCGGCAATGGCGGCGGCGCCGCGGGCGAGGCGGCGCAGACGCCTGCGGGGGTTGGCGGTGGGGCGGCGCAGACGACGGCGGGGTGAGCGGCGCGACGCCAACGCGCTGCGTGGTGGACTCCGCCGGGCGCGCGTGTCATATTCCACCGATGCGTCGCGGTGCCCTGTGGCTGACATTGATCGCGACCGCGGCGCTGCCAACCGCCGCCGCCGCGCAGGCTCCGGCGCCGGCTGCGGGCTCCAGCGCGCGGGTGGCAGCCGCCCCGCCGGCAGCTCCGGCGCCACCCGCTCAGCTGCCGATGACGCTCAGCCTCGACAACGTCGGCGGCAAGCGCCGCGCCGCGCTCGCGCGCGATCGGATTCGCATCCGCGGGAGCGTGGGCGCCTACGTCCCCGGACAGGTGGTCGTCGTGAGCGTCTTCCGCGGCAGCCGCCGGGTGCATGTCAAGCCGGTCGTGCTGCAGCCGGGCCCCGGCGGGAGCGGCGTCTTCCTGGTCCGCTACAAGCCCAAGCGGGTCGGCAGGATCGTCGCGCGCGCCGAGCACGTCGCAACCCCCGCGCTCGGTGCCTTCGGGGGCGCGTCGCGGCCGGTCGAGATCCTGCCGCGCCGGGTTGGCCCCCGGAGCGACCGGGTCGCGGTGCGCGCGCTGCAGGCGCGGCTTTCGGGCCTGGGCTACGTCGTCGGTCGCCGCGGCTCCTACGACGCGCGGACGAGCCGCGCCGTGCTCGCCTTCCGCAAGATGACCGGGATGGCTCGGACGACCTCGGCGACGAAGCCGGTCATGCGCCGCATCGCCCGTGGACGCGGACGCTTTCGGATCCACCACCCGCGCCACGGCCGCCATCTGGAGGCCGACATCTCCCGTCAGGTGCTCGTGCTGATCGAGGGCCGCAGGGTGCGGCGCATCTACCCGATCTCGTCGGGCAAGGCCAGCACCCCGACTGTGCTGGGCTCCTTCCGCGTCTACAGCAAGACCTCCGGCACGAACTCCGTGGGGATGGTGCACTCGGCGTACTTCATAGGCGGCTACGCAACGCACGGCTATCACTCCGTTCCCACCTTTCCGGCCAGCCACGGCTGCCTGCGCGTGCCGATCCCCGATGCCCTGAGCCTGTTTCGCTGGATCCGGATCGGGACGCCGGTCGACGTGTACCGGTAGATTTTTGCCGTCCGCTCCCTCGGGTTACATGAGGCGGACAACACATGGAGGCACGAAGCAGGCGTGGATGCGTTTCGACCGCGACATAGGCAGGGGCTGACGCGATGAGCACACGTGCCGTGGCAGTGTCGCCTGTCGCCTCCGTCCTTGGCGAGCTTGTTGCTCAGCTGCAAGCCAACTCGCTCCTCCGCGGATCATTCCAACTGAGCAGCGGGTCGAACACGCCTTATCTCGTGGACGTCAAGCAGACAAGCATGACGCCAGAGGGATTTCGCGCGCTATCGCACGCGATTCGCCCGCCCATACGAGAGTTCGGCGCCACCGCTGTCGGAGGCCGAACGCTGGGTGCTGATGCGATCGCGTACGCCGCGGTGGCGAGTGGCGAGAACGTGAAGGGCTTCACTGTTCGTAAGGAGCCGAAGGAGCACGGTCTCAGGCAGCTCGTCGAAGGTCCCGCTCTGTCGCCGGAGAGCGACCGCTGTTTGATCGTCGATGACGTAGTCACGACGGGAACATCGACAATCAAGGCGATTGAGGCTGTACAGGCTCTCGGCATCGAGATCTGCGGTGTAGTCAGCGTTGTAGATCGCTTGGCGGGAGGCGGACCACGGATCGAGGAGGTGGCCGGCGCGCCGTACGTTGCCCTGACGACGATCGATGAGATCTATCCGGAGCGACCAGACTCGTAGCAGGGTCTTCTTGAGCGTCGCCAAGCGGTTGGTGAGCTACAGGGATGAAGCCCAGGACCGTTGGTGACGCCACGCCGCCGACGGTCTATCAAGGTCTCGGGCGTCGGCACCGGCGAAGGCTTGGGCTCACTCTTTCCCCATGCCCCGACCAGGATTCGAACCTGGGGCCTACTCCTTAGGAGGGAGTCGCTCTATCCAGCTGAGCTATCGGGGCTTGTGGCTCTGCATCAGGCTTTCCGGCCTCCCCGCCCGACGGGCTCATCGCTCGATGGCACATCTATGGCACAGAGGTCGGTAGCCGTCGCGGAGCCGCAAGAGGATCGTAGCCGCCGGCTTTCGGGCTCGCGAGACATCAGGAACGCGAGCGTTGCGGTCCATCCATCGGGGCGCTGTTCTTGATGGCCTGATAGATGAACTCCCATCGCTCGGGACTCTGCGGTTCGTCTCCG
>Ga0136617_10003806_pt1 | contig 13484 bp, 12 predicted proteins | sample AntDrymUQ3222106_2_FD_129672 | JGI IMG/M metagenome (GOLD analysis project Ga0136617, IMG submission 129672) | Polar desert sand microbial communities from Dry Valleys, Antarctica - metaG UQ322 (21.06) | ecosystem: Environmental > Terrestrial > Soil > Desert | place: Antarctica: Dry Valley...
ATCGACTCGTACGTCTTCCTCCGCCCCGGACCGAACGAGAAGACGCTCGAGAGCCCGATCTTCTGGTGGGAGTCGCCCGACGGCTCGCGCGTCCTCGCCTACCGCATCCCGCACGAGTACGGCGCCCCGAAGGACGATCTCGGCGAGCACGTCGAGAAGGCGATCGCGTCGCTGCCGGCGGACGACGAGGACTACGCGGTTTTCTACGGCGTCGGCAACCACGGCGGCGGCCCGACGAAGGCGAACCTCGACCAGATCGCGCGCCTGAACGAGGAGGGCGCGGGCCCGCGGCTCGAGCTCAGCTCGCTGCGGCGCTTCTTCGACGGCCTCGACGTGAGCAACGGCGCGTACCCGACGGTGCGCGGCGAGCTGCAGCACCACTCGCCCGGCTGCTACACGACGCACTCCGGGATCAAGCGCTGGAACCGCCGCGCGGAGAACCTGCTCGTGCGCGCCGAGAAGTGGTGCGCGATCGCCGATTCGCTCGGCGCGCAGCCGTACCCGCTCGAGGAGCTCACGCGCGCCTGGAAGCTCGTCCTCTTCAACCAGTTCCACGACACGCTCGCGGGCACGTCGATCGAGCCGGCCTACGAGGACGCGCGCGACCAGCTCGGCCACGCGTCGTCGGTGGCGGCGAGCGCCTTCAACGCCGCCGTGCAGTCGATCGCGCGCCAGATCGCGATCGAGCAGGAGGAGGAGATGCGGCCGGTCGTCGTCTTCAACCCGCACGCGTGGCCGCTGCGCACCGATGTCGAGGTCGAGTACACCTGGCTGCGCGCGGAGGGCGCGCACGTCGTCGGCGACGACGACGAGCAGGTGCCGATGCAGATGACGCGCCCGCTGACGACGATGAGCGGCCGGCGCGGCCGTCTCGTCTTCCCCGTCGAGGTGTCGCCGCTCGGCTACCGGACGTACCGGATCCGCAAGGGCGAGCTTGTGTTCCAGGAACACAAGGTTCTCTCCTCCGCGACGAAGCTCGAGAACGAGCACGTGCTGCTCGAGCTCGACCGGGGGACAGGCCGGATCGCGAGGCTCGTCCACAAGGCGAGCGGCGCCGACCTCGCCGCGCCCGCCTCGAAGCACGCCGTCGTGATCGACGACCGCAGCGACACCTGGGGCCACGGCGTCCAGGCCTATGACGAGGAGATCGGCGAGTTCGAGTGCGTCTCCGTGCGCCTCCTCGAGACAGGTCCGGTACGGGCGATCGTTCGTGTCGAGAGCCGCTTCGGCGCCTCGACGCTACGAGAGGACTACGTGCTCGGCGCGGACGCGCCGCACGTCGACGTGCGCGTCACGCTCGACTGGCACGAGCAGCTGAAGCTGCTGAAGCTCCGCTACCCCACCTCCGTCGAGACCGACCGGGCGACGTTCGAGACGCCCTACGGGCACCTCGAGCGGCAGAACGGCGGCGACGAGGAGCCGGGACAGTCCTGGGTCGACGTGTCCGGCGACGGCCGCGGGCTGGCCGTGCTCAACGACGCCAAGTACGGCTACGACGTGCGGGGTGCCGACATCGGCATCAGCGCCGTTCGCAGCCCGGTCTGGGCCTGGCACGACCCGCGCGAGCTCGAGGAGGGCGGCGACTTCGAGTACATGGACCAGGGGCGCCAGAGCTTCCTCGTCCGCCTCGTCCCGCATGGGGGCGACTGGCGCGACGCGGGCGTCGTGCGCCGCGCTGCCGAGCTGAACCAGCCGCCCTTCGCGCTGATCGAGACCTTCCACGCCGGGCCGCTGCCGCAGCAGCGCAGCTACGCGGAGGACGGCGGCGGCGGCGTCCTCGTCACCGTGCTCAAGGGCGGAGAGGACGGCGGCGCCTACGTCGTCCGGGCGCTCGAGACGGCGGGCCGCGCCGTGTCCGCGAAGCTCACGGTGCTCGGCCGGTCGATCGAGGCGGATTTCCGCCCGCACGAGCTGAAGACGTTCGTCCTGCCGCGCGACGGCGGCGACGCGCGCGAGACCGACCTGCTCGAGTGGTGACCTCGCTCGACGGTGAGGACTGGCAGCTCCAGGGCTGGCTCGGCGACGAGTGGCGCTGGCACGTCGACAAGCCGTGGGACGCGCCCGGCTGGCTGCCCGCCCGCGTGCCCGGCAGCGTCCTCGACGATCTGGCCCGCGCCGGCGAGGTGACCGATCTCTACCGAGGCAGGAACAGCCGCCTCGCGGAGTGGGTGCCCGAGCGAACTTGGGTCTACCGCCGCCGCGTCGAGGGACCCGGCACCGTCCGCTTCGAGGGCGTCGACCACGAGGCGACGGTCTTCGTCGGCGGCGAGGAGGTGGCGCGACACGAAGGAGCCTTCACGCCGTTCGAGGTCGACCTGCCGGCGGGCGACCACCTGCTCGCCGTGGCGGTGCACGCGGCTCCCGAGAACGAGGCGCAGGTCGGCCGCACCTCGAAGGTGCGGGTGCACAAGAGCCGCATGGGCTACGGCTGGGACTTCTGCCCGCGCATCGTCCATCAGAGCATCTGGCGGCCGGTCACGCTCGATCCGCCGCCCGAGGTCTTCCCGCAGGTGCGGCTCGAGGACGGCGTCGGCACGGTCGAGGTCGGAGGCCAAGTCGTGCTTCGCGTCGTCTCGCCGGAGCTCTGGTGGCCGAACGGCATGGGCGAGCAGACGCTGTACCAAGTGCCGGAGCTCGGCATCTCGGTCGGCTTCCGCACAGTCGACCTCGACGACTACGCGCTCGTCGTCAACGGCGTGCGCGCGCCGATCAAGGGCTGGAACCGGGTGCCGGTGGACGCGCTCTACGGGGTGCCGCGGCCGGAGAAGGTCGCGCACCTGCTGGGGCTCGCGGCGCGGGCGCACGTGAACCTGCCCCGCGTCTGGGGCGGCGGCCTGATCGAGACGCCCGCTCTACGAGCTCTGCGACCGGCTCGGCCTGCTCGTCTGGCAGGAGTTCTCGCTGTCGAGCTCCGGGATCGAGAGCGTCCCGTCGGCCGAATCCGATTTCGTCGAGCTGATGACCTCGGAGGCGCGCGCGATCGTGCCGCGCCGGCGGCAACATGCTTCGCTCGCGATCTGGTGCGGCGGCAACGAGCTCGACGGAGACGACTCGACGCCCGTGCTCGCCGCGCTGCGCGAGGTCGTGGCCGAGCTCGATCCCGACCGCGTGTGGCTTCCCACATCGCCGCTCGGCGAGCGAGACGTGCACGGCCCGTGGGAGCATCAGGGTCTGCGCGAGCACACGAAGCACTACGACACGCGCACATCGCGCCTGCAGCGAGTTCGGCGTCGAGGGCATGACGAACCGGCGCACGCTCGCGGCCACGATCGACGAGCACGTGCGCTGGCCGGCCGACCGCACGAACCCCGGTGTACGAGCACCTCGGAGCCTGGTGGAACAACGGGCCGCTCGTGCAGGAACTCTTCGGCGGCCGGATCGGGGACGTCGAGACGATGCGGCGCTGCTCGCAGTGGTTGCAGTACGAGGGGCTGCGCTGCGGCGTCGAGGCGACCCTGCGCCGCGGCGCCGGCACGATTCCGTGGCAGCTGAACGAGCCGTATCCGAACGCCTGGTGCACGTGCGCGATCGACTATCGCGGCGACCCGAAGCCCGCCTACTGGGGCGTCGCCCGCGCCTACCGTCCCGACCATCCGACGGCGCGCTTCGCGACCTGGGCCTGGAGCGGAGCCGACGCGGTGCGGGCCGACGTGACGGGGCCGGCGCGGCTCATCGACCTCGAAGGCACGGTGTCGCCGAGTCCGACGGCGGTGAGATCGCGGCGCCGCTCGACACGTTCGCCGCGGACGTCTTCCTGCTCGACCTCGGGCCGGACAGCCGCTACGCGATGACGCGGACGGACGATCTGGCGCCGCTGCTCGACCTGCCGCGCACCGAGCTCGCCTTCGACGGCGGCACGCTCCGGAACACCGGCGCCGTCGCCGCGCTCGGTGTCGTGCTCGAGGACGCGCGGCCCTCCGACGACCCCGGTTGGGTGACGTTCTCCGACAACGCGCTCGACCTCCTGCCGGGCGAGACGCGCGAGATCGAGGTCGCCGGCCCGGTGGGCGCGCTGCGCGTGGAGGGCTGGAATGCCCGCGTATAGGGCCCTCGCACCGGACGGCTCGCCCGTCGGCGGCTTCTCGTTCGACGGCGCGACGGTCACCTACGAGGGCGCCGAGCCGATCGACGCCGGCATCCGCGTCGAGCTCGTGCTGGCCGCGAGCGACGACCCCGACTGGCTCGTCCCCGGTGTCTTCTACGGGGAGAACCGCACGGCGGCGTGCACGCGCGTCTATCCGCGCTTCACACCCGGGCACGTCGATGTCGAGCGGATGGAATCGGACTCGTGGTCGTTCCGCGCCGACCGCTGTGCGACTCCGGCCGTCTTCTCGAACGGTCGCGGCCTCACGACCGGCGAGACGAGCCCGCTCGGCCAGGCCGGCGTCGGCTTCGCCCACCGCGGCGACCGCCCCGTCGTCTGGCTCGACTTCCCTTACCGCGAGGAGCCGTTGCGCTACGACGGCTCGGACCGGCCCGCGCCGCCCGACGTGCAGACGTATCGCTGGCGGCCCGGCCAGTCGGTCGAGCTCGACGTCCGCGAATGCGATCTCACCGCCGTCCGCCCGGCGGAGCCCTTCGTCGATCCCGGCTGGGTGTCGGTCGAGGAGGCGTCCGAGCTCGCCGCGTGGGGCCTCTGGCGCTGGCACTACCGGCCCGACCCCCCGCGCCTGATCGAGACCGCGTCGTTCGAGCGTGAGCCTGCCGCCGACCGCGACCACATGCACGTCTCCTGGGTGAGCGGCGCCCCGTATGCCTACGCGCTGCTGCGCCACGGCCGCCGCGTCGGCAACGAACGCTATGTCGAGGCGGCGACGGACGTGCTCGACCACATCGCCGGCAACCTGACTCCCGGAGGCACGTTCTGGTCGCAGTGGACGCACGACCGCGGCTGGACGTGGGGCTGGCACCCCGATCACTCCCGCCTGCACGCGCGAACGCTCGCCGACGCGACGCTGTTCATGCTGCGGGCGGCGCGACTTTGTGTTCCAGGAACACAAAGTTCCTGGCTCGCCGCCGCTCGCTCGAACGTCGCCGTCGCCGTGCGCACGCAGCGCGCGGACGGCGCGCTGCCCGCCGCCCACCACGTCGAGACCGGCGACGCCGTCTCCTGGGAAGGCACCGCCGGGCTCGCGTGGGTCCCGGCGCTCGTCGAGGCCGGCGAGCTGGACGCCGCGCGTCGTGCGGGCGACTACTACCGCCGTTTCGAGACGTTCTACGGCGCCCCCGAGGACGTCGACCTCGCCCCCACCTCCGAGGACGGCTACGCCGCCGTGATGGCGTTCGTCGCCCTCGAGGACTGGGAGGCGGCACGGCGCGCCGCCGACTGGATGCTCACCTTCCGCTACTCCTACGACGTCGCCTTCGACCCGGAGACGACGCTCGGGCTCCACGGCTTCAAGACGCGCGGCGGCGACCAGGCCTCGCCCGCCAACCAGCACCTGCACCCGTTCGGGCTCATCTGCGTCCCCGAGATGATGCGCCTCGCGCGCGCGACCGGCGACGAGCGCTACGCCGAGACGACGCGCGAGAACCTCGCCTGCTTCCGTCAGTTCGTCGCCCGCCACGACGGCGACTTCGGCGCCCGCAAGGGGATGACGAGCGAGCGCTACTACCAGACCGACGTCTTCGCCGCGAAAGGAGGTCTGCTGCCCCTCTCACATGCGTGGACGGGCGGCGTCCTCCTCCTCGCCTGCGAGGAAGCCCTCGACGACTACCCGGAGGTCATGTGAAGCGGTTTCCCGAAGGATTCCTGTGGGGCGTCGCCACCTCGGCGTACCAGATCGAGGGGTCGGTGGACGTCGACGGGCGCGGCCCCTCGATCTGGGACACGTACTCGCACATGCCGGGCAAGATCGACGGCGGCGGCACCGGCGACGTCGCCTGCGACCACTACCGTCGCTGGCGCGAGGACGTCGACCTGATCGCAAGCCTCGACGTCAACGCCTACCGCTTCTCGATCGCCTGGCCGCGCATCTTCCCCACCGGCGCCGGCCCGGTCGAGCAGCGCGGGCTCGACCACTACTCCCGCCTGATCGACGCGCTGCTCGAGCGCGGGGTCGAGCCCGTCGTCACGCTCTACCACTGGGACCTGCCGCAGGCGCTCGAGGACGAGGGCGGCTGGCGCAACCGCGACACCGTCGAGCGCTTCGCCGAGTACGCGGCCACCTGCTTCGAGACCTACGGCGACCGGGTGCAGTGGTGGCTGACGATCAACGAGCCGTGGATCGTCGGCCTGCTCGGCTACCTCCATGGCCTGCACGCGCCCGGCTACAAGGACGACGTCCTCGGCGAGGTGACGGTCTTCCACCACCTCCTGCTCGCGCACGGCCGCGCGGTGCAGGAGCTCCGCAAGCTCGGCGGCGGCGGCAGGATCGGCCTCGCCCCCAACCTCTCGCCGCACTACCCGGCGAGCGACGACCCGGAGGACATCGCGGTCAGCCACGCCTCGGACGGCTACGTCAACCGCTGGTTCCTCGACCCGGTCTTCAAGGGCTCCTACCCCGACGACATGAGGGCGCGCTACGAGGAGCTCCTGGGGCCGCTCGACTTCATCGGGGACGGCGATCTCGAGACGATCGCGCAGCCGACCGACTACCTCGGCGTCAACTACTACTCCTCGCGCGTGATGCAGGCCGTTCCGGGCGACAGACCGTGGCCGTGGGTTGTGATCGTGCCGGACGACGCCGAGACGACCGGCGGCTTCACCGACGGTGTCGCTCGCACGGAGGCGGGAACGCCGATCGTGCCCTCCGCGCTCACCGACCTGCTCGTCCGCATCCGCGACGACTATGGGCCGGTACCGATCATGATCACCGAGAACGGCGCCGTCTTCCCCGAGCCGCTGCACGACGAGCGCCGCGTCCGTTTCCTCGACGACCACGTCGCCGCGCTCCACGATGCAATCGAGCAGGGCGTGCCGGTCGTCGGCTACTGCCACTGGTCGCTCCTGGACAACTTCGAGTGGAAGCTCGGCTACGCCCAGCGCTTCGGCCTCGTCCACGTCGACTACGACACGCTCGAGCGCACCGTGAAGGACAGCGGCCGCGCCTACGCCGAGATCGCGCGCAGGAACGGCCTGTGAGACGGCTGATCGTCAACGCCGACGACCTCGGCTACACCGCCGGCGTCACGCGCGGGGTCCTCGAGGCGCACGAGCGCGGGATCGTCACGAGCGCGAGCCTGATGGTCGACGAGCCCGCTGCCGCCGGCGCGGTCGAGCTCGCGCCCCCGAGCCTCTCGGTCGGTCTGCACGCCGTGCTCGACCGCGGTGGCCTCATCGAGCCGGATCGATGCGAGCCGGAACTCGAGCGGCAGCTCGCGCGCTTCGTCGAGCTCACAGGATCTCAGCCGACCCACGTCGATTCGCACTACCACGTCCACCGCGAGCCGAGCTTGCAGCCCGCGGTTGCCGCGTTTGCCGACCGCCACGGGCTGCCGCTGCGCGACCGCGCCGTCGTGCACTGCGGGCTCTTCTACGGCGGCGCGAGCATCGAGGTCGAGAGCCTGCTTGAGATCCTCGCCGGCCTCGACGACGGCGACACCGAGCTCGGCTGCCATCCCGGCTACGCCGACGGCCTCGACTCCCGCTACACCGCCGAGCGCGAGATCGAGCTGCGCACCCTCACCGATCCACGCATCCATGCCCGCCTCGACGAGCTGGAGATCCCTCTCATCGGCTGGAGCGAGCTGTGATCACCCTCGACGCGCTCGCCCGCCCGAGCGGCACCTTCGCGATGGTCGCGATGGATCAGCGCGAGTCGCTGCGAACGATGCTCCGCGAGCACGGCCACGACGCGACGGACGAGCGCGTGGCGCGGTTCAAGCGCGCCGTCGCGCGCGAGCTCGCCCCGCACGCCTCCGGCTTCCTGATCGAGCAGGAGCACGTCGAGACTGTCGCGCCGCACGTGCCGCACGGCCTGATCCTCGCGGTCGACCTCCTCGACCAGGAGCCTGGCTCGATCGTCGAGGACACGCGGCTCGACGAGGAGCCCCGGCTCGAACCCGGCGTCGTCGCGCTGAAGCTCCTCGTGATCTGGCGCGACGACGAGCGTCGCGCGCAGCGCGTGGAGATGTCGCGCCGGTTCGTCGCGCTCGCGGAGCGCCGCGGCGTGCTCTCCGTGCTCGAGCCGGTCGTCCGCCACGACGACCGCGAGTGGGCGATCGTCGAGGCCGCGCGCGAGCTCGGCGCCACGCAGCCATCGCTCTACAAGTGCCAGGTGCCGCTCGAGGGCCGCGGCGACCCGGCCGAGATCACGAGGCACGCCCGCGAGATCGACGCGGCGGTCGGCGGCCCCTGGGTCGTCCTCTCGCAGGGCGTCGCGCCCGACGATTTCCCGGCCGCAGTCGAGGCAGCGTGCCGGGGCGGCGCCTCGGGCTTCCTCGCCGGCCGCGCTCTGTGGACCGCGACCCTTCCCGCCCCCGATCCCACCGCGCTTCTGCGCGAGATCTCCGTCCCACGACTGCAACAGCTCGCGGCGATCGTCGACGAGCACGGCCACCCCTGGCACGAGAAAGGAGCACCATGACCAACCGCGACTTCTACGCGGAGAACGGCTACTTCCACGCCCGCGGCGTCTTCGAGGCGAGCGAGGTCGAGGAGATGCGCGCGGCGATCGGCCGCATCCTCGACGACGTGGAGGGCACGTCGAACGACGAGAACCACGTCTGGCAGGGCGTCGCGCAGGAGAGCGTCCTCAAGGGCTTCCACAACGTCCAGTACCACGACGCCGCCTTCACCCGGGCTGCGGCGAATCCGCGCCTCGCCGAGGTGCTCACCACCCTGATCGGGCCCAACGTCCAGCTGCACCACACGAAGATGCTCGTGAAGCCACCGGAGCAGGGCGCGTCGTTCCCGATGCACCAGGACTACCCGTTCTTCCCCCACGAGCGGCACACGATGCTCGCGGCGAGCGTCCACCTCGACGACACCGACCTCGACAACGGCTGCCTCCGCGTCGTCGGCGGGTCGCACAAGCTCGGGCCGCTCGAGGCGACAGGCCCGAGCAACACACTCGACACGCCGCTCGAGGACGGCACGCCGATGCCCGCCGCCGCCGGCGACGTCCTCTTCTTCAACTACTTGACGATCCACGGCTCGGGCGTGAACACGAGTACCCGCACGCGCCGGAACGTCCTCTTCCAGTACCGCGACCCCGAGGATCCGCCGCTCATGCGCAACGGCGTCGAGGAGCACGTGAACTGGGGCCAGGGCATGATGGTGGCCGGCCGCAACCCGCTCTACTGGCAGAGCCGACCACGCTTCGAGCTGAAGCCCAGTTGAAGATCCGAGGCGTCATCGAGGGGTTCTACGGGCCGCCGTGGAGCCACGAGGAGCGGCTCGAGCTGTTGCGGTTCTGCGGCAGAGAGGGCCTGAACACGTGGGTGCACGCGCCGAAGGACGATCCCTATCACCGGAAGCTCTGGCGCGAGCCGTACCCCGACGCGGAGCTCGAGCAGCTTCGTGAGCTCGTGGACGAGGCGCGGCGACACGACGTCGAGTTCGCTTACGCGATCGCGCCCGGCCTCGACGTCCGCTACACGGGCGCCGACGACCTGGAGACGCTCGTCGCAAAATGCGAGCAGGTACAGAGCATCGGCGTCCAGAGCTTCCAGCTCCTCTGGGACGACATCGAGCACACGCTCGGCCACGCGGAGGATGCGGCGCGGTACGGGGGCGCCGAGCGGCCGAGCGGGGCCGCCCAATGCGACTTCAGCAACCGCTTCCGCGACGCCTTCCCCCAGCCCGGCTCGCTCGTCGTCTGCCCGATGGGCTACGCGGGCACGGGCGACTCGCCGTACCGCCGCAGCTTCAGCCCCGACCTCCATCCGGAGATCGTCGTCTACTGGACGGGGCCGGAGGTCGTCTCGCTCGGGATCACGCGGGAGGCGCTCAACACGGCCGTCGCGCGCTTCCGCGGCCATACGCTCCTCCTCTGGGACAACTATCCGGTCAACGACTTCGAAGCGAACCCGACGCTCTATCTCGGCCCGCTGCTCGGCCGCGATCCACGCCTCGCCGACGGGGGCTGCGACGGGTTGATCGCGAACGCGATGGTGCAGGCGATCCCGTCGAAGCTGGCGCTCGCGACCGTGGCCGACTGGACGCGCGACCCGGCGGGCTACGACTCGCTCGCGTCGTTCGAGCGGGCGCTGCGCACGTACGGCCGCGAGGTGTGGGAAGCGCTCGAAAGAGTTTGTGTTGTTCCAACACAAGCCCCATGGCGGCCCGCCGACGTCACGGAGCTCGCCGCGGCCCTCGAGCTCGGCGTCGACGCCGCGACCGCGCGGGCGCTGCTGGAGCCGTTCGTGTGAGCGACGTCACTGTCTGCGGCGCGACCGGCGCCGGCGTCATGGCCGCGGTCGCGGCGGCAGAAGCGGGCGCCCGCACGGTGCTCGTGGAGTCGGGCGGGCACGTCGGCGGCATGGTCTCCGGGGGTCTCGGCTGGACGGACGTCGGCGACACGGCCGTGCTCGGCGGCCTGGCGCAGCGCTTCTACGCGACGGTCGCCGAGCACTACGGCGCCCCGCTCTGGGGCGTCAAGGGACCTGAGCCGCACGTCGCCGAGCGGCTACTCGTCGAGCTGCTCGAGGGCGCGGGCGTCGACGTGCGCTTGTGTTGGAACAACACAAGCTCCCTTCCCGGCGCGGCCGTCTACGTCGATGCGAGCTACGAGGGCGACCTGCTGCCGGCCTTCGGCGTCCCGTACGCCGTCGGCCGCGAGTCGCGCGACCTCTACGGCGAGCGCTGGGCGGGCCGCCAGCCGGCGTATCGGCCGGGAAAGCACAACTTCGCGGCGGTGGTGTCACCGTTCGCGGACGACGGCTCGCTGCTACCGCACGTCCGCGAGCCCGAGCTCGACGAGCGCGGCTGGCCCGTCGAGCGGCTTGGCGAGGGCGACGGCGGCCTCCAGGGATACCAGTTCCGCGTCTGTCTCACCGACCGCCCGGAAAACCGCCTGCCGTTCCCGGAGCCCGAGGGCTTCGACACCTTCGAGCTCGCGCTCTTGGAGCGCTACCTCGACGCCGTTCCTGACGCGCCGCTGCTGGGGCTCGTTCCCGGTCTGCTCCCGAACGGCAAGTGCGACGTGAACTCGATCGGACCGTTCTCGCTCAACGTTCTCGACGGCAGCAACCGCGCCTACCTCGACGGCGACCGCGACGCGGTTCACGCGCACCATCTCCGGTACACGCAGGCGCTGCTCTGGTTCCTCGCGGAGACGCGGCCAGACGTCGCGGCGTGGGGCCTCTGCGCGGACGAGTTCGAGGACACCGGCGGCTGGCCGCATCAGCTCTACGTCCGCGACGCGCGACGATTGCTCGGCGAGTACGTGCTGCGCGAGTTCGACCTCCTGGGCGCACCGCCACAGGACGACGTCGTCGCGCTCGGCTCCTACAACATCGACATCCGCGAGGTCGAGCGCACCTGGCGCTACCTGCCGGAGTACGCGCGCACGCCCGCCGTCTGGAACGAGGGGTATCTCTCCGTGGCGGTGCCGCCGTACCCGATCCCGTACCGCTCGCTCGTGCCGCGCCGCGAGGACGCCGACGACCTGCTCGTGCCGCTCTGCCTCTCCGCGTCGCACGTCGCGTTCGGCTCGGTGCGAATGGAACCGACGCTGATGCTGCTGGGCCATGCCGCCGGGGCGGCCGCGGCGCAGGCCGCGCGGCGCGGCGTCGCGGTGCAGGACGTGGACGTCCCGGCGCTGCAGGACGCGCTGCGCGACGCGGGCCAGGTGCTCGCGTTGTGAACGCGATCGCGTTCATGACGGCGAACTACGTCGCTCGCGAGAGCGGGTGGGCGATCGGCGGCTGGGCCGGCGGCGACCGGGACGTGAACGCGATCTACGCGCCGCTCGACACGTTCGCGGAGCGCTTCGGCGGCCTGCTCGCCGACGTGCGTGCGCTCGGGTTCGACGCGATCGACCTCTGCGGCGCGCATCTGAGCCCCGACTGGGCCACCGACGAGCACGTCGAGCTGGCGCTGGGGGAGCTCGACCGCCATGGCCTTCGTGTGGCGACGTACGCTGCCTGGATCGGCCCGGCGAGCGTCGCGCGCGCCTGCGAACTGACCCGCGCGCTCGGCACGACCACAGTAGGCGGCGGCTGCTCCGGCGACCCCGCCACGTCGCGCCGGTGCTGCGCGCGCACGGCGTCACGCTGGCGATCGAGAACCATTCCGAGCGCACGCCGCAGGAGGTGCTGGCGACCATCGAGGCGGGCGGCGGCACGATGGCGGCCACGGTCGACACGGGCTGGTGGGCGACGCAGGGCTACGACCCTGTCCGCGCGATCGAGGAGCTCGGCGCCCACGTCGCGCACGTCCACCTGAAGGACGTCCTGCACGAGGGCGAGCCGCACGAGACCTGCGCGTGGGGCGACGGGCTCGTCGACGTCGAGGCGTGCGTGGCCGCGCTGCGCCGGCTCGGCTACGCCGGCGCGCTGACGGTCGAGCACGAGCCGGAAGACCACGACCCGAGCGAGGCGTGCCGCGCGATGCGGCAGCGGCTCGAGGGCTGGCTGCGGTGAGGATCGCGCTCGTCGGCTGCGGCGTGATCGCCGCGCGCTACGCGGAGTCGATCGCCGGCGAGGAGCGCCTGGAGCTCGCCGGAGCGACCGACGTCGCGCCCGGGCGCGCGGCGGAGCTCGTGACGGCCCACGGCGACTACGGCTCGCTCGACGAGCTCCTCGCTGACCCGGCCGTCGACCTCGTCGTCAACCTGACCCCGCCGCAGGCGCACGCGGCCGTCACGCGCGCGGCGATCGAGGCGGGCAAGCACGTCACACCGAGAAGCCCGTCGCGCTCACCCACGCCGAGGCGGCGGAGCTCGCGGCGCTCGCCGCCGCGCGCGGCGTCAGACTCGGCTGCGCGCCCGCGACGCTGCTCGGCGAGGCGCAGCAGACGGCGTGGAAGCTCGTTCGCGAGGGCACGCTCGGCCAGGTTCGGATGATTTACGCCGAGGCGAACTGGGGCCGGATCGAGACCTGGCACCCCGAGCCCGAGTCGCTTTACGCCTCCGGCCCGCTCTTCGAAGTAGGCATCTACCCGCTCACGATCCTGACCGCGATCTTCGGCCCGGTGCGCCGCGCCAGCGCGTTCGCGACGACGCTCCAGCCCGAGCGCGTCCGCCGCGACGGCGTTGCCTTCCGGCTCCCCGGCCCCGACTTCACGACGGCGGCGCTCGAGCTGGAGAGCGACGTCGTCGCCCGGCTGACCCCGACGTTCTGGGTCGGCCCGGGCAAGCAGCGCGGACTCGAGCTCCACGGGCAAGACGCGTCGCTCTATCTCGCAACGTGGGCCGAGTTCGACTCGCGCCTCGAGCTCTCGACCGACGGCGAGAGCTACGCGCCGGTGCCGCTCGTGCGCGAGCCGTACCACGGGATCGGCTGGAGCCGCGCGCTCGTCGACCTCGCCGAGGCGGTCGAGGAGGGCCGGCCGCACCGCGCCGGCGCCGAGCACGCGACCCACGTCGTCGAGGCGCTCG
>Ga0136617_10003808_pt1 | contig 13480 bp, 11 predicted proteins | sample AntDrymUQ3222106_2_FD_129672 | JGI IMG/M metagenome (GOLD analysis project Ga0136617, IMG submission 129672) | Polar desert sand microbial communities from Dry Valleys, Antarctica - metaG UQ322 (21.06) | ecosystem: Environmental > Terrestrial > Soil > Desert | place: Antarctica: Dry Valley...
GGACGTGGTGCAGGTCTCGACCAATCTCGAGGACCACACGCGGACCAGCCCGGCGGCTGTGGTCGCCGCCATCGCGGCTCGCTGCGACGTGCACGGGGCGGAGCTCGTCGCGCTGGCGCCCGCTGAGGCGTTCGCGGACTTCCCCGCGGACGTGCCGCTGCGTGGCCTGCGGACCATCGAGTCCGCCCTGGAACTCCTAGACTCCTGACTACATGGCCCAGACCCGCAAGAAGCGCCGCTCAAAGCACCGCGGAACCGCCGCGGGCACCATCGAGTCCCGCGGTCGGACGGGCCGCAAGCTCTCCGACAAGGAGCGCTCGACCTCGAAGTCGGGTTCCGGCGGGAGTCGTGCCGCCGCCCGCATGGACAAGCCACCGACCTGGAAGAGCGCGTTCTTCCGGGCGTTGATGGCCAGCGTGCTGCTGTTCGTCTTCACGCGCGTGGGCTTCGGGCCTGAAGTCGGCATCGTCGCCTCGATCGCCCTCTGCCTCCTCGCCCTGCTGATCTACGTCCCCCTCGGCTACGCCACCGACACGTTCGTCTACCGGCGCCGCCAGAAGCGCAAGGCAGCGAGGTCTTGATGGACGTCCGGATGTTCACCGTGGGTCCGGTGGCCGAGAACGCCTACGTGTTCCGCCGCCCGGACGACAAGCGCGCCCTGATGATTGATCCCGGCGACGAGGCTGAGCGACTGATCGCGGCGGTCGACGAGCTGGGCGTGCAGGTGGAGGCGATCCTGCTCACCCACACCCACTTCGACCATGTGGGCGCGGTGGCGCCGCTGGCGCTCCACACGGGCGCGCCGGTGTATTGCCCCGAAGGCGAGGCGTTCGTGCTCGCCGACATCATGAAGTGGGTACCTTGGGCGGGCTTCGGGCCGTTTGAGTCCTACGACGCAGACGTCCTGATCTCCGGCGGCGAGCGGCTCGAGCTCGCCGGCTTCTCCATCGACGTGCTCTCGACGCCCGGCCACTCGCCGGCGCACGTGACCTACCGAGTCGCAGACGAGGAGGCCATCTTCTCGGGCGACGTGCTCTTCGAAGGCTCTGTCGGGCGCACGGACCTCCCGGGTGGCGATGCGCCGACGCTGATGGCCTCGATCGCCGACCTCCTCGGGCGCCTGCCCGACGAGACCCGCGTGTATCCGGGCCACATGGGCATCACCACGCTAGGGCACGAGCGGGCGACGAATCCCTTCCTGCGCGAGCTCGCGCGCGCCTGATGGCCAAGCTGCAGGCCCCGCGCGGCACGTTCGACGTGCTGGGGGACGGTGCGCTCGCGCGGGTCGAACTTGAGCGCACGGCTCGTCGGGTGCTCGAGGCCGCGGGCTACGCCCGGATCGAAACGCCGACCTTCGAGGCCACCGAGCTCTTCGCGCGCGGCGTGGGCGAGGCCACGGACGTGGTCCAGAAGGAGATGTACACCTTCGAAGAGGGCACGGAGTCGATCACCCTTCGACCCGAGGGCACCGCTCCGGTCTGCCGCGCGTACGTCGAACACGGGATGCACAAGGCACCCCAGCCCGTGAAGCTCTGGTACCTGTCGAGCTTCTTCCGCCGCGAGCGCCCGCAGGCCGGGCGCTTCCGACAGTTCTGGCAGGTGGGCGCCGAGGCCATCGGATCGGATGACCCGGCGGTGGACGCCGAGCTGATCCTGCTGCTGTCGGAGCTGCTCGACGCGCTCGGGGTCACCGGGGTCCGGCTTCGGGTCGGTTCGCTGGGCGACCCTGCGACCCGAGCCGCTCATCGAGAAGAACTGCAGGCGCACCTGCGCGCGCACGAGGACGAGCTATCGGACGAGGTGCGATCGCGGATCGCGCTGAACCCGCTTCGAGCCTTCGACGCGGACCATCCGGGCACGCGCCGGGTGATGGAGTCCGCGCCGCGCCTGCTCGACCGCCTCACGCATGAGGATCGCTCGCACTTCGAGACGGTGAGGGAGCTCCTGGACGGCGCGGGCATCGTTCACGAGGTCGATTCCACGCTGGTGCGCGGACTGGACTACTACACGCGAACGGTCTTCGAGTTCACTTCGGACGCGCTGGGCGCCCAGTCGGGCGTGGGTGGAGGCGGGCGCTACGACGGGCTGATCGAGATGATCGGCGGACCCGCCACGCCGGGGATGGGGTGGGCCGCCGGAGTCGAGCGGATGCTGATGGTGGCCGCCCGCCCGCCCGTGGGCCCACCGCCCGTCGATCTCTTCGTCGCCTGGAGGGGTGCGCCCTCCCGCGCCCCCGCCTTCAAGCTCGCCGCCGACGTGCGCCGGGCCGGGCATGCTGCCCGGATTGAGCTCGCCGGCCGGTCCCTCAAGGGCCAGCTCAAGCACGCCGACCGCATGGGCGCCCGGTACGTCGCGATCCTCGACGACGAGGAGGGAACCGACCTGGTCCTCTCGGACCGGGAGTCGGGCGACGAGCAGACGGTGGCGCCGGAGACCGTGATGCATCACATGCGGAGCGGGCTGTGAGGCCCCCGCGCGCGAACCGCTTCCGCGACGCCTGGTGTGGGGAGCTCGACGCCGGCCGGGTGGACGAGACCGTCCGCGTGGCGGGCTGGGTGCACCGCCGCCGCGATCACGGCGGGCTGATCTTCATCGACCTGCGCGACCGGTCAGGGGTCGTGCAGCTCGTGTTCCATCCCGAGACGGCGCCCGAGGCGCACGCCGCCGCCGAGCGCCTGCGGTCAGAGCACGTGATCTCGGCGGCCGGGACGCTGCTCAAGCGAGCCGAGGGCAACGAGAACCCGAGCCTGCCGACGGGAGAGGTGGAGCTGAGCGTCGCCACGGTCGAGCTGCTCGCCGCCTCGGCCACTCCGCCGTTTCCAGTCGACGACGAGACGCCCGTCGACGAGCTCCTGCGCCTGCGCCACCGCGTCCTCGACCTGCGCCGGGCTGGGATGCAGGACGCCATGCGCGTGCGCCACACCGTCATCCGCGCCATGCGCGACTTCCTCAACGCCCACGACTTCCTGGACATCGAGACGCCGATCCTCACGCGCTCCACCCCGGAGGGGGCTCGTGACTTCCTGGTCCCGTCGCGCATGAATCCCGGCGCCTTCTTCGCGCTGCCACAGTCGCCGCAGCTCTTCAAGCAGCTTCTGATGATGTCGGGCTTCGAGCGCTACTACCAGATCGCCCGCTGCTTTCGCGACGAGGATCTGCGTGGTTTCCGCCAGCCCGAGTTCACCCAGCTCGACCTCGAGATGTCCTTCGTGGAGGAGGACGATGTCATCACCGTCATCGAGGGCATGATGGCCCGGGTCTTCGAGGAGGCCGGCTATCCCGTCCAGGCCCCGCCGTACCCGCGCCTGGGCTACGACGAGGCGATGGCTCGATACGGATCGGACAAGCCCGACCTGCGTTTCGGCCTCGAGATCGCCGACCTCGGCGCGGCCTTCGAGCAGACGGAGTTCGGGGTCTTTCGCAGCGTCCTCGGATCAGGCGGTGTGGTGCGCGGCCTGAACGCGGGCGCGGTGGAGCTGCCGCGCCGCGAGCTCGACGAGCTGACCGAGGTGGCGCGGCGCTTCGGCGCCGGCGGACTCGTCTGGGCCTTCGTCGGCGAGGCGGGCGCCTGGCGCTCACCCGTGGCGAAGTTCCTCACCGAGGCGGAGCGGGCGGCGGCAGGGACGAAGCTGAACGCGGGTCCCGGCGACCTGATCCTCTGCGTCGCCGACACCGCGCCCGTGGCTGCCACGGCGCTGGGCGAGGTCCGTCTCGAGCTCTCCCGCCGCCTGAAGCTGGTGGACGAGGGCCGGCATGAGATCGCCTGGGTGGTGGACTTCCCGATGTTCGAGCCGACCGACTCGGGCTGGACCGCGCTTCATCACCCGTTCACGGCACCGCTCGGCGATCTTGCCGATCCGGCCAGCCTGAAGTCGCGCGCCTACGATCTCGTCCTCGACGGCACGGAGATCGGCGGCGGCTCCATCCGCATCAACCGTCCTGAAGTGCAGCAGCAGGTCTTCACCGCTCTCGGCATCTCGGAGCCGGAGGCCGACGCGCGGTTCGGCTTCCTGCTCGACGCCCTGCGCTACGGGGCCCCGCCGCATGGGGGGATCGCGCTCGGGATCGATCGCATCGTCGCGCTGCTGACAGGCCGGGAGTCCATCCGCGACGTGATCGCCTTCCCCAAGACGGCGAGTGGGTCCGATCCGCTCACGGGCGCGCCCGCCCGGGTGGACGCCGCCCAACTCGCCGAGTTGGGTGTTCGCTCGATCGTTCCTCCGCCCCCAGTCTCGTGAAGGAGGTCCGGGCGCCCGCAGGTCCGGCGCCTCGGGCCGTGCGCTCGTTCGCCGCCTGCCTGGCCACGGTGCTCGAGCTGCCGATGGACGTCGTTCCGTGCCCGGAGGCCGGCGATCCCCTGATCCGGTGGAGGGAGTGGCTGGCTCAGCGAGGGCTCGGGCTAGTGCTGACCGCCGAGGGTGGGGGACTCAACTGGGCGGGGCCGAGCATCGCGCGGGTCGCCGCCGCCGATGGGGGAGACCCGCCGGCCATCGTGCGCTTCGGCTCTCCGCCAGGGCTCGTCTGGGACCCGTTGAACCGTCCGGGCGCGGACTCGGAGGAGGTCATCGACGTCTTCCTGGTGGCGGGGCTGGACCCGGCGATGTCGTGGGGGCAATCCGCTCCGGCGGTGGGCCGGGGCGTCGTGGAGACCCTCGTCATCGCTTCGGAAGCGGAGGGTCCAGCCACCTCGATCGCTGAAGCGCAGCTTCTTCGAGGCCGGGGGATGGCCGGCGATCGGTACGCGCGCGGCGAGGGCACGTTCTCCGATCCGGCTTCCAGCGGGCACGACCTGACGCTGATCGCCGCCGAAGTCCTGGAAGAGCTCGAGCTCAAACCCGAACAGGCTCGGCGCAACGTCGTCACCCGCGGCGTCGATCTCGACGCCCTGATCGGCCGCCGATTCTGGATCGGTGAAGTCGAGTGCTACGGGCAACGCCGCTGCGAGCCCTGTGCCCACTTGCAGCGGCTCGGCCCTCCTGGCGTCCTGCGGGCGCTGGTCCACCGAGGTGGTCTTCGAGCCGACTTGCTGTCAAGCGGCTCGATCCGTGCCGGTGATTCGGTCAAGGAAAGCGGGTGAACTGCCGATTGCTCGAAGGTGAGTCAGATCTCGCCTCCGATCCGCATCCTGCTCGTCGGCGCCATCCTGATGTTGGCCGCGTGGTTCACCGTGCTCAAGCCGAAGGAGGAGACCGTCGCCGTCCCGCCGGCGACGCCCGCGGTGGCCACGCCGGCTGAGCCGCAGTCCTCGGCCGGGAAGTTCAGAGCGAAGGCGGAGGAAGGGAAGGCGAAGGCGGAAGCCGACGCACTCGGAGGGGCCAACGCCGGAATCGAGGGCGAGGCGCCGACCTCCGCGTCCCCGTCGGTCACTGGGCCCTCGCAGACGACCAGCACGCCGTCGGCATCACGGGTCGGAGACGTTCCGCCTCTCACCGCCAAGCAGGCGGAAGGGTTGCCGCTTGACGTCCGCACCGCGCTCACTCGCCGCGACGTGCTCGTGCTCGGGATCCTCGACGACAGCGCCAGGCCCTGGGCGCCGATGGCCGACGACGACCGCCTTGTGCGACGGGAGCTGCGCAACGTCAATCGATCGGGCGGTGACCTCGCGGTGGCAACCGTTCCACTCAAGGAGATCGCGCGTTTCGACGGCCTCATCAAGGCGCTCAACGTGAGCCAGAGCCCGACGATCGTGGTCATCGACGGCAACCGGAAGGGGATCGCTCTCACGGGCTACGTCGATCGCGTCACGATCAACCAGGCCGTCGCGGATGCCAGACGGGTCAGCACGGAGCGCCGCATCAGCGAGACCTACCTCCGCGAGACCAACGAGACGTGCGCCAACATGAACACGACCTTCACGCGCTTGTCCGAGCCCACGGTTCGAGGCGCCGAAGGCCTGTGGGTGGCCCGGCTGAGCAGCGCTCAGCGACGCTACGGGCGGGCGTTCCGCTCCATCGCCGCTCCCAAGCGCTGGCGTCCGCTCAAGAAACAGATCCTCGCGGGGATCAAGGCCGGAGAGGTCCGCCTCGCGAGTGCCGTGAAGGCGAGGAGCGCGGGCCGCGTGCGTGCCGCCCTCGCAGCGCCGCGCGACCGGCCGCTCGCCGGGGCGGGGCTCGAGCGCCGCTTCAACCGTGTCGGCCTGACCGCCTGCTCGGCCAAGCGCCCGGTCTGACCCTCGCCGTACGATGGCCGGGTGGACTTAGAGGTCTTCGCCGATCATCTCGAGCACCCTCGTGGTCGCGACCACGTTCCTCCCGGCTCGCATCCCGGGGCAGCGGGTGGAGCGCTCTGCGGCGACCTGATCCGGATCTCGATCGCCGTCGAAGGCGACCGGGTCAGCGGTGCGGGCTTCGCGGCCTCAGGCTGTGGCGCAACGACCGCCGCCGGGTCGGCCGCGGTCGAGCTCGTGAGCGGCAAGCCGGTCCTCGAAGCCGCAAAGGTGGGTCCGGACTCGCTTTCGGAGGAGCTGGGAGGCTTGTCTGCCGCCAAGCGCCACGCCGCCGACCTGGCGTCGGATGCCCTGCACTCGGCGCTCGGGGCGGCAGTGCGCGCGGACGCCGCGATCACACCGGACCCGAATCGCACTCTGGTCGCCATGAGCGGAGGGGTCGACTCCGCCGTCGCGGCGCTGTTGGTCGCACGCTCGGGCCGCGAAGCGGTCGCCGTCACCCTCGAGCTCTGGCGCGACCCGGAGAACGACGCCGAAGCCTCGTGCTGCAGCGCCACCGCCGTTCGGGCCGCGCGCGCCGTCGCACACGGGATGGGGATGGCGCACCTGACCCTCGACCTGCGCGCGGAGTTCCGCGCTGGGGTGGTCGAGCCCTGGCTCGCCGACCACGCCTTGGGGGAGACCCCGAACCCTTGCGTGCGCTGCAACGGCAGCGTCCGGCTCGACGCCATGCTCGAGCATGCCGACCGCCTGGGGGCCGCCGAGCTTGCGACGGGTCACTATGCCCGCACGACCAGTGACGGACTTCTTCGCACGGCCGCAGATCCGGCCAAGGACCAGACCTACATGCTCGCCGCCCTCGCACCCACCTCGCTGGCTCGCATGAGGTTTCCCCTCGGTCAGCTGACCAAGCCGGAGGTGCGCGTGCTCGCCGCCGAGGCCGGGCTGCCCGTGGCCTCCAAGGCCGACTCACAGGATCTCTGCTTCCTGGCGGGCACTGGGCGGTCGGCGTTCCTGGCCCGCCACGGCGGGCTGCGCGAGCGCCCGGGAGCGATTGTGAACCTTCAAGGTGCAGAGGTGGGCCGGCACCGCGGTCACCACGAGTACACGGTCGGCCAGCGCAAGGGCATCGGTATCTCCGCTCCCGAGCCGTTCTACGTCCTCAGGACGGACGCTGACGCGAACACCGTCACGGTCGGTCCGCGCGATGCCCTGGCCACCTCGCGGGTGAAGGTCCGGGGCGCCACCCTTCACCGGCCGGGCGTCGAGGTGGACGCGATCAAGCTGCGGTACCGCTCACGACCGCTTCCGTGCCGGCTCGCGGGCGTTTCGTTGCCGCCCGGCGAGCACCCGACTCTCGAGGTGGACCTGCTCGAGCCCGTCCTCGGTGCCGCTCCGGGCCAGTCCGCATGCCTGATGCGGGGAGAGGCAATCGTTGGGTGGGCCACGATCGACAGCTGACCGGCTCTCCTAGACTCCGCGATCCACATGACCTCCGACGAGATCCGCGAGCTCTTCCAGGCGTTCTTCGAGTCGCGTGACCACCGCCGGCTTCCCAGCGCGCCGCTGGTCCCCACGCGCCACGACCCGTCGACCCTGCTCATCAGCGCGGGGATGCACCCGCTCAAGCCGTATTTCCTGGGTCAGGAGACCCCGCCGCACCACCGACTCACCTCGTGCCAGAAGTGCTTCCGCACCGTCGACATCGACATCATCGGCACGACCTACCGCCACCTCACCTTCTTTGAGATGCTCGGGAACTTCTCCATGGGGGACTACTTCAAGCTGGGGGCCGTCGAGTTCGCCTGGGAATTCTCGCGCGAGGGGTTCGGCTTCGATCCGGAGCAGATCTGGGTCACGGTCTTCGAGGGTGACGACGAGCTCGGGCTGGGGCCGGACGAGGAGGCGATCGAGGCGTGGCTGTCGGTCGGCGTGCCGTCCGAGCGGATCGTGCAGCTGCCTCGCTCCGAGAACTTCTGGCAGGCGGGGCAGACCGGGCCATGCGGGCCGTGTTCTGAGCTCTACCTCGACCGTGGGCTCGAGTTCGGCGCGCCCGACGACCTGCCCGGCGGGGAGAACGAGCGCTTTCTCGAGTACTGGAACCTCGTCTTCATGCAGTACGACCAGGAGCCGGTCAACCGGCTCACCCCGCTTCCGGCCCAGAACATCGACACGGGCCTGGGCCTCAACCGGCTCGCCGCGATCCTGCAGGGGACCACGTCGATCTTCGAGACCGATCAGCTGCGACCGCTCATCGCGCTGGGCGAGGAGCTGAGCGGGCGCGATTACGGATCCGACACCGAGACGGACCGCGCCCTGCGGATCCTGGCCGATCACACCCGCGGCACCTCGTTCCTCCTCGCCGACGGCGTCGTCCCCTCCAACGAGGAGCGCGGATACGTGCTGCGGCGGCTCATGCGCCGGGCGATCGTGCAGGGGCGCCGGATCGGGATCGAGCCGGGCTTCCTCCCGCGCTACGCGGAGGTCGTGCGCGAGACCATGGCCTCCGCCTACCCCGAGATCCACGAGCAGCGCGAGTCCATCGACCGTTGGCTCAGCGGAGAGGAGGAGAGCTTCGGACGGACGATCGAGCAGGGCACGAAGCTTCTCGACGATCTCATCGACCGGGCAAGGGAGAGCGGCCATGAGGGCATCGGCGCCGAGGATGCCTTCCGTCTGCACGACACCTACGGCTTCCCCTTCGACCTCACGCTCGAGCTCACCGCGGAGCAGGGGCTGGGAGTCGACCAGCAGGGCTTCGAGACGCTGATGGACCAGCAGCGCCGGCTCGGGCGCGAGAGCGCCGGCCGCGGAGGTGACCGCGATGACGCCCGTGAGCAGGCACGCGTGTTCGCCACGGCGGCCGGCTTCGACACCGCCTTCACGGGCTACGAGGCCGTCGAACAGGTGACGGCAGTCGGCGCGCTCTCGCATGAGAACGGGCGCCTCCTCGCCAAGCTCGTGGAGTCTCCCTTCTATGCCGCCGGCGGCGGCCAGGTCTCTGACTCAGGGTCGGTCGAGTGCGAATCCGGCGATTGCGTGGCGCGGGTGACGGAGGTCATCCGGCTCGGAGACGACCAGGCCGTGGTGCTCGAGCTCGAGCGCGGCGAGCTTCACGACGGTGAGCGGGTGATAGCGCGCGTCGACACCGCCGCACGGCGCGCCACGGAGTGCAACCACACGGCGACCCATCTGCTGCACGCCGCGCTGCGCGAGCGGCTCGGGAGCCATGTCCGCCAGGCGGGCTCGGCCGTCGGGCCCGAGAAGCTGCGCTTCGACTTCACGCACGGCGCGGCGCTCGATCCCGGCGAGCTGCTCGCGGTCGAGGACCGCGTCAACGAGCAGATCCTCGCAGGCTCGCGGGTTCGGGCGATCACCACGACGCTCGAGGAAGCCCGCCGGCTCGGCGCCATGGCGCTGTTCGGCGAGAAGTACGGCGACGTCGTACGCATGGTCGAGATCGGCGACGGGTCGTGGTCGCGCGAGCTCTGCGGCGGCACCCACGTCCGCTCGACCGCGGAGATCGGCGTGTTGCGGATCCTTTCGGAGGCCTCCAGTGCCGCTAACGTGCGGCGGATCGAGGCCGTCACCGGACCGGTGGCGGTCGGGCTGTTGCGGCGCCATGACCGGGAACTCGAGCTCACTGCGGCGGCACTGCGGGTGCCGGCGAACCAGGTCGCCGAGACGGCGAAGACCCGCGAGAAGCAACGTCGCGAGCTCGAGAAGCAGCGCACGCGGGGCGGCGACAGCGCCCATACCGATCGCGCCGAGGCGACCGCTGCGCTCTATGACCGGGCGACCGAGATCGGCGGGGTGAAGGTCCTCACGGAGGTGGCCCACGCGGTGGACGCGAAGGGTCTCCTCGACCTCGCGGACCGCCTCAAGAACGTGCTCGGTGATGCCGTGATCGTGCTCGGTGCGGCCAGCGACGGCCGCGTGCACCTGGTCGCCAGCGTCGCGCCGTCGCTGGTCAAGCGCGGTGTGAAGGCAGGAGCGATCGTCAGGACGGCGGCGGAGATCACCGGAGGCGGGGGCGGCGGCCGTGACACGATGGCCCAGGCTGGCGGTCGCGATCCCGAAAAGCTGCCCGAAGCGCTCGTCCTGGCGCGCTCGGAGATCGAGCGCCTGCTCCTCGGGTGACGGAGCGCGGCCGGGTGCTGGCGCTCGACTACGGCGCCGCCAGATGTGGCTGTGCGATCTCCGATCCCACCCGAACGCTCGCGACGCCGCTGCCGCCCATCCTGCGGCCCGGGACCCGCAAGGGGATCCGGCGGATCGTCTCCCTGGCGGAGGAGCTCGCCGTCGAGACCATAGTGGTCGGCTTGCCCCTGTCACTCTCGGGCGCGGACTCCGCCCAGACCAGGGAAACGCGGGGATGGGCCGATCGGCTTCGCCGCCTGGTCGAGGTCGACGTGGAGCTCCTCGACGAGCGCTTCACCACCAAGCTCGCCGCCCGGGCGGGCGGCACCATGAGCGAGGATTCCCGTGCGGCGGCGGTCCTGCTCGAGGATTGGCTGACCCGGGACCGAGGCGTGGGCGGGCTTGGATGACCGTCGTCTGCGTTAACGTCACCCCGATGGCGTATTCCGTCCCGGATGCCGCAGATCTCCCCTGCGGGGCCGCGTCTTGAGCCCTCGTGAGTCGGATACCGAGAGTGGACGCTCGGCCGAGGAGCGCTCTCGGGCCGCGGCCGAGCGCGCCTCGCGTCGCGCCGCTCGCGAGGCGGGCGCCGTCGTTCCGCCCCCCGCCGAGACCTTCGGGGCGCGAGCGCGAAGCGACCCACCGACTGAGACGGTGGAGCAGTCACCGCCCAGCAACGGGTCTCGCGTGCGCGAGGAGGCCTCCCCGGATCCCGAGACGCTCGCCCCTGCGACTTCAGATCCGGCCCGGACCCCGACGGAGCCCGAGCCGCGAGCCATCACGAAGCCGGGCTCGCGACCCGCCGCAGCGCCGCCGCGCCGACGCTGGCGCCGCGAGCGCGGCAGCCAGACGCTGGCCCCCACCCGCCCGCGGGCCACCGCGGGCGGCGGTCGCGCCCCTGGGCGGTTGCTCGCGCTCCTCGCCCTCGTGCTGATCGGGGTCGCGCTCTACGCCATCAACGAGACCTTCCAACCGCTCAACGGCGAGGGCCGCGGGGCGGTCGGCGTCTCCGTGCCGGAGGGCGCCGACGCCGGTCGCATCGGCGAGATACTCGAGGCTCGGGGGGTGGTGGACGACGGTCGGTTCTTCTCGCTCAACGCCACCCTGACCCGGCGTCGCGGCAAGCTGCGCCCGGGTGACTACACGCTTCCCCGCCGGCTCTCCAACGGCGCCGCGATCGAAGCACTGATTCGCGGTCCCAAGGTCAAGGCCGTCGAGACCTTCAACCTGTCGATCCCGGAGGGCCGGTCCGCGCGCGAGACCGCCCGCCGCCTCAAGGGCACAATCGACGGTGACTACCTCGCCGCCACCCGAAGCCCGGCGAAGCTGCGTCGCGCGCGCCGTCTCGGGCTTCCGCGCGGGGCGAAGACCCTCGAGGGCTATCTCTTCCCGGCCACCTACGAGCTGCCTCGAGGCACGACGGCGACGGAGCTGGTTGACCGCCAGCTCGCAGGCTTCGCCGACAACACGGCCAAGCTCTCGTACTCCCGACCCAAGCGCCGGCAGCTCACCCGCCACGACGTCCTCATCATCGCCTCGATGATCGAGCGTGAGGTCCAGCTCGACCGTGAGCGCCGGCTCGTCGCCGCAGTGATCTACAACCGCCTGCGAGAAGGCATACCGCTCGGTATCGACGCCACCATCCGCTACGCCACGAACAACTGGACGCGCCCCATCCGGGTCTCCGAGCTCGAGCAGGACGGCCCCTACAACTCGCGCACGCGGCGAGGGCTGACACCGACCCCGATCGGCAACCCCGGGCTCGCGTCGATCCGCGCCGCCACCCGGCCGGCCTCGGTGGAGTATCTCTACTACGTGGTCAAGCCGGGTTCCAGGGGCGCCCACGCCTTCTCGTCGACGGACGCCCAGTTCCAGCGCGACGTGGCCCGTTATCAGCAGGCGCGAGAAGACAGCGGGGGGCAGGCCCCGTAGGCCGTCGCACGCTGCTGGGCGTCGCGGGCTGGCCGGTCGGTCATTCGCGATCGCCCGCCATGCACAATGCCGCGCTCGCTCACGTCGGGCTCGCGGACTGGCGCTACGTGTTCCTGCCCATCCCGCCCGAGCTCTTCGCGGAAACGGTGCGGGCGCTCCCGGCGGCGGGCTTTCACGGAATCAACGTGACCATCCCGCACAAAGAAGCCGCCCTGGCGCTCGCCGACGATGCCACCGCTGCGGCCACCTCGATCGGCGCCGCCAACACGCTCACCTTCGACCAGAAGTCGGCTGGCATCCTGGCGGACAACACGGACGCCCCGGGGCTCCTCGAGGCGCTTCCGCAAGGACACCAACCTCGTGGCAGGACGTCGCTCGTGCTCGGCGCGGGAGGCGCGGCGCGCGCGGCGGTGTACGCATTGTTGAACGCGGGCGCCGCCGACGTAGCGGTCTTCAATCGGACCCGTGAGCGCGCGGAGCGGCTCGTGGCCGACCTCGGAGGAGGGCGGGTGGTTGACGCTCCCGTGCCTGCGCAGCTCATCGTGAACGCCACGTCCGTGGGCATGGGCGCGTTAAAGAACACTCCGATCACCGCCGATACGGTGGTTACCGGAAGCTGCGTGGTCGACATGGTCTACTCAGCCGGCGGCACGAAGCTCCTCGAGATCGCAAGACGACGAGGAGCCATCGGTGTCGACGGCCTTGAGATCCTGATGACCCAGGGCGCTGCATCGTTCGAACGCTGGACTCACCTGCCCGCCCCCCGGGACGTCATGCGAACAGCAGCCCGAGCCGCCGAGCCATCATGAACCTCCTCACTCCGACCGCCCCGCAGACCAAGGCCCTTGCAGGCGTGACCAGCCCGTCGCGCCGCGGTGGCTCCGGCCGGATGCTCTCGGACGTTCTCGTCGACCTCGGTTCGGTCGATCGCGCCACCATGGACGGTGCCGTCACGCACGGGGAGGCGACCGGGTCCTCCGCGGAAAGCATCCTGTTAGGCAGGGGAACCCTCAGCGAGGAGCAGCTTTCGCGCGGCGTGGCCGAGCGCTTCGGCTTGGATCACCTCGGCTTACGGCGGTTTCCGGTGGATCCGGCGGCGGCCAAGCTCGTCGCTCCGGCGGCAGTCAGGCGCTACCAGGCCATGCCGGTCGCCTTCGTCGATCAGCGCACGCTGCTGATCGCGATGGTCGACCCGGCGAATGTCCTTGCCGTTGACGACATCGCGGTGATGACGGGCTACGA
>Ga0136617_10003809_pt1 | contig 13479 bp, 11 predicted proteins | sample AntDrymUQ3222106_2_FD_129672 | JGI IMG/M metagenome (GOLD analysis project Ga0136617, IMG submission 129672) | Polar desert sand microbial communities from Dry Valleys, Antarctica - metaG UQ322 (21.06) | ecosystem: Environmental > Terrestrial > Soil > Desert | place: Antarctica: Dry Valley...
CGGCCCGAGGGCGAGCGCGGGCGATCCCTCTACGAGGCGATCGCCGGCGAGTACCGGCGCCGCGGGCTCCCGGATCCGGCGGTATGGCCCGGGGGGCTGGCGCCGCTCGTGCCTGGACGGGCCCCGACACCCTCGGAGGATCTCGCGGCGATGATCCTGAGCGGCACCATCGCGCTGGAGCCGGCGATCGCGTTGATCGACGGCGAGCATATCGTCTTCGGCGATGGCACCCGGCGGCGCGCCGACCTCATCCTCTTCGCGACGGGCTATTCCCTCGAGCTCCCCATGCTCCCTCCCGGCCTCCTGCCCGTCCGCGAGCAGGTCGAGATCGACCTCTACCGCCACGTCTGGCACCCCGAAGCGACCGGTCTCGCCTTCGTCGGCCTCTGCCGGGTGTCGGGCGCCGTGCCGCCCATCGCGGAGATGCAGGCGCGCTGGATCGCGCGCGTCCTCTCGGGTGCCGCCTCCCTGCCGCCGACGGGCGACATGCGACACGAGATCGCCGAGCGCCGCGCTCGGCACGCAGCCGCCGGGACCGAGTACATGCGCGTGCCGTTCCTCGAGTACCTCGACGAGACCGCGGGCCTCATCGGCGCGCGTCCCCACGATGAACGCGCGCTCCAGGACGCGGTGGTCAGCGCGACGCAGTACCGATGAGCGGGACGAGCATTCCCACCTCGCGCGCGTACTCCTCATACGCCGCGCCGAGCTCACTCCGCAGCAATCTCTCCTCGATCGAGGCGCGCGCGTAGAAGGCCGGCAGCGCCCCGAGGAGCGTGCCGGCGAGCAGCAGAAGGTTGCCGGTCGCGAGCGCCGCGCCGAGCAGATGCAGCCCGAGCCCGCTGTAGACGGGATGGCGCACGATGGCGTACGGGCCGCGCCGAACGATCTCGTGCCCCGCGTGCAGCTCGACGTCCATGTCGAAGTGGCGGCCGAGGGTGAGCGCGGCCCACATCGAGAACGCGATCCCGGCCACGACCAGCAGGAGGCCTGCCCAGCGCAGCGCGTCGGGGACAGGCAGCTCCGGCCCGGGACGCAGCGCGACGACGGCGTACGGGATCGGCACGAGGTACGGGAGGAGTGCGGCCGCACCGCCCACCCGCCGGAGCGAGGGGCCCCGCAAGGACAGCGAGCGCCGGCGCATCGCGATCGCGAGCGCGAGGTACGCCGCGATCGCGGCGATCGTGACCGCCGCGACGAGCTGACCACTCACCGGCGCACCATCATGTCGTCGATACTCGGTGAGTGCCGGACATCGAGATCGGCAAGCTCGTCGGGTCGCTCGGGTTTCGCGGCGACGCGGCGCAGCGCGCGGCGCGCAAGGTGCTGGTGGAGGCCGGCCTCACGAGCGGCAAGAAGCCGCGGATCGACGCGACGAAACGCCCGGCGGTGCGCGCGGCCCTCGAGCGCGCGCTCGTTCCCGTCTGCGGCTCGGCGACGTGCACGGCCGAGGCCCGTTGGCGCAGTCCGGAGGCCCACCCGGTGGAGACGGGGGCGGACGACTGCGTGGTCTGCGGCGGCTCCGGGAACCGGCGCGCCGCGGCTCGGCTCGCGGCCTCTGCCCGTAGCCACAGGAGGCCGCGTCTCCTCGTTGTGGGCGGCTCGCCTGAAACGCGGAGGCAGGTGGTCGACCTCGCCGGCACCGTCGCGGACCTTCGGCTCGTCGACGGCCTCGGCCGGGCCACCGAGGACCACGCCCGCAGCGACGTCGCCTGGGCCGACGTCGTGCTGATCTGGGGATCGACTCAGCTCGACCACAAGGTCTCGAACCATTACGCGAAGGCCGCGAACGCGATCACCGTCCCCAAGCGCGGCGTGGCCGCGCTCCTCGACGCAGCCGCGGTGCGGCTGGACCGCTCGCGCTAGCGGCCGACGCCTGAGCCGCGCGCGGCGGGCTCCTGAAGGAGCAGCGCTCGCAGCGCGACGGGCCAAGCGAACCAGTGCCGCGACGCCACCTCCCCGGTGTGCTCGTCGTACGCCTCCGGCAGCACCCCGTCCCAGGTCTCGACCTGCACGAGACGCTGCCACGCGTTGCGCTCGGCACCGGCGTCGCCCGTCGCCCGCGCGACGATCACGCGCTGGAGATCACCGAGCGGCCACGGGTGCCTGGTGTGGAGCGAGCCGAGGCCGCCGAGAGGACCCGCGAAGTACGCAGGGTTCCGCTCGCTCCAGGCGCGGTCGACGGTGGCGAGCCAGACCGGATCGTCGGCGCGGCAGAACCCCCACGCGGGAGCGAGCGCCGTCGGGATGTCGTTCGCATCGTGATAGTGACGTGCGCCGGACGGTCCGATGGCGTAGGCGAAACGGCCGTCGCGCGTGAAGCGATCGCGGATGAGCGCACGGAGCCCGTCGCCATCGCGGCCGTAGGCGACGAGGGTCCGCCAGAGCAGCAGGTGGCTCGAGAAGTGGAACGGCTCGGCGAGCTGGTCGTCCGCTGGCGTCTCCGTGGTCGCGACCAGCCCTCCATCCGCGCGGCCGAGCAGCCGGTCGAGCACGGTCTCGGCCTGCGGACCGTATCGCGCGAGCAGCGAGCGATCGCCGGTGAGGCGCGTGTGCTCGGCCAGCAGGAGCGGCGGGTAGAGCTGCTGGTCGAGCTGGAACGCGCGATCCTTCGCCGGCCCCGTCGCGAGCGACGAGCGCGGCCACCAGCCATCGGGCCGCTCCGCCCGCTCGAAGCACCACCGCAGGAAGCCGCCGACCGTCGAGCGGACGCGAGCGTCCCCGAGGGCGACGGCGAGGAGCATCCGCGCGACGTAATAGGCGTCACGCGTCCACACGAGCGGCAGGATCTCGTGGTCCGCGAGGATCGCGACGGCGCCATCGACGTCGCACGAGGCGCAGTCGAGCGCGTACGCCACCGCACGTTGAACGGGCCCCGTCGTGGCAGCCCACGGGACCGTCGCGCGCGCCGCGAGCTCCCGCTGCAGGAGCACATCGGCCGATCCGGCGAGCGAGCGCGCCTCCGCGATCGCATCGACGCGGTCGCGACCGAACGCGGCGGCGAGCGCGATCCCGCCGCGCGCGGGAGCGATCACGAGTGCGGCGGCCACGCCGAGGTCCCGGTCCTCGATCCAGCGCGCTCCCTCGAGCTCACCCTCCTTCCGGGCTTCGCGCGCCGGTCGCAACGGGCCACCTTCCGTGAGCTGCGTGTACGCGGCACGCGCGAGCCGGAGCCCGCCCACCAGACGCGGGTCGACCCGGCCACTGATGACTTGCACCGCGCCGCGCCGCCCCGCGGGCGCGAACGCGGTCAGCTCGGCGCCGCTTCCGAAGCGGATGCGCGGCAGCGCGGCCTCGAGCAGCTCGTGGCCCTGCGCCTCGCCGGCGTCCAGGCCATATCCGGCGCGGTCACGGGCGGCCAGCGCCGCGCGGTAGCGGCGGACCTCCGACTGATCGCGACGCCGCGTCTCGTCGAACCGCGGGGCGCTCGTGAGCACGACGCGTCCGTGCGCGGGATGCGCGACCCCGAGCGTGAGCCAGCGGCCGTCCGCGCCGAGCGTGCCCGCCACGACGCCGTTCCCGACGTCGAGCGGCTTGTACGAGCGAGTGGGGTCGAGGGTCGCGGACCGGATCAGGAGAGAGCCCTCACGCAGCCGTCGCGCGCAGCGAGGGCCATCGATCGAAGACGAGGGGGTCGGTCACGTACCCTCGCGCTCATGGATCTCAGACTCGAGCCGCGGCTGCGCGAGATCGTCGAGCGGCTCGGATCGGGACCCCGGCTGCACACGATCACCGTAGCCGAAGCGCGCGCGGCGTCCGTCACGCGTCGCTCGCTGCTTCAGCGTCCGAGCGAAGCGGTCCGTCGCGTCGAGGATCTCGCGGTCCCGACGGGCGCCGGTCCACTGCGCGCGCGTCTCTACGCGCCGCGCGATGGAGCGCCGGTCCTGCTGTACCTGCATGGCGGGGCGTGGGTCCTCGGCGACCTCGACGGTCCCGACCACCTGTGCCGCGCGCTCGCGAACGCGTCGACGTGCACGGTGCTGTCGCTCGACTACCCGCTCGCGCCCGAGCATCCGTTCCCCGCCGCCGCCGAGGCCGCGTACGAGACCGCGTGCTGGCTCGCCGCGGGTGGATCTGTGGCGGGCCGGGGGGTCGGCATCGCCGTCGGCGGCGACAGCGCGGGCGCGAACCTCGCGGCGGCTGTCGCGCTCATGTCCCGAGATCGGGGCGGCCCGCCGCTGCGATCGCAGCTGCTGCTCTTCCCGCCCACCGACGTGAACGCGCCCCGCTCTGCCGCCGACGAGCAGCAGCCGCTGCTGACCGCGGCGGAGATGTCGTGGGGGTGGCGGCACTATCTCGCGCGCCCGGAGGACGGCGATCATCCCTACGCCTCACCGCTCCGCGCCGACACGCGAGGCGTGGCATCCGCGATCATCGTCACGGCGGAGCACGACGTACTCCGCGCGGAAGGCGATGCGTATGCCGCGAGGCTGCGCACAGCCGGTGTCGCGGTGAGGCACCGCTCGTATCCCGGGATGGTCCACGGCTTCCTCGGCCTGTTCGGGGAGCTGCCCGCCGCGCGCCGGGCGCTCGACGACGTGGCCGAAGCGCTGCGCGATGCCCTCGCCGACTGAGAGCGCGCGCGAGCGTAGCCTGCCGACGTGGCCTACCAGCCCGCGCCGCGCTACCCGCTCGTCCACGGCGCGGTCGATCGCGGATTCGCGCCACTCGCGTCGGAGATCGAGCGCTCCCGACCGACATCCCTGGCGATCGATGGTCCTGCCGGGCTCGACTGGGAGGTGCTCACCGCGGGGCTGCTGGCGGAGCTCGCACGGCGGGGCATCACGGCACGCGCGATCGACGTTCGCCTGCGGCTGCGCGACTGGGCAGAGATCGAGCGGATGACCGAGCGGCCGGCCCTGCGCGGCGACCCGGTCTTCGCTGCCGCCGCGGACATCGACCTGGCTGCGCTGTTCGCGGACCCACCCGCGGCGCCGCCGGGTGGCGAGGACCTCACGATCGCGTACGGTCCCGCGAGCGCGCTCACGCCGCACACGCTCCTCTGGTACGCCGATGTGCCGAAGCGCGTGGCGCAGCGCCGCGCGGAGAGGGGTGGTGTCCCGAATCTCGGGCAGCCGCGGGGTGCGGCCGGATCGCTCCGCCGCCTCATGTTCGTCGACTGGCCGCTGCAGGACCGCCACCGCCGCACCCTGGGGCGGCGCTGGACGCGCTACATCGACGCCAGCGATGCCGAAAGACCCCGTTCCGTGGTCGCGGGCTCGCTCTGGCCGACTCTCGCCGCTCTCGCGTCGGCGCCCTTCCGCACGCGCCCGTCGTTCCTGGCGCAACCCTGGGGCGGACGCTGGGTGGGCGACGTCCTTGGCGTGCGCGAAGGCGAACCGAACGGTGGCCTCGGCTACGAGCTGGTCGCGCCGGAGAGCGGCATCCTACTGGGAGGGGACGAGCCGGTCGAGGTGCCGCTCGACCTGCTCGTGGCGGATGCGCCGGATGCGGTGCTCGGTGCGGCGGTGGTGAACCGGTTCGGCGCGTCACTCCCGATCCGCTTCGACTACCTCGACACGGCCGGCGGCGGCGACCTCTCAGTGCACTGCCACCCGCGCGGGGGCTACATGCGCGAGGTGTTCGCGCTCCCCTACACCCAGCACGAGAGCTACTACGTCATGGTCACGCGGCCGGGAGCACGCATCTTCCTGGGCCTGCGCGAGGACGCCGATCTGGACGCCTTCCGCGCCGAGGCGGCGCGATCGCGGGATGACCCGCGGCCACTCGACGTGGAGCGCTTCGTCGGGACCTTCCCCGCGCTGCAGCACCAGCTCTACCTCATTCCCGCCGGCACCCCGCACGGCAGCGGCGAGGGGAACGTGGTGCTCGAGATCAGCGCGACCCCGTACCTCTACAGCCTGCGCTTCTATGACTGGCTTCGGGCCGGCCTTGACGGCGACCCGCGGCCGGTGCAGCTGGCACACGCCTTCGCGAACCTCGATACCGCACGTCGCGGACAGGCGGTCGCCGACGAGCTCGTTCCACGTCCCGCGCCGCTGCGACGCGGCGACGGCTTCGTCGAACACGTGCTCGGCCGTCATCCGGACCTGTTCTTCGAGGTGCACCGCATCGACTGCGAACGCGAGGTGGGCGAGTCGACCGCGGGGCGGTTCCACGTTCTCAACCTGGTCGAAGGCGACGAGATCACCGTACGGACGGCTGCCGGACGGGAGCACGTCCTGTCCTACGCGGAGACGCTTTTCGTGCCGGCCGCCGCTGGCGACTACACGCTCGACCCCGCAGGCGGGCGGGCGAAGATCGTCAAGGCGTTCGTCGCGTGAGCGCGCCCGCCGTCATCGGTGCGGTCGAGCTCGGCGGGACCCACGTGTCAGCCGCACGCGTCTCGGCGGATACGCGTGCGATCGAGCCGGGGACGCTCCGCCGCGACGACCTGCCTCCCGGCGCATCGCGCGAGCGGCTGGTCGGCGCGATACGTGGCGCCGCGCTCGCCGTTGCCGATCGGCGCACCCGGGCGTGGGGTGTCGCGGTGCCCGGTCCGTTCGACTATGACCGGGGTGTCGCGCGGCTCCGCGGCGTGCACAAGCTCGACGCGCTGGACGGCGTGGACCTCCGCGCGGAGCTCATCGCCGCGCTCGGGCTCGCGGGGCCGGGCGACGTGCGCTTCGTGAACGACGCCGGCGCGTTCCTCGTCGGCGAGTGGTGGGCGGGCGCCGCGGCCGCTCACCACGGGGCGATCGGCATCACGCTCGGGTCAGGATTGGGATCGGCCTTCCTGCGCGATGGCGCGCTCGTCACCCAAGGCCATGGTGTGCCACCGGACTCCCGGCTCGATCTCGTGCCGTTTCGTGGGCGCCCCGCGGAGGAGACGCTCTCACGCCGCGGTCTCGTGCGGGCGTATGCGGCAGTCGTGGGCGAACGCGTGGAGCCGGTCGAGATCGCGCGCCGGGCGCGCTCGGGCGACGCTCGCGCGCGAGAAGCGTTCGCTCGCTTCGGCACTGCGCTCGGCGAGCTGCTCTCGCCGTGGGTCGACGCCTTCGGTCCGGATTCGTGTGTGTTCGGCGGCTCGATCTCGCGGGCGTGGGACCTCTTCGGCCCGGAGCTGCTCGCCGCAAGCCCGCCGGCGCGGCGCCTCGCCTACGCTGGCGTCGCCACACACCTCGACGAGGCACCGCTCCTCGGTGCCGCCCGTCACGCGATCGCGGCGCCGTCCTAGCCGTTCGCGATCCAGTCGAGCGTCACCGCGGCGGTCCAGGACTGGTGCAGCGAGCCGAGCGGCTCACCCGTGTACGGCTCGTAGTACTCGGCGAATGCGCCGATGGGCGCGGACAGGAGCGCGAGGTTCGCGGCGCGCAGCCGCCCGCTGTCGGCTTCCCGGTCATGCTCGCGCAACGCGCGCCACAGCAGCCAATTCACGACCGGCCACGCCGGGCCGCGCCAGTACGCCCGGGGCCGGAACTCCGGCGCGTTCGCCGCGGTACTCAGCACGACGGGATGGGCGAGACCGGTCGCGCCCGCGAAGTCGGGCCCGAACAGGACGTCCCTGGTGCGCTCGAGGATCGTGGACTCGAGCTCCGGCAACAGCAGCACGGAGAGACCCGCGCTCGTGCGCACGCGGACGTGCTCCCCCGTCCGCTCGTCCAGATCGAGCGCGAGACCGAGCTCCGGATCCCACTGACCCTGGACCGCAGCGCACGACCGCCGCCGCCAGCCGGCGATCTCCAGGCACTCCCTGGCGGGTGCTCCGACGACCGCGGCGATGCGCTCGAGCGCCGCGGAGGCCGCCGCGAAGATCGCGCTGCACTGGATGTCCTTGATGAGGAAGGGGTGCTCCTTGCGGATCGCCACGTCGTCGTACGCGGCGTCGCGCAGGAGCGCCACCAGCCACACGTAGCGGTCGTACTCGAGCTTCGTCGGGCGCTCCGCCGCATCGATGAGCTCCATGTCCGACCTCGCATACAGCGGCGGCTCGCCGATGGCGAGTCGGGCGAGGGCCGCGTCCCAGCGGGGGGTGTTGTCGGTGCCCTCCCACGGGTGATAGACGCTCAGCAGGCCGGTCCCGCCGGGGTCACGGCGCACGGCGAGGTATCGGTGCCAGGCGACGAGCTTGGGATACAGGCGCGCGACGCGGTGCTGCAGATCCTTCGCGACCTGCAGCACCCGCCAGACGGCGATCGCGTGCATGGGCGGCTGGATGAGGCCGCTCGTCGCGACGCCCCGCGGTGCCGCCGGATTCGTGGCCGAGGATGCCCAGAGCGCGGGACCGGGCCGGTAATCAGCGACGGCAGGATCGAACACGATGTGCGGCACGCGCCCATCCGCCCACTGCGCGTCGAACAGGTGCTCGAGCTCAGCGAGGGCCCGCGACGGATCCACGTGGGCAAGGCCGATCGCATGGAAGGCGCTGTCCCAGCTCCACTGGTGCGGGTAGAGGCGGGCCGCGGGCCTGGTCCAGCCGCCGACATCGTTCTCGCGCAGCACCTCGACCGCCGCCTGCCACAGCGACGTGTCATGGTCCGACGCAAACGGGGGTCGCGCGACGATGCTCAGTGCGGCGCGGTGACGGCGCCTCCGGTGGCCTCGTCCATCCAGCGGACCTTGTGCGGCTCCGGGCCGAGCTGGAGCATCTCGTCGGGGCGGAACGCGCTGTCCGCAGGCGCGACGACCTTCATCGTGTCAGGACCGACCTTCACCGTCAGCAGCGTGTGCGAGCCGAGCGGCTCGGCGACGACGACCTGGCCGCGCAGCGGACCGTCGCCGATGCGGATGTTCTCCGGGCGGATCCCGAGGAGCATGGGCTTGCCGTCCATCGCCGGCGGCCCCGGGACCTGCCAGCCGTCGCCGACCGCAGTGCCGTTCCGCGCCACGCACCGCAGGAAGTTCATCGGCGGGGAGCCGATGAATGAGCCCACGAAGACGTTCGCGGGCCGGTCATAGAGCACCGACGGGTTGTCGACCTGCACGATCTCCCCGTCCTTCATCACCGCGATCCGGTCGCCCATGGAAAGCGCCTCGATCTGATCGTGTGTCACGTAGACGGTGGTCCGCTTCACGTCGTTGTGCAGTCTCTTCAGCTCCGCCCGCGCGTGCAGCCGCAGCAGGGCGTCGAGGTTCGAGAGCGGCTCGTCCATCAGGAGAACCGGGGCGTCGGTCACGATCGCGCGGGCCACCGCCACGCGCTGCCGCTGTCCGCCGGACAGCTGTGCCGGGTAGCGGTCGAGGAACGGCTCGAGCTGCAGGAGCGCCGCACCCTCGCGCACTCGCCGCTCGATCTCCGGCTTCGGCTTCTTGCGCATCCGGAGACCGAAGGCGATGTTGTCGTACACCTTCATGTGCGGGAACACCGCATAGGACTGAAAGACCATCGCGATGTTGCGATCCCGTGGCGGCAGGTCCGAGACCTCGCGCTCGCCGATCCGCACCGCGCCGCCGTCGATCCGCTCCAGCCCGGCGAGGCAGCGCAGCAGGGTGGTCTTGCCGCACCCCGATGGCCCGAGGAGGACCATGAATTCGCCATCCCGGATCGCGAGATCGACGTCGCGGAGCGCGGTGGTCTTGCCAAAGACCTTGCGCACGGTCTCGAAGGACACGCTCGCCATCTAGGTCACCGCCCCATGACTCACCGCCCGGGTCCCCAGAGGTTGAACAGGTATCGCCGCATGAAGAAGATGAAGAAGAACGACGGGATGATCATGAAGAAGCCGCCCGCGAACTTGAAGTAGAGCGGCGACTGGTTGAGCCCGGCGAGCACGTGAGCGGGCAGCGTGCGCTCCCGGACCGTGAGGATCGTCGCGGCAAAGACCTCGTTCCAGCTGCTTACGAACGCGAAGATCGCGGCCGCGGCGAGGCCGGGCAGGGCGAGCGGGAGCGCAACACGCATGAATGCGCCGAATCGCGAGGTCCCGAGCGTCATCGCGGCCTCCTCGAGCTCACGCGAGACGCCGTGGAACACACCCGCGGTCACGATGACGATGAACGGCAGGACCATCGCGGAGTGGATGATCACAACGCCGAGCAGCGTGTCGTACAGCCCGATCCCGATGAACGTGACCGCCAGCGGGATCGAGAGGATCGCGATCGGGAACATCTTCGACGAGAGCACCGCAAGGTGAAACAAGTCGCGGCCCGGGAACCGGAAGCGGGCGAGCGCGTAGCCGGCCGGGGTGCCGATGGAGAGGCCCAGCACGATCGTGCCGAGCGCGACGATCACGCTGTTCCGCACCGACTCGAGCACACCGGTCGAATTGACGAAGAACGACATGGTCTCCGTCGAGAACCCCGTCGGCAGGAACGACTTCGGGAACTCGTACACGGCAAGGCTCTTGCCGAATGCCGCGAGCGCGATGAGATAGATCGGGAGGAGCGTCCAGAGCCCCAGGAGCGTGGCCGCCCCGTACAGGAGCACGCGATCGACCACCGTGCGGCGCGTCAGGCTCGGCCGTCTCCCCGTCGCCGTCGCGCCTGTCATCGCTGGATCTCCGCGTCCTTCACCCGCAGGAGCCGCAGGTAGAACACGGTCACGGTCAGCGTCATGAGCAGAATGAGCGCAGCGAAGGCAGCCGCGATGAACTCGTTGCGGTTGTTGTAGTACCAGTCGTACGCCTCATACGAGAGCACCGGGAATTGCCGGCCGGCGAGCGCGAGCACCACGGCGAAGGTCTGGAAGGCGAAGATCGTCCGGATGATGAGCGCCGACTGCAGGCTCGGCCGCAGCATCGGCAGCACGACCAGGAGCGTCCGCTTCATCCTCGATGCCCCGAACAGGTCCGCGGCTTCGAAGTACTCGCGGGGGATGAGCTGGAGGCCGGCAAGAAGGATCACGAGCACGATCGCGGTGGCGCGCCAGGACTCGGCCACGATGATGGTGAGCAGGACGAGATGGAGGTTCTCGTACGAGAGGAAGTTGATCGGCTCGGTGGCGAGGCCGAGCCCGGCCAGGGCGCTGTTCATGTAGCCCGTGTCGGCGAAGATCGAGAGCCAGACGATGCCTGCGGCGAGGTCGGAGATCGCGAGGGGCAGCGCGAAGATGTACAGGAAGATCCCGTGTCCGGGAAAGCGCGAGTGGATGAGCAGCGCCATGGCGAGCGCGAGCACCAGCTGCACCGGCACGACCAGGACCAGCAGCAGCAGGGTGTTCCGCAGCGAGTCGGCGAACGCGACGTCGTTGACCATCCGCCGGTAGGCCTCGATGCCGAGGGTGCCCTCGGTGGCCTGGAACGAGAGCAGGAGCGCCTGCGCGACCGGGATGAGGATGAGCAGCGTGAGGAAGACGATCGTCGGCGCGAGGAGGCCGAGCGGAAGGGCGGCGTCCGACCGCGCGAAGCGCGCGGGGAACGGCAGCGCCCTTCCGGCTCGGACCGCCACCTAGGTCACTTCACCTGGCACGGGCCGGTGCTCGGCGGATCGGGCCGCCAGCACGGCGCCTTGGTGTCGTTCATGACGTTCTGCAGGATGGCCGCCTGCTCGTTCAGCACCTTCTGAATGTCCTCGCCCTTGATGACGATGCGCTGGAAGGTGTCGAGCTGGACCTTGTTGAACTCGCCGCCCTTCGCGCCGAGGCCGACCGGCAGCAGCGCGACCTTCGCGTCGGGGTGCTTCGACTGCTTCTGCACGCCCTCAGCCTCGATCTTGAGGTGCGGCGGCAGATCCGCGGGCAGCGCCTGATTCAGGACCGGGAAGAACGACACCGCCGTGAGCGTCTTGCTCTGGACCCCGGGCGTCGTCATGTAGTCGATGAAGGCCTCGGCGCCCGACTTGTTCGGGGTGCTCTTCGGGATCGCGAGCCCGGCGAGCACGGACATGTAGTAGAGGCCTTTCGGCCCCTTCGGCGCGGGCGCCGCGACGAAGTCGTTCGGCTTGCCTTCGAACGCCTTCACCAGGCGCGCGACGTGGTCGAAGCCGACCCAGACCTCGCCGGAGAGCATCGACTCCTGCATGAAGTCGATCTGGAGCGACTGCGGGTTGACGTGCTGCCAGAGATCCTTGAGGTCACGCCAGAGGGTGGCCGCCTCGCTCGACTTGTACGTCGTCACAAGCCCGCCGGTGTACGCGGGGTACATGTAGCCCTGGATGAGGCGGTGCAGGAGCGACTTGGGGCCCGCGGGGAGACCGCAGCGCTTGCGGCCGGTCTTGTCCGCGATGTTCTTGCACCACTCGGTGAGCTGGGTGTACGTGATGTTGTCCACGCTTGCGCCCGAAGGCAGGTACTGCAGTGCCTGCTTGTTCACGCCGAGGATGTACGTCGCCTGCATCCACGGGATGTAGATCTGCTTGCTCGTCCCGAGCTTCCCGAGCTCCATGAACTCGGCGGGGAAGCCGCGGTCCTTGAGCTTCGTCGCGAGGGGCCCGAGGTCCTCGAAGAGGTCCGCGCTGATCGCGCCGAAGTCGCCATGGAGCGCGCCGATCACGCCGACCGTACCCTTGCCCGCCTTCGCCTCCGCGGCGATCCGGTCGGCGAACGGCCCCGCCTCCTCGCCCCGGAACTCCACCTTGGCAGCGGTGAAGCCGGAGAGGATCTGGCTGCGCAGAGCCTCCGACTCGGTCACGGTGTTGAGCTGGGTCGAGAGCATGACGAAGGGATCGCTCGAGACCGCGGCTGCTCCCGGTGCGGCCGTCCCGCCGGATGGCGCGCCACCGGTGCCGCCGCCGCAGGCGCCCGCCAGGATCGCCGCGACGAGCGCGAATGCCGCCGCTACGCGTGCGTGTCGCATCTCCACCTCCACATCCACTGAGTCGGCCGACTATAGACCGCGCGCCCAAGAGACCGCGCTCCAAGAGGCGCGCTCTCCGGCTGGCCCCGCTCTCAGTACCGGAAGACGACCTGAAAGGTTTCCGCCGGTCGCCGGAGCGCGGCGAAGCCGTCGGCAGCCCGCTCGACCGGCAGCTCGACCCTCGGCAGCCCGCCAAGGACCAGCCGGCCGGCCGCAACGAGCTCGATCACGCGATCGCGCAGCCGCCCCAGCGACCACTCGGGATGGATGTTGCCGATCTGCGCGGGGATGAGACGTACCGCGTTGTGGTGGAACTCGTCACCGAGCCGAAGCGCGCTCGGCTCGCCCTGGTAGAAGCCCACCGCGATCACGGTGCCGCGCCGCCGCACCGTGCGGATCGCCTGGTGGAGCGCGGCGGCGGATCCCGAGCACTCGAACGCGACGGGGACGCCGTTCGCACCGAAGCGCCGCTTGAGCGTCGCCGCGGCATCCTCGCCGGGCGGCGCATGGACCGTCGCGAGGCCGAGGCGTGCCGCGATCGCGCAGCGCTCGGCGAGCCGGTCCACGACGGTGACGTCGCGCGCGCCGCTGGCCCGCGCCACCTGCGCCACCATCAGGCCGATCGGCCCCGCCCCGTAGACGACCGCGGGCGCACCCGCGTGCTCCGCGCCGGCCTCGGCGACGGCGTTCACGCCGATCGGCGCCATCTGGCCCAGGTCGAGCGCATCGTCGTCGGAAAGGCCGTCCGGGACGCGCTGCGCGAGCGCGTCGGCGACGTTCAGCGCGACGTACTCGGTATGCCGCCACC
>Ga0136617_10003810_pt1 | contig 13479 bp, 11 predicted proteins | sample AntDrymUQ3222106_2_FD_129672 | JGI IMG/M metagenome (GOLD analysis project Ga0136617, IMG submission 129672) | Polar desert sand microbial communities from Dry Valleys, Antarctica - metaG UQ322 (21.06) | ecosystem: Environmental > Terrestrial > Soil > Desert | place: Antarctica: Dry Valley...
ACCATCGAGGCAAATCCCTTCCTCGGCCGTGTCCTGACCGGGCGGGTGCGCTCCGGCGCGATCAAGGCCAATCAGACCGTCAAAGCCATGGACCGCGATGGCAAGACCGTCGAACAGGGCCGCGTTTCCAAGGTGCTCGCTTTTCGCGGGCTCGATCGCGTGCCCGTGGAAGAGGCGGAGGCCGGCGACATCGTCGCCATCTCTGGGCTCACCACGGCAACCGTCGCCGATACGATCTGCGATTTATCAATTACAGAGCCCATCGCCGCCCAGCCCATCGATCCGCCAACCCTCACCATGACCTTCCGCATCAACGACGGACCGCTCGCCGGCAAGGAAGGCAGCAAGGTTCAAAGCCGTGTCATCCGCGAGCGTCTGCTGCGCGAGGCCGAAGGCAATGTAGCGCTCCGCGTCTCGCCTTCGGAAACCGAAACCGACGCCTTCGAGGTTGCGGGCCGGGGTGAATTGCAGCTCGGTATCCTCATCGAAACCATGCGCCGCGAGGGCTTTGAGTTGACGGTTGGGCGCCCCCGCGTCGTTTTCCGCACCGATGAGGCGACCGACGAAAAGCTTGAGCCGATCGAAGAGGTGATCGTCGACGTCGATGAAGAATATGCCGGCATCGTGGTGCAGAAACTGTCCGAGCGCCGCGCCGAAATGCGCGACATGCGTCCCTCCGGCACCGGACGGCAGCGCCTGGTGTTTCACGCCCCCACCCGTGGTCTCATCGGCTACCAGGGCGAACTCATGACGGATACAAGAGGCACCGCGATCATGAACCGCCTGTTCCATGCTTATGCGCCCCATGCCGGCGAAATTCCCGGCCGTCACACCGGCGCGCTGCTGTCGAACGCCGACGGCGAGGCGGTCGCCTATGCGATCTTCAATCTGCAGGACCGGGGCCCCATGTTCATCGAGCACGGCACCAAGGTCTATGCCGGCATGATCGTCGGCGAACACACGCGCGGCAACGATCTCGAGCTCAATGTGATCAAAGGCAAAAAGCTCACCAACGTCCGCGCTTCCGGCAAGGATGAAGCCGTCGTCCTCACACCCCCCATCCGCATGTCGCTGGAAAAGGCGCTGGCCTATGTGGGCGACGATGAACTGGTGGAAGTAACGCCGAAATCGATCCGCCTGCGCAAGGCCATCCTCGATCCGCATCTCCGAAAGCGCGTGAGCCGCGCCAAGGAAGCCGAGACCGCCGCATAAGCGACAGCCTTCGACCCCGTGTTTGAAACCAACAGAGCGCCCAGCCGTTTACTTTGTCTGGCTACGGGAGAACCCTCTGAAAAGATTACTCGCAATTTTGGCTTTGGGCGTGGTCCTCGCCGGCGTGGTAATAGCGGGCCTGTTGTATTTCGGCGGGGAAAGCGCCACGGTTCCGGTGGCGCAAGGCTATGGGCCAAATCCGGTTTTGCCGGAGCCCAATCCCACCTGGATCCCGACGGTCAACATCGCCAAGGCCACCGGTTGGCCGCAAGGGGGAGCACCGCTGGCCGCCGATGGTTTCGCCGTCAACGAGTTCGCCGGAGGCTTTGAGCATCCGCGCTGGCTGCATGTGCTGCCCAATGGCGATGTGCTGGTGGCCGAGTCCAACGCGCCGCCGAAACGAGAGGATAACAAAGGCATTCGGGCCTGGGTCCAGGGCCTCGTGATGGGCCGGGCAGGAGCAAAGGTGCCCAGCGCCAATCGCATCACCCTGGTGCGCGATGCCGATGGCGACGGGGTGGCGGAACTTCGCGAACCATTTCTGGAAAATCTCAATTCGCCGTTCGGTATGACGCTCGCCAACAACACGCTCTACGTCGCCAATGCCGACGCCATCGTTGCCTTTCCCTATAACGAAGGCGATACCCGGATTACTGCCAAGGGCGAGAAGATTGCCGATCTGCCGGGAGGCCCCATCAACCATCACTGGACCAAGGATGTGATCGTAAGCCCCAACGGGAGCAAGCTCTATGCCACGGTGGGGTCCAACAGCAATGTCGCCGAGAACGGCATGGCCGCCGAGGAGAATCGTGCCGCCGTCCTGGAAATCGACCTGGCCACCCGGGGCGTCCGCCTCTTCGCCTCCGGCTTGCGCAACCCCAATGGATTGTCCTGGCAGCCGCAAAGCGGGGAACTCTGGGTGGCGGTGAACGAGCGCGACGAAATCGGCAGCGACCTCGTTCCCGATTACATGACTTCCGTCAAGGACGGCGGCTTCTACGGCTGGCCCTACAGCTATTTCGGCCAGCATGTCGATGTGCGCGTCGAGCCGCAAAAGCCGGACTTGGTGGCAAAGGCGATCATGCCCGACTACGCCTTGGGCGCTCACACGGGATCGCTGGGCTTGACCTTCAATAGCGGCGAACTGTTCGGAGAGGAATTTGCCGGAGGGGCCTTTGTCGGTCAGCACGGCTCCTGGAACCGCGATCCGCCAAGCGGCTACAAGGTGATCTTCGTGCGCTTTGTTGATGGCAAGCCAACGGGCCCCCCTGTCGACATTTTAACCGGGTTCATCAACAGCGACGATGAAGCCATGGGCCGCCCGGTCGGCGTTGCTATCGACAGGAAAGGCGCTTTGTTGGTCGCCGACGATGTCGGCAACAAGGTCTGGCGCGTGGTGCCGGCCACCACGCCCTGAGCCGTCAAGGGTCACATTGCCGGAACCGGAATGCCTTTGAGCGCGCAGGCCGCCTTCACTGTGTTGTGCAACAGGCAGGCGATGGTCATGGGGCCGACACCGCCCGGAACCGGCGTGATTGAGCCTGCAACTTTCTCGCAAGAGGCGAAATCGCAATCACCCACGAGCTTCCCCTTGCCGCCGCGCTCGATGCGGTTGATGCCGACATCGATGACGCAAGAGCCCGGCTTCAGCCAATCGCCTTTCACCATTTCCGCCCGTCCCACCGCCGCAATGACAAGATCGGCGCGGCGCACCACGGCAGGCAAATCCTTCGTCCTTGAATGCGCAATGGTGACGGTGCAGTTTTCCGCCAGCAGCAATTGCGCCACCGGTTTGCCCACGATGTTGGAGCGCCCGATCACCACCGCCTCGAGTCCCTCAAGCTTCCCGAGCGTATCCTTGGCCAGCATGACCGACCCAACCGGCGTACAGGCCACCAGCGCATCTTGTCCGGTCGAAAGTTTGCCGACATTGACCACATGAAACCCGTCAACATCCTTGTCGGGGTTAACCGCCACGAGCACCTTGGCTGAATCGATATGCTTGGGCAGCGGCAATTGCACCAGGATTCCGTGGCAAGCGGGATCGTTGTTGAGCTTGTCGATGAGCGCCAGGAGATCGGCTTCCGATGTTTCGGCGGGCAGCTTGTGCTCCCACGAGTTCATGCCGGCTTCGACGGTCTGCTTCGCCTTGTTCGCCACATACATCTTCGACGCCGGATCCTCGCCCACCAACACGACGGCAAGACCAGGTGTCAGATCGTGCTTGGCCTTGAGTTCGGTAACCGCTTTGGCAATGCGGGCGCGAAGGCCCTCGGCATAGGCCTTTCCGTCAATGATCTTCGCCATTCCTCAATCCAATCTTGTTGTTGATAAGCGGGCCGGCACAGCAACGTCACAACGACAAGCCGTAACTAAATGCCCAAATGACAAGAAGCCTTACGAAATAAAGCGCGACTAATAAAACGATAGGAGAGACATCGATACCGCCGAGATCCGGCAGGAAGCGCCGGATGGGCGCCAGCAACGGTTCCGTCAGCCGCCGCAAGGCATAGCCCACCTGGCGCACATAGGGGTTAGCGCCATTGATCACATTGAAAGCGATAAGCCAGCTCATGATCACGGTAGCGAGGATAATCCAGAAATAGATATCGAGGATCGTGAGAATGAGCCAGAGAAAGGGATTGACCATGACGCCTGCCTTGTTCGAGAAGCGCCTGATGTAGGGCCGCGTCTCTCTCCAGGCAAGCTTGACGCATGATAGGGCCGCCTCTAAAAAACGGCCGGCCAAGACAGGGGCAGTAGCTCAGTTGGGAGAGCGCGGCGTTCGCAATGCCGAGGTCAGGGGTTCGATCCCCCTCTGCTCCACCACCTTTTTTCTTTCAGTGCGGTCGGCCCAACAGCTCGACGAATTGGTCAACGTCTGCCTCGGGCGTGGCGTAGGAGAGGACGAAGCGCACGAAAATCTCATGCGGTTGGATCGCATCGCCCAGGCTGTCGGGCATCCAGTCGAAAAACTTTACACCCGATGCTATCAGGCGATCCTTCAGCGTCCTGGGAACGATGGCGAAAACTTCGTTGGCCTCGACCGGATTGGGAAGGCGCACGGACGACACACCTGTCAGCCCCTCGGCAAGTTTCCGCGCCAGTTCATTCGCCCGCCGCGCATTCACAAGCCATAGATCATTTTCGAGATAAGCCAGCATCTGGGCTCCGAGATAGCGGCTCTTCGATACAAGCTGGCCGGAACGCATGCGGCGATGGACGAAATCCTCCGCGAGCGCCAAGTCGAAGAATATCGTCGCTTCCAAGATCATGGCGCCGTTCTTGGTCGCGCCGAAGGACATGACATCGACGCCCGATTTCCAGGTGAGGGCGGCGGGCGTGCAACCAAGGGACGCCACTGCATTGGCGAAACGCGCGCCGTCCATGTGCAGCTTCATGCCCCGTGGGCGTATCAGTTCCGAGATCCCGCGCACGTCATCGGGCGAATAGACCCTGCCCAGTTCCGTGACATTGGTGAGGGAAACGCCCTTGGGCTTGGGATCATGTTCGCCGCCGACAAAAGCCTTGAGCCGCTTGTCGATCATCTCCCGGGTAATCTTGCCGCCCGGGCCTTGGAGACCGATGATCTTGGCGCCGCCGGTGAAGAATTCCGGCGAATTGCATTCATCGCAGGAAATATGCGCCTCCGCGTGGCAGATGATCGCGCCATAGCCGGGCGTGATCGCCGAGAGTGCCAGTCCGTTCGCCGCCGTCCCCGTCGTCACCAGAAAGGCCCGAACTTCTTTCTCGAAAACCTCCGACAGTTTTTCCTCCGCTTTGCGGCTTAAGTCATCGCTGCCATAGGAGGGGGCGGTGCCGGCATCGGCTTCGGACAGGGCTGCGAGAATGCGCGGATGAACCCCGTAGACATTGTCGGACGAAAAATTCATGAAGGCTCCTCGAGCGGGAGCTTTCTCTAACGCTTGAGGATCAAGTGGTCTAGGGAGATCTCTCCCGGCCCGAATTTGACCAGCATGAGAAGAACCGTGGCCCACAGGCCATGAGTCACATAGGCCTCTGGATAGACGAAGGTCGCGATCACCAGCGTCATGCCGAACAGCGCCAAAGCCGAAAGCCGGGTGGCGAGCCCCACGAACAGCAGCACCGGGAAAACATGTTCCGCGATTTGCGCCATGAGTGCTGCGAGCTCCGGCTTCAGGAACGGCACCTTGTATTCTTCCTGAAACAGAAACAGCGTCTTGTCGTTGACGCTGAAAAGATTCCAGCCGTCGATCTTGCTGCGGCCCGAATTCCAGAATACCAGGCCGATCGCCAGCCTTCCCAGGAGCGCGATAAGGGAATACGGCAGTTTCTCGCAGAGGCGGATAAATCCAGGAAATAGGCCGTTCATTGCAGTTTCGTGCCGATCGCCGTGACCAGTCGCGATGCGATCAACATCTGGAATTGCCCCTGTGATCCCGAAGGCCCATCCGCACCGATTGCCTCGACAAGTCCCTTGCCATCCATAATCGCCGTCAGAAACCTGCCGGTCGCATCATCTATCACGTGCATCCGGACATCGGCATCGGGTCGCCACACCAATACCCACTGGGGCCGCGCCATGTCGATGGCGCTCAGATCGGCATCCTGCCGCGCCGCCTCCCAGATCGCGCCGATGGCCCATTGTGAATTCATGATCGACGCCGAAGGATGAAAACGAAAACGCGCGGCGTCCAGAGTTTCAGGGGTCAGCTCGGCGAACCGCTCCGCGGCGAGAGGCTCGGCATCGGCAGCGTGATAGGCGCGCCACCACCGGCTTTCGAGCCGGGCGACATCGGCGAGATAAGGCATCGCCGTGCGGGAAGCGATGAAATCCGGATAGGCATCGCCGTAATCTATAAATACCGGCGAACGAGGCCGATGAGCCACGATGAAATCCTGTGTTATGGCGGCGAACATTCTTCCTCCCGCCAGCTTCTCCACCACGGGATAGCGCACCCGCAATGCATTGATCAGTGCGGCGGCCACGTTGTTGCGGTAGACCCCGAAGCGGGGATGGGGCGCGGGAAGGCTGACATCGGCGATTGCGCGATGAAAGAGAGCTTCCCGCATCAAGCGGCGCGGCGAACGGCGGCGCGCAAAACCGCATCGGCGCGCCGGACCTCGGCCATCAGATCGGCAAGCGGCGGCACATCGCTATCGCGCTCGATCAGCGTGGGGAGCGGCCCCGTCCTGGCAATCACTTGGCCATAGAGCGACCAAACCGCATCGGCCACCGGCGTCGCGTGAGCATCGATCAAAAGTGACTCTCCCGCCTCATCTTCCGTTGCTTCATGACCGGCGAGGTGAATTTCCTGCACAAGCTCCAAGGGATAGGCGTCGATATAGGCGTTGGGATCGGTCTTCAGATTGCGGGCCGAAACGAAGACGTTATTGACATCAAGCAACAGGCCACAGCCGCTTTGCCGCGCAACTTCACGAATGAAATCCGCTTCTTCCAGTGTGCTTTCTGCGAAGCTGAGATAGCTTGACGGATTCTCGAGCAGCATCTGGCGGCCCACGGCGTTTTGCGTCTCATCGATATGATCGCGGACGCGGCGCAGGGTCTCTTGCGTGTAAGGCAAGGGCAAGAGGTCACCGAGATATCCCGTGTCGTGGGTAGACCATGCCAGGTGCTCGGAAAACAGTCCCGGTTTGTAGCGTTCATTCAGCGCTTTAAGTTTGGCAAGATGCGCGGCGTCAAGCGGCCGCGGCCCTCCGATCGACAGGCCAACTCCATGCAGTGAAATCGGATAGGACTCACGGATCGCATCCAGATACCGATGCGGAGGGCCCCCCGCGCCCATGTAGTTTTCCGCATGAATCTCGAAAAAGCCCAAATCGGGCTTCTCTTCAAGAATGGCGCGGTAGTGCTCTGCCTTGAGGCCGATACCGGCGCGCGCCGTTATGCCGGGTTGGATCTGCATAAAAGCGCGCGCTGAATTCAGGCCGGACGCTTGATCGAGGTGAGCGAGCCGGGTCCGTGCGGAGTATTCGTGGAAACGCAAGTACCTTTCGTCACAAGTGTCCAGGCATTGCCCTGATAGTCGACGGTCGAGGTTCCAGCACACGAGGTGCCTTCGCCGGCGGCGCAGTCGTTCTGGCCTTTCAGCGAAACGCCGTAGCATTTCTCCATGTCAGCCGCCTGAACAGGAGCGGCTTGGACTGCGGCGAGGGCCGCTGTCATGGCTCCCGCGATGGCCAATAGAGTTGTACGCTTGGATTCATTCATGGACTTTCTCCTTAGGTTCGGGTTGCCTTAAGATACATTCCCGATATGCCGGACAATCGGAAATCACTTGGGCGTTACGCTGGCGCGATTGATCACGAGCGCGTGACTGGTGGAACACAAATCGTGATGATCCGTTGCTCCGATGTCAAGACGCAATCAGGCGGAACTTGGAGGACCACTCATGAACCGCATACGATCGAATCTCGCCTTCGCGGGAATCAGTTCCATCCTTCTCATGGCATCGCCGGCCTTGGCCGAAATGCTGACATTCAAAACCGACCTGAAAGGGACGGCGGAAGTACCACCCAATGACAGCGCCGCGACCGGCTCGGCGGACGTCCAGGTTGACACCGCTGCAAAAAAAGTGACTTGGACGATTACCCATAGCGGCCTTTCAGGCGACGCTACGGCTGGCCACTTCCACGGTCCAGCGGCTCCAGATGAGAATGCAGGCCCCATCGTCGATATTTCCGGAAAGATCGAGACGGGCTCGGCCGATTTGACCGACGCGCAGCTAGCCGACCTGCAAGCGGGGAAAGTATACCTCAACATCCACACCGCGAAGTTTCCCGATGGCGAAATCCGCGGGCAGCTTGCCCAGTAAGCAGCAACAAGCGATGCGGAACGGCGCGGGGCGATTGCCGCGCCGTCTCCTTTCTTGCGGTTGGCTTCCAAGTCTGTAATAAAGGACAGCAATGCTGTCGTTTTAACTCCACAGAGGTGGATGAGCTAGGGCCCGATGACCCGATACGTGCCACCAGAAGGGCTCCCAGCCGCGCAGGGGTTGTACGACCCCCGCTACGAGCATGACGCCTGTGGCATAGGCCTCATCGCCAACATCAACAACATCAAGAGCCATCGCATCGTTTCCGATGGCTTGTCGATCCTGGTGAACCTTGAGCACCGCGGCGCCGTGGGCGCCGATCCCAAGGCCGGTGATGGCGCCGGCATCATGATACAGATACCGCACGATTTCTTCGCGGCGGAGGCGAAGCGCCTGGGCTTTGAGCTCCCAGACCCCCAACATTATGGCGTGGCCTTCCTGTTCATGCCGCGCGAGCCGGTGTACCGGCAGGACATCGAACGCATCTGGTGGGAAACAGCCCGGGAGGAGGGCCTCAAGGTTCTGGGCTGGCGTGATGTACCCGTGGACTCCAGCGTGCTCGGTGCCTCGGTTCGGGTTACCGAACCGGTGCATCGTCAGGTGTTCATCGGCAAGGGCCCGACGATCCGCGGCGAAGCCCACTTCGAGAGGAAGCTGTTTGTCTGCCGCAAAGTGGTGTCGAACCGCGTGCTCGAAGTCCTGGGCGCCCAGGGCCGGACTTACTATCCAGTGTCGGTCTCCTCCCGTACCGTCGTATACAAGGGCCTCGTCCTGGGCAAAAACCTGGGCGGTTATTACACCGACCTTGCCGATCCGCGTTTCGAGTCCGCGTTCGCCCTCGTGCATCAGCGTTTTTCAACCAACACGTTTCCAAGCTGGCCGCTTGCCCACCCTTATCGATTTGTCTGCCACAATGGCGAAATCAACACGGTGCGCGGCAACTACAACTGGATGGCGGCGCGCCAAGCCAACATGAAGTCGGAGACCCTCGGCGAAGACCTATCCAAGCTCTGGCCCATTTCCTACGAAGGCCAGTCGGACACCGCCTGCTTCGACAATGCGCTCGAATTCCTCCATATGGGCGGCTACTCCCTCCCCCATGCCATGACGATGCTGATCCCCGAAGCCTGGGCCGGCAATCCCCTCATGGACGATGATCGCCGCGCCTTTTACGAATATCATGCATCTCTCATGGAGCCCTGGGACGGCCCCGCCGCCATGGTCTTCACCGACGGCAAGCTCATCGGCGCAACACTAGACCGCAATGGCCTCCGCCCCGCCCGCTATCTCACAACCGACGACGGTCATATTTTGCTCGCCTCCGAAATGGGCTGCCTGCAATTCGCCGAAGAAACGATCACCCGCAAGTGGCGCCTGCAACCCGGCCGGATGCTGCTCATCGACCTTGAGCAGAAGCGCATCATCTCCGACGATGAATTGAAGAAATCCCTCTCGAACGCGAACCCCTACAAGGAATGGCTGAAGCGTACCCAGGTCGTGCTGCGCGACCTGCCGAAGGCCAAGACGGCGCGCGCCAAGATCGCCGTGCCCCTGCTCGATCGCCAGCAGGCCTTCGGCTACACCCAGGAAGACCTCAAAATCCTGATGGCTCCCATGGCCCAGACGGGGCAAGAGGCCGTGGGCTCCATGGGCAATGACGGGCCGATCTCGGCACTTTCCGACCGGCCCAAACTGCTCGACACCTATTTCAAGCAGAATTTCGCGCAAGTCACCAACCCCCCGATCGATCCGATCCGCGAGGAACTGGTCATGTCGCTCGTGTCCTTCATCGGCCCGCGTCCAAACTTGCTCGACCTCAAGGGCGCATGGAAGCAGATGCGGTTGGAAGTTTCCCAACCAATTCTCACCAACGAGGAGCTGGAGCGCATCCGCACCATCGGCGCCGCGCGCGACAATCCCTTCCGCACCGCCACCATCGATATCACTTACGATGTCGCCAACGGTCCCGAGTACATGGAAGCAGCCCTCGACTCCGTGTGCGGCTTAGCCGAACGCGCGGTCAGGGATGGTTACAACATCATCATCCTGTCGGACCGTTCCGTCTCCGCCGAGCGTGTGCCCATTCCGTCATTGCTCGCCACCTCCGCCACGCACCATCATCTGATCCGCAAGGGCCTGCGCACCGCCGTGGGCCTTGTGGTCGAATCGGGCGAGCCCCGCGAAGTGCATCAGTTCTGCGCGCTGGCGGGCTATGGCGCCGAAGCCATCAACCCCTACCTCGCCTTCGAGACGCTGGAGAACATGCTTCCGACGCTTGAGGAAAAAATCGAGAGCCCCGAGGCAGCGAAGCGTTACATCAAGGCCATCGACAAGGGCATTCTCAAGGTCATGGCCAAGATGGGCATCTCCACTTACCAGTCCTATTGCGGCGCCCAGATTTTTGATGCCGTAGGCCTCTCCACCAGTTTCGTGAAAAAATATTTCACCGGCACCGCAACACAGATCGAAGGCGTGGGGCTACCGGAGATCGCCGGCGAAACCTTCCTCCGCCACGAGAATGCCTTTGGCGAGAACCCGGTGTTCCGCTCGGCCCTCGATGTTGGCGGCGATTACGCCATGCGCTTGCGCGGTGAAGCCCATGTATGGAACGCCGAGACTGTTTCAAACTTGCAGCACGCGGTGCGTGGCAACTCGAAGGAAAAATATCTAACCTACGCCAAGCTGATCAACGAGCAGTCCGAGCGCTTCAAGACCATGCGCGGATTGTTCCGCATCAGGCCGACCGACGAGATGGGCCGCAAACCCATCGCCATCGACGCCGTGGAGCCGGCGGCAACGATCGTCAAGCGTTTCTCCACGGGCGCCATGTCCTTCGGCTCGATCAGCCGCGAGGCCCACACCACGCTAGCCATTGCCATGAACCGCATCGGCGGCAAATCCAACACCGGCGAGGGCGGCGAGGAGTCTGACCGTTTCAAGCCGTTGCCCAATGGCGATTCCATGCGCTCGGCGATCAAGCAAGTGGCATCGGGGCGCTTTGGCGCAACGACGGAATACTTGGTCAACTCCGACATGATGCAGATCAAGATGGCCCAGGGCGCCAAGCCGGGCGAGGGTGGCCAATTGCCCGGCCACAAGGTCGATAACGTCATAGCGAGGGTGCGCCATTCGACCCCCGGCGTCGGCCTCATCTCGCCGCCGCCGCACCACGACATCTATTCAATCGAAGACTTGGCCCAACTCATCTTCGATCTGAAAAACGTCAACCCGGCCGGACTTATCTCGGTCAAGCTTGTTTCTGAAGTCGGCGTCGGCACCGTGGCGGCGGGCGTTGCCAAGGCCCATGCCGACCACGTGACCATTTCCGGCTACGAGGGTGGCACCGGCGCTTCGCCGCTGACCTCGATCAAGCACGCCGGTTCGCCCTGGGAAATCGGCCTTGCCGAAACCCAGCAGACGCTGGTTGCCAACGATCTTCGCGGCCGCATCGCCGTTCAGGCCGACGGCGGCATCCGCACGGGCCGCGACGTGGTGATTGCGGCACTTCTCGGCGCCGATGAGATCGGCTTCGCCACGGCGCCGCTCATCGCCGCGGGCTGCATCATGATGCGCAAGTGTCATTTGAACACCTGCCCCGTGGGCGTGGCAACCCAGGATCCTGAACTCAGGAAGCGCTTCAAGGGCCAACCCGAGCACGTCATCAACTTCTTTTTCTTTGTTGCCGAGGAAGTCCGCGAATATCTGGCGGCGATGGGCTTCACCTCCTACAGCGAGCTCATCGGCGCCACCGAATGGCTCGACCAGCAGGAAGCGATCGCCCACTGGAAGGCCAAGGGCCTCGACTTCACCAGGGTCTTTGCCAAGCCCGATGTCACCGGCCCTGTCGCCACCAAAAAAACCGTGGGCCAGGATCACGGCATCGACCACGTTCTCGACCGCAAACTCATCGCCGAGGCGAAGCTCGCTCTGGAGGGCGGCGCACCCGTCGAGATCGTCACGAAAATCCGCAACGCCGATCGCACGGCGGGCGCCATGCTGTCCGGTGAAGTCGCCAAGCGTTACGGTCATGCAGGCTTGCCCGAAGACACCATCACGGTGAAGTTCACCGGCACCGCCGGCCAGAGCTTCGGCGCCTGGGCCGCCCATGGTGTGACACTCGAACTGACCGGCGAAGCCAACGACTACGTCGGCAAGGGCCTTTCCGGCGGCAAGCTCATCATCAAGCCGCACGAAAAGATCGGTTTCATGCCCGAAACCTCAATCATCGTGGGCAACACCGTCCTCTACGGCGCCATCACCGGCGAGTGCTATTTCCGCGGCGTCGCCGGCGAACGCTTCGCCGTGCGCAATTCGGGTGCTGTCGCCGTTGTCGAAGGTGTTGGCGACCATGGCTGCGAATACATGACCGGCGGCTGCGTCCTCGTCATGGGCGAGACCGGCCGCAACTTCGCCGCCGGCATGTCCGGCGGCGTCGCCTATGTGCTGGATGAGGCGGGCGATTTCGCCAGGCGCTGCAATCTCGCCATGGTCGATCTGGCGCCCATCCCGGCGGAAGACGCCACCATCGAGCGCCTGCATCACCACGGCGGCGATCTCGAAAGCCACGGCCTCGTCGACGTGACGGCCCACATGAAAAAGCACGATGCCACGCGCATCTGGGAGCTGCTGTCGCGTCACTACAAATATACGGGCTCCTCACGCGCCCGGACGATCATCGACCATTGGGAAGCCTTCCTGCCGAAATTCGTGAAGGTGATGCCGGTCGAATACGCCCGCGCCCTCCACGAGCTTGAAAAAGCCCAAGCAACCAGCGACGGCATGACCATCGGCGTCAAGAGGAGCGCGTGATGTTTGCCGCCGCTCATGCAAACGGATTGCGTATGGTGACGCCGCCGATGCGCTCGCCGTGGTTCAGGTCTTCCGTATACAGAAGATCGCAGCCCGCGATTTCGGCAGCGGCGACAATGCAGGCGTCGTATATGCGCAACCTGGTGTTTTTCGCGATTGACACTGCAAGCTCATGCATCGCCTGTGTCACTGGCATAATGTCGCAAGTTGCTTTGGCAAGCCGCAGAACTTCGTCTATTGCGGGCCAATCAAGCTGGTATTTTCGTTTGGCGACTGCGGTGAACTCGTTGAGAACCTGGACGCTGATGACCGGCCGCCAGGTCAAAATCTCGTCGGCTTTTTCTGCTTTCGGGATCTCGCCCGAGATCAAGTACACAAGCACATTGGAATCAACGAAGCAGCGTTCAGTATTCGTCGTCTTCATAGGCATCCGAGCGCTTGAATTTATAGCCGGCGGGAATCATGCCGCGAAGCTTGCGAACCCGTTCGCGCATTTCTTCGATGGTAAGTTCCTTCTCAGCCACAAGCTTGCCGTCCTTGGGCTCAATTTTGATCTGGTCGCCCTCGGCGAAGCCAAGTTCCGCCGCAACCCCAGCGGGGATACGGATCGCCAGGCTGTTGCCCCATTTCGCGACTTTCA
>Ga0136617_10003811_pt1 | contig 13478 bp, 11 predicted proteins | sample AntDrymUQ3222106_2_FD_129672 | JGI IMG/M metagenome (GOLD analysis project Ga0136617, IMG submission 129672) | Polar desert sand microbial communities from Dry Valleys, Antarctica - metaG UQ322 (21.06) | ecosystem: Environmental > Terrestrial > Soil > Desert | place: Antarctica: Dry Valley...
GATCGGAGTCGCCATCGCCGTCACGCTGGACCTCGTGGGAGCGCCGGAGCCGATCGGCGTTCGCCTAGGGCTCGTGGTCGTGGCGATCGCGATGGTGGGCGTGGGCAGCGGGCTCTACCTGACAAGCCGCCTGGGGCCCGGCCCGCGCGACGGGCTGATGACCGGGCTGCACGAGCGCACCGGGAGGTCGCTACGGCTGATCCGCACGGGGATCGAGGTCTCGGTGACGGCGGCCGGTGCGGCGCTCGGCGGGACGGTGGGCGTCGGGACGCTTGCGTTTGCGCTGCTGATCGGCCCCGCGGTGCAGCTGTTCGTGGGGCTCGGGGGTGGGCTGGCGGACGACTCTCTAGCCCCCGGCGGGTAGATGCAGGAGACTGGCTCAGTCGATGGCGTCGAAGCGGGCGGAGAGCAACCAGCGCGAGGTCGAGGCGGCGAGAGCGGCGGCCGTGGCGTTCGGGCGCGCCTTCACCGACGGGGAGTTCGACGGCTTCCTTGCCTTCCTCGCGACCGAGGTGGACTTCGAGGTGCCGTCGGTGATGCAGCAGGAGGTGATGCAGCTGCACGGCCACGACGAGGTACGCCGCTACCTCGAGCAGACGGCAAGCGAGTACGAGGAACTCCACGTCCAAACGAGGGAGGTTCGTGACTTCGGGGGCTGCCGCTTTCTGATGGTCGGCTCGTGGCGGGCAAAGCCGCGCACGAGCACGACCCGCTTCGGCACGCCGATGGGCGCCGTGCTCGACATGCGCGACGGCAAGGTCACCCGGCTGCGGGCGTTCTTCGACGAACAGCTGGCGATCGACGCGGCCGGCCGCGACTGATCCGCGATTCCCTTCCGGACTACCTGCCGTCCCCCAAATCGCTCGGGACGACAGCCCCGCTCTCGAGCGCGCGCCGGGCGAGCTCGGCGCGTTTCTCGTTCTGCGGGAGCGACTCGATCTCGAAGCGCTGAAACAGCGTCCGGAGATGCGTCTTGACCGCAGCCACCGTCAGGGACAGCTCCTCGGCAATCTCCTGGTTCGTCGCGGGCCGCGCGAACGCTACGCCCTCGGCGGCCGGCCGGCACAAGGCCACGAGTACACGCTGCTGGGAAGGTGAGACTTCCACGACCGACTGCCCGGCGTCAGCGACAACGGTGATCCTGCGCCGCGTCTCCGCAGGCTTTCGGAACACGATCACGGTCTGACCGATGCGCAGCTCGTCAGCGTCGTGCAGGCGGCGGCGCCCGGAGACGCGTTCACCGTTCACGTGGGTGCCGTTGCGCGACAGGCCGTCGTCTACGAGCAGCCACTCCCCCGCCACCTGCAAGAGCTCCGCGTGGAGGGCCGACACCTGCTCGTCCCACTCGAGCCTGATGTCAGATCCGGAGCCGCTGCCAGCGGTCAACTGGGAGCGCTCCTCGCCGAGGGCGACCACCCGCTGGGCGCCGGCATCGTCGCGGTAGACCAGGAAAGGCTTGCCGCCCCGTTCGGCCTCGATGCGCTCCTTGAGCTCAGCGGGCGAGGAGAGGTGGGGCGCGAGGGGGGATCCGGGCATACAGGTCCAAAGGCTACGCGCGTCCAGGGATGGTCAGACCATCCCTAGGGCTTCTACCTCCACCGCACCGCGAGCCGGATAGTGGCAAGCAGATGATCCATACAGCAAGGAGGCGGTCTTGAAAGGTGACTCGAGCCCTCGGTCGGACCTCGAGGACCCTCGCACCAGCGTTTACTTCAGCCTGCCGCGGGATGTGCGCGCCCCGCGGTTCGCGCGTGTTGCTCTGCGGGACCTCCTGGCCTCCCACGAATGGCCACGCGCCGACGATGCCGAACTGATCATCTCCGAGCTGGTCGCGAACGCTGTCCAACACGGCGTCGGTCAGATAACGCTCACCCTATGGCTGGCTGAGGGGCGAATTCACGGCGAAGTGTCAGATGCCGGAACCGGCACCCGGCCGCGTCCGGTACCGCCCGGCGAGGACTCCATCGGAGGTCGGGGGCTCACGCTTGTCGACGCTCTCTCAGATCGCTGGGGTACGGGTGAGACCACCAGCCGCGTCTGGTTTGAGATCGCAGTCTGAGCTGCCCAGCCGCAACTCCCGCTCAGCAACGTTCTGTACTAACCTGAGCCCCGGGCGCATGCGAAAGCGCATCAAGATCTTCGCCACCCTGGTAGCCATACTGGCTGCCGCCGTCCTGGCGGGCCCGGCGCACGCCCGCACCTTCACTGTTGACTCGCTGCCCGACCAGGGCGACCAGTCCCCCGGCGACGGTGTCTGCGATACGGACAACTCCGGATGCACCATGCGCGCCGCGGTGGAGGAGGCCAACGCCTTCACGGGCGCCGACACGATCGTCGTGCCGGCGGGCACCTACGACCTTTTCAGCGCGATATCCCCCGCAACGGACATGCAGATCACCGGGGCCTCGGCCCGGACGACCGTCGTGAACCAGGCCGGTACCGACCGAGTCTTCAAGATCGGTCCGGGCAACGGTCCCAGCCCCACCGTCGGCATCTCGGGGCTCACCCTCAGCAACGGGGTGGCCAACGCGAACAACGACTTCTTCGGCGGCAACCTGCTCGCCCAGGACTCGACCGTGACGCTCTCGGACATCACCGTCACGGGCGGCAGCGCGTCGTCAGGCGGCGGACTCTCCAACGTTCGCGGCACCATGACGGTCCGCAACTCGACGATCACCGGCAACGCGGCCGACACGGGCGGCGGCGATTCCGGCGCGATCCAGAACTTCGGCGACGCAAACACAGCGGCGACGCTCGTCGTTCAGAACAGCACGATCTCAGGCAACACCGCCCGGCTCGGGGCGGGGATCTTCAGCGGCGGTAATGCCAATAACGTGGTCACCGTGGCGAACAGCACGATCGTGGGCAACGGCCCGACGGGTGTCCCTCGTACGGATCAGCCCAATGGCGGGGGGCTATCGGTTCCCGACGGGACCGCGACGGTGAGCGGCTCGATCATCGCCAACAACAGCTCGCCCGCCGGCACCACCCCGAATTGCGCCTCCGATCCGGACGGGCTGTTCGGCGGGCCTCCCGGCACGATCGGCTCGGCCGGCGGCAACGTCGAGAACGGGACCGACTGCGGCTTCACGGCCGGCGCAGACCTCCAGTCGAGCGATCCTCAGCTGGGCGCCCTCGCCGACAACGGCGGACCCACGGACACCCACGCGCTCTCCCCCACGAGCCCGGCCCGCGACAGGGGCGGAGCTTGCCCACCCACCGACCAGCGCGGCGCCCCTCGGCCTCAGGGCTCGGGGTGCGACAGCGGCGCCTTTGAGTTCAGCGTGTTCCCGGTCGCCGTCACGGGCGGATCCACGGGGGTCGGCACGGCGAAGGCCACGATCGACGGCGTCGGGCGGCCGGAGGGGCAGCCCACGGCCTTCCGGTTCCAGTTCGGCAGGACCACCGCCTACGGGGGCGACGTGCCTGCGTCCAACGGATCCGCATCCGCCGGCAGCCAGGCGGTTTTCGCCACGCTGACCGGTCTCGAGTCCGACACCACCTACCACTACCGGTTGACGGCGGCGAGCCCGGTGGGCAGCGCGACCGGGGCAGATCGCACGTTCACCACCCTCGCGAAGCTCGAGGATCTGCCCGCACCCAAGCTCGGCAAGACCACGAACGTGGAGCCGGTCTCGGGCATCGTTCTCGTGGCCCTGCCGCCTAGGGCGAGCGCAAGCGGCGCCGCCACGCTGGCCCAGAAGGGCCTCCGGTTCATCCCCCTCACGGAGGCCCGCCAGATCCCGGTCGGCTCACTGCTCGACACCAACCGCGGCCGGGTGCGGCTCCAGACCGCCCGCACGCGGGCGGGCAAGCGGCAGTCGGGCCAGTTCTTCAGCGGCCTGTTCCAGGTGCTGCAGTCGCGCAGCAGAAGCGCCAAGGGGCTCACCGAGCTGCGCCTGAAGGGGTCCAGCTTCAGCCGTTGCAAGACCAGCCTTGGCCGCCGCTCCACCGGCCGCGCCCAGGCATCGGCGTCACGCAGGATCCGCCGGCTGGGGGCAAACGCACGAGGGCGCTTCCGCACCCGCGGACGCCACTCCGCCGCCACCGTCCGCGGCACCAAATGGACCGTCACAGACCGCTGCGACGGCACCCTCACCACCGTCGCCCGCGGCTCAGTCGCCGTACGCGACTTCCGCCGCAAGAAGACCATCATCGTCAAAACCGGCAAAAGCTACCTCGCCAGGGCGCGCCGCTAAGAGGCACCGGCCGCCGGGACGATTCCCGTTTGACGTATGCCGGGGGCGCGTGTACCGTCGTGCGGTGAGTAGCAGAATGAATTCTCGGCCCCGGGTCCGGATCGTGCTTGCAGCCTTCATCGCGGTGCTTGCCTCCGCGCTGCTCGTCACGACGGCCTCGGCGCAGCAGACGATCACCTCCTCCGGCCCGCTGACGAGCATCTACCTCGGCGCCACCCTGGAGTGCCAGGTCGACTACGCGGGTAACCCGCAGTTCTTCGGGGGCGTCCCCGGAAGCTGCGGCACCTTCGTGCGCAACGGCGGGGGGCAGGTGAGCCTGGTTCCGGTGAGTCAAACGGGGGTCACGGGCTCGGGCACCACTGGGAGCCCATACACCGTCGTGACGCAGGTGGCCGCCCAATCTCCCATAGCTCCGCCTCCTCCGCCTCCGCCTCCGCCTCCGCCGCCGCCGCCTCCGCCTCCGCCTCCTGCGCCGCGCACTCTTGCCGATCTGCCCGAGCCGGCGCTCGGCAAGATCGTCAATATCCAGGAGCTCAGCGGCCAGGTGCTGATCGGGGTGCCATCCCCAGCGAGCGGCGGCAGCCAGAAGGGCATCCGCTTCATCCCCCTGAGCGAGGCCCGCCAGGTCCCGGTCGGGTCGCTGCTCGACACCCGCAAGGGCAAGGTGCGCCTGCAGTCAGCGAGCAACCGGCGCGGCAAGAGGCAAAACGGCGACTTCGCACGCGGCCTGTTCCAAGTGCTCCAGTCGCGCAAGGCCAAGGGCCTGACCGAACTGCGCCTCAAGGGATCCAGCTTCAGGAGCTGCAAGACCCCCCGCCGCCGCCGCGCACTCGCTCGACCCGGCCAGGCGTCGGCCTCGAACAGGATCCGCCGCCTCAGCGGAAGCGCCCGCGGGCGCTTCCGCACCCGCGGCCGGCACTCATCCGCGACCGTCCGCGGCACCAAATGGACCGTCACAGACCGCTGCGACGGCACCCTCACCCAGGTCGCCCGCGGCTCAGTCGCCGTACGCGACTTCCGCCGCAAGAAGACCATCATCGTCAAAACCGGCAAGAGCTACCTCGCTAAGGCACTCGCCAGAGCACGCCTATCGCAGACGCCGCCCGACCTCGAGATCACGCGCACCGACCGCTACGTGGTCGGCGAGAAGGACTACAGCTCAGAGGTCACCGTCACGAACACCAGTGGCTCGCCCGTCGACCTCGTGCTGTGGCACGCCGCCGACTGCCTGCTCGAGGGCTCCGACAGTGGCTACGGTCACTTTGACGGGTCGGGCGGGATCTACTGCACGCAGAACCCGAACAACTCGCCGCTCGGCTCGTACGAGGGGTTCGTGCCGCAGACCGCCGGCTCGAACTACTTCGAAGGCGCTTTCTTTACGGCCCTGGATGACCCCGGGCCCACGGGCTACCCCAATACCTGTGACTGCGGTGTTCTCCAGGACAACGGGATGGGGCTCAGCTGGACCCTCAACAGTGTGCCGTCAGGTGGAACGCGGACCCTTTCCTTCGTCTCGACCTTCAACGTGCAGGCCCCGTCTCCGTAGCGCTGCCGACGGGGTCCGTCGTCAGCCGGGGCGGCGAGGGGCGACTATGCGCGTCTCGCCAAGGCTTATGAACGCGCCGGGCTCCACGCCGAGGGCGGTGACGGCCAAGTCGGCGAAGAGCACCGCGCGGTCGATGTCCTCCGGCCCGTAGTAGCCCCCATCGCGCCGGTCGAGGATCGAGAGGGCGCCGATTGCCTCGCCCTCCTGCTTGAGGGGCACGACGAGCATGGTGTAGGGCACGTAGCCGGTGCCGGTCGCGATCTGGCTGGCAAAGCGCGGGTCGTTCCTGGTGTCGCACGCCTCGGCCACACCGCTCTTTATCACCGCGTTGGCGAATCCGGTCCCCGGAGGAAGCCTCACTCCCACGATCTCGTGCGCGCCGGCGCCCCAGGCGGACTGGTAGACCAGCTCGCCCGTTGTCCGGTCGGTGAGCGAGATCGAGGAGGCGGCGGCCTCGAACACACCGGCCGCCGTGCGCACGATGCCCTCCAGCAGGGCGCGCGGGCCGTCGGGTCGGTCGACGCTGAGAGCCAGCGACTCTCCCTTCGTGTGCCAGAGCGGCCGGCCCAGCGCCTTGGCGAACGCCGACACCGATGCCACGCGGCGCTCGGGGATCATCTGCAGTCCCGCCTCGACCGTGTCCTGGAGCTCGGGCGGGACCCCCGGCACTAGGTCGGCGAGCTTTCTGCGCTCCCCGTAGACAGGGGGCTTGCCGACGAGCAGCGTCCACAGAGTGGCCGCCAGCCCGAAGACGTCGCTACGGGGGGAGACGACGCCGCCCGCAAACACCTCCGGCGCCATGAACTTGGGCGTGCCGATGCCCACCGTGCCGGGAGCCTCATCGTCGATCTCCGTGGCGATGCCGAAGTCCACGAGCACGACCCCGTCTTCCCCGCGGATCAGGTTCTGCGGCTTCACGTCGCGGTGCACGATCTGCTGCTCGTGGACGTACTGGAGCGCCTCACAAGCCTGGCGGACGAACTCGATGGCCTGCTCGAGCGGAAGCCCGGGCGGCGTGGTCGCCTTCACGAGGTCGCCGAGATCCTCGCCCTCGACCAGGTCCATCACCAGGTACTGGCCCGTCTCCGACTGGAAGTAGTCCACCACGCGCACGACGCGCGGGTGGCGCAGCTGTGCGAGAAGCCGGGCCTCGATCTCGAAACGCGCCGAGTGGCGGGTATCAACGAGCTGCTTGACCGCGACGTCCACTCCGGTCTCCCTGTCGGCAGCGCGGTAGACGGCTCCCATCGCGCCGCTTGAGATCGGCGCCTTGATCTCGTAGCGAGCGTTCAGGGTGAGCCCAAGGGGGGATTCGGTCGCGAGACCAGTCGCTTCCACGTATTCAGAGTAGCCGTAGATGTAGGCTCGCGCGAATGCCTTGGGTGGAGACCTTCGCCATCTTCGTCGTCTGTCATCTCGTGGGGGACTACCTCCTGCAGACCGACTGGCAGGCCACGAACAAGCGTGGCGGGCTCGGTTCGGACCCCGTGGCGCGCCGGGCGCTCGCCCGCCACATCGCCTCGTACACGCTCGCCTTCGTGCCGGCCTTCGTGTGGCTCGCGAGTGAGATCGATCTCCTGCTCGTGGCAGTCGTAGCGCTGATTGCGGTGCCCCACTGGATACAGGACGACGGCCGGCTGCTCACGATCTACATACGCAAGGCGAAGGGTGGCGACGCCGCGGCCAACCCGTCGGTGGCGGCAGCCGCCGATCAGAGCTTTCACTTCGTGACCCTGCTGCTGGTGGCGTTCCTGGCGGGAAGCTAAAAACCCGCCCGAACGCGCTGCTAGCCCTTGCTGACCGACTCGAACGTCTGTCCAGGCTGCCCTTCCGCGTCCGTGGCCTGCCCGACCGACCACAGCTTGACCTTCTGCTCACGGCCGCGGACCTCGAACTCGTCCACGTACACGAGATCGTCCGGCTCCTCGGTGAGCGCCGCGCGCGTGGAGTCGGACAGGAAGAGCATGTGGGGAGTGCCCTTGGTCATCGCCTCGAGCCGGGCGGCTGTGTTCGTGGTGTCACCGATCGCGGTGTACGCCAGCCGCCGCTCCGAGCCCACCATGCCCGACATCACGCCGCCCGAATTGAGCCCAATGCCCATTCGGAACGACTTCTCGAAGCCGTACTCCTCGCGCAACCAGTCGTTGAACCGCTCGAGCTCGACCAGCTTGTCGCGCGCCGCCGCCAGCGCGCGGTCGGCGTGGTCCCCCATCTCCACCGGGGCCCCGAACACGGCCATGATCCCATCGCCCATGTAGTCCACCAGTGTGCCGCCATGGGGCAGGATGGCGTCGTCGACCATGGCCGTCAGGTAGTGGTTGAGGATCGTGATCACCTGGTCAGGTTCGAGCGACTCGGCGAAGCTCGTGAATCCGCGCAGGTCGCTGAACATGACGGTGGCGTCGCGTCCCACGCCGCCGAGTCGCAGCCCCTCCGCCTGCTCGAGCGCCTCCCCCACCACCGACTCGGGCACGAAGCGCGCAAACATGTCACGTGTGCGTTCGCGCTCGAACGCCTCGGTCACGTAATGGACGGCGAGGGCGCCCACCGCCGACAGCACCAGGGCCCCCAGGGGATAGACAAGGGAAAGGACAATCCCGCCATTGAATGCAAGCTGTGTCGCTACGGCGAAGAGGGCTCCGACGCCGATGGCAAGCGCCAGGGCGCGCAGCCCCGAGAGGCGAAGGCTGGCGGCCGGCGCGAGCAGGCCGAGCAGGACTATCAGGACGACATCGAGCGCGGTCGAGGAATCCTTGAGAGGAAAGTCGGCGAGAGCGGTGGCGATGGCGTGGGCCTGGATCTCCGGGCCCGCCATCTCGCCATCGCCCGACGTCGACGTGGCGTGCACGTCCTGAAGGACGGGCGTGGTGGCTCCGACGACGACGATCTTGTCGCGGAACTCACCGGGCTTGGTCTTGCCCTGGACCACGTCTGAGTAGGAGACGTGCCTGATTGACCTGGACGGGCCGGAGTAGTCGATCCAGGCCGAGTCGCCGCCCAACTCCGCCGGGTCGATCGGCCGGCGCTTGACCTTCTCGGCCACGGCCAGGGAGAACGTCTTGAGGCCTCCGCTGTCGTAGGTGACCCGCCGCAGGACTCCGCCGGCATCGGTTGGGAAGTTGCCGTAGGCCACGACGACATCCAGGTCCTTCTCGATGAAGTCGGTGAGCGCGCGGCGCTTTTTGCTCGTCTCGATGCGAGCAGGCACCCCGAGGTAGGTGAAGGCGTTGCCATTGCCCAGCTCATCCACCTCCGTCGTGGATGCCACGACGTTTCCGGCGCGGTCGATCGCGTCCAGCAGCGCGATCGTCTCATCCTCGGTGTTGCTCTGTTCGGAGAACTGGATGTCGAGGGCGATCACCCTCGCGCCCTCCCGCCGCAGGCGGTCGACCATCCGGGCGTGGTAGTCGTGCGTGAATGGCCATCGCGGCTTGCCCTTCAGGTTCTCGAACGTCTTGGAATCGACGCCCACGACCACCAGGTCGTCGCGCGGCTTCTCCTCGCCCCGGATCTCGAACCGGGTGTCGACGGTGTTGAGCTCGAGCGAGCGCAGGGCGTTCGTGGCGTAGCCGAGAACCCCCAACGCCGCGCCGAGCAGCGCCACCGCGGCAAAGAGCAGCACGCGCAGCCGGTGTCGCCCGCCGAGCATCAGCCGACGGAGTAGCCGAGGTCGCGCAACCCGGCCTGTGCCCGCTTGAGGCGCGCCGCTCCGCGCCGCACAGCGCCGCCGGCGGCGGCGTAGGCGCCTTTGTCGTCGTCGCGGGCTGCCGCGGCAGCCCGCTCATATGCGCCTGCAAGCAGACGCAGGGAGCTCACGAGTCGCGAGTTGGCCTCGCTTTCGAATGGACCAACCGGTGCTCTGGAGAGCGCGCGTGCGGCGTCGAGGTAGGCGTCGCTGAGATCGCTGGCGGCCTTGGCCTGGGCCGTTGGAGTCCGGGCGCCGCGCAGGCGCCCCGCGGAGGGACCGGCCGCCCCGTCGAGCCGCCGAAGGGCGGCGCCGGCCACCCGCGCGTAATCCGCTCTCGGCCCGACCGGCAGCGGCCTTCCCGCCGAGAGCTCGAGCGTGGTGGCCACCCGCTCACACTCGGGGGCGAATTTGGCGACGGTACGCGGCGCTGCCACACAAGCCACCGCAGCCACGCCCTCGGTGGTTGGCGCAACGTAGACCGTGATCCGATCCGTGGCCCCCTTCGGCGCCAATCCGGCGTAGCGGTAGGCCTGTAGCCGGCCGAGCTTCACGGTGTCATCGCGGGAGGGCTTGCGCCTCAGGCGCGAGAGGAAGCTGCCGGGCAGCAGCGTGGGGCCGGCTCCGTCAACTTCGCCGGCGATCAGGCGGGCACCCGGAACGCCGCCCGCGGCGAGAACGATCGGCTGGGAGAAGCGCATCCCCGGCGTCTTCGGCTCCTCCCTGACGCGCTTCCAGTTGCTCGGAAACGCCAGGCCGAGGCTGCCGGCCGACGCCGAGTTGGTCAAGTCGGCGCCCTTGGACTCCGACTCTGACCGGGACCCGCCGATAACGAAGCCCGCCACCGCTGCCGCCACCGCTAGCAACGCGGCCACCGCAATGATCGGAACGGACCGGGACCGCGTCGGGGCTTCACCCGCCGGGGCCGTGGCACCGGTCGCCGGCGGCCTCCGAGCGGGAGCGGTTGGCGCAGCCTGCACCGGTGAGGCCGCGGTCACGCCACCGGCCAGCTCCTCCAACGAGAGGGCCGGGGCCGTGCCGGCCGGCTTGGTCTGGTCGCCGTTGCCCCGAACGCCCGCCTCCTCTGGCGTGGCGACCGGACCCGGCGCTGCCCCCACTGCCAGCCCGAAGGCGCGGTGGGCGGCGCTGAGCAATTCGCCCGCCGAGGCGTAGCGGTCCTCGGGAGCCTTGGCCATCCCCTTGGCGATTACCTCGTCGATGGCCTCCGGTAGCTCTGGGCGGTCCACCGTCGGCCGGGGCGGGGGCTCTGAGATGTGCGCGAAGATCACCGCCGCCTCGGCCGGCTTGGCGAACGGCACCGTGCCGGTCAAGCACTCATAGAGCACCCCTGTGAGCGAATATATGTCGCTTCGCCCGGAGGCTGGCTCGCCCTGGACCTGCTCGGGCGAGACGTAGTCGATCGTGCCCACGAACTGCCCTGTCGCTGTCAGCCGTCCGGCCTCGTCGGGCGCCTTCGTCAAGCCGAAGTCAGCGAGGTAGGCATGGTCGCGCGAGCCGATGAGGATGTTCTGCGGCTTGATGTCCCTGTGGATCAGGCCCACGTCATGAGCGGTATCGAGTGCGTCTGCAACCTGGGACAGGAGGCGAAGGCTGCGACCAGGGTCGAGCTCGCGCCCGATGATCATGTCCTTCAGGGTCGGCCCCCGGACCATGCGCATGACGAGGTAGAGGCCGTGCTCGGTCTCGCCCGTGTCGTAGACCGTGACGATGTGAGCGTGGTCGATCGCCGCTTGCAGCAGGCCCTCGCGGCGGAAGCGCTCGCGAAAGGCGGGGTCGTCTCCGAGACCGGAGGACAGGACCTTCAGCGCGACGCTTCGGTTGAGAGACAGCTGGGTCGCACGGTAGACCGTGCCCATGCCGCCCTCTCCGAGGGCTCCATCTATTCGGTACCCAGCGAAAGTCGTGCCCTTGGGGAGCAAACCAGCCTGAGCCTATGCTGGAACGGCCTGGGGTGCCATTCGAGAAATCGACAGCGCTCCGCTAGCCCTCGATGACCCCGCCACCACCGCCACCCGACGGGGGCGCGGGAGCCGGCGCGGGAGCCGGAGCCGGCGCGGGAGCCGGGGCCGGCGCGGGAGCCGGGGCCGGGGCCGGCGCGGGACCGGGAGCGGGCCCGGGTGCTGCGCCGCCGGAGCCTCCACCGCCCGCCGGCTCGGGAGCCGCGCGAAGAGCCGGCAGGGTTGCCGGCGCCGCCAGCCCGGGCAGCTTGGGAGATCCTGAGCCGCCCTCGATCTTCGGAGCGGCAGTGCCGTCACCCTCACCGCCACCCGAGCCCGCTTTGGCGGCCGCGTAAGCACCGGCGAAGGCGACGACCACCACCAGTGCCGCGATCAGACCCGAACGGCCTGACCCCCCTAGCCGCACGTGCGTCTCGGCTTCCTGGATCCGGGGTTGAGGCAGCGCTCGATCTTCTTGAAGTTGCCGCGAGTGATCCTGTACTTGAAGTACGAGCCGATCGAATTGCGGCGCGTCACCCGGATCACCAGGCTGGTCCCGGCTTTCAGCCGCTCGCCGCGCAACCGCCCGAAGCTCACCGTCTTCGCCTTCTTGGCCTGGGGCGGGCAACCGCTGCACCGCACCGACACCCGCGAGCCGCGGGACGCCCTCACGCTGAGGCCGAGCAACTGGATGCCGGTGCTGAGCGGGCGCGCTCTGAGCGTGACGCTGGCTCGCAGGCGCTTCGGGCAGCCGGCCTCACTCGCCGGGCCCCTCAGGCGGTCACACTTGTCCACGTCGTTGAGCACGCCATCGCCGTCCGTGTCGGCGAGGAAGTCGAATAGGAACTCGAGATTGCCGCCTGCTCCGCCCACGCCGCCGATCTGGATGGTGTATGAGCGCCCTTTGACCACGCTCGCAAGCAACTCCTCCGTGGTGCTCGCGGACTGATTGATGCACTGACGGCGGCCAAAGTCCGGCACTGCGCTCTTCGGGTCGAACGGAACCACCGAGATGACCGTGTCGAAGCCGTTGGCCCGGATTCGAGTGATGCCGCTCACGTCGGGGTAGAAGTCGTACCAGACGGTCTTTCCGTAGCTGCCGGAAGATGCGCATGTGGTGGGCTCCGGTGGGCCGCCGGAGCCCTGCTGAGGAACGAAGACATCGCCCTGGACCGATGCTTTGGTGGTGTCCCGAGTGTCCCTGAGCGTATTTGTGCGCTCGAGCTTGGACCCCGGAGCGTTCAGCTGCAGCGATTCGAGATAGTCGTCGTTTATAGGCGCGCCCGGCGGCGCGGCATCCACGACCACAGGCGCAACCAACAGAAGGGCCAGGCCCGTGAATATGAGCGGAGTCCTCACGTCGAGTCTTTCTGTTCGAGGCCAGTAACCTCAGGGGCTGAGGTAGGTGTTGCTCAGGTGACAGTTGAACACGGATGGGAGTTGGGCGCAAGCCTTACGCTTTGAACGAGCAAGGGCCCGGAGCAAACGCCGACAGCCGTGTCGGTCAGAGCGTAGGTCCATACCGGATCGAATCCCTGCTGGGCGTCGGGGGGATGGGCCAGGTCTACCGCGCGACCGGCCCGGACGGCCAGGCAGTCGCGTTGAAGCTGGTCAAGGCGGACCTCGCCCGCGACGAGACGTTCAGGCGCCGCTTCGACCGCGAGGCGCGTATCGCCCAGCAGGTGCAACATCCGCACGTCGTCCAGGTGCTCGACAAAGCCGAGCACGAGGGCATCCCCTATCTGGCCCAGCGCTACATCGCCGGCGGCAACCTCGCTGACTTGATCGAGAAACAGGGTCAGCTCGACTTGGCCACGGCGGTCCGCGTCTGCCGGGAGGTGGCCTCCGGGCTCGACGCCCTGCACGCGCTCGGACTCTTCCACCGGGACATCAAGCCGGCAAACATCCTCGTGGATGAGGAGGGCACCGCCTACATCACCGACTTCGGCCTCGCCAAGGACAGCCAGGGAAGCCTTTTGACCAGGCCGGGACAGACACTTGGCTCGATGGACTACATGGCGCCGGAGCAGATCCGCAGCGAGGAGATCACCGGGGCTGCGGACACCTACGGCCTCGGGTGCGTGATGTAC
>Ga0136617_10003812_pt1 | contig 13477 bp, 22 predicted proteins | sample AntDrymUQ3222106_2_FD_129672 | JGI IMG/M metagenome (GOLD analysis project Ga0136617, IMG submission 129672) | Polar desert sand microbial communities from Dry Valleys, Antarctica - metaG UQ322 (21.06) | ecosystem: Environmental > Terrestrial > Soil > Desert | place: Antarctica: Dry Valley...
GGCGAGGAGCTGAATCCCGACGAAGTCATCAGATCGTCAGGGCTCGCGTTCATCGTCGATCCACTCGATGGCACCACGAACTTTCTTCACGGCTATCCGGAATACGCCGTGTCGATCGGCGCGGCCATCGACGCCGAGCTCGTCGCCGCGGTGGTGCTGAATGCAGCGAGCAGCGGGCTGTTTACCGCGACGCTTGGCGGCGGCGCCTGGGGTGATGGCAAGCGACTCTCGGTATCGTCGGAGTCCACTCCGGCGCGGTCGCTGATCGGAACCGGTTTCCCATTCAAGCGACAGGCGGTGCCGAATGCGTACACCCGTCAGCTCGTTCGCGTAGGCTGTCAAACGGCTGGAGTTCGCCGGGCCGGTTCAGCCGCACTCGATCTCGCGGATGTAGCGTGTGGCCGGTTCGACGGTTTCTGGGAGCTCGCGCTGGACCCCTGGGACATCGCCGCCGGGGTATTGCTGGTCCGCGAAGCAGGGGGAATCGTGACTGACATGGAAGGCCTGCCGAAGCGCATCGCGCGAGGTGCTATCGTGGCGGGCAACCCCGCAATTCATTCCTGGCTGCTGCATGAGCTGCAGGACTCAACATCGTCCCCCGACATCTGAGATGAAGCTGATCGAGTGTGTTCCCAATTTCTCCGAGGGCCGTCGGCCTGAAATAGTCTCCGGCATCCGGAATGCGATCTCCGCTGTTGAAGGAGTGTGCATACTCGATGTTTCATCCGACGAGTCGCACAACCGGTCAGTCATAACCTTCGTCGCACCGGCCGAGCGGGCTGTAGATGCCGCGTTCGCCGGCATACGTGAGGCGGCGGCACACATCGATCTGCGACATCACTCCGGCGAGCATCCGAGAATCGGGGCAACCGATGTCGTGCCCTTCGTCCCGCTCGAGGATGCGACGATGGAGGATTGCATCGCTCTCGCCCGGCAGCTCGGCGAAAAAGTCGGCGAAGAGCTCGGCATTCCCGTCTATCTCTATGAGCGAGCCGCAACGCGGCCCACACGCGTGAATCTCGCCGACGTGCGGCGCGGGCAGTTCGAGGGATTGCGGCAGGAGATCGAGAACAACCCGGAGCGCGTTCCTGATTTCGGCGCGAGTCGAATCCACCAATCCGCCGGCGCCGTCGCCATCGGTGCGCGGCCATTTCTCGTCGCCTACAATGTGTATCTGGGCCCGGCTTCCAATCTCGCGCTCGCAAAGACCATCGCGAAAGCGGTTCGCGAATCGTCGGGAGGTTTCAAGGCGGTGAAGGGGCTCGGGCTCGAAGTCGACGGACAGGCGCAGGTATCGATGAACCTCGTGGACACCGACACGACCCCGCTTCACGTGGTGTACGATTTCATAGCGGAGAAAGCCCGCGCTGAGGGAGTCGACGTCACCTGGAGCGAGATTGTCGGCCTCGTCCCGGAGCGGGTATTGTTTGAGGCTTCAAAGAATAAGCTGAAGCTCGATCGTTTCACGTCCGACCAGGTGCTGGAGCGCCAGGTGACGCGCGCGATGCGCGGCGGCACAGCTGTCGCCAGTACAACTACGGAGCTGGCCGCGCCTGCGGTCGGCGCCGCTCCGGCTTCGGACGAGTTTCTGTCCGCGATCGCTTCGGCTGACCCGGTGCCCGGAGGCGGGAGCGTGGCGGCTTATGCCGGCGCTCTCGCCGCGGCGCTGACTCGAATGGTCACCGGCCTGACGATCGGAAAAAAACGCTACGCGTCTGTCCAGGACGAGATGGGAGTCCTTGCGAGTAGTGCTCGATCGCTCACCGAAACACTCTCTGCCCTCGTAACGAAGGATGCGGAGGCGTATTCGGCGGTTGCGGAAGCATACCGTCAACCGAAGGACACAGCGGACGCGGCGGAAGCGCGATCCGAGGTGATCACCAAAGCTTTGCTCGGAGCCGCGGAAGTCCCGCTGGAAACAGCTCGAGCCTGTGCCCGTGTCGCGGAGCTGGCCGTGATTGTCGCGGCGAAGGGAAACTCGAATGCGGTGACGGATGCGGGAGTGGCCGCCTTGCTCGCAGCCGCCGCCTGCCGCGGCGCAGCCTACAACGTCCGCGTGAATTGTATCGCGCTGGACGATCCGTCCGCGGGCGATCACCTGGTTTCCGAAGTCGCCGGGATCGTGGAGCAGATCGGAGAAAGCTCCGAGAAAGTGCAGGCGCTCGTAGAGCGCGCACTTTCCGGAGAGTGACCTTCTTCAGCTCCTGGTGAGAACCCTGGGGCCGTTCTCTGTTACAGCCACGGTGTGCTCGAAATGAGCTGACCGGGTGCCGTCGAGCGTCACCACCGTCCATCTGTCGGGCATCGTTCGAATCCCCGGCTTGCCGACGTTGACCATCGGCTCGATGGCGATGGTCAACCCGGGGACGAGACGGATGCCTCGCTTCGGCTTGCCATAGTTCGGCACTTGCGGCTCCTCATGAAATCCCGTGCCGATGCCGTGACCTACGAGATCCCGCACCACGCTGAACCCTTCGCGCTCCACCACCTGCTGCACCGCCGCGCCGATGTCGCCGAGATGATTGCCGGCGGTTGCTGCGGCAACACCCGCGTCGAGCGCAACTCTGGTTACTTCCAGTAGTCGATCAGATTCCGCCGGCACGTCTCCCACAGCAACCGTCGTCGCCGAGTCGGTGTGGTATCCCTCGTAAAAAACGCCGACGTCGATGGACACCACATCGCCCTCGATCAGGACCCGCTTCCTCGACGGAATCCCGTGGACGATCTCATTGTTGATCGATGTGCATATGCTCGCCGGGAAGTTGTACAGGCCCTTGAACGATGGAACCGCGCCGGGATGACCCCTGATGAAATCTTCCGCGATCGTGTCGAGATCTGCGGTTGTCATTCCGGCTTTCACCGAGCGCTCGAGGAGCTTCACGGTGTCGGCCAGTATGCGCCCACCGCGAGCCATCACCTCGATCTCGCGCTGCGACTTGAGCTGTATCACGGCTCGAGCAGAGCCTTCATCGCGAGATCCGTGATCTCATCGAGATCGCCGGTGGCCTTGATCTCGACCAGCGCCATCTTCTTCTCCTTGCACCACTCGATCACCGGCTGCGTCTGAGCACGGTAGACCTCGAGGCGGTTGCGGATGGATTCCGGCTCGTCATCCTTTCGGCGAACGAGTGTGCCGCCGCACTTTGGGCACTTCGTGCCTGGCTCTACGCCCTTGTAGGGCGTCTGACAGCTGTCGCAGACAGTCCTGCCGCTGAGGCGCTGCACGAGCTCGTCCTCATCTACATCGAACAGCAGGAATCTGTCTACCTTCCGCCCGAGCTCGGCCAGCATCATCCAGAGGCCTTCGGCCTGTGGGACAGTGCGCACGACTCCATCGAGGACGGCGCCTTTCGACGCGGATGGTGCCGCAAGCACCTCCTTCATGATCCCGAGAATGACGCTGTCGGGAACGAGGTCGCCGCGGTCCATGTACGACTTGGCCGCAAGGCCCTGCTCGGTTCCTTCCCGTATCGCAGACCTCAACACGTCACCCGTTGCGATCTTCGGAACGGCGAGGCGCTCGGCGATGCGCTCCCCCTGAGTGCCTTTCCCCGCCCCTGGCGGTCCGAGTAGTACGACGATCATGCGACGAGCGGCTTAGTAGCCGCCCATCGCCTGACGGCCGCGATAGCGCACGCGGCCCTTCTTCATGAATCCGTCGTACTTTCGGAGCAGCAAGTGCTGCTGAATCTGCGCCATCGTGTCGAGCGCCACACCGACGACAATGAGAAGCGACGTTCCGCCGAACTGGAACGGCACGTTGATCACATCCGCGATGAACACCGGAAGAAGTGCAATGAACGTCAGGAAGATCGCACCCGGCAGCGTGATCCGCGTCACGACATGGTCGATGTATTCCGCGGTCCTCGACCCGGGCTTCACTCCCGGTATGAACCCGCCCTGCTTCTTCAGGTTCTCCGACAGATCGATCGGATTGAAGATGATCGAGGTGTAGAAGTAGGTGAAAAAGACGATGAGGGCGGCTGACAGAATGTAGTACAGCCACGTCCCCGGCTGAAACATCTCGGACACACGCTGAGCAGCGGGGTTGCCGCTGAACTGAGCGATCGCACCCGGTACGATGATCACCGACTGCGCAAAGATGATCGGCATTACACCCGACGCGTTCACGCGAAGCGGAATGAAATTCTTCGCCGCCTCTCGCATGCGCCCGCGCGCCATCGTGCGCTGTGGTATCTGTATCATCACACGCCGTGCGGCCATCGTCACCGCGACAGTACCCGCGACAACAGCCACCATGACCACGGCGAGCACGATCAGCGAGAACGCGCCGACGGCCTGCGTCTGCACGAAGCGGAATGTGCTGAAGATGCCCGGCCAGAACCGCTCGACGATCGAGAAGAAAATGATGAGGCTGGCGCCGTTGCCCAGCCCGCGCTCGGTGATCTGCTCGCCCAGCCACATGACGAAGATCGCGCCGGCGGTGAGGAACAGCACCATCTGAAGCTTGAACCCGAAGCCGGGGTTGATGACGGCATTCTCGAGAGACGACGTGAACAGCGCGAAGCCCCATGCCTGCACCACCGCCAGCAGCACGGTGAAGTACCGGGTCCATTGGGTGATTTTCTTCCGGCCTTCTTCGTCCTTCTGCATCTTCTCGACAGTCGGCACGACTGCGCCCGCGATCTGCATGAAGATGCTGGCGGAGATGTACGGCATGATGCCGAGCGCAAAAACTGTTGCGCGCGACAGGCCGCCTCCGACGAAGAGGTCGTAGAGACCGAGAATTCCGCCGCCACCCTGATTCTTGAAGAAATCGGTGAGCGCGACGACGTCCACACCCGGCACCGTGATGTGCGCACCGGTGCGATAAAGCACCAGGCACAGGAAGGTGAAGGTGATCTTTTGCCACAGCTCGGGAGTCCGGTAGATGTTCTGGACCGCCGCGGCCGGGTTGTTGTCTGCCATGTTACTCCTCGACGCGGCCTCCGGCCGCTTCGATTTTGCCCCGTGCACCGGCGCTCATCTTGATTCCCCGCACCGTGACGGCACGGGACAGATCGCCGTTTGCAAGCACCTTCGCCGGACCTTTCCGCGAGCTGATCAGGCCTGCTTCCACCAGTGACTCCCTGGTGACTTCGCTGTCGGCCGAAAAATGCTGCTCGAGATCGCTCAGGCGAATAACCTGATGCTCCACGCGAAAGATATTCGTGAACCCGCGCTTTGGCAGGCGCCGGCTGAGCGGCATCTGTCCGCCCTCGAAATGCGGCTTGCCGCCACCCGGACCATGATGTCCTGCGCGCGCCTTGCTTCCCTTGTGTCCCTTGCCCGAGGTTTTTCCCGTGCCCGACCCCGGCCCGCGCCCCAGGCGCTTGCGGTTACGGTGTGATCCCGGTGCAGGGACCAGGTTGTGAAGTCCAAGCCGATCGACGCTACCGGCCTCGGCGCGTACGGCCTTCGATCCGCGCTTCCTCCTGGCAACCGCCGTCGTTCTGTCTGCTCCCTCGGCCTTCGCTTCTGTGTCCTCGTTTTTCATCTATTCCTCGATCTTCGTTACTTCGACCAGATGACGAACGCGTTTGATCTGGCCGCGCAAAGCGGGAGAGTCCTGATGAACGACCTCTGCCTGGTGGTGTCTCAGTCCGAGGGCCTCGAGAGTCTGGCGCATGCGCCACGTGTGCCCGATACCGCTGCGCACCTGCTTGATCCGGACCTTACCAGTGGTGAGCTCCGACTTCGGAGTGCTTTTCGGCCCGCGTGTATTCCACCATACGTGTGTTCTAGGCAAGTTGTGCCTCCCTTACCTTAGCCCGCGAGCGATAGCCGAGCGAGCTGACCTCGACACCGCGCTCGCGGGCGATTTCTTCGACAGTCGTCAGCTGCTTCAGTCCATCGAGCGCAGCCAGTACCATGTTGTGCGGATTGGTCGAGCCAAGGCTCTTGGTGAGGATGTCGGCGATGCCCGCGCATTCCATGATGGCGCGAACGGCTCCACCCGCGATCACTCCCGCTCCCGGCGCAGCCGGTTTCATCAGAACCCGTCCTGCTCCGTGCTTGCCGATGACTTCGTGAGGAATGGTACCGCCTGTCATCGGAACCTTGGTCATGTTGCGACGCGCGCCATCCACTGCTTTCCGAACAGCCTCCGATACTTCGTTCGCTTTTCCAGTTGCGAACCCGACCTTTCCCTGAGCATCGCCTACCGCCACGAGCGCGTTGAACGAGAAGCGGCGTCCGCCCTTCACGACTTTCGCGACGCGGTTAATGGCGATGACGTTCTCGACGAGCTCGCTGCCACCATCGCCGCGACCTCCATCACGTCCCCCGTCTCGTCCGCCTTTTCCATCGCGCGATCTGCCTGCGCCGCCGTCACGGCCGCCGCCACCACCCGGCCCACCGCGTCCTGGACCGCCGCCACCCGGACCGCCGCGTCCGCCGCCCGGGCCGCCACGTCCACCGCCGCCGCGTCCACCGCGACCACCGGGCCCGCCCGCGCCACCGCCGCTACGAGCGCTGCGACCTGGGCCGCTGCGAGCTGCCGCGGGACGCTCGCCCGCTGCGGGCGTTGTCGGTGTTGCCGGCGCTGTTCCTTCCTGACCTTCGTTCTCAGCCATTTTACTTAGAACTCCAGCCCGCCTTCGCGGGCTCCGTCGGCCACTGCTTTCACGCGGCCGTGATATTTGTAACCGCCACGGTCGAATACGACCCTCGTGACGCCGGCTTCCTTCGCCTTCGCGGCGATTCGCTTGCCGACCTCGGCGGACTTCTCCGTTTTCTTTCCATCGATCCCCTGATCGGTGACAGTCATCAGGGTGCGCTGTGCCATGTCATCCACCAGTTGCGCATAGATGTGCTTCAGCGAGCGAAAGATGACGAGACGCGGGCGATCGCTCGTTCCGTTCACCTTCTTCCGAACGCGGAAGTGACGACGCGTGCGCAGTCCTGATCGCGTGCGCGCAACGGCTGTCTTTCCCATTACTTGCCTCCCGCCTTTCCGGCCTTACGACGAATCTGTTCGCCGGCGTATTTGATGCCCTTGCCCTTGTACGGCTCGGGCGGGCGCAGACTGCGAAGCTCGGCGGCAACCTGCCCGACGATCTCCTTGTTCGCGCCTTCGACGAGTATCTGCGTCGGCACCGGGGCGCTGAGCTTGATGCCCTGCGGCGCCTTGTACTCGACGGCATGCGAGAAGCCCAGCGCGAGCTGCAGTCCATAAGGACGCGCCTCCGCCTTGTAGCCGACACCGACGATGTCGAGCTGCTTCTGAAATCCCTTGGTCACACCCTCGACCATGTTGGCGATCAGCGTGCGGCTCAGGCCATGCAGCGCCTTGTGCTTCTGATCTTCCGACGGACGGTTGACGGTGATCTGTCCATCCTTCGACTCGATCAGCATGTCTGCCGGAATCATCCGGCTCAGCTCACCGCGCGGACCTTTGACAGTCACCCGGTTTCCATCGAGGGTGATCGCCACACCGTCCGGAACGGCGATCGGGTTCTTTCCAATACGTGACATTATTTCTTCCTCACCACACCAGGGCGAGTATCTCGCCGCCCGTGCGTGCCTGACGTGCCTGTCGGTCTGACATGAGCCCCTTCGACGTGCTGAGGATAGCCATCCCGAGGCCGTTGCGAACGCGCGGAATTTCCGCCACCCCGACGTACTTCCGGAGGCCCGGCGTAGATACACGCTGCATCTGGCGAATAACCGGCTGTCCGCCCTGCGCGTACTTGAGCACCACGCGTAGCGTCTTCCTGCCCGTCTCTTCCTCGAGCGTACGATAGTCCTGGATGAAGTTGTTCTCCTTCAGGATCTTCGCGATCTCCACTTTCATCTTCGAACCCGGCATGTCGACGCGGCGGTGCTTCGCCCCGCAGGCGTTGCGGATGCGCGTCAACATGTCGGCAATCGGATCGGTCATGCTCATGCAGTTCTTGTCCTCGTTCTACCGTATCCGGCGGCTGTGCCGGACGCGTAGAAGGTGATGGGTTACCAGCTCGCCTTGCGCACGCCCGGGATGAGTCCCGAAAGTGCCAGCTCGCGGAAGCAGATTCGGCAGATGCCGAATTTTCTGAGGAACGCGCGCGAACGGCCGCAGCGCTGACAGCGATTGTGCTGCCGCACCTCGAACTTCGGCTTCCGCTTGCTCTTCTCGACCATGGCTTTACGCGCCATTAACGATTCTCTCTACTGAAGTGGTTGCTGTCGCTCATCACGACTGTACGATGATGGGCTTGTCGTCGCCCCGGAACGGCATGCCGAGCTCCCGCAGAAGCGCGAGTGCCATGTCGTCCTTGTTCGTCGTCGTGACGAACGTGATGTCCATGCCGTGGATCTGGTCGACCATGTCGTAGTTGATCTCCGGGAAGATCATCTGCTCCTTGACGCCCATGCTGTAGTTTCCGCGGCCGTCGAACGACCGCGTGTTCACTCCGCGGAAATCGCGGATGCGGGGAATCGCGACGGTGATGAAGCGATCCATGAATTCCCACATTCGTGCGCCGCGCAGCGTGACCGCGGCGCCGATCTCCTGGCCTTCGCGCAGTCCGAAATTGGCGATCGACTTCTTCGCCTTGCGGCGCACCGGGCGCTGGCCGGTGATGATCGCCAGCTCTTCAATGACCTTGTCCAGCACTTTCGGATTCTTGATCGCTTCGCCGACGCCGCAGTTGAGAACGATCTTCTCGACTGTCGGAATTTCGTGAGGATTTCCGAGTCCGAATTGCTCCATCAGGCGGTTGCGCACCGTTGTCTGATAGTATGCCTTGAGCCGCGGAGGAGGAACCGGAAGTCCCGCGCCGGTGTGCTCCGGTTGCTTGAACTCGACCGTTTCCTTTTTTCCCTTGGTTTTGCCGCCCTTGGCCTGCGGCGGAGCTGCTCCTTTCCCGCCGCCACCCTTCGCGCCGGCTCCGCCTTTCCCGCCGGCTCCACCCTTCCCGCCGGCGCCTTTGCCGCCCTTGCTGCCCTTGCCGCCCTTGCCGCCCTTCTTGTCTGTCGTTGCCATTTATTTCTCTCCGGTCAACGTATACGGGGGATCGGCTCCCCCGTGCGAACGCCGACGCGCTCCTTCGTTCCGTCCGTATCGATCCGCGCTCTGGCCCGGGTCGGCTCACCCGTCTTCGAGTCGAGCAGCATCAGGTTCGACGAATGCACCGGTGCCGGCGCCTCGATGATGCCGCTCTGCTCCTCGGCAGTTCGCGCCTTGCGGTGCTTCTTCACGATGTTGATTCCCTCGACCAGCACTCGGCCCGTCTTGGGATAGATGCGCAGGATCTTTCCTTCCTTGCCCTTGTCGTCGCCGCGCATGACACGCACGGTGTCGCCCTTCGACACGTGCAGCTTCATTCGCTCGGCGTTGACGCGGTGACGAACGCGGCTGCGCTTGCCCGCTGTCTTTCTGTGCTTCAGGTCTCTCATGCTAGATCACCTCTGGGGCGAGCGACACGATCTTCATGTACTTCTTCTCCCGCAGCTCGCGGGCAACGGGTCCGAAGATGCGCGTCGCCCTTGGCTCGCCAGCGTCGTTGATAATCACGATCGCGTTCTCGTCGAAGCGGATGTAGGAGCCGTCCTTGCGGCGGGTTTCCTTGGCGGTGCGCACCACCACACCGCGCGCTACCTCCGACTTCTTCACGGTGCCGTTGGGCAAAGCGTTCTTGACGGCGACGATCACGACGTCGCCCAAGCCGGCGTACCGCCGTCTCGTTCCGCCGAGCACGCGGATCACGAGCGCCGTTTTCGCGCCTGAGTTGTCCGCGACCTTGACCACCGATTCCTGTTGAATCATTGCAAAATCCTGGGGTTTCTAATCGTCAGTTGAATCGCAAGCTTATCGGGCCCGGTCGACGATCTCGACGACGCGCCATCGCTTGTCCTTCGACATCGGGCGCGTCTCCATGATGCGCACCGTGTCGCCGGTCTTTGCGTCGTTGTTCTCGTCGTGCGCCTTCAGCCGCTTCGTCCGCCGTACCATCTTGCCGTACACCGGATGCTGCACGCGTCGCTCGATCGAGACGACCACCGTCTTTTCCATCTTGTCGCTCACTACCAGTCCCACGCGGGTCTTGCGTGCCGCGCGTATCGCTGCCTGAGCGTTCTCCTGTGTCTCTGCCATTCTGTCCTAAGCCCTTTTGCTCGAGCGGGTCGCGCCCGTCCTGGTCCGCCGAATGCGGCGCGTCTTTGCGCCCTTCGACTTGGGGAGCGACGCCGGCGTTACCACCTCGGCGATCCCGATGATCTTTTCCCGGAGCACAGTCTTGAGCCTCGCTACGTCCTTCCGAATCACGCGAAGACGCAGCGGATCTTCGAGAGTTTCGGTGCCGGCCCTGAACTTCAGCCTGAACCTCTCCTCCTCCAGCTCCGTGATGCGGGCGTTGATGTCACCCTCGTTCATTTCGCGAATGTCCTTACTCAGCATCTGTATGCGCCTCCTCTCGTGTGACGAATCTCGTTTTGACGCCAAGCTTCGCACCGGCTAAGGCCATCGCCTTCTTCGCGATCTCGGGCGACACACCCTCAAGCTCGAACATGACGCGTCCCGGCTTTACCACTGCCACCCATCCCTCGGGTGAGCCCTTGCCCTTGCCCATGCGTGTCTCGGCCGGCTTCTTCGTGATCGGCTTGTCAGGGAAGATCCGGATCCAGACCTTTCCGCCGCGCTTGATGTGCCGCGTCAGCGCGACACGCGCTGCTTCGATCTGTCGGTTCGAAACCCAGCCGGGCTCGAGTGCCTGCAGGCCGTACGCCCCGAACGCGACTGTCGATCCGCGCGTAGCGAGGCCCTTCATGCGGCCCTTGAACATCTTCCTGAACTTGACTCTCTTCGGACTCAGCATCGTTCCTTTCTCCTAGACGCCGGTCGAGTAGGTCTTGCCGCGGCGATCTTCGACGATCTCGCCCTTGAATAGCCAGACCTTAACGCCGATGGTGCCGAACGTCGTCTTCGCGGTGCTGGTTGCGTAATCGATGTCGGCGCGCAGGGTGTGAAGAGGCACGCGGCCTTCGTGATAGCCTTCCGTCCGCGCGATCTCCGCGCCGCCGAGCCGGCCGCCGCACTTGATCTTGATTCCGCCCGCGCCCATTCGCATCGCGCTCTGCACCGCGCGCTTCATGGCGCGGCGAAACGAGATGCGCTGCGCCAGCTGGTTCGCGATGTTGTCAGCGATCAGCTGCGAGTCCAGCTCGGGCCGCTTGATCTCCTCGACATTGATGCCGACTTCCTTGCCGGAGATCTGCGCAAGCTCGTCGCGCAGCTGGTCGACTTCGGTTCCCTTTTTACCGATGACGACGCCGGGACGGCCGGTGTGAATCGTGACCACGACCTTACCCGGCTTACGTTCGATGCGGATGTCGGAGATGGCCGCGTGTCCGAGACGCTGCTTGAGATATGTGCGCAGCAGCTCGTCCTCGCGCAGCAGCGCGGGGAAGTCACGGTTGGCGTACCAGGTGGACCGCCACGTCTTGGAAATTCCAAGGCGAAAGCCGATCGGATGTACTTTCTGTCCCATTACTTGCCTTCCTTCGCGCCGACCACGATGTGAACGTGGCTCGTGCGCTTCTGAATTGGAGTAGCGCGGCCCTGAGCGGCGGGCATGAAGCGCTTGATCTTCGGCCCCTCGTTCACGATTGCGTGCTTGATGTAGAGGGTATCCACGTCGAGCGATTCATTTGACTGACGCGCCGCATACTCCGCGTTGGCGACAGCGCTGTTGAGAGTCTTTTCGATCTGCTTTGCCGCATGCTTCTTCGAGAACTTGAGCAGGCCAAGCGCTTCGTTGACATTCTTCCCGCGGATCTGATCCATCACGAGACGCATCTTGTAGGGCGACTGCCGGGCGCTGCGCTGGATGGCGACCGCGTCAGGCTGCGGCTCGGCGCGCTGCGCAGTTTTGCGAGCGCCTGCCTTTTTCGCTGTCGTCTTACGCACGGTCGTGGTTTTCTGCGTCTCTGCGGCGTCAGTGTCGCGCGAGCGCTCTGCGCCCTCCGTGCCGGCGGGCTTACGTCGTAGAGCCATGCTACTTCCCCCTGCCCGCCGGCACGCCGGTGGCCTTCTTGTCCACCGCTTTGGCGCCTGTGTGCCCGCGGAACAGGCGCGTTGGAGCGAACTCGCCGAGCTTATGCCCGACCATGTTCTCCGTCACGTAGACCGGGATGAACTTGTTGCCGTTGTGCACCGCGAAGGTGTGACCCACGAAGTCGGGAATGATGGTGCTCGAGCGCGCCCAGGTCTTGATGACCTTCTTCGCGTTCGACGCATTCATTCCATCTACCTTCTTCATCAGGGCGTCCTGGATGAACGGGCCCTTCTTGACACTTCTCGCCATTTACGAATTCCTGAGGTTAGAGCTACTTCGTTGCTTTGCCGCGCTTCCGGCCGCGCACGATCAGTCGCTCGGACGGCTTCTTCTTGTTGCGCGTCTTCACGCCTTCCTTGTTGCCCCACTTGTCCACGACGTTTCGTCCACCGCGCGTACGACCACCGTGCGGGTGATCCACCGGGTTCATGACTTCGCCGCGCACCTTCGGACGCTTGCCGAGCCAGCGGCTCTTGCCCGCCTTTCCGTGCGACATGAGCTCGTGTTCTGCATTCCCTACCACGCCGATCGTGCCGAGGCACGTGCCGTGTACGAGCCGCATCTCGGTGGAGCGCATGCGAAGCGTCACATACTCGCCTTCCTTCGCAACGACTTCGACTGACGTTCCCGCCGACCGCGCAACCTGTCCGCCCTTGCCCGGTTTCAGCTCCACATTGTGGATGTCGGTGCCGAGTGGAATCTCCTTTAGCGGCAAGGCGTTGCCGAGACGCGTGTCCGCGCCCGCGCCGGAGACGATCTTGTCGCCGACCGACAGCCCCTTGGGGTGAATGATGTAGCGCTTCTCGCCGTCCTCATACTGCACCAGGGCAATTCGCGCAGAGCGGTTGGGATCGTACTCGATGTGCTGCACCACCGCCTGCATCCCGTGCTTGTTGCGCTTGAAATCGATGACACGGTACTGACGCTTGTGACCACCGCCGATGCGCCGCATGGCAATGTGGCCGTGATTGTCGCGACCGCCCGATTTCTTCAGCGGCTCGATCAGCGACTTCTCGGGCGTGGTTCGCGTGATCTCCGCGAAATCGGAGACGCTGCGAAAGCGCGAGCTCTTGGTCACCGGCTTGAACTGACGAACACCCATGACTCAGCCCTCGAAAATGTCGATTGTGTCGCCGTCGCGAAGCTTGACGATGGCCTTCTTCCAATGCGGTCGCCGTCCGAGCGCCTTGCCCACGCGGCGCTCCTTTCCTCTCTGGTTCGAAGTCCAGACGCCGGTGACCTTCACGCCGAACAGCTGCTCGATAGCCGTCCTGATGGACGTCTTCGTGGCATCGCTGGCGACGCGGAACGTGTACTCGCCGCGCTCCTGGTAAGCCGCCGACGACTTTTCGGTGACGATAGGGCGAACGATTGTGCGATGTAGTGAGCTCATGATCTACTTCCCTTTCTTCCTGGCAGTCTTCCTGGCAGTCTTCCTGGCA
>Ga0136617_10003813_pt1 | contig 13477 bp, 14 predicted proteins | sample AntDrymUQ3222106_2_FD_129672 | JGI IMG/M metagenome (GOLD analysis project Ga0136617, IMG submission 129672) | Polar desert sand microbial communities from Dry Valleys, Antarctica - metaG UQ322 (21.06) | ecosystem: Environmental > Terrestrial > Soil > Desert | place: Antarctica: Dry Valley...
CCGCGCTCGGCGAGTCCGCGACCCGCCCGCGCAAACGCCCGCGCCGTTCCCGACCACTCACGCGCTGTATGAAGAAACAGAACCCGCAAATTACCCCGCCCCCGTCGTAGGAACCATCGATTGCGCCGACTCTCCGCCACCGAACTGCATCTCGTAGAGACGCGAATATGCGCCGCGCCTCGCTAGCAGCTCGGCGTGCGTCCCCCGCTCGATTATCTCACCCCGATCGAGAAACACAATCTGGTCGGCGTGGACGATCGTGGACAGTCTGTGCGCTATCACGAACACCGTTCTCCCTTGCAAGAGTCGGTCAACCGCCTCCTGCACCAGCCGCTCCGACTCCGTATCGAGCGCGGAAGTGGCCTCATCGAGAATGAGGATTGGCGGGTCGCTGAGCAAGGCCCGCGCGATCGCCAGCCGCTGCCGCTGACCCCCCGAAAGCCGCGTCCCGCGCTCGCCGAGCATGGTGGAATAGCCCTCCGGAAGCTCGGTGATGAACTGGTGAGCGTTCCCGGCCCGCGCCGCCGCCTCGACCTGTTCATCCGTGTACCTGGTGGGCGCACCGTAGGCGATGTTGTTGCGCACCGAATCGTTGAAGAGGACGGTTTCCTGACTCACGATCCCCGTCAGCGATCGCAGGACGGGCAGCCGGATCTCGCGCGTATCCACGCCATCGATGAGAATCGCCCCCGCAGTCGGCTCGTAGAACCGCGGAATGAGGTCTACCAGCGTGCTCTTTCCCGCGCCGCTCGGCCCCACCAGCGCGATCACCTGTCCCTTGCTCACGTCGAGGTCGATGTTGATGAGCACTCGCGCGTCGTCGTAGGAGAAGCTCACGTTCTCGAACCTGAGCTCGCGCTCGAACTTCGCCGTGTCGCGGGTGCCGCGATCCTTCTGCTCCTCCGACGGGGCGTCGAGGATCTCGAACAGCCGCTCCGCTGAGGCAAGCGATGACTGGGCGGTGGCGCGCATCTGAGAGAGCTGCTTGAGCGGCTGCAACAGACGCAGCACGAGAGTGAGGAACGCGAGCAGCGTCGCTCCCGTCATCGTACCGCCAACCAGGACTTCGCGCGCGCCGAGCCAGAGAACGAGCACGGCGATGATGGTGCCGACGATCTCGGTGATCGGCTGCGCGAGGAGCGCCAGCCGCGTCAGCTTCACGCTGCTCTTTGCGTATTTGTTGCTCCCCTCGGCGAACCTTTGCTCTTCGTAGGGCTCAGTGCCGAAAGACTTGACGATCCTGATCCCGCTGACCGTCTCCTGGAGGACGCTCGTCATCTCGCCGTGCTGATTGCCGCGGCGGAGATTGCCCTTGCGCAGGCGCCGCAGCATCGGCTGGAGCGAGATCGCGAGTACAGGGAGTATGATCAGCGCAACGAGCGTAAGCCGCCAGGAGATTCCGAACAGGATCACCAGGTAGACGATCACCAGCGACGCGCTCTGCATGGACTGCGTGACGATCTGCGTGAGGATCAGCCGCGTCTCGAACGTGTCGTTTATCACCCGTGACAGGATCTGCCCCTGCTTCATGCGCGTGAAATAGCCGAGCGGAAGGTGCGCAAGGTGCCGGTACACGGAGTTGCGCAGGTCGCGCGTCACGTATTCCTGGAGCGTCGCGCCGGCCTGCCCAGCTATCCACACGAGGAAATTCTTGAGAACAACAGCGACGAGAACGAGGACGATGACGTTGCGCAGCGAGCGCATCTCGTCGCCCGGAATGATCTGCGACCCGGCGGTGGCGTTGAGAAGATTCGAGACCCAGCCGCTCGGCATCCCGACGGCCGGCTGGTGAAAAAGGATGTTGAGGAACGGGATCAGCAGCGCGATGGCGAAACCGTCGAGCAGCGCAGCGGCAAGGTTGCCGGTGATCGTCGTCGCCATGCGCCAGCCGTGCGGGCGCAGGTATGGGAGGAGCCGGCGGTAAACCGGCATTTACCTTCGCGGAGTCAGCAACGCCAGCGGGAGAATGACTTCCTCGGGTGTGACGCCGCCATGGAGGAACGAGCCGCGGTAACGGCTCTGGTACTCGCGAAGCTTCGTTGGATAGACGAAGAAGCAGTCGTTGGTGGCCAGCAGCGTGTTGCCCCCACCGCCGCGGTGCGGAAGCCGAAGGTCGTCCGGGTTCGAGAAGCAGAGGGCCTGCTCCGGCCGCTCGGCGCGCAGGTCCTCACCGAACTTGTAGCGGAGGTTCGCGCTCGCGTCACGCTTGGCGAAGACGGTCGCCGGGGTGTTGCAGTGTATCGAGCCGTGATCTGTCGTGAGCAGCACCGAGATCTTACGACGCGAGGCTTCCTTAAGCACGCTGAACAGCGCCGAGCGCTGGAACCACTGCCGGGTGATCTGGCGAAGTGCGATCTCGTCGCGCGCGACTTCGTAAAGGATCTGTGATTCGCTGCGGCCGTGCGTGAGCAGGTCAACGAAGTTGAAGACGAACGCGCTGACGCCTTCGGGGCCAATGGCCGTGCCGAGGTGACGCTCGAGCTCGTCGGAGTTGGCAGCGGTGGAGATCTTCTGGTAACGCACCGGCGTCTTGCCGCACAGCTCTTCGAGGTGCGTTTCGAGCAGCTCGCGCTCATGAGCGTTGAGCGACTCGTCCTCGCGGTCGGCATTGCCCCACCAGTCGGGGAGGCGCGCGGCGATCTCGCCGGGAAAAAGTCCGCTGAACAACGAGTTGCGCGAGTATGGTGTGGCGGTGGGAAGAACCGCGAAATAGTGGGTAGTCTCGACGTCGAAGAAGGGCGCGAGCAACGGCTCCAGCACGCGCCACTGATCGAGGCGGAGGCAATCGACGACGATGAACACCGCGGCCTTGTCGCGCTGCAGAATCGGCAGCACGAACTCACCGACGATGTCGATCGAGAGCGGCGGCCGGTTGCCCTCGAGATTCTTCAGCCATGAGGGATAGGCTTCTTTCATGTAATGCGCGAACTCGCGGTGCATGTCGGGATACAGACCACGCAGCGACTCGTACAGGCCCATCTCTCCCGCCGCGGCGAGATCGACATCCCAGCGCATCAGCTCGTCGAAGCGGTCGATCCACCCGCGCCAGTCGAGGTTGCGGTCCCGCTCGAGCTCGATGGCGCGGAAACGCTCCACGAAGCTGCGGGCGATTGCCTGCTGGCGAATGCGCGGGCCATCGAGGATGCGGGTCACGACGGCAAGAACCTGCCGCGGATTGATCGGCTTGACGAGGTAGTCGCGGATGTTGACGCCGAGAGCTTCCTTGAGCGTCGAGTCCTCTTCGCTCTTGGTAACCATCACCACGGGAAGGTTGGGCGCGAGCTCCTGCACGTCGCGAAACGCCTCGAGTCCCCGCTTGCCCGGCATCTGCTCGTCGAGCAGCAGAATGTCGAAGGGTCGGCGCCTCAGCAGCTCGACCGCATCGTCGGCATTCGATGCCCACTCTACGGTATAGCCCTTGGAGCGCAGGAAGATGCGGTGAGCCTCCAGAAGCTCACCTTCATCGTCCACCCAGAGTATCGATTTTGGGGGGTTGAGAACGGGTACCGCCATGATTCGGAATGTAGCCCGGTGCCCGCCCTTGTGCCTAGATTCCACGGGTGATGGGACAACCGATTCGCTACGCTCTCATTTGCCCCGAATTCCGGTTCAAGGCGGTGCTTGCGCTCGCGGGTCGGGCGCCCATCGGCGGCGAGCGGGAGATCGCGCTGGCGTGTCTGCAAGTGGCGCGGCTGTGCGCGGGGCTCCTGCCGCCATATGCCCTCACGACCGAGGTCATGGTTCTCCGCGCGGAGAACACACGACAGTGGCTCTCCGCTCTCGCCATTCCCCAGGGAATGCGGACTGTTGCCGCGCGAATTCTCGAGGCCTTGGCGGGATTGGACCGCGCGCGCGTCGCGGAAGGGCTGGCGGACCTTGTCATCGCTGCCGCCGTACAGTTAGATGAGGCATCGCGAACCGAGATGGACGGGCTCATAACCGAGCTCTCGGCGCCCGGCGCAGGGGAGATTTTTTCCGCGCCACCGATTGATGTGCACCTTCAAGCGAGCTGAACATGGCCGGCCACAGCAAGTGGAAACAGATCAAGCACTACAAGGCGGCGACCGACGCCAAGCGCGGCGCGCACTTCACCAAGCTCATTCGCGAGATCACCATGGCCGCCAAGCTTGGCGGCGGCGATCCGGCGGGTAATCCGCGTCTGCGCACGGCGATCGACACCGCCAAGTCCGCATCGATGCCGAAGGAGAATATCGAGCGCGCGGTAAAGAAGGGTACGGGCGATCTCGAGGGCGTCACCTACGTCGAGGTCACGTACGAGGGATACGGTCCGGGCGGCGTCGCGATCCTGATCTTCGCGCTGACCGACAATCCTACCCGCACCGTCGCCGACGTCCGCCACAAGCTGAGCCGCCTCGGCGGCAACCTCGGCTCCACCAACTCGGTTTCCTACTTGTTCGAGCGGAAAGGCCAGCTGTACATCGAGGCGGCGAGGTACGACGAGGACAGGATCCTCGAGGCGACGCTCGACGCGGGCGCCGAGGATTTCAAGGCTGAGGGAGAGCAGTACATCGTGACCACCGACCCGGCAGCGATGCACGCCGTAAAGGCCGCGCTCGAGACCGCGGGATTCGAGATCGCCGAAGCGGAGATCACTTCCATTCCCAGGACAACAATACACATCGAGGGAAAGAACGCCGAGTCACTGCTCAAGCTGCTGGAAGAGCTGGAGGAGCTGGACGACGTGCAAAAGGTCGCCGCGAACTTCGACATGGACGTAGCGCAGCTTTCGGGCGCTTGAGCGTTCCCCTGCGTCCCGCACGCGTTGAAGCTCCGCCGAGCGTAATCCTCGGGATCGATCCCGGCACGGCTGTTACCGGCTACGGGGTGGTGCGCAAAGACGCTCGCAATTCGCTGACGCTGGTAGAGTGCGGAGTAATTCGCACCAAGCCGCGCGACGCGCTGGCGCAGCGGCTGCGGGAGATTCACGAAGGCATCAGTGAGCTGATGCGGCGCCACCAGCCGACGGTGCTCTCGATCGAGGACATCTTCTACGCGCGCAACGTGCGTACTACGGTGGTACTCGGGCATGCGCGCGGTGTGATATTGCTCGCCGGCGCGCAGGCGGGGCTCGAGATCCACGAATATCCGCCGGCGGAGATCAAGAAAGCGGTCGCGGGGACGGGCGCTGCAACCAAGGTGCAGGTGCAGTTCATGGTCGCACGCCTGCTGCGCCTCAAGTCGGCGCCGCAGCCATCGGACGCGGCGGACGGCGTTGCGGCTGCGCTCGCTTTCGCGCTCGCGCCGAGGTTGCCGACAATTGATTTCTTCGGCGTGCGCTCGTGATCTCGCAGGTCACGGGTAAACTCGTCGCGAAGGATCTCGACACACTCGAGGTGATGACGAGCGGCGGCGTGGCGTACGAGTTGACGATCCCGCTCAGCGTCTACGAGACGCTGCCGCGTGCGGGTGAGGCGGTAACGCTGCAGACATCGCTGGTGGTGAAGGAGGATTCGTGGCAGCTCTTTGGCTTTGTGAGCGTCTTCGAGAAGCGGTTGTTCGAGAAGCTGCTAACCGCCAACGGCGTCGGTCCGGCGCTGGCGATTGGACTATTGTCGGCGCTTTCCGCGACGCGTCTCATTCGCGCGATCCAGGAGAAGGACATACCGACGCTCCAGAGTGTCCCGCGTGTGGGGCGGAAGAAAGCGGAGCGGCTGATACTGGATCTCGGTGACAAGCTCGATGCACTGGGCGAATCTTCCGGAGGCCCGGGCGTCGCGCCCGCCACGGCGGCGGCCGATGACGCGTTGCGCGCGCTGGTGTCGCTTGGATACTCGACGGCGGATGCTGAGCGCGGTGTGAGAAAGGCGCTCGATGCTGGCGCGGGTGGCTCGTCGGCCCCCGATCTGATTCGTGCGGCCCTGGCTAAACTTGGCGGAAGATGACAGGAATGTTGATGAATTTCCAATTGTGGCGCGTCAGATTCGTCCTGCTGTTTGCCTGTGCAGCGTGCTCCTCGGCACCCGCACCTTCGGCTCCAGCGCCGATGTCTGCACCGCCCCTTTCACCCGTCGAGCTGCGGATGCGCGATGCGGTGCGCCTGCACTACCCCGAATCGGTCAGGCTGCTCGAGCGGGCGGTGAACATTTCGAGCGGCACGTTGAACGTCGCGGGGGTGCGGAAGGTCGGCGACCTGTTTGCGGCCGAACTGAAGGGACTCGGGTTCGAGACCGAGTGGGTGTCGTTCCCCGACTCGGTTCGCGGCGCTGGACATCTGCGCGCGGTGCATCGCGGCACCCTTCGCCCGCGCCTGTTGCTCATCGGACATCTCGACACCGTGTTCGAGGGCGAGGCGCAGCGATGGGTCCAGGAGGACACGATCGCGCGCGGGGCGGGCACGAGCGACATGAAGGGTGGGGACGTGTCCATGATCCTGGCGCTGCGCGCGCTGGCAGACGCGGGGCGGCTGAAGGACATGCACGTGATCGTAATCATGACCGGAGACGAAGAGGCTCCGGCGCAACCGCTCTCCATTACGCGGGCGGCGCTGCTCGATGCTGCGCGGGAAAGCGACCTTGCCCTTGCATTCGAGGGTGGCACTGAGTCTCATGCCGCGATTGGCAGGCGGGGGTCGAGCGGATGGAGCCTTACCGTCACTGGGCGTCAGGGCCATTCATCGGGGATTTTTTCAGCAGGAAGCGGTTACGGTGCTGCCTACGAGGGAGTGAGGATTCTCGATGAGTTCCGACGAGCGATGGCTGGCGAGCAAGGGCTCACCTTCAACGTCGGCGTATTGGCGAGCGGCACGACCGTGGTGCCGCGACCTGAGAATGGGGGCATGCTGGCTGACGGGAAGAGCAACATCATTCCGCCGGTACTTCAGGCCACGGGCGACCTCCGCTTTCTGACTGAAGCGCAGAAGGAGGCCGCCCGCGCGCGGATGCGCGCAATCGTTGCGCGCCCGCTGGCCGGAGCGCAGGGAACGATCACATTCGTGGACAGGTATCCGGCGATGCCGATCACGCCTGTCGGCCAACGCCTGCTGGCGATCCTCGACGCAACGAGTCGTTCGCTGGGATACTCGTCGGTCACAACGACTGCGCCGGAGAGCCGAGGGGCGGGCGACATCTCCTTTGTCGCACCACTCATTCCCGGCATCGACGGACTGGGCATCGCAGGAGCGGGCTCGCACTCGCCTCGCGAGCAGGCTTTCCTGCCGTCGATAAGACTGAGCGCCGAGCGGGCGGCGGTATTCATGAGCAGGCTTGTGGAGCAGTGGGAAGCGAGACAGGCTGATTCTGGATCTCGGTGACGAGCTGGACGCCCTCGGAGCTGGTGCTCCGGCAGGCCGTTCGATGTCACCCCGTTTCCGCGGTCATCGGACTGATGGAGCGGGCCACCTGCATCACGCTGTTGGCCGGGAAACCCCCTTTGCTCGCGTGCTCCCTTATCGCTTTCTCATCCGAAGCGTTGTAGACGCAGAAGATCTTGTCGCCGGTGACGAAGCTCTGCACCCACTGTACGTCGGTGCCGGCGCGATTCATGTCCCTGAGGACGCCGCAGGATTTCTGCGAGATTGCTTTGAGCTCATCGCTGGAGAGCTTGCCGGCATTGGGGATTTGACGCTCGATCAGAAACTGTGGCATTGGAGTTCCGCCGTTGTGGGAATAAAAAACCTATCATCGCTCCGCGGATGCGCTAGAGTCGGCCCCTTTCTCTCTCCGGGACCGAGTGTATTGTTCCTCGCTTCCGGCCGCTCATGATCACCTACCAGAACTTCTCAACTCGCGGGGAACGGAATTGACCAACGGCAGCGTGGCGATGCGCGCGCGGACGGCGATACGGGCCAGCACCTTTACGGAGTCGGTGATCCGCGAGATGACGCGCGTCGCCAATCAGTATGGCGCGATCAATCTGGCGCAGGGCTTCCCCGATTTCCCAATGCCGGAGCCGATGAAGGACGCGGCGTGCGCGGCGATCCACGGCGACCTCAACCAGTACGCGATCACCTGGGGCAGTCCGGCGCTCAGGCTGGCGATCGCCGAGAAGTACCGGGTGTGGTACGGGATGGACGTGGATCCGGAGCGCGAGATCACGGTGTGCTGCGGCGCGACGGAGGCGATGGCGGCGGTGTTCCTGGCGCTCATCGATCCGGGCGACGAGGTGATCATCTTCGAGCCGTACTATGAGAATTACGGGCCGGATGCGATTCTGGCGGGAGCCAAGCCGGTGTTTGTGCCGTTGGAAGCACCGGATTGGAAGTTCGATCCCGACAAGCTGCGCGCCGCGTTCTCGGAGAAGACGCGCGCGATAGTGGTGAACACGCCGCACAATCCGACCGGCCGGGTCTTTACGCGTGAAGAGATCACGCTGATCGCGGAGCTGTGTCAGGAGTTCGACGTGATCGCGATCACGGACGAGATCTACGAGCACATCAGGTATGCGGGCGGACACCATGTGCTGGCGACGTGGCCGGGGATGCGGGAGCGGACGGTGACGATCTCGGGGCTGTCGAAGACTTTCTCGTGCACCGGGTGGCGGCTCGGCTACGCGATCGCGCCGCCGGAGTTCAGCTCGCCGATTCGGAAGGTGCACGACTTTTTGACGGTAGGTGCGCCGGCGCCGTTGCAGGCTGCGGGTGCGGTGGGAATGGCGTTCGATGCGGATTACTACAACCACATGGCGCTCGAATATCGTGCGCGGCGGGATCTGATGTGCTCGGCCCTTGACAGCGCTGGCTTCAAGTACGCGACGCCTCAGGGGGCATACTACATACTGGCTGACTTCTCGGCGATTTCTGACCTGGAGTCGCGGGAGTTTGCGATCTGGCTGGCGAAGGAAGTCGGCGTCGCGACGGTTCCCGGTATGAGTTTTTACTCGCGGCCAGAGTTGGGAAAGTCAGTTACCAGGTTTGCGTTCTGCAAGAAGACTGAGACTTTGGAGAAGGCTGCGCGCAGGTTGGGAAGGCTCGCCTGAATCCACCGTTGTCGAACATCTTCTTGTACATGGCCACGTCGCAGTTCTTGCATATTACAAGAGATGTCCCGCGCCGAAATAACCACTCCTGAAATCATCCCGGATGAGAGCGTAGTCGAGCTCTCCCTCCGGCCTCAGCGTCTGTCCGAGTTCATCGGACAGGATCGTGTCAAGGAATCGCTGCGCATCTACATCGACGCAGCACTGGCGCGACGAGAGCCCCTCGACCACGCCCTGTTCTTTGGGCCCCCTGGTCTCGGCAAGACCACACTTGCCGAGTTAATCGCCCGCGAGCTCGGCGTGAACATCCGGACTACGTCTGGGCCCGCGCTGGAAAAGCCCGGCGACCTGGTTGGCACGCTGACCAATCTCCGCGAGGGCGACATCCTCTTCATCGACGAAATCCACCGCCTGAAGCCGATCATCGAGGAGTTCCTTTATCCCGCGATGGAGGACTACAAGATCGAGATCCGCCTGTCCGAGGGACCAAAGGCGCAGACGATCACGATGGGGATCGAGAAGTTCACGCTGATCGGCGCGACTACCCGGCTCGGCATGCTCACGCCACCGATGCGCGCGCGATTCGGCATCGAGATGAGGCTCAACTACTATCCGCCAGGCGACCTCGAGCAGATCGTCCATCGCACTGCCGAAGTTCTCCAGGTGCAGATCGACGAGAATGGCGCCGGCGAGATCGCGAAACGCTCGCGCGGCACTCCGCGCGTTGCCAACCGGCTGCTGCGCCGCATCCGCGATTACGCCCAGGTGCGCGCCAACGGCGCCATCGACCAGAAGGTCGCCGCCGATGCGCTCCAGCTACTCGAAGTCGATCAGTTCGGACTCGACGACATGGACTCGCGCATCCTCAAGGCGATCATCGAGAAGTTCGACGGTGGGCCGGTGGGAGTGAGCACAATCGCTGCGGCAGTCGGAGAGGACGTCGGCACGCTCGAAGAAGTCTACGAGCCATTCCTCGTACAGAACGGATTCCTGCAGCGCACCCCGCGCGGACGCGTCGCTACCGCGCAGGCCTACAGGCACTTCGGATTCAATCCGCCTGGCGGACAATCGGCGCAGCCGACTCTCTTCTGATGCCGCAGCTCTACCTGTTTATCGTCTCCACGCTCCTCGGCGGCGCGGGAGCGATGCTCGGCTCCATACTCGGCAATGCATTCGGTAAGGAGGGACTCATCGCGGGCGCGATTTTCGGCGGACTGATGCTCAGCACGGTCGCGCTGCGCATCGCCCTCAAGAGAAAGTGGATTGGCCCGGCGCAGTTCAAGCCAGCAGTGATCGGCGTGAACGTCGGGTTCCTGCTTTCGGCAGTGATCGCCGTCAACACGCTCTCTAGCCCGATCGGGCCGGTGCTCAGCACGATGCTCATCGGCGCCGGCGCAGTTCTCGGCAGTCGCTTGGGTAACTCACCGCGATAGATTCGCGGCAGGATGTACTCCACCTGTCTCTTCTGTAAGAACAACCTCGGATCGAATGAGGCGATCGAGCACTTTCCCGTTGGTCGGCGACTGGCGTTCGATACGGCGAAGGGGCGGCTCTGGGTTGTATGCCGGAGGTGCGAGCGGTGGAACCTGACCCCGCTCGAGGAGCGCTGGGAAGCCATCGAGGAGTGTGAACGGTCCTACCGCGGGACGAGGCTGCGGGTCTCGACGGATCACATCGGTCTGGCCCGCCTGGGCGACGGATTGGAGCTCGTACGGATCGGTACGCCCCTCCGTCCCGAATTCGCCGCGTGGAGATATGGTGATCAGTTCGGGGCTCGGCGCCGTCGCAACGTCGTTAAGGTCGGAGCTCTCATCCTCGCCGGTGCAGCGGTCCCCGCACTTGGACCACTGATGGGCGTTTCAATTGGCATCGGTGGTGTGAATCTCTACAATGTCAGCCAGCTTGCCTCCGGCATGTACGGAAGGGTGAAGGTGGTCGCTCAGCTGACCGTAGGGGAGGGACAGGTGATTCGCATCAGGGATCATGACATCAGGGAAACGGTCATGCTTCCACCGCGCGGGGAGTTGTCATGGGGGCTGAGAGTCACTCACCAGGGCACGACGGACCTCGCTACGCCGTGGTGGCGCTACGCCAGGTTCGCCGAGCAGACAGACGTTCGTGGTGATGAGGCGATGTGGGCAGCCGCTAAGCTGCTGCCGCGTCTTAACAGGACCGGTGCATCCGCCCGCGTCATTCGCGAAGCCGTCGCAATCGCCACAAGGAGGGAGGACCCAGCCACATCGTTCAGCGTGACGGCTCGGATTGCCGCGAAGCAGATGGCATGGAATGACTTCGGTAAGGGAGCGATGCTGGTCAGAATGCCAACGGAGATTCTGCTCGCGCTGGAGATGATGTCGCACGAAGATTCAGAGCGACGCGCGCTGGAAGGTGAGCTATACCTCCTCGAAGAAGCCTGGCGCGAGGCGGAGGAGATTGCGGGCATTTCGGACAACCTCTTCCTCCCCGCAGAGGTATCGACGAAGCTGGCGGAGATGAAGCACCGCAGTGAATAAGGATGGATCCCGCACCTCTCACTACAACTTCGATCTCCCGCCCGACCGCATTGCCCAGACACCAACGGAACGGCGGGGAGACAGCCGACTGCTTGTTGTCGATCGCTCGTCCGGTGAGATAACACACCACCGATTCAGCGATATAGCCGAGCTAATCCCTCCCGGCGATGCGATCGTCCTCAACACCAGCCGAGTCTTCCGCGCACGACTGCTCGGCAAGCGAGGCAATGGAGCCGCTGCCGAAGTGCTTCTGCTCCGCGCACTCGGCGATGGCCGCTATGAGGCGATGGTGCATCCAGGCGGAAAGCTCAAACCTGGACGGCGCGTCGCGATCTCACCCGATCTGAATGTGGAGATCGAGTCCACCACCGATCGTCGCACCCGCATCGTCCGGCTCGAATCGACTCTTCCGCTCGAAGACGCGATCGAGAAGCATGGACACGTTCCGCTGCCCCCGTACATAACGCGAGAAGATGCTCAGGGAGACGTCGCGCGTTACCAGACAATCTACGCCGAGCAATCGGGCTCAGTCGCCGCGCCGACTGCCGGACTTCATTTCACCGCCGACATTCTGGCCAGACTCTCGGCGCGCGGAGTCAGGCGGGCCAACGTCGTGCTTCACGTGGGAGCAGGCACCTTTCGCCCGGTTGAGGTGGAGGATCCAGCCGCGCACATTATGCACGAGGAAACCTTTATTCTCAGCGAAGAAGCGGCGGAGGTGCTCAACCATACCCGTCAGTCCGGTGGCCGTATCTGGGCGGTCGGAACGACCAGTGCGCGAACACTCGAGAGCGTGATCGATTCCAATGGTTTATTCCGGGCGCGAGAGGGCGAAACGAGGATCTTTATTCGTCCGCCGTATCGCTTCCGCGCAGTGGATCGTCTTCTCACCAACTTTCACCTACCGCAATCGACGCTGATCATGCTCGTCGCGGCCTTTGCCGGGTACGGGCTCACCATGCGCGCCTATCAGGAAGCCATTGCCGGGGACTATCGCTTCTACTCTTACGGCGACGCGATGCTGCTTACGGGCGACACCGGCGCATGAAGCCACGCAGGCGCGTGTATCTGATTCTCATCCTGCTGAACGCCACCGCGTGCCACTTGCAGCCACCGGACCCCGCATCAATTCCGATTGACCCGGTTGCCGCGCAGGGAGTGCGAGTCACGCGTCGCTTCGAGACCTATGACGTGTTCGGGACGACGTTGGCGGATCTGCGGCGGGAGCTGATCGTCAAAGCGGTGCCGACCCATCGCGGAAGGCATGCGGCGGTCAGCTACTGGGATATACGCTGGCGCTATGGCAGTTCCCGTGTCTCAGCCAGTGGTTGCGGGCCGATCGGGGTGGAAGTTCTTCTGGATCTGACCGTGAAGGCCCCGCGCTGGCCGGACTCGACACGCTCAGATGTCGACGAATCCGTGCGCGCCGAATGGGCGCGATTCCGAAACGCCCTGCTCACTCATGAGGCGAGCCACGCCAACCTCGCCTTCCGGGAAGCGGTTCAACTCGCCGCAGCGCTGCGCCGGCTTCGTACGCAAGGCTGTCCATTCCTGAACGCTGAAGCCCAGCGTCTGGTGAAACAATCGATTGCCGCTATTCGGATTCGGAATGACGAGTATGACCGTGCGACGAACCACGGGCGTACTGAGGGCGCCGTGCTAGGTCGCAGCCAGGAGTTGCGTCCAGCACCGGACACTCTCGGGACTGGACTACCGGTAGTCCGATCCCAGTAAAGCCCGCGCTCTCGCCTGCCTGCCCCTCACGCACCGAAGGCGCCGTGCTTGGCCCCATCAGTTCAAGATGATGGCCGGACTCGACGACGCACCGGCCTTCACTTCGCGCAGCGGCGGATAATCAGCGTCGGCGCGCTTCCAGTTCTCGAGCAGCTGCCTGTAGGCCTGCATCGCCGCCGCCGGATTGCCCTGCGCGCGATGCGCTCGCGCCAGGCCGAGGAGAGAAGCCGAGTGGTTCTTGCGCAGCAGAAGCTCCCGCTCGAAGGCGCGCACGGCCTCCGAGTGCATCCTGTTCG
>Ga0136617_10003814_pt1 | contig 13477 bp, 14 predicted proteins | sample AntDrymUQ3222106_2_FD_129672 | JGI IMG/M metagenome (GOLD analysis project Ga0136617, IMG submission 129672) | Polar desert sand microbial communities from Dry Valleys, Antarctica - metaG UQ322 (21.06) | ecosystem: Environmental > Terrestrial > Soil > Desert | place: Antarctica: Dry Valley...
CCGTTTCCAGCCGCCGGGTGAGATGTTCCATTTCGTCGATCGTCATCTCCTGCGCGTCGAAGAGGGCTTCCATTAGGCTGCCCTTCGCCTCCATTTCGCGAACCATTGTTGGTAAAAATGCCCGCCAATGGCGTTCGGCCATCAGGCCGTACTGAGTCAGATAGATTTCTTCGGCCATTCGAATTTCCGAAATCAAAGAGGCTGAGTTGATCGTCGCGAGTCGCGACCTTTCCGTTGCGCTTGAGCATACACGATGAAGCGCGACTCTGAGGCTGAAGATCGGTACGCGTGCGCTCGGCCTGGAGCAGTTGCCATCCGAGCGCGTCGTAAGAGGACGAACGATTGCCTCGAGCGTTGTCGGGGATAACGGGACCATCAACACTATGACAGAGCCGAAACTAAGGCATCAGCCGCCGCGCGGTCGTTTCCATGAATCGATGGCCGTTGTGTGGCGACGTAAGACCACGGTCATCGCGGTCTTAGCCGTCGTGGCGATCGCGGTGCATCTCGTTTTGCGTTTCGGTTTTCATACGAGTCCGAGCGCTTACCAAATTCCGCTGCTGACTACCATCGCTCTCGGCGGTCTTCCTCTTGTCTACGAACTACTCAAGAGACTCTTGAGGCGGCAATTCGGTTCCGATCTGCTGGCGGGGATCTCCATTGTCACGTCCGTCCTGCTGGGAGAATACCTGGCCGGCTCCATCGTGGTTTTGATGCTCTCGGGAGGAGAGGCACTCGAAAACTACGCGTTGCGGAACGCCTCTTCGGTCTTGAGCGCGCTCGCCCAAAGGATGCCTTCCGTCGCGCATCGGAAAAGAGAGTCCGCGATTAGCGATGTGGCGCTGGATGACATCGCGGTAGGCGATACTCTCGTTGTTTACCCGCACGACATCTGCCCGGTCGATGGAACGGTGATCGAAGGCAATGGGGTCATGAACGAGGCGTTCCTGACCGGCGAACCGTTTCAGATTACCAAGGCGCCTGGCTCCGCAGTCATTTCCGGCGCGGTGAATGGCGAGGCGGCGCTGACCATTACCGCGACACGACGCGCGGTCGATTCCCGCTACGCCAGGATCATGGAAGTGATGCGCGAGTCCGAGCAGAATCAACCACGGCTCCGCCGGCTCGGCGATCAGTTGGGAGCCATCTACACGCCGGTCGCTGTCGCCATAGCTATCCTGGCGTGGGTGATCAGTGGTGAAGCGATTCGGTTTCTGGCCGTGCTCGTCATCGCCACGCCTTGCCCATTACTCATCGCCATTCCGATCGCCATCATCGGTTCCATTTCGCTGGCGGCGCGACGCTCCATCATTGTGAAGAACCCCGCGGCCTTCGAACAAATTACCGGCTGTCGCACCGCCATCTTCGACAAAACGGGCACACTGACTTACGGCGAACCCAAGTTAACCGAACAACTCATCGCTCCCGGCTTCGCGCAAAAGGAGGTCCTGGCACTGGCGGCCAGCCTCGAACTCTACTCGAAGCATCCACTGGCCCGGGCCATTCTCGCGCAGGCGAAAGCGGAAAGTCTTCCCCTCCAGCAAGCATCCCAAGTGAGTGAACCACCCGGCCAGGGACTGCGCGGGACCGTGTCCGATCGCGAGGTGCAAATCACCAGCCGCGGCAAACTTCTCTCGCAAAATGTCCCCGGTGCCGAACACCTGCAGCCCGTGGCGGGCGGATTGGAATGCGTGGTGGTGATCGACGGACGGTTCGCGGCGACCTTCCGGTTGCGGGACGCGCCGCGAGTCGAGGGGCGTTCCTTTATTCAGCACCTGGGACCGAAGCATCAGTTCCAGCGGGTCATGATCCTCTCCGGAGACCGTGAATCGGAAGTCCGTTATTTGGCTGAGCAAGTCGGCATCAGCGAGACTCACGCCGAGCAAAGTCCGGAACAAAAACTAGCGATCGTGCGCCACGAAACGGCCCGAGCCAAAACGCTCTACGTCGGCGACGGCATCAACGATGCCCCGGCCATGATGGCAGCGACCGTCGGCATGGCGGTGGGACAGAACAGCGACGTGACCGCGGAAGCGGCTGACGTGGTGGCGATGGAAAATTCGCTCAAGAAGGTGGATGAATTCATGCACATCAGCCGGCGAATGCGTTCCATTGCCCTCCAGAGCGCTATCGGCGGCATGATCCTGAGTTTGGGCGGAATGGCGTTCGCCGCCACCGGGCATTTGAGTCCGGTCGCCGGAGCGATCTCTCAGGAAATCATCGACGTGCTGGCGGTACTCAACGCGTTGCGAGCCGCGTTTCCGCCGAAAGTGATTTCGGATCTCGGAGAATGAATGAACATGAAGTCATGAGCGCCACTCCAATTCCACCCAACCAGATGGCGCCCTATCTGCAATCCGTGGCCGCAGTCATCGCCTCTCTGGAGACGGACGCAACACGTGGGTTGAGCAAGGCCGAAGCGCGGGCGCGGCTGGAGCGGCACGGGCGGAACGAGTTGACGGCGAAACCGCCGGTGCCGGCGTGGAGAAAATTCCTCGCACAGTTTAAGGATGTGCTCGTCGTTCTGCTCCTCATCGCGACCGCAATTTCCACTGCGCTGTGGCTGATGGAGCGCGAATCGGCGCTGCCCTACGAAGCGCTGGTGATCTTTGCCGTCGTGCTGCTCAACGCCGTGATGGGCTACATTCAGCAGGCGCGCGCCGAATCCGCCGTCGCCGCGTTGCGGCAGATGTCAGCGGCCCGCGCGAATGTCATCCGCGATGGTGAACGCCAGAATATTGCCGGTGCGGAGCTCGTGCCAGGCGACCTCATTCTCGTCGAAGCAGGCGACACCATTCCGGCCGACGCGCGCCTGATTCATTGCACCGTCCTGCAAACGGCGGAAGCGGCATTGACCGGCGAAAGTTTGCCAGTGTTGAAGGAGATTGCACCCCTGGCCGCAGAAGCCGGACTCGGCGACCGCCTCAACCTGATTTTCAGCGGCACGGCGGCGACCTATGGGCGCGGCAAAGCCATCGTCACGGGCACGGGGATGCAGACCGAAATGGGGCGCATCGCGGGAATGCTGGAAGCCACCCCCGAGGAAATCACCCCGCTGCAAAAGGAACTCGATCACGTTGGCAAACTGCTCGGCATCATTGTCGGCATCATCGCGGTGGTGATCATCGCCACGATCATTCTCGCGGAAAACGTGCGGAGCCTTTCGGGTTTCTTCGATGTTCTCATCGTGGGCGTGGCCTTGGCCGTCGCGGCGGTGCCGGAAGGATTGCCGGCCTTGGTGACCACGGTTCTTGCCTTGGGCGTGCAGCGTATGGCGAAGCGCCACGCCATCGTGCGCCACCTCGCAGCGGTCGAGACGCTCGGGTCGGCCAACGTCATCGCCTCGGATAAGACCGGGACGCTGACCAAAAATGAAATGACGGTGCGCACCGTCGTCACTGCGAGCGGACGGGTTGATTTCAGTGGCACCGGTTACGCGCCAGTGGGCGAATGCCAGGTGGCTGGCGGGACGCCACTCGACGGAGCAATCCGGATGGAACTACGACGAGCGCTGACCGTGGCCGACCGCGCCAACAACGCCGAGTTGCAGGAGCGCGACGGGCTTTGGACGGTGCAGGGCGATCCAACCGAAGGCGCTCTGGTGGTCGCGGCGCGCAAAGCCGGATTGGAGGACGCTACCCTCGACGCACGTTTTGAACGTGTCGGCGAAGTTCCCTTCTCCTCCGAGCGCAAGTTGATGACGACGGTGCATACTGACGCCGAGCGGCAGGAGCGCTTGCTCGTCTTCACCAAGGGCGCAACAGGCGTGCTCATCGCGCGCTGTGCACACGAACTCGTGGGTGAAGAGAAACGGCCCCTGCATGACGAACGGCGGGCGGAAATCTTGCAGTTGAACGAAGGACTCGCGGGCGAAGCGCTGCGCACCCTGGCGGTCGCGGCGCGCGAGCTGCCGGCGGACGCGCTGCAACATGAAGAGGTGGATGCGGACCTCGAGCAGGAACTCATCTTCATGGGTTTGATCGGCATCATGGATCCGCCGCGCGACGAAGCAAAACAAGCGGTGGCGCGTGCCAAAAGCGCCGGCATCCGCCCCATCATGATCACCGGCGATCATCCCAAAACCGCTGCCGTCATCGCCGCCGAACTGGGCATCATCGCAGACGGGCGGGCGATCACGGGTGCTGAATTGGAAAAGCAATCGGATGAGGCGCTGGCCCTGACAGTCCGGGACGTTTCCGTTTACGCGCGCGTCAATCCCGAGCACAAACTGCGCATCGTGAAAGCGCTGCAACGCGGAGGCGCGACGGTCGCGATGACCGGCGACGGCGTCAATGACGCCCCCGCGCTCAAGACCGCCGACATCGGCGTGGCCATGGGCATCACCGGCACGGATGTCTCCAAGGAAGCCGCCGACATCGTGCTGACCGACGATAATTACGCCACGATCGTGGCGGCGGTGGAAGAAGGCCGCGCCATCTTTGCCAACATCCGCAAGTTCCTGCGCTACCTGCTGTCGTCAAACATGGGCGAAGTGATGACGATGTTCTTCGGCGTGCTCCTGGCGAAAGTCATCGGCTTGCACGCCGAAGGCAACGCCATGGTGCTGCCGCTGCTGGCGACGCAGATCTTGTGGATCAATCTGGTGACAGACGGCGCTCCCGCGCTGGCGCTGGGCGTTGATCCGGCGGATGCCGGCCTGATGAATCGCCCGCCGCGTCCACGCGATGAAGGAGTCATCACGCGCCGCATGTGGGCGGGCATCATTTTCGTCGGCGCGATCATGGCGGCCGGCACGCTGCTGGTGCTGGATGCTTCCCTGTCCGGCGGTCTGATTGAAGGTTCGGGCAGCATGCGCTACGCACAAACGATGGCCTTCACCACGCTGGTGCTGTTCCAGTTGTTCAACGCTTTCAACGCGCGCTCGGACGAAGAGAGCGCTTTTCACGGGCTGTTCCGGAACCAGTGGTTGTGGGGCGCGCTCGGTTTGTCACTCGCGCTTCAGGCGGCAGTGATTTACGTGCCGTTTCTGCAAATCGCGTTTTCGACGGTGAGCCTGAGCGGCTCCGATTGGTTTTTTTGTATGGCAGTGGCGAGTTCCGTCCTGTGGCTGCGCGAACTGAGCAAAATCGTGATGCGACGAACGGCGGAAAAACCGCGAGGCACCACCGCGGAACCTTCAAAGCAAGTAGCACCCGCGACTTCGTAGCTGACTGGGATCAATGAACGAATCAGCAACCAACCAACCCGCCGCGCCTATGTCTGGCGGTTCACGGCTCGGGCCACGAAGCGGACTACAGCCATGTTTTTCTACGGCACTGTGCTGCGTGAATATTGCGAAACAGATCACACGCTCGGATACGAGTTGCTCAAACGGATGAGCGAAGTCATGACGCGCCGGCTGCAATTCGCACGCGGGAAACTCCTGGCGGTGAGCGCGTCCAAAAACGAAGAAGGGTCGAAGGATGAAAGAGGCGGTTAATCCGAAGACAAGCTCGGGCAAAACTGCGGTGCGCATCCGCACCATTCTTGTCCCGATCGACTTCTCGCCGCAGTCGCTGGAGGCGCTGGGCTATGCCAGTGCGCTCGGCGAGCGGTTCGGGGGCGAGCTCCACGTGAGCTACGTGCTGGAACCCGATTTCGCCTACGCTGTCCCATACTTGCTTGAGCTCCCTCCGTTCACCACTCCCGAGGAGTCGGAGCAACACGTTCGCTCGGAGTTGGAAAGCGTAACAGCCGATTACGCCATCGCCGGCAAACCCGCGACCGCGCACGCCCGCTTCGGGCGCGCCTTCGATCAGATCTGCAAACTTGCGAGCGAAATCCAAGCGGACCTGATCGTGCTTTCCACGCACGGCTATACGGGGTTGAAGCACGTCCTGCTGGGCAGCACAGCGGAACGTGTCGTTAGGCATGCACCCTGTCCGGTGCTGGTCGTCCGGGAGCGCGGGATTAACACCGACCCTGCTACCGAGGCGAAATCCGGTACCACATTCGAAATCCGAAAGGTTCTGGTGCCAATCGACTTTTCAGATTGCTCGCGAAATGGACTGAACTACGCAATCCGGCTGGCCAAGGCGACGGGCGGCAGCCTCGTTCTGCTGCATGCACTTAAGTTGCTTCCGGCCGTCACGCCGGATCGGTTTACGTTTGCTATGCCAACTCCAGAGACGATCGCGCAGGCGGCAAAGGAGCAAATGCAGAAATTTGTCGCCGCGGTGGAGTTCGACGGCGTGCAGTTCGAGACCAAGGTCGAGCCGGGCGCTCCTGCCCACGAGATTTGTGACTACGCGGAGAACTGCGGAGTGGACTTGATTGTTACCCCCACACACGGCGTCACCGGGTTGGCGCATGTTTTGATTGGCAGCGTGGCGGAGCACGTGGTGCGATATGCACGCTGTCCCGTGCTCGTTATCCCGCGGTCCGCGAAGTCGTTTTAGGCACCTTGCCGTCGGCGCGCGGCCCGGCAGATTGAGAATGAGAAAGAGTGAGCAACCGATGGCCATCCCCTCGATCGGCGGCATGACCGTCGCGCGCCTGACCCATCTTCATCGTGCCGTGCCTCTTCTCCGCGGTGGAGGAGTGGAAATGGAAACGCGTGCAACGACTCGCCGTCGTCGTTCCTTTGTGAGCAGTCGGATTCGCATCACACGTCTAGCGGCTCTCATCGCGGCATCGTCTCGTTGAGCACTCGACCGACGAGAGCCTCCCGATACTTCTCGGACTCCTCGAAGTGCGGCCAATGGCCTGATTCTTCGAACCAGATGAGTTGTTTGCCCTTCGGCGCGTCGAGAGCGTCGAAGTATTGTTGCGCCACCTCCGACGTAACAACTTTATCGTGACGACCGAGGAAGAAATAAACGGGCACTTCGATGCGTGGCGCCTGTTCGAAAAGGGTCGTCTCGTAGAAGATATCCCTCCACAGCCGTCCGAATGAATATCTCACGCCCAACGGAATCTTGAGCAGATCGAGCCATGAATAGGCTGGTGACTCCAACGCGAGGCGCATCATTCGAGTACGAGACAGCGATGGGTGTTCGCGCTCCGAATAGTAGGTGACCCAACGTTCCATGTAACGGTGGTCTGCAAAGCTGTGAGGTGGCCGACCGATCCGTTCGAGCTGGTCGATCGCCTGTTTGTTGTCATCGGCGCGCGCCGAATTCGACGCGAAGTCGTAGAGCACTTGCGCTGTCTGACCAAGATCCGAGGCCTGGCCGATGCCCACGTAAGCGTAAAACAATTCAGGGTAGCGCGCGGCGACCTGTGCTCCGAAAAGCGAGCCCCACGAATGCGCGACCAGGTAGCAACGGCGAGCGCCGAAGCGCGCGAGAAGCAGCTCCACCAGTTCATGCGCATCAGCAACAAACTGCGCGACGCGCATCGACTCATTGGGAACGGACCACGAGTAAGACTTTCCCGTACCGCGCTGGTCCCACTGCACGACGACGAAGTGCCGTTCGAGCTCCGCGTTGAGATGCGCGAAAGGCATGTTTGGAAAACCGGGACCGCCATGCAGAAAGAGCAGGATCGGTTTGGATTTATCGTGCCCACGAATTTGAATCCACTGCTCGAGTCCACCAAGCCGAACGTTCTCGATCGAATCAATTCCGCCGGCCGACGGGATGCGGATGCGATCACTGGTTTGGTGTTGCGCGACGATCCGCCCGAGCAGCAGCGTGAGCGCCGCGACCACCAGAAGTCCACCGCCACCGATCAGAATCATTTTTGCGGCGCGCTTCACACGAAAGATTCTTTGGTCCAAATAAAGCGACCGCGTTCACGGTTCGTTCACCATTTCATTCCCATCAGCTTTCCAAGCGTTGAACCCTCCCTCTAAATGCATCACATGGTTGTATCCCAGACGAGTCAGAGTCAGCGTCGCTTCCATGCTCATCCGGCCGCTGCGGCAGTAAATAAGAACGGGGGCGTCTTTCGCCGGGAGCTTGTCCAGACTTTCCGCAATCCGATCAAAAGGGATATTGAAGTCTGTCTGCGAAATTTCCCCTTCGTAAGGGGTATGGACGTTGATCATCGTGAAATTTTTGGCGGGTAGCATGCCAGCCAATTCGGAGACCGTGACCGTAACCACAGCATGACCCTCAGGGTTAGCAGTCGGGCTAACCTGCGAATTCTGGTCCGTGCTGATTGGCGGTGTAACAGTTGACTCTCGGCAGGCGGCGGAAATGAGAGCTAGAGTCATCAGTGTAACCAGTGCGATCCTGGGCGCGGCAAACGCGCTGGAGTTCGGGTTCATGGTCAAAAAGTCAGCATTTAATACAGAGCCGTAGTCCGGCCACGGAGGCGATCGGAACGGTGAAATCACGCTGTGGCGAACTGCTTCCTGGCTTTTATCCGGCTTGGCTTCCGCATAGTAGGTCTTCGAGCTTCATGCGGACAGTATACCCCGCGCAGGCGGGCATTGACGAGTCCTGTGAAGGGACCGGTCAGTCGCCGAGACAGAGGAGCGTTTTGAGGAGCTCGATCGCAGTCGCTTCAAGGTTGGCACGACTTTCGACGCTCGAATGCTCTTCGCCCGCATCCAGGTGTTCGTAATTCGCGGTCAGCAACTCGAAATCTTCCAGCTTCGCGTCCGCGATACCGACGGCATTATCAAAGGCTGGCCGGCGGAGTTTCTGCATCGCCCGCCGACGCCGCAGAAACCGCGCGACCTTGGGAGGCTCGCGAGCGGCGCGCGACTGAGTATTGTCGATTATTCGAGCGCAGTAGACGGGAAATTGAATCCGCGAGCCGTCGAACAGGGCGGCACGCCGGCTCTGCATTTTACCATCAACACGGCGATGATGAATCAGCGGCTCGAGAGTTGGCTGCTCGCTGATAATCCCGAGCACAATCATTTTGCGATGGGCCTCGCGAACATCGAATTTAAAAAGGGCAGCGCAGATAGATCGAAAAGGATTTCGTAGGGTCCATCGACCCGCAGTTCGATGTTCGCGTCCGGTGCGAAAAATTCTTTCGCACCATCGGTTGTCGTCCAGAGGCGCCAAACCGCTGACGCCGGGGCGTTTACAGTCGCCTCAGCATCGATGCTGCGCTCCACGGGCATCACCTTATTCATCATAGCAAGATCGACAATCTTCGGAACTCTCCCACGACCGGAAATTTATGCAGCGCCGGCGCGGGGCCAATGTGGCAGCGCCATTCGATTCCTAATGAAAAGAAAGGCACATATGGAAACAATCGAAAAATCAATCGAAGTCGAAGCACCAATCACAGCTGTCTACAATCAGTGGACGCAATTTGAGGAATTCCCAATGTTCATGGAGGGCGTGAAGGAAGTCCGCCAGCTCGATGACAAGCGGCTGCATTGGCATGCGGAGATCGCGGGTAAAGACAAACACTGGGACGCCGAAATCTTCCGGCAAGTTCCCGATCAGGTGATCGCCTGGCGCAGCACGTCGGGCGCCGAGAATGCCGGTGAAGTTCGTTTTGAAAATGCGGGAACGGACAACACGCGCGTGACGTTGGTGTTGAAGTACGATCCCGAGGGTATCGTCGAGAACGTCGGTGACGCGATCGGCGCGGTATCGTTGCGAGTCCAGGGCGACCTGAACCGGTTCAAGAAATTCATCGAAGATCGCGGGCGCGAGACAGGCGGATGGCGCGGAGAAATCCACGCAGGCCAGACGACCACGTCAGCGCGAAGCTAGCGAATCGATTAATCAACACCGGCAGCGGGGCGCGGAGAAATGCGCTTGCGCTGCCGGTTTTCTGTACCACCGACAGGCTTTGGGGGTTTGCTTAGCAGCAGGGCACGGCGGCGGCACGCTTTCGAAGGCCGTGTTGATAGCTACTCGTAATCGATCGCCACGATCTCCAGTCGCTGCTCGCCGGATGGAGATTTGAAGCGCACCGTCTGCCCCGCTTTGGAATTCATCAATGCGCGTGCGATCGGCGAAACCCAGCTTACCCAGCCGCGCTCGATGTCTGTTTCATCTACACCGATAATTCGATAAGTAGACCGTTCTCCAGGTTCGTCGCGAACCGTGACCATAGCGCCGAACGTCACGCGCGGAGCCGGACCAGGGTCGTGCGAGATGACCTGGGCCGAGCTCAAACTCTCTTCCAGTTGAAAAATGCGGTTATTGAGGATCGACAGTCTTTGCTTCGACTCGGTCCCTTTTGCTGCGCCGGCGAGTTTCGGTCGCTCCGTCTCCACCAAATGTGCGAGCTCGTCGCGAAGACGATCGGCCCCGGCGCGCGTGATATAATTTGTCGCGCCCGGCGGGAGCGGTGATGCGAGCGGCGCCAGCTCTTCCGCATCTGGCCCTTCGTTTTCGTCGCGTGTGAACGCCTTGCTCACGGGAGCAGCTTATCACAATGCCGCGACGATGAGCCCTGCGGAGAGTTTGGACGCCGGCGAATTGCTGACCCCGTGCGCTGCGAGTAAGCTCCGCATCGTGAAAGCCCCGTCCGCATTTTTCGCCGCGCTGATCCTTCTGCTCGGCAGCGACATTGCGTCCGCTCAGCAGTCGACAGGCTCGCTGGACTTCAAGGAATTCGGCTTGCTCGCGATCCAGGACGGCGGCCGCCGGAAACCGGTCGATACCTTCGCGAAAGAAACGCTCACGCGGATCACCGGAAGATCGACCTACTCTGACAAGAACGGCCGCAAATGGACGGCGTGCGACTGTTCAGTTGCTTCATGCCCTCTTGAACGTCGGGAAGCACGCCATCCCATTCTCTGCGAACCGCCGGCCAGTCGTTCTTGTCTGCGTGTTCCACGATGCTCCGGCTGCGCCTCATGACTGTCGGTTCAACACCGAGACCGCGCGCCAACGTAAGGACAGCACTGCCGACCTCTTTCACTTCGGCCGCGTCGTGTGCTTCCACCGCGATGAATCCTTCGCCGATCACGACCCCGAGCAGCAGCGCTATCTGCGTCTGATCGCCGTGAGGCTTGGCACGCGCGAGGCCATCGAGCTGAACCAATCGCCAATTCGCGTTGGAGAATTTGTCGAGCGACTCAAATACCTTGCTGGGTATCGGCACGACAACTTCGGATATTGGCTTGGCCTGACGAGGCAGTTCGCTGGCAACGGACTTGGGAGACGACTGAGCGACACCAAACGGGGCCGCGGCGATGCACAGAACGACGGACATGCTGAAGGCACGCCAAACTCTGATGATTTCTTTAGCGGGAGAAAATCGCATAGAGGAGAATGATCAAACCCACCGCAACAACGGCTGCCGGCGACCCGAGTTTGAGATCGAACCATTTGAATGGTGCGGCGTCCCGGGTTGACGCAACACAATGACGGCAGTGCGGGCCGATAATCGAAAGAGCGTGGCCGCAGGTTGGGCAGGATTCCAGGGACATATTCTAAGTGCGCCGCTCGACTAAACGGGCCGAGGCAGTCGGCTTAGGCCGGCTCTTTCACCCGCGCACGGTTTCGCCACGCGATCTCCGCTTCGTTCGCTTCCCGCACGCTCGACGCCATCATGTGGCTGCGTCGATTGTTGTGAAAAATGCCGGTCACCAGCAGTCCAGTCGGGTGGGTGCCGACGGAATCGAGTTCAAAAAAGTCGGCCGCAGCGGGTTCCTTCGCTTCGTCGCGGCGAATGATCATGAGCTTGCCGGCATGGGCTCGCCGATAGGCTTTCGCGTTCGTCTCTTCCGGAGTTGCCGCGATCGGGGTGAGCGTCATCCACAACATTACGCCGGATCGCGCCGATTGGTATGGCGAATCAGGAAGCCGGGTTTGAAGCGCGGTGGAAAAACAGGGGCGCGATGACTCAGAAAGGGTGCAGCGTTTCAAACACTCCGGATTATCGGGTTCGAGTTCGTGGCACGAATCGAATAAACGCGCGTCTACCACGATCGGGTGTAGATTGGCGTGAGAATTCCGCGCGATGATCGCTGGCTTAAATGACGCGTCAAGCGAGGTGCTGGATTCCATGCCCGATCGGAGAGTCATCATGTTACACAGCATTCAACAACGTTACGGAGAGAAACTACGCGCCTCGGATGGCGAAATCGGTCACGTCAGAGACTTCTACTTCGATGATAAGACTTGGACCGTGCGTTATCTGGTCGCGGACACCGGCCATTGGCTCGCGGGGCGCCTCGTTCTTATTTCTCCTCACGCCTTTGGTCACCTCTATCCCGAAGGGAAAGCTCTTCTCGTTAAGCTAACCCGACAGCAAATCGAGGACAGCCCCTCCATCGACGAGCACAAGCCCGTATCTCGCCAGCATGAAGAGGAGTATCATCAATACTACGGATACAACTACTACGCGGAATCAATGCCGTTGTGGGGTTTGGCCGGTTACCCGATCCTGGCTCCCCCGCCACCGGCGACCGACGTTAAACAACGCGGAGCCGATGCACATCTTCGAAGCGCGCGAGAGCTAATTGGCTACAGCGTCGAAGCGAACGACGGAACCGTCGGGGAAGTCACAGACCTTATGATTGACGGCAGGACGTGGACGATCCGCGAAATCGTCGTGGAATGCGGCCATTGGTATGCCGGCAAGAAAGTAGTGGTATCGACGGACAAGATTGCACGCATCGACTACGAACGATTGACGGTCCACGTGGATTCGACAAAGCAGGCATTTACCGAAGCGTCCCCACACAGCACACCCCTGCCGCGTGAAGACGAATCGTCTTTAGCAGAGGAATCAAGTGCGATCCTCGATTATCGAATTGGGATAATTCAAACAACGATCCAGAAGGCGCGAACTATCCCGGATGACACAAAAGCGGAGCTGTTGACCCTCGTGTCAGGACTGGAATCCGAATTAGCAATCCTCTCAAAAACTCACCACGAAGAAGCTTCCAGCATCACGCGCTTTGCGGATGCGTCCACGCACGAGGCCTCACGCTCGCGAAAGAACCCGCAGCTCGTCGAGACCGCACTGGATGGATTACGTGCTTCCATTCAAGGCCTTGAAGACTCGCACCCCGTGCTGGCCGGAACGGTGAGCCGTTTCGCCACGGCATTGTCGAATATGGGCATCTGAACAAATGCCAGTGATTCCGGCAAACAGATCGCGCACGAAGACGCGGCGCTTATAGCCGAGCAGATTCTCGAGCCATAGAATACGCCGCGACAGCAGCGCGATTTTCATATGGAACCCGTGTCGATTTCTACTGTGAGACGCTCGACACCCTGAGTGAAATCACATCGAACACTCCGACAAGAAATGCATGGCTAATCACAATTAGCGCAGAGAAGTCAGGCGTCCGAGCGACAAGACTCATCGCATTGAAAGTCCACGATCGGAGTAATCATATGAATTCACGTCTCGTTCTTTTGCTCACACGCGACCACAACTTCGAACGGCTGCTGGCCGAAGCGCTCCTGCACCACGGCGCGGTTATGTTGATCGCCAGAAACGTGGGTGACGCGCTCCAAATTGTCTGTGCGCGCGGCCGCGAGCTCGACTTCGCGGTAATTGATTTCGATGACGGCTGCCACGGCATGACGCTGCTAAGCGCGGTCAATACGTGCCGCCCGGAACTTCCCATCATCGTCGTAACGTCGGGCGATGCCTA
>Ga0136617_10003815_pt1 | contig 13476 bp, 12 predicted proteins | sample AntDrymUQ3222106_2_FD_129672 | JGI IMG/M metagenome (GOLD analysis project Ga0136617, IMG submission 129672) | Polar desert sand microbial communities from Dry Valleys, Antarctica - metaG UQ322 (21.06) | ecosystem: Environmental > Terrestrial > Soil > Desert | place: Antarctica: Dry Valley...
CGTGTGCTCAGCTCGCGACACGGCGGATCAGACGATCTGAGGGGTCGGTACCGGGAGGATGAACCGGCCCCCGGCCTCTCGGTAGGCGCGCTGCTGCCCGACGATCTCCTCGGCGAAGTTCCATGCCAGCAGCAGCACGTAGTCCGGGCGCTCATCGAGCAGCCGCGAGGGCTCGACGATCCGGAGCCCGGTCCCGGGAGCCAGCAGCCCCTGCTTGTGCGGGCTGGCGTCGGCGATGAACTCCAGGCGCTCGGCGCCGATGCCGAACGTGTTCAGCAGCGTGCTGCCCTTCGCCGCGGCGCCGTAGGCGGCCAGCGTCGCGCCCTCGCGCTTGAGGCGGTCGAGCAGCTCCACCAGGTCGCGGCCCAGCCGGCTCACGCGCTCGCCGAAGTCGGCGTAGGTCGCCAGGTCGTCGACGCCCCAGCGCTGCTCGTCCTCGAGCAGCCTGCGGACCGCCGGCCCGCGCCGCGTAACCGCCGTGGAGCCGACGAAGAGGCGCAGCGAGCCGCCGTGGATGTCGAGGTGCTCGACGTCCTCGATCACGAGGCCATGGCGCCAGAACAGGCGGTCGAGCGCCGTCAACGAGTAGTAGTGCAGGTGCTCGTGGTAGATCGTGTCGAACTGGAGCTCGTCGAGGAAGTCCTTGACGTACGGGCTCTCGGTGACCAGCCGGCCGTGCTCGCCGATGAGGGTCGCGATGCCCGCCGCGAAGCCGTTGAGGTCCGGGACGTGGGCCATCACGTTGTTGGCATGGACGACGTCGGGCCGGTACCCGGCGGCGACGAGCTCGACGGCCACCTCGCGGCCGAAGAAGTCGCAGCGCGTGGGGATGCCGCGGGCCTCGGCGACCGCGGCGATGTTGCGCGCCGGGTCCACGCCGAGGACGGGCACGCCCGCGTCTCGGTAGTGCTGCAGCAGGTAGCCGTCGTTGCTGGCGATCTCCATCGCCAGGCTGCCGGGACCCAGGCGGCGCTCGGCGACGAGCCGCCCCGCGATCTCCTTGGCATGGGCGACGAGGCTCGGGATCACCGAGGAGAAGTACGGATAGTCGCCGAACAGGAGCGCCGGCGAGACGGACTCGGTTAGCTGCAGGAGCGAGCAGCGCGGGCAGAAGGCGAGATCGAGGGGAAGCGCAGCTCGTCGCACCCGGCGTCGGACTCATCGACGAGCCGGTTGGCCAGCGGCTGCATGCCCAGGTCCAGCACCGCTATCAGCCCGGCAGCACCGCAGGATCGGCATCGCGCCCGCGCGGCGCGGGCGCGAGGACCCTCCCCGCGGCGCTCGATGTTCAAGGCAAGCATCTCATCGTCCTGTCTCACGGCAAGAGCGCCGGGGCGGCCCACGGTTTGGGCCGGTCCGGACCTGCCTAGTATCCTTACGTAACGGACGAGTTGGAGGAATCTTTTTGGGATCGGCGCTCTCGCCTAACACGGCGGAGTGGGCAGTCGGCAAGCTCGCGATCTGGGAGGAAGGACGTCCTCCGGGCGGCTCAGCCCTCGAAGAACTCCGGCGGCACGGCGGGAGCGGCCTCCCCGCGACTCTCCCGGCGCAGCAGCTCGACCAGCTCGCCGCCGCGTCGAGCCTTCGCGGCCAGGTCGTCGCGGCGCCGTGCACCCAGCTCGGCGAAATCGGCGAGGCGCCGACGGGCGGCGGTGTCGCCCGGCGCGTCGTCCAGCCGGTCGCGCGCCTCGAGGAGCTCACGCATCTCTCGGAGCGTGAAGCCGAGCGGCTTCATCCGCCGGATCAGCGCGAGCCGATGCAGATGATCTTCGGTGTAGAGCCGGAAGCCGCCGTCGGTCCGGGTCTCCGGGACCACGAGGTCCATCTCCTCGTAGTAGCGAATCGTCCTGAGCGACAAGCCCGTTCGCTCGGCTACCTCGCCGATCTGCAGCAGGCGCTCCCGTGGGGTGGCGTCGAGCATGTGCACGGCGAGCGTATCGATCAGAGGAGTGGCGAGGAGGAGCTAGTCTGGATCAGGTGACGGCACGACACAGGGGCGCGCTGCTGGCCGGAGCGTGCCTCGGCGGCGCGGTGACCGTCTGGGCGGTCGTGTTCCACGTTGGAGGCGTGGCCCGGTTCGACGGCCGCCTGCTCGACGCCTTCCGCGGGCTGGGGCAGCCGGGCCTCGGCCCGATCGACACCGCACGCGTGCAAGCGCTCGTGGACCCCAAGCCCTTCCTGCTCGCCTCGGAGCTGCTCGTCGCCGCGGCGCTCGTCCGCCGGCGGCCTACCGTGGCACTGGCGGTCGCCGCCATGCTGTTGTGCGCCAACCTCACCAGCCAGGTCCTCAAGCCGCTCCTCGCGGCACCTCGCGGTTGGGGCGTCGACCCATCGTCGTGGCCCAGCGGCCACGCCACCGCAGCGATGACGCTGGCGCTCTGCGGCCTGCTCATCGCCCCACGGAACTGGCGCCCGGTCGTGTGCGCCGCCGGGGCGGTCTTCGCGCTGGCCGTCGGCGGCTCGATCCTCGTCGAGGGGGGGCACTTTCCCAGCGACGTCCTGGGCGGCTATCTCGTAGCCGGCGTCTGGGCAGGACTTGCGGTCGTGGCGCTCGACGTCATCGAGGTGCGCCGGCCGGCGCTCGCGCGACTTGCACCCACCCCGCGACGGTGGCAGGTGCGCGCGGCGGCAGGCGTGGCGACCGGGGTTGCCGTCGGTGTGGCGATGTGGCAAACCGGCGACGTGCCGCAGTTCGTGACGGACAATACGAAGTTCGTCGTCGTGGCGGCCGCGATCGCCCTGGGCTCCGCGGCGCTGGTCGCCGGTACGCGCTCGTCGCGTCGCCGGCCGGTCGCCCCACGCTTCAGGTGACGCCGCGACCAGGGATCGCGATGCGGTGCTCAGGCCGCCTCGACGGCCTTCGAGCGGCGGCGGGCCAGCGCGCGGAAGATCGCGCTCGGCCGCAGGCGCTCGGGGAGGAGGTCGAGCCGGTCGGCGACGGGCAGGTAGATCCCGAAGTAGAGGACGATGTCGAGCAGGCTCAGCAGCGCCGCCACGGGCCGGTCGTCCGGTGGGCTGATCACGAGCCAGGACAGGACGACCGGCACCGCCGCCAGCAGGGCCACCGCGGCCGGGGGGCCGACGGAGCCGACGTAGTCGCGGACCGGGATGCCGTGGGCGCGATGGAAGTACGCGATGTAGACGAGCGCGCCGGTCACGACGCCGATGACGGCGCCGGCGGCAACGCCCCAGATGTCGAAGACCGGCGCGAGCGCCAGCATCAGCCCGATCGTGAGGATCGCGGTGAACGCCGAGACCCCCGCGATCATCGCCGCACGCCCCTCGCCGAGGGCGAGGGCGTAGGCCACCCCGGTGCTCAGGTTCACGCAGTTGGCCAGCGTCAGGATGACGAACAGCGCGAGCGAGTCGTCTGGGATGTCCCCCAGCCACGCGGCCAGGAGGGCGGGCGAGCTCGCGCACAGGAAGATCAGCAGCGGGTAGGACACCGACAGCGAGCGGACGTTGTAGCGGCGGTAGAAGTCGGCGATCATGCCCGGGCCCTCGTTGACGATGCGTGCCGTCGCCGTCGGGACCATGGCCGACACGCTCATGACCGCGACGGACTTGGCGGCGAGCACGGCGCGGCTGGCGATCTCGTAGGCGCCGGCCGCGCGCACGTCGATCATCAGGGCGATGATGATCTTGGCCGCCTGGCCCGCGCTGAGGTCGGCGATCCAGGCGACCTGGTTCTGCGCCGAGAAGGCGAGCGTCTCCTTGACCAGCGGTCGCGGCGGGAGGCGCAGGCGCAGCCTGCCGACCACGTTGCGCATGGCGACGAGGCCGAGGCCCAAGCCGACGACGCCCGCCGCCACGTTGGCGAGCGCATAGGGCACGAGATCCCGTGAAAGGGCCAGCGCCGCGACGCTGAACGTGAAGTTGACCGTGTTGAAGCACACCTCGGCGATGTTGGGCGGGACGAACTGCTCCATGCCCTCCGGCACCGCGCGCATCACCGAGCGGCTCGCATTCAGGACGGAGATGCCGACCGAGGAGAGCAGCACGATGCGCGTCTCGCCCGTGGTGAGCACGTCGTCGAGCGCGCCGGCCACGGTCGGCGCGGCGAAGTACGCAGCGATGCCCGCCACGAGGGCCACGCAGCCCACCGCGACGAGCCCGAGCGTGAACAGCTGCTCGACCGCCCTGCGATTGCCGCTGGCGTGATAGAAGGCGATGAAGCGGCCGAGGCCGCGGGTGATCCCGAGGTCCATGAGGCCCGCGTAGGACGCGAAGGCGCCCGTGACCGCCCAGACCCCGAACTGCGCCAAGCCGAGGCGCCAGAGCATGATCGGCGCCACGACGAAGCTGAAGACGTAGCCGGTGACGAGCGCGACGGTCGCGGCGGCGGTGTTGCGGAAGAGCACAGTCTCAGTCTCGTATTCGTCGGGTCGTCGGCGTGTGGGCCACGACCGCTCCGGCGCAGGCGCCGACGAGCATCCAGAGCCAGTACTTCGTCTGGGTGTTGATCGCGACCTGGAACAGCCCGAGGAAGTTCGCGAGCGTGACCGCGGGGATCAGCGCCCAGGGCTGTCCGCGCAGCTTCCAGAGCACGCTCGCCACCGCCAGTCCGACGCCGATGAGGCCGATCATCCCGGCCCATCCCCACTCGGCGGCGGTCGCGAGGTAGGCGTTGTCGATCGACGACGCGGCGCCGTCGATGCCCGAGCCCAGAGGCGAGTCGGGGAGACCGAAGAAGGCGATGCCGTCGCCGCGCAGCGCACGCCGCAGGAGGATCTCCCGGAAGTCGTTGGATCCGGCGAGCGAGTCGTCGTTGACGAGCCGCAGCACCGACTCGTTCAAGCCGCTGCCGTAGAGGACCAGGCCGCCGAGCACGACCACGGCGGCGAGCGTCCACAGCAGGCGGGCGCGCGTCTGACCCGTGGTGACGGCCAGCGCGATGATCACGACGCCGCTGCCGAAGATGAGCCAGCCCGTGCGCGAGTAGGAGAGCGCGAGCATCGCGGCGCCCGCCACGATCACCAGCATCCAGATCCGGCGCGCCGCCGCCTGCCGGGTCATCACCGCCGCCCCGAGGGCCAGCAGCATCGCGGTGCCCGCGAACTGCGACAGCGAGATGGCTTGCCCGAACGCGCCCTCCCCCCGCTGGACGCCGAAGCGGTTCTGCACCTCCCCCCAGACCGCGCTCTCCACGGGATTGAACTCGAGCGAGGAGAACAGGTTGATCGACGTGATCGCCTCGTAGAGCACGAACGGCAGGGAGGCGAGCGTCGCCGTGGCAAACGCCCGCGGCAGCCAGGTGGCGTCGAGGCGCGGCACGAGGAGCCGCATGGCGAGGTAGGGTCCCAGCGTCGTGAAGACGACCGTGATGAACTCGCCCCGCTCGCGTGACTCGAAGAGCACGGCCAGCGCGAAGAGCCCGAAGAATCCGGCCATCGCGAGGTCGACCACGTTGAGCCGCACGGTGTCGCGCCCCAGGTAGACCAGGAGCAGCAGGCCGCCGGCGGCCAGCCAGGCTGCCAGCACGCTCGGATGGGTGACCAGGGGCCCCGCCGCGGGGGCCGCGTAGACGGGGACGAGCGTGAGCGCGAAGATCGAGACGAACCCGACGGCCTGCGGATGCGTCACCGCCGTGGCGACGCCGATGCCGGCCACCACGAGTCCGACCGCCGCCACAGGCTGGACGGCCACGACGAGCCCGAAGATGACCAGTCCCGCGCCCGTCAGCAGCGGTGTGAGGGCCCGCAGCACGCGCGGCGGACGGGAGAAGAGGGGAGCGAGCGTTGACACGGGTGTGGCGAGCGTCAGGGCAACGGCCCACTCTGACACGCCGACGGCGGCATCGACGCGGTCGCCGGCCCGTTCGGACGAATGGACGAGTCCCCTACGGATCGGCGAGCAGACCGTGGTTGATCTCCGCCACGCGCGACCGGCTGCAGTGCGAGCGGATCCTCTCGGCCGCCGCCCGGCCCATCGCGGCGCGGCGCGCCCCGTCGGCCAGCATGGAGTCCGCGACACGCACGAAGGCGTCGACGTCCCCGACCTCGTAGAGCTCGCCGTTCTCGCCTGGGACCACCACGTCACGGACTTCGCCGACGTCGGTCGCGATCACCGGCAGCCCGACGGCCATCGCCTCGCAGAGCGCGATCGACAAGCCCTCGGAGCGCGAGGGCAGGACGAACACCGCAGAGTCGGCGTAGAGCCGCCCGACGTCGGCGACGAAGCCGAGCAGCTCCACCGTGTCCTGGAGCCCGAGCCGATCGACCTCCGCGCGCAGCTCGGCGTCGAGCCGACCGCGCCCCGCGATGGCCACGCGGAGGTCCGGATGGCGCTCCTTGAGCGCCGCGGCGGCCGCCAGCAGATCCTCCAGCCGCTTGCGCGGGATGAGCTGGGAGGCCGTGACCAGGTGGTACCGCGGCGAAGCGGAGCGCGGCATGTCGAACAGCGCCTCGTCCACGCCGGCGGGGACGACCACGACGCGGTCGGGGCTGACGCCGCGCGCGACGAGGTCGCGCCGCGCCTCCGAGCCCATGACCGCCACGACGTCGGCGTGGCGGATCGCCCACACGAGGATCCGCTCGAGCGGGCGGACGGGTCGCGACAGCCGCCCGAGCACCTTGTTGTCCGACATCCAGCCGCCGCCGACCCATTCCCGCGGGCCGCCGATGAGGTGGATCAGCACGGGCCGGCGCGTCAGAGTCCCCACGATCAGCGCAGTGAGCCCATGCGGCACCAGGTTGTAGGCCAGCACCCACCGGGGGCGCTCGCGCGCGGCGACCCACAACGACACCACGAGCTTGGCCCCGGCGCGGCCGAGCAGCCGCACCAGCCAGGCCGGCGGCACGACGGTCCGAAGCTTCTTCAGCACCGGTGCTGCCACGTCGGCGACGAGCGTGATCGCGCCCACCTCCTCCAGGTCCGCGATCGGTGCGATGTGCGCCCGGAGCTGGTTCGGGTTGAGCGTGACGGTCACGAGCAGCCGCCGGCCGGGACCTGACTTCGCCGGCGCTGTACCCCGCCTCATGCCCCGAGGCGGCGCACAGAACATTCGCTTAGACGCCAAGTTTCGGCTCGGACCGTCGTTACCATCACCAGGGCTCGCCTGAGGTTCGCTCTTTCCCTGCTCGACGCAGGACCTCTGGCATGCCGGACGCCCTCGTCCATTCCGTTCTTGCAAGCGATCACGACACTGGAGTCAAGCATGAGGATTCTCGTCACCGGCCACGACGGCTACATCGGAACGGTGCTGACGCCGTTCATGCAGGCCGCCGGCCATGAGGTGGTCGGACTCGACATCGGACTCTTCAGCGAGTGCGCCTACGGCGAGGTCCCCTCGATCGAGACGCTCGACGTCCGTGACGTGCGCGACGTGCGCCCCGAGCACCTCGAGGGCTTCGATGCGGTCATGCATCTCGCCGCGATCTCGAACGACCCGGTGGGCGACCTCAACGCCGACGTCACGTACGCGATCAACCACCGCGGCAGCGTCTCGCTCGCCGGGGCGGCCAAGCAGGCCGGCGTCCCGCGCTTCATCCTCTCCTCCTCCTGCAGCTCCTACGGCGCGGCCGACGGCGACGTGGCGCTCGACGAGCACGCCGACTTCAACCCGGTGACGCCCTACGGCGAGTCCAAGGTCTACGCCGAGCGCGACATCCGCCCGCTCGCCGACGAGCGCTTCACCCCGGTCTACCTGCGCAACGCGACCGCCTACGGGCTCTCCCCCCGCCTGCGCGGCGACCTCGTGGTCCACAGCCTCCTCGCCACCGCCCACACCATCGGCGAGGTCCGGATGGAGAGCGACGGCAGCTCCTGGCGCCCGTTCGCCCACATCGAGGACATCTCGCGTGCCTTCCTCGCCGCCCTGGAGGCGCCGCGCGAGGCCGTCCACAACGAGGCCTTCAACATCGGCCGCGACGAGGACAACCTCCAGATCCGCGACCTGGCCCTGATGGTCGAGGCGACGGTGCCCGGCAGCACGGTGACCTTTGCGGACGGCGCCAGCCCGGACAAGCGCTCCTACCGCGTCTCCTTCGCCAAGGTGGCGGCCCAGCTGCCCGGCTTCCAGCCGCAGTGGACCGTGCAGAAGGGCATCGAGGAGGTCTACGAGGCCTACAAGACCCGCGGCCTCACGCTCGACGACTTCAGGACGTCGCGCTTCCAGCGCATCAAGCGGGTGCTCGAGCTCAAGGACGCGGGGCTGCTGGACGACGACCTCCGCTGGCTCGCGGGCGTGCCTGCGCGCGCGCAGGCCTAGGCGCGCATGTCGTCGAAGGACACCCCGACGGAGCAGATCCCCGTGGTGATCCTGGCCGGTGGCCTGGGCACCCGCATGCGGGAGGCCACCGAGTCCGTGCCCAAGCCGATGGTGGACATCGGCGGCAAGCCGATCCTCTGGCACATCATGAAGCTCTACGGTCACCACGGTCACCGGCGCTTCGTGCTCTGCCTGGGCTACAAGAGCTGGCAGATCAAAGAGTACTTCCTCCGCTATCGCGAGCACCTCAGCGACGTGACCGTGGAGATCGGCAACGGGCACGGCGTCACGTTCCACAACCAGCCGGCCGAGGAGAACTGGGAGGTGACGATGGCGGAGACGGGGCTGATGAGCGGCACGGGCGCGCGCCTGCGGCTCGTGCGCGACTACATCGACACGGACACCTTCATGTTCACCTACGGCGACGGCATCGGCGCCGTCGATCTCGAAGCGCTGCTCGAGTTCCACCGCTCGCACGACAAGATCGGGACGGTCACCGGGGTGCACCCGACGTCGCGCTACGGGGAGATGCAGGTCGACGGCCGAACCGTGACCGAGTTCAACGAGAAGCCGACGCAGCCCTCGGGCTTCGTGAGCGGCGGCTTCTTCGTCCTGCAGCGCGAGTTCCTCGACTACCTGGGGGACGAGCCGGACCTGCTGTTCGAGCAGGCGCCGCTGCAGTCCCTTGCCCGCGACGACGAGCTGGCGGTCTTCCCGCACGAGGACTTCTGGATGGGGATGGACACCTATCGCGAGTTCACCGAGCTCAACAAGCTGTGGGCCGGCGGTCAGGCACCTTGGCGCGTCTGGGACAGGGACTAGGGCCCGCCGTGCGCTTCATCGAGACAGAGCTGAGCGGCGCGTTCGTCGTGGAGGCGGAGCTGCGCGAGGACGAGCGCGGCCACTTCGCCCGGGCGTTCGACGCATCGCTGTTCGAGCAGCGCGGGATGAACCCCGTCAACGCCCAGAGCAACCTCTCCCACAACCACCGCCGCGGGACCATGCGAGGGCTGCACTACCAGCTCCCGCCCGCGACGGAGACGAAGTTCATCCGCTGCGTTCGCGGCGCGATCTACGACGTCATCGTCGACATGCGCCCGGAGTCGCCGACCTTCCGGCGCCACATCGGGGCGGAGCTCACCGCGGCGAACGCGCGGGCGCTCTACGTGCCCGGGATGTTCGCGCACGCGTATCTCACGCTCGAAGACGACAGCAGCGTCATCTACCAGGTCGGCGAGTACTACACGCCCGGCCAGGAGCGCGGCCTGCGCTACGACGACCCGGCGCTCGGCATCGAGTGGCCCGTCGAGATCGCCGTGATCTCGGAGAAGGACCGCTCGTGGCCGCTCTTAGAGTCATCGGTCAGACTGACCTGATGCTGCTGGTGGACAACGCGCTGCGCCGTCGCGCGGCGGAGCGAGCGCCCGTCCGGGTCGCGATGGTGGGAGCGGGCTTCATGGGCCGGGGGGTCGCCAACCAGATCGTCAACTCCGTGCCCGGCATGGAGCTCGTGGCCATCTCCAACCGCCGCGTCGACTCCGCCCGGCGGGCGTACGCGGAGGCCCGCGCGCCGGAGCCGGTCATGGCCGCGAGCGAGGCTGAACTGCAGGCGGCGATCGCCCGCAGCCTGCCGGTCGTGACCGACGACCCTTCGCTGCTCTCCCGGGGGGAGGGGATCGACGCGATCCTCGAGGTCACCGGCTCCGTCGAGTTCGGCGCCGAGGTGGTCCTCGACGCGATCGCCCACGGCAAGCACGTGGTGGTCATGAACCCCGAGCTCGACGGGACGGTCGGACCGCTGCTCAAGCTGCGCGCCGACGCGGCGGGCGTCGTCTACACCACCAGCGACGGCGACCAGCCCGGCGTGCAAGGGAACCTCTATCGGTACGTGCAGGGGCTGGGCCTCACGCCGCTGCTCATGGGCAACGTCAAGGGCTTGCAGGACCCGTACCGCAATCCGACCACGCAGGAGGGCTTCGCGCGCCGCTGGGGTCAGAATCCCTATATGGTGACCAGCTTCGCCGACGGGACGAAGATCGCCTTCGAGCAGGCCACGGTGGCCAACGCGTTCGGGTTGACCGTCTTGGCGCGCGGGATGACGGGCCTCGACCACGACGGGCACATCGACGAGCTCACGCGGCGCTTCGATGCTGATGAGCTCCGCGCGCACGGCGGCGTGGTCGACTACGTCGTGGGCGCTCGCCCCGGGCCGGCCGTCTTCTGCCTTGCGATCCACGACGACCCAAGCCAGCAGCACTACCTCAACCTCTACAAGCTCGGCGAAGGCCCGCTCTACTGCCTCTACCAGCCGTATCACCTCTGCCACTTCGAGACGCCGTCGTCGCTCGCGCGGGCCGTGCTCTTCGACGACGCGACGATGGCCCCGGACGGCGCCCCCCGCGTCGAGGTCGTCGCGACCGCCAAGGTCGCCCTCGGCCAGGGGCAGACCCTGGACGGGCTGGGTGGCTACCTGACCTACGGGGAGGCGGAGCGCGCATCGACGACCGTCGAGGAGCGGCTGTTGCCCATCGGCATCGCGGAAGGGTGCCGGCTCGTGCGCGACGTGCCGCAAGATCGGACGCTGACCTACGATGACGTGGAGCTCCCACCAGGTCGGCTCGTCGACCGCCTGCGCGCCGAGATGGCGCAGCGGTTCGGCCCCGAGCCGGCGGTCTCCGCCACACCGGTCAGCCAGGTCTGATTCGAAGGAGGAGCCTCATGATCGCGGACGCACCCACACTCTCCCCCGCCGTCTGGGCCGCACTGGCCTGCCCGGCGTGCGGCGGCGCGCTGGAGCGGGGTGAGGGGGCGGTCGCCTGCGCGGCCTGCGGCGAGACCTATGCCGTCTCGGACCGCCACGTCGACCTGCGCCTGCGCACGGCCAAGCAGGTCGAAGTCCCTCTCACCGTCAGCCCGCTCGAGGAGACGGCCCGGCGCCGCCGGCGCCCCGCGCCGATCCCGCTCAACCCCTCGGGGCTGACCGGCGTCGATCCCGACGCCTACCCCGGCAGCCTGTCGAACGGCAACGGCCTCACGCGCGAGCTCGTCAGCTGGTTCCCGAGCGCCGCGCCCGGCGGCATGATGCTCGACATGGGTTGCGGCGACCGCCGCTGTGAGCCGGTCATGCGGCTCTCCGGCCACGAGTACGTGGGCATGGACATCGAAGGCGACGAGCCCGACATCCTGGGCATCGGCGAGGCGCTCCCGTTCCGCGACGAGAGCTTCGACTTCGTCTTCACGCTGTCGGTCGTCCCGCATACGGCGCACCCGCTCGTCGTGATGCGCGAGATCCACCGCGTGCTGCGTCCGGGGGGTCGCTACGTCGGCACGGCGGAGTTCCTCGAGCCCTGCCACATGCAGTCGCGTCACCACGTGACGGCGCTCGGCGTTCAGGATTGGGTGGACTTCTCGGGCTTCGAGCTCGTGCAGCTCGAGGCGAACGACCGCTGGCTCGGGATGAACTCCCTGCTGGAGATGGGCTTCTACCCCCGGCTCTCGTGGAGCGTCAACCGTCGCGTGGCGCAGGCGCTGGCGGGCTTCCATCTCCTTCAGACGCGCAAGCAGCGGAGCCGGCCGAGCACGGCGCCGCTCGGGCACGGGCTCCCCGAACGCGTGACCGGCGGCTTCCGCTTCGTCGCCGACAAGCCGGCCTGACCCGAGCTGGGGGGCTAGGCTGCAGGCGATGCACTCGTCCCCACCGCTGTCGGCCGGCGAGTGATCGGTCGCGACTTCTGGCGTGGCCGCCGGGTGCTGATCACCGGGCACGCGGGGTTCAAGGGCGCGTGGCTGGCGCTCTGGCTCCAGCGCCTCGGCGCCGAGGTGACGGGCTTCGGCGGCCGCTCGGCGTCGCGACCGCCGCCTCACTCCCTGTTCGCGCAGGCGCGCGTGGCCGACGGGCTCGCCGATTCCCTCGACGGGGACGTCCGCGACCCGGCGGCAGTCGACGCGGCGCTGCGGCGTGCCCGCCCGGAGGTGGTGTTCCACCTCGCCGGCCGTACGCAGGTGCGGCGCTCCCTTCGCGATCCGGTCGACACCTATGCCATCAACGTCATGGGGACCGTGCACGTGCTCGACGCGATCCGGCGGCTGGGTGACGATGTCCGCGCCGTGATATCCGTCTCGTCTGACAAGTGCTACGCCAACCGCGAATCGGAGTGGCCTTACCGCGAGGACGAGCCGCTCGGCGGCAAGGACCCCTATTCGTCTTCCAAGGCGTGCCAGGAGTTGGTGAGCGCCGCGTTTCGCGATTCGCTCTACGCCGGGCGTGGCGTACGCGTCGCGACGGTGCGCGCGGGCAACGTGGTCGGTGGTGGCGATTGGGCCGAGGACCGCCTGGTGCCCGATCTCGTGCGTGCCGGCCTCGCCGGGACGCCGCTACGGGTACGTGCGCCGGAGGCGGTGCGGCCGTGGCAGCACGTGCTCAATCCGCTGTGCGGCTACCTCCAGCTCGCCGAGGGCCTGTGCGGCGACGACGGCTCGGCTCTGGCGACCGCGTGGAACTTCGGGCCGCCCGACGCCGAGGGGCGCTCGGTGCGGTGGGTCGTCGAGTACCTGCGCGAGCGCTGGCCGGGCGGGATCGAGGCTCGCTTCGGCACGGGCGAGGTCCTCGAGACGAGCATCATGCGGCTCGACTCCTCGCGCGCGCACGTAAGGCTTGGCTGGTCTCCGCCCTGGGACCTCGCGTCGGGCCTGGACGCCACGGTCGCCTGGTATGTCCGCCGCCACGACGGCGAGGACGCCCGGGACCTCTGCGAGGAGCAGATCGACGCCCATGCCGATCGGTCGAGGCAGCGCCCGACCTTCGCCTGATCCACTACCCGAGACGCTCGAGCGCCGCGGCCTCACGCTCCTCCGCCGTGTCGGCGAGCCGCTCGAGCGCCGCCATCCGGTCACGCATCCCCTGGGTGAGAGGCAGCCCGGCCTGCTCGAGGATCCGCGCCCACCGGTACACCCAGTCGAGGGTCCGCAGCGTCTGGACGATGTTGTTCATGCGGGCGGTGGCGATCCGCTCGGGCTGGGCGTCGAGGTCGGCGATGATCTCGCGGAGGTCGTGCGCCTCGAACGGGATCTCGATCGTGGCGTCCTGCCACGGGAAGCACTCGTCGTACTCCTTGACGCCGGGTCGGCTGCCCAGCAGCACGGCCCCGCCGCCGATCGCCTCGAAGTAGCGCGAGGACAGCGTGTCGTCGCCCTTCGCCCGGTCCAGATTCTCGCCCGGCCGGTAGGAGAAGAAGTAGCGGCTGCGCTTCAGCGTCTCGGCGACGAGC
>Ga0136617_10003816_pt1 | contig 13473 bp, 17 predicted proteins | sample AntDrymUQ3222106_2_FD_129672 | JGI IMG/M metagenome (GOLD analysis project Ga0136617, IMG submission 129672) | Polar desert sand microbial communities from Dry Valleys, Antarctica - metaG UQ322 (21.06) | ecosystem: Environmental > Terrestrial > Soil > Desert | place: Antarctica: Dry Valley...
CAACGTCGCCGTGTTCGCCGACGGCGAGGTCGACCGCTCGCCGTGCGGCTCGGGCACGTCGGCCCGCGCCGCGCTGCTCGCCGCCGACGGCGGGCTGCCGCCGCGCGCGACGCTCACGCACGACTCGATCGTCGGGACGACGTTCCGCGCGCGGGTGGTCGAGACCGTGCGTGCCGAGGGCCGCGACGCCGTCGTCACCGAGGTCGAGGGCAGCGCGTTCCGGACGGGCGAGCACCGCTTCGTGCTCGACCCGCGCGACCCGCTCGGGCCCGGCTTCGTGCTGCGGTGAGCGCCCCGCGGGCCCAGGAGGCGGCGGCGATCGTGCCTCACGGATGAGCGCCCCGCCGTTCTACGACGCGGCGGCGATCGCCGCGCAGCTGCCGCCCGCCGCCGCGGTCGACGCGCTGGAGGCGGCGCTGCGGTCGGGGCTCGACCCGGAGGCCGACGCTCCACGCTCGCGCGTGGCGGCCACGGCCGGCGAGCTGCTGCTGATGCCCTCTTCGGCGGGCGGAGGCCTCGGCGTCAAGCTCGCCACCGTCGCCGAGCGGGGGCAGCCGCGGATCCAGGGCGTCTACGTGCTCTTCGACGGCGCGACGCTCGCGCCGGCCGCCCTGCTCGACGGCATCGGGCTCACCGAGGTGCGCACCTCGGCGGTCTCCGCGCTCGCCGTCCGCCACCTCGCCGCGCCCGGCGCGAAGCGGCTCGTGGTGTTCGGCACCGGCCCGCAGGCCCGCGCCCACGTCGCCGCGCTGCGCGCGATCGCCCCGCTCGAGCACGTCGCCGTCGTCGGGCGCGATCCGGAGCGGACGGCCGCATTCGCGCGGGCGCTCGCGGCCGAGCACGGCGACTCCGGCGCGCTCGGCGCCGGGCCGCTCGCCGCCGAGGCGGCCGGGCCGGAGGCGGTCGGGGCGGCGGACGTCGTCTGCTGCGCCACGACGGCCCGCGCACCGCTGTTCGCGGGCGACGCCGTCGCCGACCACGCCACGGTGGTCGCGATCGGCTCGCACGAGCCCGGCGCCCGCGAGGTCGACGAGCGGCTCGCCGCGCGCGCCACCGTGGTCGTCGAGTCGCGCGCGAGCGCGCTGCGCGAGGCGGGCGACGTCATCGCGGCGATCGAGGCGGGCGCGCTCCGCGCCGAGGAGCTGCTCGGCCTGGCCGCGCTCGTGCGCGGCGAGGCGCCCGTCGCGCCCGACCGCCCGCGCCTGTTCAAGAGCACGGGCATGTCGTGGGAGGACCTGGTTCTCGCCGCCGCTGTCCACGCGCGCGGACGGTCGCGGGCAGGGTTCTGACCGCGCCCTGCCGCCGCCGCCGAGCGGGAGTAGCGTGTGCGGGGTGACGGTGGCGGTCGTCTTCCAGTGCGACGTCTGCGGGGCCCGCCCAGACCCGGAGACGCAGGCGAGCCTGCAGCGACAGCTGCTCGACCTACGCCACGGCGAGTACGTGGACGCCGAGCCCGGACGCTGGCTGACCTGGCACGGCCGCGGCATCTACGGCCGGACGCGCTACGCCTGCGGGCTCCACCGCGGCGAGCTCAAGGCCGAGCTGCGCGAGCTGTACGGGACGGTCGGCTCGCGGCCGTGGGCGATGGGACCGCACCCGTGGGCCGGCCGCCGCGGCACCGATCGCGCCCGGGCGCTCGCACGCGGCCTGCGGCAGACCTACGGGCGGTGATAGGACTCCGTCCGACAACGAGACGAGGAGGGAGTCCCATGGCCGACAGCGTCTACCGCGTGACCGAGGTGATCGGGGTCAGCACCGAGTCCTGGGAGTCGGCCGCGCGCAGCGCGATCGAGACGGCGGCCAAGTCGGTCCGCGACCTGCGGACGGCCGAGGTGCTGCGCCAGGACGTGACCGTCGGCGACGGCGGGCAGCTGAACTACCGCGTCCGGCTCGGCATCTCGTTCAAGTACGAGCCGGCCTGAGCAGGGGAGGCTGCGCGGCCGCCGGGCGGCCGCGCAACTCCACCGGGGCGCGCGCGCCGCTCGACCCGCGCGAGGTCGAAGCCGGCCGGCAGCTCCAGGTCGTAGGCCGCGAGCAGCGCCCGGTCGGCGAGGATCGCCTCGCACGGGCCGTCGCCGACCACACGGCCGCCGGCGAGGATCACCGCGCGCTCGCACAGCTCGGCGGCGAACGGGAGGTCGTGGGTGGTCACGAGCATCGTCCGCTCGACCTCGGCCAGCACGTCGAGCAGCTCGCGGCGCGCGCGCGGGTCCAGGCTCGCCGACGGCTCGTCGAGGACCAGCAGCGCCGGGTGCATCGCCAGCGCCGTGGCGATCGCCACCCGGCGGCGCTCACCCATCGAGAGCTGGTACGGCGCACGCCCGGCCACATGCTCCATGCGCACCGCGCCCAGAGCCTCGGCCACCCGCTCGGCCACAGCGGCCCGGTCGAGGCCCAGGTTCAGCGGGCCGAACGCGACGTCCTCGGCGACCGTCGGCATGAACAGCTGGTCGTCGGGGTCCTGGAAGACGAGCCCGACGCGCGCGCGCAACTCGTGCACGGTGTCGCGCCCGACCTCCAGGCCGGCGACCTCGAGCCCCCCGGTGCCCGTCATCAGCCCGTTGAGGTGCAGCATGAACGTCGTCTTGCCGGCGCCGTTGGGCCCCAGCAGCGCGACCCGCTCGCCGTGCTCGACGTGCAGGTCGACGCCGCGCAGCGCCTGCCGGCCGTCGGGATAGCGGTACGTCAGCTCGCGCGCGTGGACGGCGCAGGTCACGGCGGCGCGCCGCCGATCACGCGCAGCGGCACGATGGCGAGCACGACCACGGCCACGAAGGCGACGTCCGAGCGCCCGAGCGAGAGCGGCACGAGCTGCGGCATCGCGCCGCGGTAGCCGCGCGCGAGCATCGCCAGGTACACGCGCTCCCCGCGACCGTAGGTGCGCAGGAACATCGCCGTCGCGACCCGGCCCATCGGCCCGGCGTGCAGCGCATGGCGCGGGCGGTAGCCGCGCGCGAGCAGCGCCCAGCGCATCCGCCCGACCTCGCCGACGATCACGAACAGGTAGCGGTACATGAACGCCGCGATCAGGACCAGCAGCCGCGGCACGCGCAGCGCCTCGAGGCCGCGCAGGACGGCGGGGAACGTCGTGGTGGCGCCGAGCAGCGCGGCGCTCAGCGTGCCGAGGGTCGCCTTGGCGGCGACGGCGGCGAAGATCGCCAGACCGGCGGCGTGCACGGTCAGCGGGCCGAGCGCGTACGCCTCGCCGCCGGTGCGCACGAGCGGCACGAGCACGCCGACCAGCAGCACGAGCGGGAGCACCACGCGCACGCGTCGCCACAGCGGGCCCGGGCCCACGCGCGCGACCGCCGCGTAGAGGGCGAGCACGGCGGCGCAGGCGACGTACACCGGCCAGCGCTCCAGCGGCGTGGAGACCGCCACCAGCGTGACGCCCAGCAGGCCGACGATCTTCGCGCGCGGATCGAGCCGGTGCACGCGGCTGCCGGGATCGCCCGCGATCCCGGTCAGCTCCAGCGCCCGGTGGCAGAGGCCGCCCACCCGGGCGCTCAGGCCGCGGCGCGCCCGGCCGGCGATCCCCGCCCGCCGGCGCGGCGCCGGCGGATCGCGAAGGCCAGGCCGTAGCCGAGCGCGAACACCCCGAGCGAGCCGGCGAACCCCGCGAGGCCGGTGGCCACGCGCGCGTTCTGCACGCCCGGGAACGCGTAGTCGGGGAGCGGCGAGTCCTCCTGGACGGGATGCGGCCTGCCCTTGTCGAGGAACGCCTTGTCCTCGGCCACGCGCTCCAGGCCGTCGGGCGAGGACGAGGCGTACGGGGAGACGGCCGTGGCGAGCCCGACCGCGACCGCCAGCGCGAGGAGCGTGAACAGGCGGATCGAGACCCGGCTCATGACGCCACCCCCGGCTCCGCCCGCGGCCCGGGCGCGAGGTCGGGCGCCTCGAAGCGTCCGACCGCGATCAGGTCGGGCCGGCTCGCGAGCACGGCGCTGACCGCCGCGACGGTGACCACCACCTCGCCGATGCCGATCAGGGCATGGACGCCGAGCATCGGAGGCAGCGCCGTGGCCAGCGGGACGGTGTCGGAGATCGCGAGCTGGACGCTCGTGGCGGCGGCGCCCACCATCACCGCGACCCAGGACACGACGCCGACGAGGCCCAGGAACGCGGCGCGGGTGTCCGGCAGCAGCCGCAGGCCCGCCTTCAGGGCGTAGCCGGCCAGCAGCGCGCCCAGCACGCCCATGTTCAGCACATTAGCGCCGAGCGCGCTCACGCCTCCGTCGGCGAAGGCGAACGCCTGCACCGCGATGACGACGGCCATGACCAGGCACGCGATCCACGGCCCGAGCAGCACGGCCGCCAGCGTCGCGCCGAGGAAGTGGCCGCTCGTGCCGCCGGCCACGGGGAAGTTGAGCATCTGCGCGGCGAAGATGAACGCCGCGAGCACGCCGAGCAGCGGGACGCGGGCCTCGTCGAGGTCGCGATCGGCGACCCGCAGCGCGTAGGCCACCGCGGCGATCGCGAGCACGCCGCCGGCGGCGGCCACGCCGCCGCTGAGGAAGCCGTCGGGGATGTGCAGGGCGAGGGGCGGCGCGCTCATCGCCGGTCGCCTCCGGTGCGCGCGCAGTCGGGGCAGAGCCCGACGATCGGGAAGTGGCCGAAGCTCGCCTCGTAGCCGAACGTCTCGTGGATCGCGGCGCGCACCCCGTCGAGCTGCGGGGGATCGACCGCCAGCATCGCGTCGCAGGACTCGCAGACCAGGTACTCCTGAGCGGCGCCGGCGAGCGCGTAGAGCCCCGGCCCGTGGCCGAGGTGCATGTGGCGGACGAGCCCGACCTCCTGCAGGCGCTCCAGGTTGCGGTACACCGAGGCCAGGTCCGAGCGCGGGACGCGCCCGATCACGCCCTCGGCCACGCGCTCGGCCGACAGCGGCGCCCCGGCGGCGAACAGCGTCTCGAGGACGAGGCGGCGTGCGGCCGACGCGCGCAGTCCGCGCTCCCGCAGCACCTCCTCGGCCTCGTCGACGCTGCCGACGGCGAGCAGCGGGGTGCGATACGCGACGGTCAACTTGCCACCTCCGGACGATTCGGACGCAACTGCGAGCGGTTCGCAGATTCAACCGGGTCGTGGCGGGTGATGCAAGCGCTGCGGGGCGCCCGATCTCCGGCGGTCGGTGCTCGTGCACGTCCTCCAGGCGGTCAGTGCTCGTGCTCGTGCTCGTCCTCGAGCCCCTGCTCGTGGACGTGCGGGTGCTCGTGCCCCTCGCCCTCGCCCTCGCCCTCGCCCTCGGCCTCGGCCTCGCTCTCGTGATCGTGCTCGTGCTCGTGCTCGACGTGCTCGTGGTCGTGCTCGGTGTGCGCGTGGCTGTGCGTCACGTCGTCGTGGCTGTGCTCGTGCGCGTGCGGCGCGTCGTGCTCGTGCTCGTGCTCGTGCTCCTCGGTCATGGTGCTCCTCGCTCGCTGTCGACGTCCTCGATCGTAGAGGCGACGGCCGCCTGCCCGAAGGCGATGCCGCCGTCGCCGGGCGGTAGCCGCTCCGGCACCAGCACCCGCAGACCGGCGCGTCGCAGCGCCACCACCGTGCCCTCGAGCAGCCGCCGGTTGAGGAACACGCCGCCGGAGAGCACCGCCGTGCCCAGCCCGCGCGCGGACGCGGCGCGCGCGCAGCCGGCGGCGGTCGCGACCGCGACCGTGTCGTGGAAGCGCGCGGACACCACGCCGGCCGGCACGCCGCGCGCGACGTCCGCGGCCACCGCGAGCACCGTCGGCCGCGCGTCGAGCACCAGCCCCCCGGCCGGTGGCCGCGAGGCGGGCACGACGCCGACGCTCGCCCGGCCGGAGTCGAGCGTCTCCTCGCCGGTCGGGGACCGGCCGTCGAGGACGGCGTCGGCCGCCCGCGAGCGGCCCACGAGCGGCAGCTCGTAACGGCCGTGGTCGCCCGGCTCGGCCGCCGCCTCCAGCTCGATCGCGGCCTGGCCCTCGTAGTGGATCTCCGTGCGGATGCCGCACAGTGCGGCCACGGCGTCGAACAACCGCCCCATGCTCGTCGTCTGCGGCGCGGCGACGCCGCTGCGGGCGAGCGCCGCCACCGCCGCCCAGCGCCGCGGATCGATTCCCCGGAGCGGCGGCGGCTCCTCGCCGAGCGCCTCCTGCAGCCACGCGCACGCCATCCGCCACGGCTGGCGGACCGCCTGCTCGCCGCCCGGCAGGCGCACCGGCCACAGGTGTCCCGCCCGCTCGAAGCCGCCCAGGCCGCCGGCCAGCAGCTCGCCGCCCCAGACCGTCCCGTCGAGCCCGTAGCCCGTGCCGTCGAAGATCGCCCCCACCGCCGGGCCGACCTCCCCGTGCTCGGCCAGGCAGGCGGCGAGATGGGCGTGGTGGTGCTGCACGGAGACGTGCGCGACCGCCTCGCGCTCGAGCGCGTACTTCGTCGACAGGTACTCGGGGTGCAGGTCGTGCGCCACCACGTCCGGGCGCACGTCGAACAGCCGCTCGAAGTGCGCGACGCCCTCGGTGAAGGAGCGCAGCGTCTCGACGTTGGCGAGGTCGCCGATGTGGTGCGAGACCCAGGCGCGCGTGCCCTTGGCCAGGCAGAACGTGCTCTTCAGCTCGGCCCCGCAGGCCAGCACCGGCCGCGCGACCGGCTCCGGCAGCGCCAGGCTCGAGGGCACGTGTCCGCGCGAGCGGCGCAGCATCAGCGGCCGCCCGGCCGCGGCGCGCACCACCGAGTCGTCGGTGCGCATGTGGATCGGGCGATCGTGCAGCAGGAACAGGTCCGCGACGGCGCCGAGGCGCTCAAGCGCCTCGGCGTCCTCGTACGCGATCGGCTCGTCGGAGACGTTGCCGCTGGTCATGACCAGCGGCGTCGCGGTGTCGGCCAGCAGCAGGTGGTGCAGCGGCGTGTAGGGCAACATCACGCCCAGCTCGCGTGCGTGCGGCGCCACCGCGGCCGCCACGGGAGCGCCGGCACGGCGCGGCGCGAGCACGATCGGCCGCTCGCGGCCGCGCAGCAGCCGCTCCTCCTCCCCACCGAGCACGACCAGCTCGCGCGCGACCTCGACGGATCCGACCATCAGCGCGAACGGCTTGTCCTCGCGGTGCTTGCGCGAGCGCAGCGCGGCGACCGCGTCCGCGTCGTCCGCCCGGCACGCGAGGTGGAAGCCGCCCAGCCCCTTGACCGCCACGACCCGGCCGGCGAGCAGCGCCGCAACCGCCACCGCCAGCGGCGCCGCCGCCTCGCCGGCGCCCATCACGGGCTCTGATCCCTTCATCACGGGGTGAGACCCCTCGACTCGCAGCTGCGGGCCGCACGCCCGGCAGGCGGTCGGCTGGGCGTGGAAGCGGCGATCGGCCGGGTCGTCGTACTCGGCCCGGCAGGCGGCGCACATGGTGAAGCCGGCCATGGTGGTGCGGGGCCGGTCGTAGGGGACGCCGCGGACGATCGTGAAGCGCGGCCCGCAGTTGGTGCAGTTCAGGAACGGGTAGCGGAAGCGGCGGTCGGCGGGGTCGAACAACTCGGCGAGGCAGTCCGCGCACGTCGCGACGTCCGCGGACACCAGCGCGGACGGCGGGCCCCGCCCCTCGCTCGGCACGATCAGGAAGCCGGTGCCCGCCGCCTGCGGCGCCACCGCCTCGGCCAGCACGCGCTCGACCACCGCCAGCGGCGGCGCGTCGGCGCGCAGCCGCGCCAGGAAGCGCTCGACGCGCTCCGGCTCCCCCTGGACCTCCACCAGCACGCCGCGCTCGTCGTTGAGCACGAAGCCGTCCAGCGCCAGCTCGCTGGCCAGCCGGTGCACGAACGGCCGGAACCCGACGCCCTGGACCACGCCCTCGACCCGGGCGCGCGACCTCAGCCTCGATCTACCGGTCATCACCTGGATCTACCGGTCATCCGTGGATACCTCGGCGCCGTGGGGCCAGCCAGCGGTCACCGGCCGCGTGACCATGTGGTGAGCCACCTGGGTCGCGGCCGGTGGGCGCTGGCGAAGCGCCACGGTGGAGGAGCGAAGCGGTGGCGAGCCGCGAAGCGCGAGACCGGGCCGCGGGAACCGGTGGATTCAGGCTCACCCCACGAGCTCCCGCAGCACGTGGTAGGCGCTCGCCTGGGCCTCCTGGATCCGCGGGATGTGCTGGGAGCGGGTCACGACGACGTGGTCGGCACGCGCCTCGGCGGCGATCTCGCCGCCGTCGTAGCCCACCAGCGCGATCGTCGCGAGCCCGCGCCGGCGCGCCTCGGCGAGCGCCGCGAGCACGTTGCCCGAGCCGCCGCTGGTGGAGATCGCCAGCAGCGCGTCGCCGGGGCGCCCGTGGGCGATCACCTGCCGCGCGAAGATCGCCTCGACGCCGATGTCGTTGGCCAGCGCCGTGAGGATCGCCGCGTCCTCGGTGAGGTCGAGCACCGGCCGCGGACGCCAGCCGCCGCCGCCGCCCGGCGGATGGCGGAAGTCGGCGGCGACGTCCATCGCGTCCGTCGCCGAGCCGCCGTTGCCGAGCACCAGCAGCCGTCCGCCCGCGTCGAAGCGCTCGCGCAGCATCGCCGCGGCGGCGGCCAGCGCGTCGCGGCCGTCGGTCAGCGTCTGCTCGCGCAGCTCGACGGTCTCCGCCGCCTTCATGCGCACCGACGCCGCGACGTCGGCCACCACCGCCTCCACGTCCGGCGGCGCCGCCCCGAGGAACGGATACAGGAACGCCGACGCGCCCGTGTCGTGGGTGCGCCCGGAGAGCAGGCCGCGGTGCTCGAAGAACACGTGCACCAGCTCCCACAGCAGGTGGTAGAGCGTCTCGACCAGCTCCTGGCGCACGAACGGGTCGGAGCTCGGCGGGTCGAACGACCACTCGGCCCCTGCCGCCGGGTACGCGATCGTCAGGCACCCGCGCCCCGCCGCGACGGCCAGCGCCTCGGCGTCGTCCTCGAAGGCCATCACGATGTCGTCGGGCTCGGCGGTGAGCGCCACCTGCGCCGCCAGCGGCCCGCCCTCGCCCGCCAGCCCGATCGCCGGCAGCGCCTTCTTGCCCACGATCACCGGGTGCACGAACTCCACCGCCACGTGGCGCGCGTCCGAGCGCGCGGCCGGCGAGGCGCCCGCCGCGATCAGCCGCCCGCCGGCGGCGAAGCGCTCGGCCATCGCGAGGCAGAGTTGCGCGATCCGCTCCGCCTCGGCGTCGAAGAACCGCGCGCCGGCCTCGGTGCGATCCGCCCGGCGGGCCTCGATGCCCGCCGCCGGCACTACGCGACCGCCCCCTCCCGCGCCGCCGCCCGCTGCAGCCACTCCCGAACCGCGTCGACGCCCTCGCCGGTGCGCGCGCTGACCTGCAGACGCTCGACGTCGGGGTGCACGGAGTCGAGGTGATGCATGTACTTGTCCATGTCGAAGTCGACGTGCGGCAGCAGGTCGAGCTTGTTGATCACGACCAGCTCGCAGGCGCGGAACATCAGCGGGTACTTGAGCGGCTTGTCCTCGCCCTCGGCCACGGAGGAGACCATGATCCGCGTGTCCTCTCCGACGCGGAACTCCGCCGGGCAGACCAGGTTCCCGACGTTCTCGATGATCAGCAGGTCGATGTCCTCCAGCGGCAGCGACGGCAGCGCGGAGCGGACCATGTTCGCGTCCAGGTGGCACTCGCCACCGAAGCCGTTGCCGGTGTTGAGCTGGACCACGGGCACGTGCAGCGAGGCGAGCCGGTCGGCGTCCAGGCTGCCCTGCACGTCGCCCTCGAGCACCGCCGCGCGCACGCCCTCGAGCGGGCCGAGCACGCGCTCGAGCAGCGTCGTCTTGCCGGCGCCGGGGGCCGACATCAGGTTCACGACGTACACGCCCGCCCGGTCGAAGTCGTCGCGATTGGCGCGCGCGATCGTGTTGTTGGCGTCCAGCGCGTCCTCGACGACCCGGACCTTCACGCGGTGCATGCGGGCTCCTCCTCGACTTCGATGGACTCCACCTCGAGCTCGTCGCCGGCGGCGACGGCGACCTCGGACCCGCCGCACGTGGGACAGCGGAAGATCGGCATGTCGATCTCCCACTCGCGCCCGCACGGCGTGCACGCCAGCCGGCCCGGCACGCTCTCCTGCTCGAGCACGGAGCCCTCGCAGACGGTCTCGCGCGTGACGATCCCCCAGTAGAAGTCGAGCGAGTCGGGCACGACCTGGCGCAGGTGGCCGACGCGGAGCTTCACGCCCGACACCTGCCGCCCGGCGGCGTGGCGCAGGACCGACTCCAGCACCGCGCTCGAGACCGACAGCTCGTGCACGCGCTCAGCTCCGGTACGCCGCGTCGGTCTGCAGCTCGGCGATCTGCTCCAGCACGACCTGGATCGCGCGCTCGACCACCGCCTCGACCTCGGGACTGAGCCCGACGCTGAGGTCCTCGAGCGGGCCCGGCTCGCAGGCCACCACGACGACCTTGCCGTGGAAGCCGCCGACCGCGTTGACGAAGCGCAGGACGGTCTGCGGGTCCATGCCGTGCGGGCTGATCATCTCCCCGTCCTCGATCGGCCGCGCGTAGTCCTCGGGGTCGGGCTCGAGCACGTACAGCGTGCCGGGCTCGCCGCCCTGCTGGCTGACGTCGATCAGGACCAGCGCGTGGTAGCCGCGCATGATCTCGTACGCGAGGTCGAGCCCGCCGCTGCCGAAGTCCATCACCCGCGCGCCGGAGGGCAGCTCGCGGTTCTCCAGCCGCTGGGCGACCTCGGAGCCGAAGCCGTCGTCCTGCAGCCAGGCGTTGCCGACGCCGGCGACCAGGATCTGCTTCTCGTAGTCGTGGCTCATGCCGTGATTCTCTCAACCTCGTCGGGACCGAAGAACAGGTAGCGCCGGATGTCGCGCATGATGTCCTGCCCGGGCACGCCGTCGACGGTGACCGCCAGGTGCACGCGGCCGTCGACGTCGACGTAGATGCGCTCGATCGTCGCCGTGCGTCCCTCGACCATGTGGTCGTGCGCGTTGCGGCCTGGCCCCGGGCGCAGCAGCACGGTGTCGCCCGGCCGGTAGGTGGTCCCCTCGTGGGTCGCCTCCGGCTCGCCCGCCTCGGGGTCCTTGACGGTCACGCGCCCGTGCAGGGCCATGATCTCCTCGGGCGTGGTCCGCGCGGCGCGCTCGAGCATCGCGCGCACCGCCGGGTCCTGCGCGGCGGTCGACTCGCGCTCCTCGTCGGAGAGCGCCAGCACGTGCAGCAGCAGCGCCTCCTCGATCTCCGTCGAGTCGAACAGGCTCCCGCGGCTCTCGGGCGCGAGCTGCGGGTGGTCGGGGAGCATGATCGCCGCGCCCAGCACCGCGTCGTCGGCCGGCGTGGCCAGCACCGGCCAGGTGTTGACCTGCGTGCACGCCTGCACCGCCTCGGTCGGCGCGAGCGGCGAGACGAAGCGCCCGTCGCGCACGCGCGCGACGACATGGGTGGAGAGCAGGCTGTGGCCGAGCGCCGCGGCACGGTCCAGCCCGGCGGGCACCTCGGTGGTGTTGCGCACGGTCAGCTCCATCCGCACGTGCCCGCCGTCGAGCGGCGCGACGCTCAGCCGGGCGAGCCCCTGGAGCCCGTCCAGCTCGATCGCCGCCTCGGCGGGCACGGCGGCGAGCATGGCGACGCTCGTGCGCGGCAGCTCCACGCGCCGCTCGGCGGCCTGGTGGCGCGGGCCGTCGGCCTGCAGGAAGCGCACCGCGCCCTCGAGCGTCGAGTCCGGGCTGCCGATCTGCGCCACGCACTGGATGCGCAGGTGGTCGAAGGTCTGCGGCACCTCCTGCGCGTAGCGCGGCGGGTAGACGATCCCGAACGGCGTCGGCGTGGCGTTCTTGGTCGCGCCCGGTGTGTACGGGTACAGCGCGTAGCCCTCGAAGAGCAGCGTGTCGACCAGCTCGTCGAGTGCGTCCTCGTGGACGGCGCGGTCAGTCATCGAGCAGCTCCGCGACCGTCGCGTCGAAGGTCGGCAGCCCGCTGCGCGCCTTGCGGTCGGCGAGCCGGTCGAGCGTCGGCGTCTCCAGGCGCACCCAGCCGCCGCCGGGGTAGTAGAGCGCCATCATCGCGCGCCAGTCGGCCACGGGCAGCTTCCAGCGCGCCGAGCAGCTCCACGGCACCATCGAGATCTGCAGCCGCCCGTCCTCGCCCGAGTAGAGCATCGTGCCGGTGAAGTGGAACGTCAGCGGGACCTCGCCGTCGGGCAGCGAGTAGAAGTACTTGATCGCGGCCAGCTCGAGATCGTACGTGCAGGCGATCGGCACGGGGAACTCGGTGGCGCCCGCGAACGGCGGCACGAGCGCCCCGACCTGCGCCCACAGGAAGCTGCGCGTCGTCGACGCCCAGCGCTCGGGCGCGCCGAACAGCTCCACGAGCCGCTCGCGCGTCTCGGCGTCGTAGGTGCGCCGCGCCGGGTCGATGTTGACCTGCACCGAGAGCAGGATGCCGTGCACCTGGCGCCCGCCCGCCTCGGTCACGCGCAGCGTGAAGCGCAGCGTCGGCGCGACGGCGTGGGCGACGGGCTGGGCGCCGAGCACCTCGAAGCTCGGCGCCGGCGGTCCGCTCGGGGTGGGCTCCTCGAGCACGGTCGCCGGTCCGCCGCTCACCGCACCGCCCCGCGCAGGCCGTCCAGGTACGTCGTCACGTTCTCCGCGACCGCGGCGCCCCCGGAGATCCCCTCCCAGCTGGACTTCACGACGCCGACCAGGCCGTAGGCCTTGTCGATCGGCGCGATCACGTGCTGCGGGGGATCGGCGAGCCGGTTGACGATCAGCGCCTCGCCGTCGGGCTCCAGCTCCAGCCGCGGGTTGGCGGCGCACACGTCCGCCCACGCCTCGAGGTCGAGCTCGGACTCCGTCGCCCCGGCGGGGCTCGGGTAGAGCGCGACCACGCCGCCGCTGACGGTGCTGATCATCAGGAAGGCCAGGCCGATCGGGAGCCCGAACGCCGCCCACTGCTCGTCGGTGAGAGCGAAGTCGTCCAGCCAGACGGTGCGGTTGCCGACCGGGCGGTACTCCGCGTCGCCCGAGCGCAGCGCCCAGCACGTCCCGCACACGCAGACGATCCGCCGCTCGGTGAGGTGCAGCAGGTGCTTGTGGTCGTCCGGGATCCCGATCGGGCACAGCTCGCACTGCGTCTCCTCCGGCGCCATCGAGGCGGCGCTGCGTACGGGCGCCTCCGCCGGCAGGAAGCGGCGAAGGCCGGTCACCAGCTCGGCGCGCCGGCGGCCGTCGAGGTCGCCGGTCGCGGTCATGCCGCGACCACGACCCTGATCTCGCCGCCCTCCCTCAGCAGCGGGAGCGGCGCGAGCTGCAGGCCCGAGCCTTCGGTGGAGCGCCCGGCGAGCCGCAGCTCGAACGAGTGCGAGCAGGCGGCGCAGCTGAGCGTGCCGCCCTCCAGCAGCGCGTCCGCGAGGCCGGCGCCGCACGCGGCGCAGGCGTTGCGGTACGCCAGCAGGTCGCCGTCGACGTTCGCCACGACGAGCTCGACGTCGTCGATCGTGACGTCCGCGATCTGGCCGCCGCCGAGGTGCTCCAGCCCCGGGACGCGCAGCCAGCCGGTGGGCGCCGCGGCGG
>Ga0136617_10003817_pt1 | contig 13468 bp, 12 predicted proteins | sample AntDrymUQ3222106_2_FD_129672 | JGI IMG/M metagenome (GOLD analysis project Ga0136617, IMG submission 129672) | Polar desert sand microbial communities from Dry Valleys, Antarctica - metaG UQ322 (21.06) | ecosystem: Environmental > Terrestrial > Soil > Desert | place: Antarctica: Dry Valley...
AAGCGAAAGGTGAGGCCCGGCCCTAGCGGTCGGGTGGGGAAGCCAGGTGTCCTCCAGCGGGCTCGGCGCGGGCCCATCTGAGACACACCGTGCAGGGTGATTCCCCGGCGGCGGCGGCGGCGGGCTCCAGGACCTGCTCCACCCAGCCGAGGAACCGCCGGTAGCGGGATGCGACCTCCTGGGGCGCGTCTCCCAGCCGGCCCAGGGCGTACTGCGCCGCCGGCTCCTCCGCCGCGAACGCGCACGCGTGGATGGTACCGTCGCTCTTCAAGGTGGGAAAGCAGCGGGCACACTTTCCCCCGAAATCGGGAACCCGCTGGAGCAGCGACATATTGGCTGGGGCCCGTTCGGCACCGCCCACGGGAATCAGATCCTCGTGGCTCAGGTAGATCCGGCCGGGATGCGCCGCGGCCCAGGCCACCAGCTTGGCCCGCCGGCCCGCCGGAATCTGCTCCACGCCCCGCCCATGCCAGATGGCATAGTTGAGGTAGACGTCGCTTCCAGGGTGGGCCGATCCCGGTGGGTCTGCTTCGAGCATCTCGATCAACCGGTCGGCCTGTATGCCGTTGCTGAAGATGGTGAGCCGGCCAACGTAGCCGCCGCCGCGCAGGGCGGCCGTGACCTCGATGAGGTGGCGGTGATAGAGCGTGGGCTCACCACCGTACAGCTTGATCCGGGCCGCGGGGTGGATCAGCTCGAGGATCTCTCCCATTCGCTCCGGTGTGTACCGCAGGAACGATCCACCGGGCTTGGCCTCCACACAGCAGAAGTAGCAGTCGCGGTTGCAGTCGTTGCCGAAGTAGAGCATCACCTCGGGGAACCTGGGGTCTCCCGGTGCGTACTCCACCGGCGCGTGGGCGCGGCGGTTGATAGTAGTCGGCTCAGCGGTCATCATGTCTTCCGAATACGTCCCCGATGCTCTGAACGAGCTGGTCCTGTGTAGCGTAATATCGGTCGGCCCGATCGGCACCATCCGGATCGGGCTCGCAGCTGGTTTCCGGCATGGTGCGGCTCCATTCAAGGAACCGGGAGGCGGCTTCGGCGTCCCCCGAGAGCAGAACCGCCATCACCGCGCCGCGGGCACCGCTCCAGGGATCGTCCCGGCACACTACGCTGACGCGGAGCGCATCCGCGATGAGCCGGGCCCAAGCGGAGGCGGCCAGGCCTCCTCCGCTCATGACGATCTGTCGTGCCGCGTGTCCGCCGGCCCGTTCCAGCGCCGGACGAAGGCGGCGCAATTCGCCCACCACGCCTTGAGCCCAGGCCTGAAAAAGATCGCGCGCGCTCATCTGCTCCGACAGGCCGACCAGTGCGGCGGGTGTGCTCGGCCGGTCGAGCGCTCCCGCAAAGAAAGGGAGACACCAGAGGCCGGGCAGGAGAGTGGGCTCCAGCGTCAGCTCACCGGCGAGCCACTCCTTCCACATGCGCTCGGCCTGCATACCCACGGGGAGACCGGTCTCCACGTTCCACCCACCGGCGAACGCGGCAGGGGTCACCACCACGCCGGCCGCCGCTCGCGGACGAGGTCCTTGGACTGCCACTCCCAGCGACACCGCGGAGCCGAGCGATAGACCGGCGATGCCCGGGCGGAGGACTCCGTTGCCGAGCAGCTCGCAGTTCTTGTCTCCGGCAGTGAGGTGGAGCGGCGGCCCGCCCGCCAGCGGGCCGACCCTCGTTCCCAGCTCGACCATCTCGGGCCGCTGCAGCGTCCGTCCGCATACCGCATCGAGGCGCTCAGCGGCCCAGCCTGACAGATGCCGCGGCAGACTCTCGACGGTTTCCGCCGAGCGCCCGGTCCAGCGCAGCGACAGCTCCGAGGTGAGCGAGCGAACCGCACGTGCCTGTCCCACAGCCGTAGCCGGCTCGGCAGCGAGCGCATTCCAGATGCTGCCGTAACGCTGCTCTCTCCGGTCGCGCCAGGAAATGAGCGGAGTGAGCGGCCGGCCTTCGGCATCCGAGAGCAGCGCGGTGTCCCGCTGGGTGGTGAGGGCGACAAACCGGCGCCGATCTTCAGCCAGCGTGAGGCCGCGCAGGGCGTCGTTCACCGCCTCGATACACGCTTCAAGCGGCTGGACGGCCGCATCACCGTGGAGCTCCAGCTCCGGCATCGGACGGCGGAGCGCCTCCAGCAACTCTCCCCGGCCGTCGAAGGCCGCCACTTTGACCGCGCTGGTGCCGACGTCAACACCCACGTACGCCGCTGTCATGGCGGGGGGAAGGTCATGATCTGATCGGGATCAATGGTGAGTTGCACCAGCGAGCGGACAGCCGGTGGACGCGTACCGCCCAACGCCACCTCCAGTCGGGTCCCGCCGACATCCACGATCGCTGTTGTCTGGTGGACCCGGTGCCGGAGCTCGACTACGGCTGCCGACATGCTGCCCCGCTCGGTGATGCGGACCGCCTCCGGCCGGAACAGCGCAATGGCGGGTCCGGCGGGTATCGTTCGCGACACCCGCAGGGCGCCCAGCGCCGATTGGAAGCATCCCGGCTCGGCGACCCGGCCGGGAACCTCGTTGGGTATTCCCAGAAACCGGGCAACCTCCAGCGATGCGGGCTTGCCGAACAGTTGCGCCGGGCGGTCCACCTGGGCGAGGCGGCGGCCGAGCAGAACTCCGACCTGGTCACCGAGCAGTCCCGCCTCGTCGAGATCGTGGGTGACCAGCACCAGGGCCGGTCCATACTCCCGCTGAATGGCGATCACCGCCTCCCGAACTTCCTGACGCAGCGAGGGGTCGAGCGAGGCGAACGGCTCATCCAGAAGCAGCACCGCCGGCCTGGCGACGATGGCGCGCGCGAGGGCCACACGGTGCCGCTGCCCGCCGCTCAGCGTTCGCGGCATCCGGTCGGCAAAGCTCTCCAGGTGCACGGCGCTCAGCGCCTGCTGCACCCGTTCAGCCGCTTCAGCGCGCGCCACCTTTCGGACCCGGAGCGGGAAGCCGACGTTTCCGCCGACCGTGAGGTGGGGAAAAAGGAGCGGTGTCTGCTGCAGATACACCACGTCGCGCCGCTCCGGCGGAAGCGGTGCTACGTCATGTCCTGCTACCTCCATGCGCCGCGCGGTGCCAGGAGCCAGGCCGGCAATGGCGCGGAGCAGGGTGGTCTTGCCTGCACCCGAGGCGCCGACCAGCACGAAGCGTTCGCCTGACCGCACCTCGAACGACAAATCCTCCAGTCCGGGCGCCGAACCGAAAGGGGCGCTCAACCCCTCGATGAGGAGAGCCGCGGCGGTCACAGCGCCGCCACTTCGGTGCCGCGGGCGGCCAGCCGCGCAGCCGCGAGCGCGACGAGGGCGGGGACCAGGAGCACGAGAGCCCCGGTTGCCGCGATACGATCCTGGCCCGCCTCGACGAAAGCGAAGACCTCGATCGGCAGCGTCCGAACCGCTCCGCCGCCGATCAGCAGCGTCAGCGGCATCTGGGCCCAGGATATCAGAAAGCCCAGCGCAAAGCCTTCGGCCAACGGACGCCGCAGCAGCGGAAGGGTGATGAACCGAAAGGTCTGGCCGGCCGAAGCTCCGAGGGATCGCGCCTCCTCCTCCACCCGGGTATCGAACCCCGTAAAAACTCCGGTAAAGTAGAGTGAGACATAGGCGACCGCGGGAACGGCGTGCGCGAGGAGCACCCCGATCGGCCTGCCGCCAAGCCCCAGGCTCAGGAAGGAGAATTGCAGCCCGGTGGCCAGCGCGACCGGCGGCGCGGCCACCGGCAGGAACGTCATTGCCGCGCCGAGGTGCCCCCGCCAACCATCGAGCCGCGCCAACGCCCGTCCCACGGGAAGGGCGACGATGCACGCAATGGCTCCGGTCCCGGCGGCGAGCAGCATGCTGGTGGCTCCGGCTGCCCACAGGCGGCCCTCACCGCTCAGCAGGGTTCGCCAACTTTCCGCCGTCAGGCGCGAAGGCCAGAGCGCGGGGTAAAACCACCGGTCGCCCACCGACCAGATCGCCAGCAGCACCATCGGCAGCAGCGCCGAGAGGCCGAGGCCCAGCAGGCCGGCGATGCGGCCGGCACTCAGGACGCCACTCATCCCCGCAACTCGGTGGTGCGATATCTCACCCACTCGTGCAGACCCACTGCGGCTCCGGTGAGCATGAGGCCCACCAGCACGAGCACGAAGGCATCTCCCCGCCGTGCCAGATCGGGGTCGGTGTACCGCTCGAGGGTGAGCAGCGGGAGCGCCAGCGGATCGCTCGGTGCCAGCATCGCTGCCGCTTCGTAGGAGCCGGCGGCAAAGGCCAACACCGCCACAACTGGCGGCAAGAGACCGCGCCAGAGAAACGGCCAGGTTACCAGACGAAAGGTGTCCCACGGGCCGGCGCCCAGGCCCCGTGCCGTCTCTTCCAGGGCTGCGCCCCGGGTGGCGAGCAGCGTGGTGGCCACGAGCGCGAGAAAGGGCAGCTCCTTCCACGCGAGGGTGAGCACCATTCCGAGCCCCGCGCGATCGTACACCAGAGGCGGCATGTCGGCGGGGCCGGCGAGCCATCCCGCCGCGAACCCCAGGCGGGAGAGCAGCCCGCTCTGGGCCAGCAGCAGCACGGCGGTGGTGGCTGCTACCAGGTGCGGCACCGGCAGCGGTAGCACCGCCAAGGTGCGGGCGAGCTTATCTACTCGTCCGCTGCGCCGAAAGGTCATGGCGACGAGCACGGCCAAAGCGCTCGCCAGCAGGGTGGCGAGCGAGGCGGTCCGGATGGTCCAGACCAGACTCTCCCAAACCGCGGGCTCGCCCAGCACTCGGGTGAGCCGATCGGTGGAGAAGCCATGGGGACCAAAGCCGGCGAGCCCGGTGGCCGCCGCTGCCGAGTACACCACTCCGGCCACGACTGGTGAGGCCACCAGCGCCGCCGCGAGGAGACCCCAGCGCACCGCCTTCAGCTCCCGCCGCGCCGGATCCGCGAGCGCCATTCACGGGCGAGGCGCTCGTGATATTCCGGATCAACTTCGGGGCGGGCGTAGCGGGCGAGCGAGTCGCGGGGAAGCGCGCGCGGGTTGCGGGCCAACTCGGCGAAACTCGTAGCCCAGTCACCCGGCAGCCGCTCCTCGGCGAGCACCGTCCCGTCGCCCCAGACTGGGGAGCGCGCCTTTTCCAGCTGGGCTTCCGGAGAGAGAAGAAAGTCTGCCACCACCATGGCGCCGGCAGGATTGGGCGCGTTGGCCGGAATGCCCACGAAATGCGCGTTGGCGATGGTGCCGTCCCGCAGCAGGAGTGCACGGGCGGTTTCCGGAAATATCCCTTGCGCGACTTTCGTCATCACCTCGTTCTGGTTGTTGGACATGGTGAAGTCTACCTCACCGTTGGCGAACAGCCGGTGCAGCTCGGCCACGCCGGGAGGATAGCTGCCGCCGCCGCGCCAGAGCGCGGGTCGCACCTCCTCGAGCCACCGCCAGATACGCTCGCTGGCGGTGGCGTAGACCTCTTCGTGGAATCCGCCCTGAAACCGCTCCACGCCACCGCCAAGTGCGTACATGAGCTGCTTCAGGAGAGTGATGCCGGTGAACCCCTGATCGTGGGTGAATCGGCCGGGGTGTGCCAGGATCCATTGGCGCAGCTCGGCGTAGCTGCGGGGCGGCGCGGGGGTGCGCGCCGAGTCGTAGATCAGGGCGAACTGCACCGTGCCCCAGGGCGATTCGTACCCCATCGGATCCTGCTCGAAGTCGCGGCTGATGATAGGCGAGGCACTGTCCACCCACGCGGCGTTGGGCAATCGGCCGGACCAGGGGCCATAGAGAAGATCGGCCTGACGAAGCTGGTGAAAGGTCTCGCCGTTGATCCAGACCAGGTCGGCGGTGCCCCCGGCGCGGGCCTCCTTTTCCACCTGCAGCTGGTTGACGATCTCCGCCCCTTGGCCTTCCACGGCGTTGAGGGTGATGCCGTAACGCTGTAAAAGCCGGGGGGAGACCCAGCGGTCCACGTAGGCGTTGATCGAAGGATCTCCCCGCCACATTCGCCAGGTTACCGTGGAGCCGCGGGCGCTGGCGGCGAGGCTGTCCCAGGGGATGCGGGCGAGATCGCGGGGTGGGGGAGTGGCCGCGCGGCCGCAGGACGCCGCCGCCAGGGAGAAGGCGGCAAGGGTGACGAGGGTGGTGGCGGGGATCGATGGCGACGGTCCCATACCGAAAAGGCGCGGTGTCATCCCGAGCGAAGCGAGGGATCTGGCCGGGGCGTTTCCGGGACCAGCGGGCTAGATCCCTCGCTCCGCTCGGGATGACATCGTAGTAGGCGACCCTCCTCCCGCCTTCCACTCATCCCGCCTTCCTCCGGGCCCCTCCTCAAAACACATACCTCGCCGAGAGCTGCATCTGCCGCGGCCGGCCGGGTGCGCGGAGCTCGATGGGATCACCCGGCCGCCCGGTCTGGGTGCGGCTGCCGCCGCCGGGAATGCCGTTGGCGAAGTTGCCCCACTCGGTGCCGTTCAGGGCATTGAACACGTCGGCTCGCACCTCCAATCGTCCCGACCCGATCCCCAGGAGGTAGGCCACGCCGCCGCTCAGCTCGAAGAAGCTGGGCAGCCGCTCTCCATTGCGGGGGACACCCGCGAAGCGATCGTGGTTGCCGACGAAACCGTTGCCGAAAATTCCTCCCGACCCATCCAGATCCCGAAACGACGCCACCCGGTTGACCGGCTGGCCACTCTGAAAATCGGCGATGAGACTGAGCCGCACCCGCTCGGCTACGGTATACACCGAGCGCAGGGTAACCTTGTGGCGGCGGTCGTTCACCGCGTCGGCCCACTCGGAGCTGGTGCAGGCCGCGCCGGTTACCGCGTCCCGAAAATTCCGGGAGAAGCAGTTTGCCTGCGAGGCGTTGAAGTTGATGTCCTCGGTGTCGTTCTGGGCCCGGGACCAGACCCAGTTGGCATCCAGCGTCCACGCCTCGGCCAGTCTGCGACGGGCATACAGATAGATCCCCCGGTACCGGGCTCGGCCGCCGGACTCGGTGGTGGTGAGCCGGCGAAAGCCGCCCACGGTGGGAACGACGGGGCGAAACCGGTCGCCGAAACTCGCCGGCTGATCTACGCTGTCGGCCGCGGTAATCGGCCGGCTCACCGCGTTGAGGTCGAGGGAGCGCGGAAGGTTTCGCGTCTCCACCCAGACGCCGTCAACCCCGAACGCCCAATTGTCACCGACCTGAAATTGGTAGCCGAGGCTCGCCTGGTAGCTGTGCGGCTGCTCCAGGCCCAGAGCAAACGCGCGCCGCACCTCGCGTGCCGGCAACTGGTCGCGTCTGGCCTGTAGTTCCGCCTGACTCGGGCCTTCGAGGTAACCCGGCGCGTCGGCTCCCTCGAAGGTGACCACTGCATTCCCCTCGGGCCCGAACTGCACGGCGTCGGAAAAGATGGCGTAGGGAAGCTTGCCGGTGTACACGCCGATCCCGCCTCGCACCACGCTGGTGGGGGTTCGGTACCAGTTGAAGGAGGCGCGCGGCTGAAAGTTGTTCAGGTCCGGGTCGCTCTCGCCGCGAGAGGTGATGTCGTCGTAATCCCAGCGGAACCCGGCCACCACGGTCAGCGAGGGCGAGACTCTCCAGCGGTCCTCCAGAAAGGCGCCGGCCAGCGTCTGGGTGAGGTCCACCTGCTGAGGGCTGGCATCTATGGTGTAGCTCCTCACCCGGACGTCGGCCGGCACGTCATCAATGGAGACGAACCGGCCGGCAGACGAGACGTTGCCGTCGTTGTAGACCGTGTAGGCGCCATTGGGATTGGTGTTGGCCCCGAGGAGCTGGAAGGATGCGGTGATGATGTCCCCACCCAGCCGGAGGGTGTGGCGCTCGGCCACCGCCGTCTCGAAGACGTCGCGCAACTGGAGCTGGGTCTCGCTTTCGTCGAAGATGAAGTTGCTGGATCCCACCACGGCCTCGACCGTGACACCATCCGGGGCGACGATGGTCACCTGGGGTCGGGAGAAGTCGCTTCGAGTCGGCGGAAAGTACCAGCGGAAGGTCCCCACCTGCGCGGAGATCGTGTTGCTCGCAGCTCCCCCGCCAAACGTGCTCCGGTGGGTCAGCGCGGTGAGGCTACCGATGCGGCGGGTGGTGATGTCGGCTTCAGGCACCACCACGCCGCTGCCCTGGCCCGCCCGGTTGACATGGCTCAGGGCGAACCGGAGCGTGGTGGTCTGGGTGGAGCTCCAGCCGTGATCGAGACGGCCGAACAGTTTGACCTTCTCCCGCTTCTCGGTGCCGATGAACTGGGTCTGCGCCGTTGACCCGATCCGGTCCTCGTCCTCGTTGCTGTATTCCGCGGCCGCGGAGAAGAACGTCCGGTCCCGCGCGAGAGGCCCACCCACTCCCGCGCCGGCCTGGAAACGCTGGAAGCCTTCGGGATCCACCCCCGCGGGCACCAGCTTAGGTTCGGCGTCCAGGGGGTTGCCCGGCCGATAATACACGAAGGTCTCGCCGTCCCAGCCGTTGCTTCCGGTGCGCGACTCCTGACTCACCACGCCGTTGGAGCTGCGGCCGTACCCGGAGGAGTAGCTGTTGGCCAGCACCGCGAGCCGCGACAGCCCGCCCAGCGGAAACTCCACCCGCGGTCCGCCGAGGAAGCCTTCGTTGTTGTCGAGCCCATCGAGGGTGTACTGGGTGTAAAGCGAATTGGCGCCGTTGATCGAGAGCGGCGGGGCGTCACCAAAGAAGCCGGTGCTCTGGGCCACACCCGGAATGGTGAAGGCGAGGGGCAACGGCTCACGGGCGTCCGTGGGTAGTGCCTCGAGTTCCGCCTGCTCCAAGGCTCCTCCCGTGGTTGCGTCCTCGGTGTTGAGCAGGGGGCGGTCCTCGCTGGCCACCACGGTCAACGCATCGAGAATGCGGAGGGGAGCAAGGGTGACCGCGACCTCACGTCTGCGTCCCGACGCGCTCTCCGGCAGCGCCACGCTGTCCGGCGCGTAGCCGACTGCGCTCAGCTTGAGCCAGCCCGCCTCCACCGGCGCCGGCAGGGAGAGCAGGAACCGTCCACCCGCACCGGTCTCGGTCGCCACGCCCGTGGGGGTGAAGATGATCCGTACCCCGGCGAGAGGGGCGCCGTTCTGGGCCCGCACGGTGCCGGCCACGATCGCCGATCCTTGTGCCGTCAACCAGGCGGGAAGGGCCAGCATCAGCACGGCCGCGACGTGAGAGATTCGGAAGAGATGCCGCTCGCCCACGTCCACCTCGGCTGGTCACAGGTGCCTGAACACATCTACATGGATAGATGTTTACATATACGCCGGCTACCTGTTCCCGGATCCCCTCACCATGATCAGGGCGAGCAGTTGGTCGTTTCGGTCCCTTCGCTCCGCTCCGGGTGACAACGGCTGGGCAGCCAGGCTTCCGAAATGCCGCTACCGGCCCGAAAGCCGGCGAATCTGGAAGTGTTGGAGCATCACCTCGTGCTGCCCGCCGAGTAGCTGGTCAAAGAACCCATCACCCAGTGCCCGCCACACGGGGACGTTGATGCGATAGATGACGAACTGCCCCTCGCGCTCGTCTAATACCAGGCCGGTATTGCGGAGGATCCCGAGGTGGTGGCTGATGTTGCTTTGGGGGAGCCCCAGATGCTCGCACAACTCACTCACGCTGGCTGGGGACTGGGCCAGGGCGAGCACCAGGTTGAGCCGGGTATCCTGACTCAGCACCCCCAGGATGTGGGCTGCCCGACTCACGTACTGGGAACTGAAGCTGCGGCGCACCAGACCTCGACTAAGAGGGGATCAGGCGGTTTGACTTCCGCGGCCGACAGGCTGAACTTCCAGGGAGAGTGAGGAGGTCAGAGTGACAGACAATAGATTCTCCCGTCGTGGTTTCCTGCGTACCTGGGGGCTTGCCACGGCCGGTATCATCGGCGGCGGTGCCTTGTCGGGACCGGGCCGACTCCTGGCTCTGTCGGAGCCCCACGATCCCGGCGATCCGGAAGTTCCCAACGACGAAGTCGCCCGCATTCTCAAGAACCTCTTTGGCGACCGCCCGATCCGCAAGGGACACGTATCGCTGGACATGCCCGCCGTGGCCGAGGATGGCCGGGTAGTGCCGGTCATCATCGAGAGCGATCTTCCGATGACGGCCGATCAGTACGTCAAAGGGGTTCACCTGATCGTGGACTTCAATCCCGACGCCCACCTGGCCGCATACCATCTCACACCCGCGGTCGGCTCGGTGTCCATATCCACCCGGATCAAGATGAAGCGGTCCACCTGGGTGCGGGCCATCCTCGAAACCAACACCGGCGAGGTCTGGGCCGACTACGCCCGGGTGAACGTCTCGCTCAACGGATGCGGATGATGACTACCAGCATCGGCGACGCCAGGATTCGGGTTCCCGACCGAATCGCCCGAGGTGATTTGATCACGGTCAACTCGATCATCTCCCATCCTATGGACACCGGATTCTTCCGCACCCCCGAGGGACAGCCGATCCCGGCCTACTTCATCAAGGATGTGGTGGTCACCTACGGCGACCAGGAGGTGGCCCGGTTCGAGTGGACGTCGGGCATCAGCCGTGATCCGGTGCTCAGCTTCACGATCAAAGCGGACCGGGAAGCTCCACTCACCATGGTCTGGTCGGACAATCAGGGCGGCGTGTTCCAACAGTCGGTCAACATCGCCTTCCTTTCCGCCTGACGGACGCGCCGCCCCGGCGGCGCCTTCGTTCCCGCCGGTCACTCGTGCCGCTCACCTTCGCCATCCTGATCGCTCTACAGATCGCACCGGGTGGCAGCCCTCCCGCCAGCACCAGCGTGGCTCCGCTTCCCATCCGGCGTCTGGCCCAGGGCGTATATGCCGTGCCCGGCGACAGCGGGCGCGGCTCCGAAGGGCGGCCCAACGCCGGCTTTATCGTGACCGACTGTGGCGTTGTCGTGGTTGACGCGCTGGCCAGCCCCCATCACGGCCGGCAACTCCTCGAAGCCATACGAAGTGTCACCCGTCAGCCGATCAAATGGCTGGTGCTCACCCATCATCACCCCGACCACCACTTCGGCGCGGTGGTCTTCCGCCGTGCGGGCGCTCGCGTCGTGGCGCACCCGGACCGGCGAGTTCTGGTCGCCGAGGCGGGGGAGGAGGCACTGGTAGCCGAGTGGACCAGGGTGGTCGGGGCCGATGCGATGCGCGGGTTCGAGCTCGCCAACTCGGCCGACCGCCCGGTTACCGGCGACGACACTCTGCGGCTGGGCGGGCGGACCATCGTGGTGACCCATCCCGGCGCGGGACACTCCCCCGGCGACCTGATGGTGTGGCTGCCGCGGGAGCGCATTCTCTTTGCCGGCGACGTACTGGTGGAGGACGGCGTCACGATGGTGGTGGACGGCGGCACCAAGCCGCTGCTCGGGGCGCTCGCTCTGATCGAGGCCCTGCGGCCGGCGATCGTGGTGCCTGGTCACGGTGCCATCTTGGGCCGGCCTGGGGAGTTGGTCGCGCTTACCCGCAGGTATTTCACCGGGCTTCGTTCCGACATGCGGGCGGCGGTGGAGGGCGGCGTGCCGATGCGGCGGGCCCTGGCCACGCTCCCTCCCGCCGATGAAACCCGGCCGGTGTCGCTCAACTCCCGGCGCCGGCGCAACGCGGTGCGTGTGTACCTCGAAGAGGAGCGGGCGTACATGGGGCTGGAATCGCCGTGACCGCGGGCGCGCGGCGGGCGCTCGGTGGGCTGTGTCTTCTGCTCGCGGCCTGCAGGGGGAGCGCCGGCGTGGCGCCGACTTCAAGCTCCCAGCTGCCGGAAATCGTTTCCACAGAGGAGCTGGCGCGCTGGCAGGAGAAGGGACCGGTGAGTGTGGTGGACATCCGCACCGATGTCTTCACCTACCTGAAAGGCCATCTCCCGGGGTCGGTTTACCTCAACACCGAGACGCTACGGGCCACTCGCAACGGCATCCCCACTCAGCTCCTGAGCGGGCCGGCCTATGTCGAGCTCTTCTCCCGGCTCGGCCTTGCCTTCGACCGGCCGGTGGTGATCTACAGCGCCGGAGAGACCCACAACATAGACGCCACATTTTTGGCGTGGATCCTGGCCGGTTTCGGGCATCCGCAGGTCTACGTGCTCGACGGCGGCTTCTTCAAATGGCAGCTGGAGCACCGGCCGGTGGTGGTGGAATATCCTCGGGTGAAGGCTGCCGAGTTTCCTTCGGCCGATTTTCGCCCGGAGGAGGCCGACCTGGCAGAGGTAGAGCGGGCCTCCCGCACTGGAGAGGCTCTGTTGGTAGATGCCCGCCCCCCCGACCAGTACGCCGGCGAGGCCGGCGCCCAGATGCGGCGAGGTCACATTCCCGGTGCCATCAGCCACTACTGGCAGGATGATCTGACCCAGGCGGGGTTCGGGAGGGTATGGAAACCGCGGGAGGCATTGCGCGCGGCGTACGCGGAGCAGGGAATTACTCCCGATCGAAACATCATCGCCTACTGCAACAGTGCCACCGAGGCGAGTCACGTGCACTTTGCCCTGCGGTACCTGCTGGGCTACCCGCGGGTGCGGGTCTACGTGGGCTCGTGGACCGAATGGGCGGCGCGGGGGGAGCTCCCGGCTGTCACCGGGGCGCGCCCTACCTGAGCGCGATCCCCGACCGCAGCTGCCCCGGCCGCCATACCCGGCCTCCCAGCATGACCCACTCGACTGCTTCCAGATTGGCGATGTTCTCCAGCGGATTCTTGCTGAGGAGAACCAGATCGGCGTAGCGGCCGGTCTCGATGGTGCCGATGCGGGCTCCACTCTCCCCGCCGATGGCGGCGGCAGCGTCGCGGGTGGCGGCCAGAAGCGCAGCCGTCGGCGAGAGCGCTATCGAGTCCACCAGGAGCTGAAGCTCGCCGAAGAGTGTGGCGCGGTCCCGGCCCGCCCCGTACGCCACGTGGTCGCTGCCGGCGCTGATGCGGACGCCGCGCGCCACCGCCTCGCGGGTCACTTCCATCCCAAAGCTCGAGGCGACGCGAACGTACTCCTCCTGAACCGAGGGCCGGCGCCTCCCCTGGGCGTTGTAGTGATCAACGCTGTGCCGGGTGGCGTCGAGGGTGGGCTCGAAGAAAGTTCCCCGGCTAGCCATCGAGTCGAGCGCGGCGAGCACCCGGGGATCGTGGGCCGAGCCGACGGTACCCACCAGGGCGGTGGCGGCCTGGAGATCTCCGTCGTTGACCAGCCTCTCGCGATCCTCGGCGGCGTAGAGCTCGCCGGCCAGACCGGCGGCGTGCACCACGCCGTCCTGTCCTCCAACCGACTGTTCCATCACGCTCGCGGGCTGCACCCATGCATGACCCCAGACCGGCATTCCCGCGCGGCGGGCGGCGGCCACCAGACGGTGCACCGAAGTGCTGTCGAGCTGGGCGTAGAGCTTGAGCCCCGTGGCCCCGGCACTGCGGGCCTCGGCGACGAGAGAGTCCGGATCGGTTCCCGGCGTGTACAGCATCGGCGTCCAGCCCATGCGCTGCATGGTCAGCGCGGGTGGCTGGCGGTAGATCGTGCCCCGCGAGGTGGCGACTCCGCGAAGTCCGTTGAAGAAGAAGCGGCGCCCGGCGAC
>Ga0136617_10003818_pt1 | contig 13465 bp, 13 predicted proteins | sample AntDrymUQ3222106_2_FD_129672 | JGI IMG/M metagenome (GOLD analysis project Ga0136617, IMG submission 129672) | Polar desert sand microbial communities from Dry Valleys, Antarctica - metaG UQ322 (21.06) | ecosystem: Environmental > Terrestrial > Soil > Desert | place: Antarctica: Dry Valley...
CGGCCGCCACCGTCAGGACGCTGGGATCAGGTAGTCGTTGGTGAACCAGGTCGCGAAGTCCGGCCTGCTGGTCAAGGGTGCGCCGTCGGCGCCGGTCAGCACGCCTGCGTCGACGAGGAACCCGGAGAACCCGGCCCATCTCTGCATGGTCTGCCGGCCGACGTTCCCGGACTCGTCGCGCAGGTACGCCGCACTCAGCATGTTCTGGCTGCGCGTGACCAGCTCCTCGGTGGTGAACGCGCCCGGGTTGGCCGCGATCAGCAGCTCGGCGCCGCGGGCCGGGTCGTCGGCGGCGAGCTGGTAGCCGCGCTGCGCGGCCTGCACGAACGCCCGGGCCTGCACGGGATTGTCCCGCAGCCAGGACGAGTTGCCGACCAGCAGCACGTTGTAGGCGTCGGGGAAGCCGTAGTCGGTGTAGGAGAACGTCTTGAGCGGTTGGCCCCGCAGCTCCGCCTCGATGCCCTCCCACGCCACGAACGGCTCGGTGAAGTCGACCTGTCCCGCGTAGAGGGCCTCGTAGGCGGCGGTGCCGAGAACGACGGTGTCGAAGGTGCCGGCGCCACCGGCAGCGGTGATCACCGTGCGCATCTTGGGCTCCTCGTACGGGGTGCCGAACCCGCCGTAGGTCTTGCCGTCGAGGTCGGCCGGCGTCTGGATGTCGGTACGGTCGGCGCGCACCGCGATCTCGGTGGCCCAGTGCTGCAGGATCGCCATCACCGAGGTGATCTCCGCGCCGGTCGCCTTCGAGAAGGTGAAGGAGTCCTGGAAGCTGATCCCGAACTCGGCAGCTCCCGAGTCGACGAGCGTGTCCGGTGAGGTGTTGCTGTACGGCAGGAACTCGACGTCGAGGCCGGCCTCGGTGAAGTATCCCGCCTGCTGGGCGACGAAGAGCCCGGTGTGGTTGGTGTTCGGGGTCCAGTCCAGCGCCACCCGGATCGGGGCGCCGTCCTCAGCTCCGCTAGAGCAGCCCGCGAGGGCCAGGATGAGCACCGTACCGAGGCCGACGAACATGCGGCCGAAGCGCACGAGATTCCTCCCTACGCCGGCATTAACCGGGTCAGGTACGAACGGTCGACGGCCGGTCCTGCCGCCCTCTCAGCACTCGGTACGTGGGTGCTCCCGCGGGTAGCGCCGAGACTACGTCGCGGATCCGCAGATTTCTACCGATCGCGGCCTCGGTCTCCCGCAGTAGCCACCAGCCCGATCCCGGGGATACTGCGACCAGGGATACCGCGACCAGGCTCGTGCGGCTCGGATCTGACTACGTAGAGTCGCAAGTTCGGCCCCGGTCAGCCCGTGGCGGGCGATCGCTGCGATCAGCGGTGGCCGGCCCGTCGCAAGTCTCGCGAGCGAAGGCCCACCGCCACGATCACCGAGCCGATCCCCACCGCCTCCAGAACGCCCGGGATCTGCCCCAGCGTGACCAGTCCGATCACGGTGGCCGTGGCGAGCAACAGCGCCAACAACACGGCGAACCGGGCCTGACCGACCCGCTGCAGCACGAGCTGGTCGAGTGCATAAGGGAGCACGCTCGACAGCACCCCGACGATCACGCTCGACAGCACCCCGACGCCCACCGCCAGCAGCAGCACGCCCGGGTCCGCGAGCGCGAAGAGCCCCGCCACGCCACCCAACAGGGACAGCGCCGGCGCGGCCACCGCGAACCCGACAGCCATCTCGTCCAGCCCGGAGCCAGCCCTCGCGACCCGCTTGCCGAGCACCACATAGGCCGCCCACATCGCCGCGGCCGCGAGCGCCCACAACACCTCGGAAGTGCTTCCTGACAGCCGCCCCGAACAGCCGTAACACCGCGACTGCCGGGGGCGATAGTTGATCGAACAGACCAACGGCAAGGGCGGCGCCGAGGTACATCGAGGTCGCCCCGAGCACGAACAACACAGGGGCCGGGGCAACCCAGCTTCGGACCTGGGAGGTCACAACCACGCACCGTAGCTGCCGTGAAGGATTTGTTAACCTCCGATACCCTTGCGGTGACCCAAGCCGCATCGCATCATTCACTCGTAGTCAACTGAATCCGCAGTCGTCCCCGACGTGGCATCGCGCGGACCGCTCACTGACCACCTCAGGTCAAACGTGACGGCCGTCGCGACGCGCATCGGGAACACGTGCGGGGGTGCTGAACGTCTGGAAGAGTGGGGCGCACCGCACACGCGGTCGTCACAGCAAGCGACACCGGGGGTCACCCGGAGTCGAGACGGAGGGAGACCGCCATGCAGTCAGGAACCCTGAGTCGGCCCACGTTGACCGTCGCCGACCGTTGCGACCGTTGCGGCGCAGGCGCCAAGGTACGTGCTGTCCTGCCCTCCGGTGGAGAGCTGTTGTTCTGTGGTCACCACGCCCGCGCGCACGCCGCGAAGCTGCGCGAGATGGACGTCGACGTGCAGAGCGGCGCTTGATCCAGGCCGGCAAGAGCCGGCACCCCACCTGTTTCACCAACGGGCGGGAGAACCTCCACAGGCTCCCCGCTTCTCCCGCCCCGTCCTCATTCCCGCGAGTTCACCGATCCGGCACGGCGAGTTCGCCATCTCAGCACGGCGAGTTCGTCGATTTGGCACGATGCCATGTGGGTAGATCAGGAGCCGTTGAGCCGGTCAGTCATCAGATACCTCGATCGTTGATGCCAACTCACCGTGCCGGATCGGCCAACTCACCGTGCCGGATCGGCGGACTCGCGGGTGGGGGCGGGGTCAGCGCCAGGTGCGCAGGGTGGCTATTCGTTGCTCCAGCTGGTCGATCGTGGCCATCGCCGTCGGAGGGCCGCCGCAGGCCGTACGCAGTTCGCCGTGCACCACACCGTGCGGCTTGCCGGTGCGGTGGTGTTGCAGCGCAACGAGGGAGTTGAGCTCCTTGCGCAGCGCGGTCAGCTGCTCGCGGACCGACTGCTGCGGACGCACGGCGGCGGCTGGATGTGCGGCCGGGACTGCCGGGGTGGCGGGCTCCCCAGCCGCCGAGCTGCGGGGTGAGCGGCCCTGGGAGCGGGTGAGCCAGTCGGCCTGGCGTTGGTTCAGCAGGGTGCGCACCTGGTCGGGTTCGAGCAGCCCGGGAAGGCCGAGGTAGTCCTCCTCGTCGGCGCTGAACGAGGTGCCCTCATAGATCAGCTGGTCCAGCTCGGCCTGGGCACCGAGCGCGGTGAACGCCGGCTCCTCCTCACCGGGCTCGTTCTTCTCCAGCTGCGCGGCCGCCAGCAGCTCGTCGTCCCACTGCTCCTGCGCGCGGTGCGGCTTGCCCAGGACGTGGTTGCGCTGCGCCTCCAGCTCACTGGCCAACCCGAGCAGGACGGGGACGCTGGGCACGAACACCGACGCCGTCTCCCCGGGCCGGCGCGACCGCACGAACCGGCCGACGGCCTGGGCGAAGAACAGCGGTGTCGACGCGCTGGTGGCGTAGACCCCGACGGCGAGCCGCGGCACGTCGACGCCTTCGGACACCATCCGGACCGCCACCATCCACCGGTCCTCGGACGCGCCGAACCGGGCGATCCGGGCCGAGGCCCCCGGCTCGTCGGACAGCACCACCACCGGCGCAACGCCCGTGATCGCACGCAGGATCTCCGCGTAGGACCGGGCCGTGCGCTGGTCGGAGGCGATCACCAGCCCACCGGCGTCGGGCATCCCACCGGCCCGGTGCCCGGTCAGGCGCTTGTCCGCCGCGGTGAGTACCGCCGGGATCCACTCACCACCGGGGTCGAGTGCGGTGCGCCACGCCCGGGCGGTCTGCTCGGCGGTCAAGGGTTCACCCAGCCGCGCGGTGAACTCCTCCCCGGCGCTGGTCCGCCAGCTCGACACGCCCGAGTACGCCAGAAACACCACCGGCCGCACCACCCCGTCGGCCAGCGCCTCGGCGTAGCCGTAGGAGTGGTCGGCGCGGCTGCGCAACGCCCCGTCCGCGTCGGGCAGGTAGTCCACGAACGGGATCGGGTTGTCGTCGCTGCGGAACGGGGTGCCGGTGAGGGTCAGGCGACGCAGTGCGGGTTCGAACGCCTCGCGCGCCGACTCACCCCAGGACCGCGCGTCCCCGGCGTGGTGCACCTCGTCGAGGACCACCAGCGTGCGCCGGTTCTCGGTGCGGGCCCGGTGCAGCAGCGGCTGGGCAGCGACGCCGGCATAGGTGACCGCGATGCCAGTGTAGTCCGAGGAGGTGGCGCCCGTGGAGTTGCGGAACTCCGGGTCCAGGGCGATCCCGACGGCCGCGGCGGCGTCGGACCACTGGTGTTTGAGGTGCTCGGTCGGGGTGACCACGGTGAGCGCCGTGATCGTGCGGTCGGCCAGCAGCTCCGCGGCGACCCGCAGGGCGAACGCGGTCTTGCCCGCGCCGGGTGTGGCGACGGCCAGGAAGTCACGCGGCCCGGCGGCCAGGTAGCGGGCCAGCGCACTGCGCTGCCAGGCCCGCAGCGGTCGACGCGACGTGGCGATCTGGGACACGCATCTCCCTGGTCGGTGGGCTGCTGACATCCCGCGACGGCGGGCACCCGCGACGCCACGAAACCCCGCCACGGCGGCGCGCCACGCGCCGGCGAGGGCGCGGCCAAGACTACGGGTCGGCACCATCCGGCGCGTCGTGACCCGCTGCACACTGTGGCCCAACTCCCGTTGGTCCATCCTGGGGGGTGCCATGGATAACCAGAACCCGGAGACTGCAGCCGCTCCACACGCCTCGTCCCTCCGCAGTGACCTGCGGCGGGTGATCACGCGCACCCTGAGCCAGGCGTGGAGCCAGGACATCTTCTCGCACTCGGCGCAGGCGGCGTTCTGGCAGGCGCTGTCGCTTCCTCCGTTGTTCCTCGCGCTGCTCGGCTCGCTCGGCTACGTCGGGGACCTGTTCGGACGGGCCACCGCGATCGAGGTCGAGCGAGGGATCATCACCTTCTCCCGCCAGATCTTCACCCCCGAGGTCGTCGACCAGATCATCGCGCCCACGGCATCGAGCATCCTGACGATCGGACGCGCGGACGTGATCTCGATCGGTTTCCTCGTCGCGCTGTTCGCCGGCTCCTCCGCGATCGCCTCGATCGTTGACTCGATCACCGAGGCGCACGACCAGAAGCTGGTGCGCCATCCCGTCTGGCAGCGCTTCTTCTCGCTGTTCATCTACCTGTTCGCGCTGGTCGTCGCGGTGCTGACGCTGCCGATCATCGTACTGGGGCCCGACCTGCTGCCACAGGTGCTGCCCGTGTCCTGGCAACCGACGGCGACCTCGATCATCAGCGCTTTCTACTATCCCGGCACCGGGTTGATCCTGGTGCTCGTCCTCACCACGCTCTACAAGATCGCGCTGTCGCACAGCCCGCCGTGGCGCCGGTTGCTGCCCGGTGCGCTGCTGGCGATGGTGGTGTTCATCGCCTCGACCACCGGCCTGCGGGTGTACATCGCGATCCTCACCAGTACCGGCTACACCTACGGCGCGCTGGCCACCCCGATCGCGTTTCTGCTGTTCGCGTTCCTGCTCGGCCTGTCAATCGTGATCGGCGCGCACCTCAACAACGCCGTGGAACAGGTATGGCCCGCGCGTCCGTCACGCCGCCAGCGTCGGCTCAAGCGGCTACTGTCGATGCGCCGGATCGCCGACGTCATGGCCGAGGCGGCTGTCGACCTTGCCCCCTCACCGCCCGACCCCCTGCCTTCCCCGCCGGATCCGCCCAGGAACGACCAGCACGATCATGCTGGGGTCACTCCACCAGCCGCCGCGAAGGAGCGAACGTGAGCGAGCGTGGGAGCGAGTCAGCGGCTCGGAACAAGCCTGCGCGTCCTCGCCCGCGCTTGGCCGACGACGTCGTCGAGCTCACGGTACGGCGCCGGCGGCTACGGGTGTCGGTGCGCCGCGCAGTGGGCCCGGGCCGCACCCCGCTGCTGCTGCTCAACGGCATCGGCGCCGGCCTGGAGCTGCTGCAACCCTTCGTCGACGAGCTGGCGCCCGAGCTCGAGGTGATCCGGTTCGACGTACCGGGCATCGGTGGTTCACCGCTGCCCGTCATCCCCTACCACATCGCGACATTCGCACCGCTCGTCGGCGCGTTGGTGGAGCAGCTCGGGCACGACCGCGTCGACGTCATGGGCTTCTCGTGGGGCGGCGGGCTCGCGCAGCAGTTCGCCGTGTCTCAGCGCCGGCGATGCCGGCGGCTGGTGCTTGCGGCCACCGGGACGGGGTCGCTGATGGTGACGGCCCGACCGAACGTGCTCGCCAAGATGCTCACCCCGCGCCGCCATCACGACCCCGAGTACGCCCGCCGGATCGCCGGCGAGATCTACGGCGGCACCATGCGCACCCACCCCGAGCGAGCCGCGAAGGTGCTGCACACCCATACCGGAAAGAGTCCCGAGCGCGGCTACTACTACCAGCTTCTGGCCGGCGCCGGCTGGAGCAGCCTGCCTGCACTGGGGCTGATCCGGCAGCCAACCCTGATCATCGCCGGCGACGACGACCCGATCATCCCGACGATCAATGCGAAGATCATGCACAGGGGGATCCCGAACTCCCGGCTGCACCTGTACTCCGGCGGTCACCTCGCGCTGCTCACCGAAGCCGCCGAGCTCGCCCCGGTGATCGACGGCTTCCTGGCCGGTTGAGGCGGCGGCGGGCGTCAGGCGACCTGGTCGCCCTGCGTGTGGCTCTGCACACAGGCGACCGCCAGGCGCGCTGAGGCGTGCCGGGTGTCCTTCAGCGTGACGAACTCGACGAGCTCGAGACCCGCATCGTCGAGGGCCTTGAGAAAGTCGTCCGCATAGGTCACCCGCCCGAAATGGATGGTTGTGACGTGCCGGAGCATCGGTTTGACCTTGGCGATCAGACGCGAGCGCCGGTGGTGAAAGGTTTGGGTGAAGTACAGCTGACCGGACGGGTCGAGCTGGGCGGCGACGTGCTTCATCGCTTCGACGGGGTCGGGAAGCAGCATGAGGCTGGCGCTGAAGTAGATGGCGTCGTAGGGCCCGCCGTGGTGGTCATACACCGAGGACAGGCACGGGGTGACGTGCCCGGCCAGTCCGGCGCGGGTGATCGTCGTCTCGCACTGTTCGAGGTACTCGCGGTCGATGTCGAGGCCGACGATACGCAGGTCCTTGTCGCGCACCAGATCGGCGCTGCGGGCGACCGCACCCCCCGTGCCGATGCCGACGTCGAGGACCCGGGCGCCGACGGGAAGGCGGACGAGCACCTCGCGGTACCACCCGGCTGTCACCCCGGAGATCAAGCGGTCGTACAGCCAGCCGCGCATCGAGCCCCCCGTGTGCCGTGCTGACCGTTCCTGCACCAGAATCTCCGTTCCCCGGCAGCTGGGCAACTATCACCGCCCGCTCAGCCAGGCCACTCGTAGCAGTGCAATTCGGTCACCCAACGGGCCACGAGCCGCGACATGGTCGCTTGTCGCGGTCCTGGCGGCCGATCGAGCCGCGACAAGTGACCATGTCGCCGGATCGGGCAGATGTCAGGCGTCGCCGCCGGGCGGGAGGGACTCGAAGATCTTCTTGCAGTCCGGGCACACCGGCGAGCCGGGCTTGGGCGAACGCGTGACCGGGAACGTCTCACCGCACAGCGCCACCACCATGTTGCCCAGCACCGCGCTCTCGGTGATCTTGGCTTTCTTGACGTAGTGGAACATCTTCGGTGTGTCAGTGCCGGTGGCGTCGGTGCCCTCCGGGCGGGTGTCGACCTCGGGCAGCGTCTGGGTGCTCACATCGTCCATGATGCCGCATGACGAGCGGGATGAGCAGCCCGTATCAGCCGTGTGTGGTAGACCCATTCGGAATCACCCACTGGAGTTCGCCGTCACATCGGTCGAGCCACACGACCTGTAGCGCCGGTGCCATCCGCAGGCTGTAATGCCGGTGCCATCCTTGGGCTGTAGTGCGAATGCCGTCCGCGGGCTGTAGCGCGAGTGCCGTCCGCGGGCTGTAGCGCGAGTGCCGTCCGCGGGCCCGGCAGCCAACCCACGGCCGGTGATCAGCAGTTCGGGTCCGGGAACCGTGTCTGGTACGGCCCCCGGTTCCCGGATGGCGATCACCGCAGGGCTCACCGGGCCCCGGTGGGGGGTGGGTGGCGCTGCACGGTCTGCGGCCTCGTGATCAACAGTTGGAAACCTGGAGCCGTGTCCCGTGCGGTTGCCGGTACCCGAACATCGATCACGAGTGCCGCAACGCGGCCCAGCACGACCATGGGGACATGATCGCGGGCGTACCCGGCGTCACTTCGGTCACCGGGCACGCCTGTTGTCGAGATGCCGACCGGGGTGGCAGGACCGGTCGCGCCGAGCGGGGGGGTACGGCTCGGCACGACCGGAGATCAGGGGCCGCGGCGCAGGAGCCGACCGAGTAAGCCGGGCTTGCGGTGGCTGGGTGCCTGATGGTGGTCGTCGGTGCCCGGCACCGGCAGGGTGCGTAGGAAGGCCAGGCAGGACGGGCAACGCGGGCCCGGCGGGCAGGTCATCGAGGTGGCCAGCACGGTGTGCCCGCACACGGCCGGGTATTGCCCGGCGCGCTCGGCCAGCCCGGTGGCCATCTGTTCATCGGTCACCGCGTGGTCGAGCCCGTCGATTGAGCACGTGTTCCAGATGTGCCATGTCGTCGAAGTCCGGCCTGTCATGCACGCACTGTCGCAGTCCTCGGCGTTGTCTCCGATCCCCGCCGGGAATAGCCCCATGGGGTTATCCCGCCAGTAGATAACCCCATGGGGGCTTGGCGGCACCGCGAAGATCGACTTGTGTAGAGGGTAGTGAGCTGTCGAAACGGCTTATCGGTGCACGGTTACGCTGTGCGTGTTGGGGTGGATGTCGTCTGATTGTGAAAGAGGAAGTCATGACTGCTCGGGGTCGATGCTGCTGTCTGTGTGGTGGCCTATTGCGGGTCGGACAGCTGAACACCATGTGCGGGCCCTGTGCTCGGGCCGCGGGTTTTCGGCGCCCCATTCCGGCGGATTTCTACGACCGCGGTGATCTGCGCCGCGCGTTGGCCGGCTACGACTTCGGTCCGGTGTTCATCGCTGTCCGGGCGGAGACCGGGCTGTCTCAGCTGCAGCTCGCCAGCCTGCTGGGGCTGTCCCAGTCGCGGATCTCTGCGGTCGAGCGCGGTGAGCGTCGGCTGATCCACGTCAAGCTGGTCGCGCGTCTGGTCACCGTCCTGGGTATCCCGGTTCGATTGCTGGGTTTTCCCACCGACTCGGCCGGTAGGGTGGCTGGAAAGGAGGTGAGTTGGGTGTACCGTCGGGACTTCATCACCCTGGTCACTGCCACCGCGCTGGGCTCGAGCCTGCATCCGGAGCTCGCGCGGCTGGGCGCACTGCTGCCGGATAGCGACCCACCGGTCACCCGGCCCCGTATCGGCGCGGCTGACGTCGACGCGATCGAGGCGATCACGGACGGTTTCCGCCGTTCGGCCAATGCCTACGGCGGTGGATGGGGTCGCGATGCGGCCGGTGCGCAGCTGCAGCAGGTGCGCAGGTTGGAGAACGCCACCTGCTCGCCGGAAGTCCGTACCCGCCTGCTGGTGGCCACCGCAGACCTGGCCGGTACGGCCGGCTGGACGGCCTATGACGTGGAGCAGCACGACTCCGCCCGGCGGTTGTGGACCTTCGCGCTGGACACCGCCCGCCGCGCCGAGGATGATCCGCGCAGCACCGACCTCGCCGTGAAGGCGCTGTGGAACATGGCGCACCAGGCCCTGCACCTGAACCGCCCGCGCGAAGCCCTGCAGCTCGTTCAGCTGGCATCGGCCACGGCGGCGAACCGCAGGCATCCCGTCGGCGTAGTCACCCAGGGCTGCGTCTCCGCTGTTCTAGCGATGTGCCGGGCCGCCCTGGGTGAAGTCGAGCCGTACCGACGAGCGATGGGCGAGGCGCTGGAGCAGTACGCCAGTGCCGATCGGGCGACGGCCCCGCCGTGGGCGCGGTTCGTCACCAACGCTGACATTTTCGGGCAACAGGGCTATGCGCTGTACCTGCTGTCGCTGTCCACCCCCGAGTTTGCCCCAGCCGCCGTCGAGCTGCTGGCCAGCGCGGCCCACGAGCATGACGCCGCCTACGAGCAAAGCCGCGCACTCATTCTGCCGCCGCTGGCGGTCGCGTATTTCCGGGCCGGTGATCTTGACGCCGCGGTGGCCACCGGCTACCAGGCCGTGAGCGCGCTCAGCGAGCTGTCCTCCACCCGGGGCTACGTCCGGCTGCGGGTGATGGACACCGTTGCTAACCCATTCAGCCGCAAGCCCGAGGTGGCGGAGCTGCGGGAGCACGTCCGCACCGCGCTGACGATGGCCGCGTAACGCCCGGTGAGCCCACCGGCTCACCGGGCACACCCTGCTTGGCGGCCCTGTTGGCCCCACCGGTCGACCCAGCGCCCCCGCTCGCCCACCGACGCCTACCCGCGCTCCCTGTCCCACCGTTCCCCATATCCCGCTACGATCAGACCCGGCCTCGGCGCGTGTCAGCGAGCATCAAGCGCACCGGGGACTACTGGGCCTGGCTGGTGCCTGACGATCCCGTCGACGTCGCAGTGGTCAACGCCATGGGGACTACGACACGCAACAAACACGACCACCACAAGTTAACAGCGCAGGTTCGGGCGGCCGTCAATCGCATGACCCCGACGACCGACGAAATGCCCCCGTAGACTGCACGGCAGCGACCGCTCCCAGTGTCACCCAAGCGGGCGAGCAGGCGACGCCACTTCCCGGCCCTCCCCCACGGGTACGATGATCTCGCGGTCCCGGCGGGGCTGCCGAGGGCAGTCGAGGTGCCAGTTGGGTCATCAGGTCGTTAAACGTTCCGCGACACACTTCACCTTCACCCGTGCCGAGATGGCCGCGTGGATCAAGGGCGTCAAGGCCGGGGAGTTCGACGATTTCTGCTGATCCTCGCGTCAGGCACTCCCCCGAGGTCGCCGACGCCCTCGCGCACAGCCAGCCCATCGTCGCGTTGGAGAGCACCCTGCTCGCCCACGGCCTGCCCGCGCCCATGAACCGGGTGGCCGCCGACGAGATCGAGGCCGCGGTCCGGGCGCATGGCGCGGTGCCGGCCACGGTCGCGGTGCTCGACGGCGTGCCGCGGATCGGGCTGAGCGCCGCAGAGCTGGACCGGGTCTGCGCCGACGACCTGACCAAGCTCTCGGTGCGCGACCTCGGGGTGGCGGTGGGGCTGCGCCGTGACGGCGCGACGACGGTGGCCGCCACGGCAGTACTGGCGCACGCCGCGGGGGTGGAACTGTTCGCCACCGGCGGGCTCGGTGGGGTGCATCGCGGCGCCCGGGACTCCTGGGACGTCTCGGCCGACCTGGCCACGCTCGCCGGGTGCGGTGTGCTCGTCGTCTGCTCCGGGGTGAAATCGATTCTCGACGTCGCGGCGACCCTGGAGATGCTGGAGACCGTGTCGGTGCCCGTGCTCGGCTATCGCACCGACGTGTTCCCAGGCTTCTACCGGCGCGACTCCGGGCACCCGGTGCCCTGGCGGGTGGACGAGCCGGCGCAGGTGGCGGCGGTGTGGCAAGCGCACCGCGTCCTGGGGTCGCGGTCGAGTGTCGTGCTCGCCCAGCCTGTGCCGGCTGCCGACGAGCTCGACGCGGCGCTGCACGACCGGTTGCTCGCCGAGGGCCTGGCGCTGCTCGCCGACCGCGGCGTCACCGGCAAGGACGTGACACCGGTGCTGCTGGAACATGTCCATACGGGTAGCGGTGGTGCCAGCCTTCGCACGAACCTCGCGCTCGTGCGGGCCAACGCCGGGCTGGCCGCGCAGGTCGCCGTGGCGCTGCAGACGTGAGGCCGCGGGGGGTCGTCGTCGACGTGCTCGTCATGTCCTACTCATCGGTCGTTCCCGGCAGTCGGCGAAGACGGTCCGACTTGGCGCCCCGCCGGACGGCGCATCCCGGGTTCGGTGCGAAGGGAGGTCGCAGTCGGCTCCAGCGGCACCGCCCCCTCACGCATCAAAGCGTGGGTTGACTGGTTACCCCACTGACGGCCGTGGCGAGCAAATCGAACCGAACCACAGACTGACCCAGCAATTGGAAGGTTGCGGCGGCTGGTGCATCCGGAGCGTGCCGAAACGGTGCAGGCCGAGCTGGATGAGACCCGTGTCAACCGCTTCATCGCGAACCTCAGCTCAGCTACGGGGAGTATCCAGCCAGCGGCGCTACGGTTGGAGGGTGTTGACGAGGAGGGTGGGCTTCGGTGAATCTGGGCATACGACTTGAGGGGGAGGCGGCGTCGGCGGACGAGCTGAGGTCGTTGCGGGCGTGGCTACTGGCCGAGGAGGAGCTGCGCGGCTGTGTACAGATGATCAATCGACCGCCTGCTCCCGGTCGGCTCGGACCAGTTCTGGACGCGCTTCGGATCGTCGCTGAGCCGACGGCCGCTGTGCTCACAGCTTCGCTGATCGCCTGGATCAGGAGCCGGGTCGGTGCCGTGCGGTTGGTCTTGACGTCTCGGCGCGGCATCAAACTGGAGTTGGACGCCCGCAAGGTTCGGGGACTCGACGCGGACGGACTCGCTGACCTGACGAAGCGCGTGACTCGCCTCATCGACGGCGAGCTCGGTCCGTCTGAGTTCGCCGAGGAGTCCGGTGGTCCTGAGGAGGTGCCCGGGTCACATGTCCGGGCTGGAGCTGACAGTCCAGACGACTGATGGCGCCCCTGAGCGGTACGGGCGTCCGAGTGGTGCTGGTCGGGACCGGGTCGCACGTCGCAGGCTCGCGTCTGCCCGACGTCCCGGCCGTCGAGAGCACTGCTCGCGCCGTGGAGAGCTGTCTGCTCGACGTCTGCGGGGTGCTGCCGGAGAATCTGGTCAAGCTGGTCGACCCGGACGGCCCGGAGCCGTTCCTGAGTGCGGTGGTTGAAGCAGCCTCGGCGGCCAGTGACGTCCTGCTGCTGTACTACGTCGGTCACGGTGCCCTGAATGTGGTGGGTGATCTCCATCTGGCGACGCGGGCGACGGTGGGTCCGGACATCACGGCGTACCAGGCGCTGCCCTACAGCGAGATCATCGGGGCTCTGGTCAACTGTCGGGCACGGTCGGTCCTGGTAATCCTCGACTGCTGCTACTCGGGCAGGGCCACCATTCCCGTGCGAAGTGGTGCCCTGCTCGGTTCAGCGGACTACGACGAGCACGCGCTGGCCCCGGAAGGCGAGACGTACACGGCGTTCAGCGGCGAGCTCATCCGGGCTCTGGGCGAAGGCGTGCCGACCGCCCCGGCCCAACTCAGACTGCAACACCTGCACGACCACCTGTCGAGGTCCATGAGGGCGCACAACCGACCGGTGCCCATCCTGCAGACGGGCAACCAGACCGGGGAGCTGGTACTCGCCCCCAACCGCGCCTACCAGCCGGACGAACACGACTCAGACCCCGCCGAGGGTGCCGCGTCCTGGGCTGGGTCGTGCCCGTATCGGGGGTTGGACCCTTACACCGCGGAGGATGAGCAGGTCTTCTACGGCCGAGCCGAGCTGGTCGACCATGTGGTGAACCGTCTCGGAGAGCGC
>Ga0136617_10003819_pt1 | contig 13465 bp, 13 predicted proteins | sample AntDrymUQ3222106_2_FD_129672 | JGI IMG/M metagenome (GOLD analysis project Ga0136617, IMG submission 129672) | Polar desert sand microbial communities from Dry Valleys, Antarctica - metaG UQ322 (21.06) | ecosystem: Environmental > Terrestrial > Soil > Desert | place: Antarctica: Dry Valley...
AGGGCGACTCCTCTCTGAGGGGGTATACTAGTACATGCTCTGTCAGCGCTGCGGTGAACGCGAAGCCGAGATCTTTCAGACCCAGCGGGTGGGCGACAAGCTCTACGATCGCGATCTCTGCAGTGCCTGCGCCAAGCTGGATTATGGAGTGTTTTTGGGTGCGCTGCTTCAGTCTCAGGCGCCCGGGGCGGCACCGCTGACTGAGGAGGATGAGCGAGAGCTCAGGCGGGTGCTGGACCAGGCCGCTCCATCAGAGGACGCGCCGGCCCGCGAAGACTGAACGGGCCGGCGCATCTCCGTACTTGCCTACAGCTGCTCTTCCGACTCAGACTCCTCAGGCAGCGTGTCGGTCACCTCTCCTCCCGATACCAGCACCGAGTCACTGACGCTATCGATCGAATCCGTGACCGTTGCCGCTTGCTGCCAGCTCTCGATTTGCGCCTGAAACGTCTGGGACAGAGCCGCAAGATCTACCGGGGCGGATTCTGCCTGCTGACCACCGCCGGTTACCCGGGCCAGACCGACCGATGCCTTGGCATAGGTGCTGTCGGCTGCGATCGCCCCTTCATACGCCTTGGCTGCCGCAACCGGGTACCCGGACCGCTCCAGCGCCGTGGCCAGGTTGTTCTGGAACACCGGTGAATTGCTGCGGAGCTCCACCGCCCGGGCCAGCGCCGGAATTGCCTCGGTGCTCCGTCCCTGCTGGATGTAGACCAGGCCCAGATTGTTCATCGACCAGACATCGCGATCGTCGATGGAGACGGCGCGCTGGTACGCCTCGATCGCCTGGTCAATCCTGCCTTCCTGGTAGAGCCCCCGTCCCAGCAGGCGCAGGCCTTCACTCGACATCGGCTCGAGGCTCAGCGCATTCGTGATCCGCTCCAGCGCGTCCTTCGAGCGGCCGGTCTCCAGCAGTACCCGGCTGGAGTTGAACAGGCTCTTCCTATGGGTCGAATCGAGCTGAAGCGCCTGATCGAAGCCGCTCAGCGCCTTCTCATGCTGTCCCGCTCTCCAGGCCGACATGCCGAGCATGTAGTGTCCCCATGGATTCTCGGGATGGGCCCCGGCGAAGGTGGTGAAGAGCTCTGAAGCTTCAGCATACCGGCCTTCATTGAATACCGACTCGGCGGTCTCGTAGGAAACCGGTGTGGCGGCGACAGGCTCCTCGCTGGCTACGGGTGCGGTGGCAGCCGACACAGTCGGAGTGGCGCCGGCAGTGGTGGACGTGGTGCGGCTCTTCTCGGAGCCCCTGCAGCCGGCCGCGATCGAAACGACAGCGAAAGCCAACGCCGGAAACGCAATGAAACGGGACATGGAACTTCCTCCTTGAGTTGGCGCCTCGGCGCCGTGGGTGACCAACGGACGTCCCCTGAGAAGGCAAGTGGGCGGCCAGGCGACCCGGGACCAGGGATGGTTTTGGAGGAGGCTGCGTTACAAGGAGTTAAACAGAGAGCGTGAGGAGAGGCGTTGACCCACTGTGTTCCGGTGGACACGAGAAAGCGGGGCCCATCGTGTCCCAGCGGACACGCAGGTTCAGTCGCGTTTGAGATCCAGCCGGCGCATGATCTTCAGCAGGCTGGCATGATCAGCCAGGCCCAGCTCCTGGGCGGTACGAGTGATGTGCCAGTCGTGGCGCTCCAGCGCGGCCACCACGATCTGCCGCTCGGCCTCGACCTTGAGGGCGGCTAACCCACGCTCTTCGGGGGCGGCCGGCCGTTGCGCCGGGCTCCGGTCCCTGATCTCGCCCGGGACGTGCTCGGGGCGAAGTACATCACCGTCGGCCGCGATGATCATCCGCTCGATGACATTTCTCAGCTCGCGTACGTTGTTGCGGCGCCACTCATATCTCATCAGGAGATCGAGCGCGTCCGCCGAAAGCTTTTTTGGCCGCATACGGAATCGTTCACACGTCGCCGCCACGAAGCGCGAGGCCAGTTCAGGAATATCCGAAATGCGATCACGCAGTGGGGGCACGCGCAGCACATGGACGCTGAGCCTGAAGTAAAGATCCTCGCGGAACCGCGCAGCAGTCACTTCCGCCTCCAGGTCCCGATTGGTGGCGGCTACGATCTTGGGCTCCACTGTGATCGAGCGATTGCCACCCAGCCGCGTGACTTGTCGCTCCTCCAGCACCCGCAGCAGCTTGGCCTGAGCGGCTAGCGGCAACTCGCCGATCTCGTCCAGAAACAGAGTGCCGCGCTCCGCTGCCTCGAACGCTCCCTTTCGGGCGCTCACCGCTCCGGTGAAGGCCCCCCGCTCGTGCCCGAACAACTCGCTCTCCACCAGGTTCTCCGGAAGGGCCGCGCTGTTGATGGCGACGAATGGACCAGCGGCTCCGGGCCCGTGGCGGTGAAGGTCTCGGGCAACCAGCTCCTTTCCCGACCCGCTCTCGCCGACGATCAGTACCGGGCTGGGAATCGGTGCTACCCGCGCGATAGCATCGCGCAGGCGGCGAAGAGCCGCGCTGTCGCCGATGAGGGAGGTCTCGCCCAGCTGCCGCTGAAGGGAGGCGACCTCACCGCGGAGTCGCTTACGTTCGAGCACCGCCTCGACTTCACGCACCACACGTTCCATTGGCTCGGCCTTGTCTATAAAGCCGTAGGCCCCCAGGCGGACGGCCTGGATGCACCGGTCATAGTCACCGGTGCCGGTGTAGACGATTACCGGCACCTCGCTTCCTGTCTGGTCCAGCGCTCGCAAAACCCCGAACCCATCCAGACCCGGCATCTCCAGGTCGAGGAGGACGCAGTCCACCGCCGAGCGAGTCAGCAGGTCGAGCGCCTCGGTGCCGCCCGGGGCGGTAAGCACATCGTAGCCGCCGACGCGCTTGAGGTCGTAGGCGTATTGCTGAGCCAGCGTGGCCATGTCGTCCACCACGAGCACGAGCGTCATCCGGCCCGTCCGCCGGACACTGCGGGCAGCTCGACCACGAAGCTGGTACCCGCGCCGGGCTCGGTCTCGACGTGCAGGCTGCCGTTCAGATCGAGAATGAGGCGCCGGACGATGGAGAGGCCCAAGCCGGTGCCCTCCGCTTTGGTGGTATAGAAATCATCGAATGCCTGGTCTAGCTGCTTCCGGCTCATGCCCGGACCGGTATCCGCCACCGTAATCCTCACCTTCTGCTCCGCGCCAACGCCGCCAGCGATGGCGGTTGTCACGGCCACGGTGCCGCCGCCGGGCCTGCCGGCGAGACTGTCGACCGCGTTGCCGACCAGGTTCTCGAGCACCCGGCGAATCATCAGACTGTCGCCGATGGCGTGGGGCATCGCCTGACTCAGATTCGTCCGGAGCACGGTTCCGTCGACGCTGGTGTTGCGAAGCACCTGTTCCACCAGCGCGTTCACGTTACAAGGCGCTCGCTCCACGGTGGGGGACAGGCGGGCATAGTTGCGGGCCAGCGTCTCCAGGTACTCTACGCTCGATTCAAGGGTACCCTTTCGCTCCTCGAATACGGCCGCCAACCCGCCGGGCTCCTGGCGGGCCACTTGAGAGAAGTGGCGCAGGACATTCCGAATCGGAGCTAACCCGTTCTTGACGTCATGATTGACTTGCCGTGCCAGGTCACCAACGGCCGCCCTGCGTTCTGCCTCCCGCAATCTGGCCGAACTGGTCCTGAGTCGTTCGGTCATCCCGCCGAGCAGGCGGGACAGAGCCCCGATCTCATCCTGCCGCTCGGTCTCGAAGCTCTGGTCCAGCCGGTCGAGGTCGATCTCCGAGGTCTTTCTTGCCAGGTCCCGGAGCGGGCGGCTGACCTGCGACGAAAGCCAGGCCGCCAGCGCCAGTGCTGCGGCAAGCGTCAGCGCCACAGCAATCAGCAACCAGCGATCGATGCTCCGGCGCAAGGCCTGAAGCGTACCAAGTGACTGGGTGACGACCAGGCGTACACTGTCCAGCGCTGCTCCGCTTCCACTCAGCAGATTCACGTACGGCAGGCAGACCTCGCGAAGAATCCGGGCATGAGAGGACGGCACCCGCGGTTGATCGGGATAGAAGAGATCCACCGAGAGGTCTCCGTTGCGAGCCAGCCGGCCAACCCGGGTGCCGGCTTCGACGCCACCGACGACGCTGAAACGCCGGCCACCGACTCGAAACGAGTCTACCCTTGCAAGCGCCAGGAGCGGTGCTTCAGGTGTGCGGGTCCGCACCAGCGCTATGGTGCCTCCAGCCTTGGCAAGGAGAGCAGGCAGCTGGGGCTGCGACCGATCGAACTCGTTCCTGAAGTGACCGGAGCTGAGAATTCTCCCCGCGCTGTCCTGAATCTGCAGCATCGAGAGGCCGGAAAGCTTCATGGCGCTGCCAGCATAGTCGAGCAGGTACCTTCGAGAGGCTGGCTCGCCCTGAAGAGCGCCCAGGCGGAAGCGGTTGTCACTGGACAGATCGGAGATCAGGCCGTTCAGTCGGCTTGCAACGGTGGCGCCTTCCCTCAACAGGTCGGTCTCGATCACCTCAGTCATCGAGTTCACTCGCTGCTCGTACTCTGCCGTCAGCCGGCGCTCCATCTCCTGGCGCACCCCATAGGCCAATGCGCCAAGGGGTAGAAAAACCCCGGCCAGAATCCCGAAGAAGAGTCGGGTCCGAAAGCTCATCGCTCGACCACGCGAATGGTGCCGTCCCACTCCACCGTCATTGGTGGAGCTCCGTTTCGGACTATCGCGTATGCTCTGGACTCGATCAATGGCAGGAACCGAAATCCTGCCGGCAACCCATAGACATCGCGACATGGCGCGAGTGACTGGCGTGGAACACCCATGACGTAGGCCCGATCCGAGCCGCCCCGGACTGCAATTGCGAGTTCCGGCGCCTCGAGCCCTACGGCCCGGAGCCCGGCACTGGGCGATGCAAGCGCCACTATTCGCTCCGCGAGGCCGCGGGCAATGTCATCATCCTTACGGTAGACGACGCGCGACGAGGCGTTATCCGAACGCAGCGGCGAGGCGGCCTGGCAAGACCGGTGGTCACTCCACCAGTACGGTGGCTCTGGTGCCCGGCTCGAGGCTCTGACCGCATCTTTGGCCAGCGACTTCCGAACCGATACCGTGTCGAGAGCGCCCAGCAAATCTCCTCGACTGACCCCAGGCTCCATCAACAGGTAGGTGCGGGACCACGGCAAGGGAAAGGTGGTGAACTCGGCACGGTTCGAGACGTAGTCGACCAGGACGGGGTCGCGCGTGATAACGAGATCTGCCTCGCGATCGAGCGCATCACGGGCGTCGCGCTGCAGTGGAAAACGGAACTCGATCACCGGCAGCTTTCCCTGGCGTGGAATTAACAGGCTCCCTTCGCCCGATCCGCCGCCTGAGGCGAGGCCGTCGGTTACGACCAGAGCAGGATCAGCCAGAAAGCGCGGGAGGGAGTCTGCGCCGCCGTCGCGCATGAGCACACGCAGGCGCCGGTCGTCGAGCTCAAACGCGGAGTCTATTCCGAAGGCGCGCGCGCGCGCGCTGTCCCGGTTGGCGAGCACTCTAAGCATCGCTGCAACATCCGAAGCAGAGATGGGGCCGCTGCCAGGGAACGCAGCTCCTTCACGCAGGGTCAAGGTCCATCCCCGCCCCACAGAGTCAGCAGTCCAGTATCGTGCGAGACCGGGCCGGACCGTCCCCTCGCAGTCCACTCTAATGAGATTTTCGAAGAGATTTCGGAAGAGGAGGCGCTCGCTGTCGTTGGCTGGAGCCGTAGCATTACCCAAGTCCACCGGCTCCAGCAGGGCGACAGTAAGAGTGTCGAGTTGGTTCGGCGAACCCGCTGTTAAACCACAGGGGTCGGGGTGGTCAGGAGCGAGGGTTGATGGGGTAGGCTGCGGGGCGCAACCGAGGGCCAGCAGAAAAAGGGTGACGGCGCCGCACCGCACGGGCGGCGTTACGGCTCCGCGACCACGAACAGGCTGCCCCCGAGCTTGGCTCTGAGATCGGGCAGGGCCGCCGCCGCTTCCGGCCGACTGGCGTAGTCGCCGACCCGGACTTTGTGGAGCCCAGCTTCCTGCACTATGACTGGCGTCAGACCCTGTTTTCGTAGTCTATCGGCGAGGGCTTGGGCCGTGGCGGGAACCCGAACCGCCGTCACCTGAACTCTGAATCGGCCCGTGGTCTGGGCGGGCCGGCTCGCCACGGCGGCCGGCTCCGGACTAGTTGTGGCCGGGGCTGGAGGTTCAGGGCGGGCGGGTGCCGGTGCTGGCTCATCCGGCGTTGGAGCAGGCGCCGTGGCCACCGGGGTGGGGTTGGACGGCGGCGGTGTCGGCAGCGGCTCGGCCTGCTCGGGAGGAAGGGCGGCCGTGTTAGTTCCCCCGCTTGCCAGGCCCGGCTGCGAGTCGATGGGCGGGCGTGCGGCTATCTCAGCCCGAATCCCGGCGCAGCGCTGATCGAGGTAGCCGAGCTGATTCTGAAGCTCGACGTTGCTCCGCGACTGGGCTAGCCCGTCCGCTATCCAGCGGCACGCTAGCTCGGGTGCCTTCTGGTCAAAGTAGGTTCGGGCGGCCCAGTAAGATGTCTGCGGGAGCAGCGGACTGTCAGGATAATCGAGACGGATCCGCTCCAGGTTCCGGGCGGCGCCCTCCAGATTCCCACTGGCGTAGTCGAGCTGTACCAGACGCAGGAGAGCATCGTCAGCCCAACTGGCGGTAGAGTATTCAACGGCCACCCGCTGGAGCTGGCGGCGCATTTCATTGGCGTCGCTCGCGACCATGGCCTGAGTGTAGATGATCTGGGGGTACAGCGTATCGGTTGGCGAAGTGGCCGCCAGCAAGCGTCGGGCTTTGGTACGCGCCGAGTCGCCGCGACCCTCCTGCGCCTGGCGAATGATATCGACCAGCCGGGGGTCGGTTTGCGCAAGGGCGGGAAGGACGGGAAAGACGGCCAGGACGGGAAGGCAGAACAAAGTCCGAGCGGCCAACGTTCTCCAAGCCCGCCGAATACGCTTGCCCTTCCCGTCATTCCCGTTCATGCTGCCTCCGCGGATGGTACCCCGATTTGAAGCACCAGGTCGGTCAGGAGTCCTCGCTCATCCGAAACCGTGGTGTTCTTGAGGGCCTGATCGGTGTCCCGTGCTGCCTTGAGAGCCGAACGAATCCGGCGGTGCGGCCAGTCCGGGGCCCAGCGGCTCCACCGTGCGGCTTCCTCTTTGTAGCTTAGCAGGCCGAACGGCCGGACGCTGAGCAGGCTCTTCATGACACCGGCCTCGAGCGACCGGCCCCTCATGCCGTCGTCGAAGTGCGATCGGGCTATGCCGAGCCCCACCAGCGAGGTCCCCAGCGCGGTAACCAGCTTCACTCCTGACACGCCCGCCTGATCCAGGACTGAGGGCAGCAAGGTAGCGGCTCGACCGGTTTCTCCGTTCAGCACGGCTTCCCGCCAATCCCACAGCGTCTCTCCGTGCCGGACACCGACCAGCTCACCCACCCGTTCGGCGGTCATGATCTCGCCGGAAGGGAGTGACGCCAGCTTGCTCATTTCGGAGGCGAGTGCTCCCAGGTCGCAGCCAACCACGCGGATGAGGTGCTCCGCCGCGTCGGGCTCCAGATTTACCCCCAGCTGGCCCGCCTGGCGCAGCAGCCACTTTCTTGCCCGTTCCGGGGGAAGCCGGTCAAAGCCGACGGCATATGCGCCGGCCGCTAGCTCCTTGTCCTCGTTCTCCTCCGCCGAGCCCTGCAGCATGATCACCAGGGTGTCGGCGCTGGGCCGCTCCAGATACTTGAGGAGCTCGGTGCGACCCTTGGTCTTTCGTTTCCAGCCTTCCACGTCTCGCAGCAGGACCACACGCCGCTCGGCCAGCATCGGAAGAGTGTTGCACAGGGCGTGCACGTCCTCCGCGTCCAGCTGGGCGGCCGATCTCTGGTCGAAGTTGAAGTCTCTCAGGGCCGGATCGAGCGCTCGGTCGAGGATGGTCCGAACGGCCTCATCCTTGAGGACGTCTTCGGGTCCAAAGAAGTAGTAGACCGGCGCCAGGTCGCCCCGGTTAAGCGACCGAAACAGCGAGTCCACGGATTGTGTGGGCATGGAAGAATTGTACTAGTAACTCGCCTTCCTGCGAAAGCACTCCACGTAGGTCAGGCCCACGAGCGTCTTGCCGTCGCGAATCTCCCCATTGCGGATCATGGTCATGACTTCCGACCACTTTCGGGTGTGCACTTCCATGAACTCGTCGGGCTCCCGGCGGTGCTTGCCGGGCTTCAGCCCGTGAGCCAGAAACACATGGATCTTCTCGTCGGTGAACCCCGGAGTGGTAAATATCGTGGTGAGCCGCGACAGCACGTCAGCACTCATCCCGGTCTCTTCCTCCAGCTCGCGGTGAGCGCAGGTGGCGGGGGTCTCGCCGGGGTCCAGCCGGCCGGCCGGGATCTCCCAGATGAAGTCATCCGCGGCGTGTCGGAACTGACGGATAAGGAGAACGCGGGGATCGGCGCTGCGGGGCTCATCCAGCAGGGGAACCACGGCTGAAGCACCCGGGTGCCGCACCATCTCGAGCTGGCCCGTCGACCCGTCGGGAAAGCCCACCGTGTCGCGGTCGAGATTGACGACCTTCCCGGTATGGAGGCGTTCCGTGGAAACGAGGGTCATAAGGATTGCGAGTGTGAAGTGAGGGGAGAAACGGCAGCCCGAAACCACGCCACCGGGATCTTGAATCCTTCGGCGAAGAGGTACTGCAACTCCAGAACGGGGTTGTCGGAGATGGGGCTGTCCTCCGTGGGCGAGGTATAGGCCTCGAGGTTGGTGCGCCGGGCCTCCATTCGGAGCCGAAACATATGAAAGGGATCGCTTACCAGCAGTACCCGGTGAAGCCCTTCATGGTCCAGCCACTCACCCACGGCGGTCATCGACGCCTGAGTGGAGCGGCCCTGGGCCTGGACGATCACGGCTTCCGACGACACGCCATGGCTCACCAGAAAGCGGCGCCCGACCGTGGCCTCGCTGGTTGTATCCCCTCGTCCCATCCCGCCGGTCACGATGATCCTGGGTGCGTGGCCCTCCCGATAGAGGTGGAGTGCGTGGTTGAGACGGGCACGGAGGACCGGCGAAGGGCGGCCGTTGTACTGAGCTGCGCCGAGAACGACGATAGCGTCGACCGGCCGCCGCTGATCCTGCTGACTCACGATCAGCACCATGACGAGCGCCGCGGTATAGACGGTGGCTGCGGCAAGGAGGAGCCAGAGGAATACCTGGCGGAACGAGGGAAGGAGGGAACTAGGGAAGGAGCGTCCTTGCAATCTGTCCGCCCGTCCGACCGTCCGCCTGTCCGCCGTCACAGATCGAAGCTCTCCCCGTGTGCCGGGACCCTTACGTCCTGCACCCCTTCGTCACGCAGAATAGTAGCCATGGCATCCAGGCCCTCTCGCTCGCCGTGCACCACAAAGGCCCGACGAATCGGCCCGCCCAGCCGCCGAACCCAGACGCGCAACTCGTTCCGATCGGCGTGGGCCGAGTAGCCGCCGATCGTCTCGACTTCGGCGTGACGCTCATGCTCCTGCCCCAGAATTCTGACGATCTTCTCTCCGTTTTGGATCCGCCGCCCCAGGGTGTGCTCCGCCTGGAAGCCGACGAACAGGACCAGATTCCGATGATCGCCGATCCCGTGCGCCAGGTGGTGGAGGATGCGGCCCGATTCGACCATGCCGGACGCAGCGATGATGATTGCAGGCCCATTATGGGAGTTCAGTGCCTTGGAATCGGAGACCTCTCTGACATAGCGCAGCAGAGGGAACTCGAACAGCTCATTGGTGGTCTCGATCATCCGCTCCCGTTTGTCGAACACCTCTGGGTGGAGCCGGAATACCGTGGTGATGTCTACCGCCAGCGGGCTATCGACCACTACCGGTATTTCGGGGATCTCGCCCGCCCGATAGAGCTGATGCAGGCTATACACCAGCTCCTGGACCCGGCCAACGGCAAAGGCCGGGATCAGGACCTTGCCGCCCCGTGCGGCGACGCGGCGCACGCTCTCCGCCAACCGGGCCTCGCCGTCAGCGAACGGCTCGTGCGTGCGGTCGGCGTAGGTGGCCTCGATGATGAGGTTGTCTATCGGTCCCGAGGGCGGCTCAGGATCCCGCACAATCGGCAGCCCGCTGCGTCCGATGTCACCGGAGAACACCAGCCGCTGGTTTCCGCCTTCAGTCAGGCGGAGGTCGATGGTGGCCGAGCCCAGAATGTGGCCCGCATCGTGGAATTCCAATGCGAGATGCTTGCGAAGATAAAATACACGGCGGTACGGAACGCCGACCATGAGGTCCTGCACCGCGATGGCATCGCGAAGGGAGTAGAGCGGCTCGCTGTCAGGCAGCGCCTTACCGCGACGGACAAGGAACTCGTAGTCCTTCTCCTGGATGTGGCCGGCATCGGCCAGCATCACCGCGCTCAGGTCACGAGTGGCGGGTGTGCTGTAGACCGGGCCATGGAACCCCTCCTTGACCAGGAGTGGAAGCCTCCCACTGTGGTCGATGTGCGCGTGACTCAGGATCACGCCGTCCAGTCGGCGGGCGTCGAAGGGGAGCTGGGCGTTAAGGCTGTGAGTCTCGGCCCGACGTCCCTGGAATAGTCCGGCGTCCAGCAGTATCCGGGCTCCCGCCGCCTCGAGCAGGTGCATCGAGCCCGTGACCTGGCCTGCGGCGCCCCAAAACGTCAGACGGGTGGCGGTCATGTTTCCTCGAAAGCGTGAACCGTGTTTTTCCTCACCGCGTCCCGAACAACCGGTCCCCGGCATCGCCCAAACCAGGGAGGATGTAGCCCAAGTCGTTCAACTGCCGGTCGAGTGCCGCGGCGAACACCGGCACCTCCGAATGACTCTCGAGCATGCGGCGGACTCCTTCGGGAGCGCACACCAGGCAGAGAAACCGGATACGGAGGGCGCCGGCCTTCTTCAAGGCTCCGACGGCGGCAACCGCCGATCCTCCGGTGGCCAGCATCGGGTCGAGGATGAAGAAGTCACGCTCGACCTCGTCGTGGGGGATCTTGAAGTAGTAGTCTACCGGCTGAAGTGTCTCGTGATCCCGGTAGAGCCCGATGTGACCCACCCGGGCGGAGGGTATCAGCTGGGTGATGCCGTCCACCATTCCCAGCCCGGCGCGGAGGATCGGCACCAGGGTGAGCTTCTTTCCCGATACCTGACAGCCCTTGGTCCGCTCCAGCGGAGTCTCGATTTCCACCGGTTGGGTGGGCAGATCCTTGGTGACCTCATAGGCCATAAGGGTTGCAATCTCGCTGACCAGCTGCTTGAAGTCCCGGGTGCTGGTGTGTTTATCCCGAAGAATGGAAAGCTTGTGCTGGATGAGGGGATGAGAGAGGACGGTGAGGTTGGGGAAAGGTGGTGACGGCATGGGGTTGAATATGTCGGAGCAGGGGGCGGCTGTCACCCTGAATGGGGCGGGTCAGTCGATGACCTCACAGATCGAGCACGACCGTCCGGCACACTGCTGCGCCTTCGTCGCACACGCTGGCCCGCAGCGTTCCACGCAGCTCACCGTGCCGTCCCGGGGCGAGCGCGCTGGGCGGTTCAGCAAAGTAGGCTGAATCAGGGGTCAGACGAGGGGAGTCGAAGCGAAGCACCCGGCCATCGTTCAGCTCCAGCGCAGGCTTCAGCAGGGCGCTCACCTTGAGACCGGGCGCGGTTATGAGGGTGAGCCGGGTGTTGGGGCCAATGAGCGTGGTTTGGACGCCGAGCGGCTCGGCCGGCTTAGGCGGGGTGGCGCAGGATGCCGAAAATGCCAGCGCTGCAGCTGCCCATGCCGTCAATCCCAGGTGGCTCATTCGGCCAGCAGCTCCTGTATGCGTCCGTCCCAGAGTTTGTAATTCCGGTCATTCAGGTGAAACTCACCCGCTCCCTCATAACGAACCACTCCCTTCTTATCGATGAGCACGAAGCTGGGCCAGAAGCGGATACCGTACAGATCCCAGGTCCTGGAGTCGTTGTCCTGGGCGTTGGGATACTCGATGTGGTACTGCTTCAGCTTCTGGGCGACATTTTCCTTGTCGTGCTCGCCGGCATAGGGTGGGAACTCGGGCGTATGGATGCCGATGAGAGTTAAGCCCTTGTCCCGGTATTTATGATCAAAGTCCACCAGAGACGGCACCGTATTGGTGCAGTTGTAGCAGGTGAACACCCAGAAGTTGAGCAGGATGACCCTGCCTTCCAGGCCCTCGAGGGTGAGCGGCTTATCGGTGTTGAGCCAGCTGTCGTTCTTCCAGGGCAGGGCGGGCCGGCGGTCCGGGCGGGAGGCGAGCAGCGGGCTGGCCTGGGCCTGCACTCTGCTCGACGACTCCACTGCAAGCGTTCCGGCGGCAACGACGCCGGTTGACAGGGCAAAGAACAGGGTCGCGGGGGACATAAAGCTCCAGGATCGGGTAGAGTCTAAACGCCTGTCGGCGACGTTTGGATCTCCAGGCGTTCCAGGCGACTGCGGTGGCGTTGTTGCTGGCTGCGAGGGCGTTGCTGTCGGCCCCGATGGCGTCCCGCTCAGCTCCCGGGGCGTCGCGTTCGGATTCTATGGTGTCGCGTTTGGCTCCGATGGCGTCCCGCTCAGCTCCCATGGCGTCACGTTCGGATTCTCTGGTGTCGCGTTCGGCCTTCGGGAAATCGCTCTCGACCTGTGGGCCGTCCCGTTCGGCCTATGGGAAGTCGCGTTCGGCTCCGATGGCGTCGCGCTCGGCTTCGGTGGCTTGACGTTCGACTTCCGTGTCGTCGCGTTCGGGTTCGCGATGGCGTGATGTCCTCTGCGGTAAGGAAGTGTTTTCGGACTACGATCTGACTTGGCCCCGGTGCAGCCCCTTCCTATATTTCCCGCCCCACGGCCAGGTAGCTCAGTTGGTAGAGCAGCGGACTGAAAATCCGCGTGTCGGGGGTTCAATTCCCTCCCTGGCCATTCGCCGCAACCTTCGACAATGTCGCGATCAGGGACGACTGCGATCCCACCGATCCGGCCTGGGGCCCGACCGGTGGCTGTTCGCTCAGAGGAGGGAGTGTAACGTTTGGCGAGCCAACCACGAAAACGACTCGCCCCTCGCTCTCTCAGTCGTGGGCCATCAGGCGTGGCGCAACGACCCCTCTTACCTCAAGGTCAAGGCGGGCAAGTCGGTGGGGGTCAGAAATGAGGGTGGTCGAGTCCATACCTTCACCAGGGTCGCCGAGTTTGGTGGGGGGAAGATCCCTTCGCCGAATCTCAATGAGGGACTGACGACCGCACCGGAGTGCCCAAGATCGACGGACATCCCTCCGGGGGGCAGGACGCGGGTGTCCGGGCTCGCTGTCGGCAATCACCGCTTCCAATGCTGCATCCACCCCTGGATGCGAGCGCTGATCAAGGTGAAACCCCACAGGGATCGCGGCGAGGACTGATCGCGCAGTCTATGACCGCTCCCGTGTGATCGTGATCTTGAACCCGTCCGGATCCTGCGCCGTGAAGCTGTACGTGTCCCAGCGGTCGCCGGGTTCCTCGGCTATGGTACCACCGAAGGCCCGCAGACGCGCGGCGATCTCATCCACGTCC
>Ga0136617_10003822_pt1 | contig 13458 bp, 12 predicted proteins | sample AntDrymUQ3222106_2_FD_129672 | JGI IMG/M metagenome (GOLD analysis project Ga0136617, IMG submission 129672) | Polar desert sand microbial communities from Dry Valleys, Antarctica - metaG UQ322 (21.06) | ecosystem: Environmental > Terrestrial > Soil > Desert | place: Antarctica: Dry Valley...
CGTCGATCACCGACAGGCGTCGTCCTCGACCACTTGAAATCCCTAGGGGGATTCCTGCGGGTCTGCGTCCTTGCCTGTCGGCGCCGCCGCACGCCCTTTCGGGCCGACGGTTACGAGACGGACCACTAGCCGCCGGCGTCGACGTAGCGCACGCGGTCGCGCAGCGGGGCGATCGCGACGCGCTCGTCGATCCCGAAGCCGACGAGCGTGCCGTAGCCCTCGGCGGCCAGCCGGGCGGTGACCGCGAGCTGCTGGTTGAGCGCCCGGGGCGCGCGCAGCGGCGCGCCGCGGCGCGCCGCCTCGGCCGTGGCGGCGCGCACGCGCGCCGGCCCGCCGGAGGCGTCGACGACCACGGCGACCCGCGCCGGTTGCGACCGCGGCGGCTCGGCCGGGGCGGCCTGGAGGCCGGCGGCGAGGCCGGCGAGCGCGGCGATCACGAGGCGGGTCATACGTAGAGCGTACTACGTATGATGCTCGCTGTCGACGAGCGTCAACGGCGGCAGGGTAGGGAAGCGAGGACCCGGGCGGTCGCGTCCTATGGCGGTTGTCGAGTTGAGCACCGAATGGGTGCACAAGTCGCCACGCGGGGAGTTTGCGTCGCCTGCCGAAGAGAAGTCGCCACGGACCGGACCCGGCGGGCGGACCGCCTCCTCGCTTCCCTACCCTGCCGCCGTTGACGTTCGCCGCGGAACGCAGCGCTCACGTTCCGCGCCGCGGCGGCCCGGTCGACCCCCGCACGACGAGCTCGACCGGCAGCGTGCGGCTGCGCGGCCGCCGCCCCACCATCCGCGCTGCGAGCAGCGCGAAGGCGGCCGCTCCGAGCGCCTCGGCGTCGGCGGCCACCGTGGTGAGCGGCGGGTCCAGGACGCGGGCGAGGTCCAGGTCGTCGAACCCGGTGACCGAGATTCCGCCCGGGATGGCGAGGCCGAGCTCGCGCGCGGCGAGGCAGGCGCCCGCCGCGAGCACGTCGTCGTCGCAGACGAGCGCAGTGCGGTCGGGATGTGAGTGCAGCAGGTCGAGCGTCGCGGCCCGGCCGGCTTCCAGCGCGATGTCCGCCCGCACCCGCACCAGGCCCTCGCCCAGCCGGCGGTCGAGCACGCGCTCGCGGCGCCGGAACGTCGGTGCCAGCACGGCGGAGGCCAGGTGGGCGAAGCGTGTGTGGCCCAGTCCCTCCAGGTGGTCGAGCACCGCCTCGAAGCCGCCCTCGACGTCGAGCTGCACCGACGGGTGCCCGCGCGCCCGGGACTCGATCGTCACGATCGGCTCGCCGGTCCCCGGCGGCGGCTCGACCTCCATCAGCATCAGCCCGTCCGCCGGGCCGGCCTGCAGCGCGGCGGCCGACGCCGCGCCCCACGCGCGGTCGTTCGCGGTGTCGATCAGCGCCACCGCGTAGCCGGCCGAGCGGGCGGCCGACTGGGCGCCGCGCAGCAGCGGCCCGAAGAACGGGTTCGTGACGTCCGGGACGACGAGCGCCACCGTCCGCGCAACGCCGGCCTTCAGCGCCCGCGCCGCCGCGTTGGGCCGGTATCCCAACTCGGTGGCGGCGGCCCGCACGGCGGCCTCGGTCCCGGCCGAGACCCGCCCGGCCGCCTTGCCGGAGAAGACCAGCGAGACGGTGGACTGCGACACGCCGGAGGCGCGCGCGACGTCGACGCTGGTCACCCGCCCGCCGCTCACCGCCGGCGCCTCATCCGAACAGGTCGAGCTCGCGGGAGCGCAGCAGCGCGGCGGCGCCCGGACCGTCCTCGGCGAGCACATGGCGCTCGAGTCCGCGGATCCGGACCGCCGGCTCGCGCGAGGTCTTGGTGCGCACGAGGTCGGCGGCGGCCGCCGCCTCGTCGGCCACGGCGACGTGCGTGGCCACGAGCACGCGCCCGTCGGCGTCGGGCGTGCCCCGTGGATCCTCCAGCGGCGCGAGCCCGGCGAGCCCGATCGCCACCTCGGCCTGGCCCAGGCGCCAGGCGCGGCCGAAGGAGTCGGTCACCACGACCGTGCAGCCCAGGCGCGCGCGCAGGGCGCGGGCCGAGTGGTCGGGATCCGCCGGCAGCAGCACGGCCAGGTCATCGGCGCCCGCGTTGGAGCGGTCGACGCCCGCGTTGGCACAGACGAAGCCGTGGTGGGTGCGGCAGATCAGCCGACCCGCGTCGGCGCGCACCAGCTCCGCGCTCTCGGCGAGGATGAGCTCGACCAGGCGGGGATCCTTGCCGTGCTCGTTCGCGAGCGCGAGCGCACGAGCGGCCGGCTCGACGCCGGCCAGGCGGCGCACGCGTCCCTCGGCCTTGGAGACGACCTTGTGCGCGACGGCCAGCACGTCGCCGGAGCGCAGCCCGGGGTCCGGCAGCCGGGTGGCGGCGTCGGCGAGCAGCGCGGCGAGGTCGTCGCCGTCCCGAATCTCCGGAAGGCCGGGCAGCGCCTCGACCCGCAGGCCGCTCACACGCGCGAGGGCTCGAGCCGCTCGAGCTGCGCGCGCGTGTGCGGCGCCGCCGCGGGCAGCGCTGAGAGGGCGGTGCGCAGGGCGTCCAGGTCGCCCGGGGTGTCGACGTCGAGCTCGAGCGAGGCGGCGTGGGCGACGCGCACGGTGTGCCCGGCGGCGGTGCCCAGCGCGGCGTGGCGGGCGAACGAGCCGGGCCCGAAGGCCGGTGCGATGGCGTCGGGCGGGGTCAGCCGCAGCGCGTTGGTGCCGGTGCCATGGCGGTCGGCCACGATGACCACGCCCGCCTCCGGCTGCTCGTGGAGCATCGCGTCCAGCTCGCCCGGATCCAGCGCCGGGCAGTCACCGGGCACCAGCAGCACCCGCGCGGCCCCCGCGCGCGCCGCCGCCTCGACGCCCAGCGCAGCCGCGGCGGACTGGCCCGCCTCCTCGGGATCGTGCACCACGTGCGCGCCGGTAGCGCGCGCTGCCGACTCCGCGCGGGGTTCGGCGGTGACCACCACCAGCCCGTCCAGGCCCCGGACGGCGGTCAGCGCCTCCAGCACGTCGGCCAGCATCGCCGCCGCCAGCGCAGCCCGGTCGGGCGATCCGATCGCGTCCTCGAGGCGCTCCTTCGCGCGGCCGAACGTCTTCACGGGCAGAACGGCGACCGTGCGCATGAGGCGCGGGATGCTAACCGGCGCGGAGGCGGGACACGCCGCCGCCCGGCGCGACGTCCGGCATGCGACTGCCGGCGGCGGCCCCGGACGCCGCCGCCGCTACCCCTCGGTCTCCGCCCCCGGGAGGCTCAGGCGACGGCTCCGGCGAACGCGAGCGCCTGCGCGGCCACGCGGCGCCGCGCGGTGGCGTCGGGCATCGCCACGTCGGTCTCGAGGGTCGGCACGCCACCGGCGCGGGCGTCGGCGACGAGACCGTCGATCAAGCCGGCGTAGAGCTGGGCGATCCCGTCGGAGTCCAGCGCCGCGCCCGCCCACGCCATGAAGGCCGCCGTCGGCCCCTTGACCACCTCGCCGCCCACCAGCGGGGAGACGGCGACCACCGGCCCCGGCGCGGCGGCCACGGCCTCGCGCAGCTCGGGCAGGGCGAGGATCGGGCCGATCGAGATGATCGGGTTCGACGGCCCGATCACGATGGCGCGGGCCGTCGCGATCGCCTCCAGCACCGCGGCGGTCGGCGGCGCCGCCTCGGCGCCGCGGAAGGTCACGTCCTCGATCGGGCCCTCGCCGCGCTCGCGGATCATGAACGCCTGGAACGCGTGCCAGGTGCCGCGGGCCCTTACCCAGGTGCGCACGGGCGCGTCGCTCATCGGCAGCACGCGCGCGGCGATCCCGAGCGAGGAGGTCAGCCCCGCGATCGCCTCGGTGAGCGTGGTCCCCGCGGCCAGCCGGCGCGCGCGCTGGATCCCGATGGCCAGGTCGCGGTCGCCGAGCGCGAACCAGACGTCCTCGCCCAGCGTGCGCAGGGCGTCCATGACCACGAAGGTGTCCTCGCGCAGGCCCCAGCCCCGCTCGTCGATCCGGTCGGCCAGCCAGAAGGCGATCAGGTCCGGGTCAGGAGAGACGTGCGCGCCGTGGACCTCGACGTCGTCGCCGGTGTTGGCGATCACCACCAGGTCCTCGCCGGCCACGTCGAGCATGCCGCGCGCGAGCTTGGCCCCGCCGGTTCCGCCGGCGAGTACCACCACCGGGCCGGCGCTCACTCCAGCCCCGTGACGCGGATCCCGGCGTGCGTCTTGTAGCGGACGTTGATGCCGATCAGCAGGGCGGTCAGCGCCTCGGTGGTGCGGGAGTTCTCCAGCCGCCCGCAGTCGACACCGCGCAAGCCCTCGATCCGCTCGATCAGATCGATCGCCTCGCGCTTGTCGGCCTTGCGGTCGCCGCACACGAGGATGTCCTCGGCGAGGCGCGCCTCCGGGTCGCGCAGGTTGACGGCCGAGACCGTGTGCAGGGCCGAGACGACGCGCACGCCCTCCGGCGCCATCTCCGCGGCCTGCTGGGCGGCCGAGCCCTGCCAGACGCCCAGGGTGCGGGTGGCCTTGCCCGACACCGCGGCCGCCAGCGGCACCGTGGCGTCGATCAGCAGTTGGCCCGCGCGCAGGTGGCCGGCGAGGTTGGTCAGCGTCTCGGACTGCGAGCGGAACGGCACGCACAGCACGACCACGTCGGCCTGCTCGGCCGCGGGGCCGTTGGCCGCGCCCTCCAGCCCGAGCTTCCCGGCCGCCTCGACGGCCCGCTCGGCGTCGCGCGAGCCGATCAGCACCGGCACGCCCGCCGCGTGCCAGCGCGCGGCAAGGCCGGCCCCCAGCGCCCCCGTCCCGCCGACGATCGCGACCGGCGCGGTCACTCAGCGGCCCTCCGTTCCACCGGCGGTCCCACCTGGCGCGGCCACTCAGCGGCCCTCGAAGACGGGCGGGCGTTTCGCGCGCATCGCCGCGGCCCCCTCGGTGAAGTCCAGAGTGGCGGCGCAGCGCTCCTGCGCCACCACCTCGAGCTCGAGCGTGGCGGCCAGCGCCGGGCGCGCGGAGGCGTCCATCACGCGCTTGGCCAGTCCCACGGCGACCGGCGCGGCCCGCACCAGCGCACCCGTCAGCTCCTCGACGGCGGCGTCGAGCTCGGTCGCGGGCACCGCGCGATTGGCCAGGCCGATGCGCTCGGCCTCCTCGCCGGTGATCAGCCGGCCGGTGAGGATCAGCTCCTTGGCCCGGCCCAGGCCGACGACCTGGGGCAGGCGCGAGGCGCCGCCCACGTCCGGGATCAGGCCGATCTGGGTCTCGGGCAGGCCGAGCACGGCGTCGGCGGCGACCACGCGCAGGTCGCAGGCCAGCGCGAGCTCCAGCGCGCCGCCGAGGCACGCGCCCTGGATCGCGCACACCACCGGCTTGGGCATCGCCTCGGCCAGGTTCCACGCGTCCAGGCAGTCGCGCCGGAAGCCGCGCAGGCCCTCGGGCGCCGCCGCGAGCGCCTCGAGCACGCCGAGGTCCATGCCCGAGGAGAACATCGGCCCGTTGCCGCGCAGCACGACGCAGCGGACCGTCGCATCGTCGGCGGCGGCGCGCAGCGCGTCGCCGGTGGCGCGGACCATCTCGCCGTGGAAGGCGTTGCGCTTCTCCGGGCGGTTCAGCGCGACGTGCCGGATCGCGCCGCGGTCCTCGGTGACGACGAGCGACATGCGCGGCGACGATACTGAGTGCATGACCGACGTGGACGAAGCGTTCGCCCGCGCGCGCGCCGGCGGCCCGGAGCGCCATCACGCCAAGGCGCGCGAGCAGGGCAAGCTGCCGGTCCGCGAGCGTGTGGCCCGGCTGCTGGACGCCGGCTCCTTCACCGAGGACGGGCTGCTGGCCGGCTGGGAGGCCGACGGGCTTGGCGCCGACGGGGTGGTGACCGGGACCGGCACGGTCGACGGGCGCACCGTCGCGCTGATGGCCAACGACCCGACGGTCAAGGCCGGCTCGTGGGGGCCGCGCACGGTGGAGAAGATCCTGCGCATCCAGGAGACCGCCCGCGACCACCGCGTGCCGATGGTGTACCTGGTCGACTCGGCCGGCGCGCGGATCACCGAGCAGGTGGCGATGTTCCCCGGGCGCCGCCACGCCGGCCGGATCTTCTTCCACCAGGTCGGGCTCTCCGGCCTCGTGCCGCAGGTCTGCGTCCTGTTCGGCCCGAGCGCCGCGGGTGGCGCCTACATCCCCGCCTTCTGCGACGTGGTGATCATGCGCGAGGGCAACGCCTCGATGTACCTCGGCTCGCCCCGGATGGCCGAGACGGTGATCGGCGAGCACGTCACGCTGGAGGAGATGGGCGGCGCGCGCATGCACACCGGCGTGTCCGGCTGCGGGCACTTCCTGGCCGCCGGCGACGAGGAGGGCATCGACCTCGCGCGCCGCTACCTCGGGGTGTTCCCCTCCCACTGCGACGCGCCGGTGCCCGCCGCGCCGCCCGCGCCGCCGCCGGCGGGCGCTCGCCCGATCCGGGCCATGATCCCGGACGACGAGAACAAGCCGTTCGACATGCGCGAGCTGGTGGCGGCGCTGGTCGACGACGGCGACCTGCTGGAGGTGCACGCGCGCTGGGCGAAGGAGCTGATCGTCGGCTACGCGCGGCTGGAGGGCCGCGTGATCGGCGTCGTGGCCAACCAGCCCAAGGTGCGCGGCGGCGTGCTGTTCGTCGACTCCGCCGACAAGGCCGCGCGCTTCGTGTGGACCTGCGACGCGTTCGGCATCCCGCTGCTGTTCCTGGCCGACGTGCCCGGCTTCATGATCGGCTCGGCGGTCGAGCGCCAGGGCATCATCCGCCACGGCGCGCGGATGATCGCCGCCGTCTCGGAGGCCACCGTGCCGAAGCTCTCGGTGGTCGTGCGCAAGGCCTACGGCGCGGGCCTCTACGCGATGGCGGGCCCCGCCTTCGAGCCCGACGCCTGCCTGGCCCTGCCCAGCGCCCGGATCGCCGTGATGGGGCCGGGCGCGGCGGTCAACGCGGTCTTCTACAACCAGCTCGCGGCGATCGAGGACGAAGCCGAGCGCGACGCGCGCCGGGCCGAGCTGATGGCCGAGTACGCCGAGGGCGTCGACCTGCTGCACCTCGCCTCCGAGCTGGTGATCGACGCCGTCGTGCAGCCGGAGGACCTGCGCGCCGAGCTGGCCCGCCGCTTCGCCCGCTACGCCGGTCGCGAGCGGCCACGCCCGGCCAAGCGCCACGGCGTGCCGCCCGCGTAGCGCGAGCCGAGCGCGCGCCGCGCGCCGTAGGAGCCCATCGCCAGCGCACTCACGACGAACCCGAGGTAGAGCCAGGCGCCGGCGGAGTCCCAGTCCAGCGTGCCGGAGAAGCGGGCCAGCGCGATCAGGTGCAGCGCGCCCAGGAGCGCGTACTGGAGCATCGCCGGGCGGACGTGGCCCCAGTCGCGCTCGCGGCAGGCGGTGACCAGCAGCACGCCCTGGGCGAGCACGAAGGTGCCGATCGCCCGGCCGGTGAGCGGCGTGAGCTCCCACGGCCACAGCGCCGCGGCGTCCAGCGGCGCCACCACCAGCGCGGCGCCGAGCCCCACCATCACCGCGCCCTGCGCCGCCAGGACGGCGAGCGCCGGCCGCGACATCGGCGCCGTCCGCGGCGGCGGGCCGCCCGGGACGCGCAGCTGGCGCAGCAGCAGCGCTGCGGTGGCGGGCGGGAAGATGCCGTAGAGGATCAGCCAGGCCCAGCCCGTGACGTCGTCCATGTGGAACTTCTCGAGGTGCACGAAGGTGACGACGAGCAGGACCACCCCGGCGATCAGATAGGGCGGCGCGAAGGCGCGGCCGCGGACCCAGTCGCGCTCGAGCGCGCAGCAGATCGCGAGCGTGGTCGAGGCCCAGTAGCTCGCGCCCAGGAACGCGGCGGTGAGCGGCGGCGCGATCGTCCACGCGAACAGCGTGTCGGTCTCACCCGGTGCGACGAACAGGGAGAGCCCGAGCAGGAAGATCACCGCGGCGATGGCCAGCAGGCCGGCGCGCACGCCCGCGGTCATCGGGCGCACGGCGGGCTCGAGCTCGGTGGCGGCGGTGGCGGCCACGAACCTAAAGGGGTCTGACCCCATATATGCGCTGGCGCGCCTGCGAGCGCGTGGCCACCAGGCCGAGCCCGGGGGCGGCGAGGAGCAGCGCGAGCGCGTAGTAGACGAGCAGCTCGGAGCCCGCGTCCGGCTTGAGATCGCCGCCGTGGAAGAGCGGGACCAGCGCCATCAGCGCGCCCGTGACGGGCGCCGTGAGGCACAACGGCCGCGCGCGCAGCCAGTCGCCGTCCCACAGCGCCCACGCGTAGGCGAGCGCGAAGGCGCACAGCCAGACGCCCAGCAGCCGGCCGGTCAGCGGCGCGAGCTCCCAGGGCCAGATCGCGCTGAAGCCGGCCGGGTCGACCAGCAGGGCGACGCCCGTTCCCGCCGCGGCCAGTCCCGCCGCCGCGCAGGCCGCGCGCTGCACGCCGGTGAGCGGCACCTCCACCGCGAGCCGCCCTCCGTGGCGGCGCTCCTGCCACACGAGCACCGCGGGTGCGGTGACCACGAGCACGGCGTAGCCGCCGAGCCAGTAGGCCAGGTGGTACCAGGGGTGCGCCCGGAACGGCCCGAGGTTGAAGAACGTCATGACGGTCGCGGCCAGCGCGAAGCCGGTGATGAGGACGACCAGGACGCGGGCGTGCGCCCAGTCTCGCTGCAGCAGCGCGATCGCTCCGATCGCCACGGCGCTGGCGTACATGACGGCCAGCAGCCGTGCGCTGGCGTCCGGGACCACGGTCCAGGTGAACCAGTCGGGGCTGCCGGGCGCGAGCAGGAGGCTGCCGACGGCGGCCACCGCGTTGAGGACCAGGAAGGCCTCGACGAACTTCACCCACGGGTGCTGGCCCGTGCCCCACCACGTACGCATGTCCCCTCTCGACGTCACGACCCGCGAGCCTATTCCCAGGGCTCGGTCGAGGGATCCCCCGGGTGGTTGCGGGGGTCGCCAGAAACGACGGTCTGGGCCATGCACACGACCCAGACCGCAGCCCTTCCCCGCTTCGCCCCCCGCCGTGGCCCGGCACCCGCCCGGACGCGCCGCGCCGCCGAGCCCAAGCCCGCCGTCCGCACGCTCGAGGCCGCTGACCTCGGCGAGCACCTCGACCGCCTCATGCGCGCCGCGCTGGCCATGACCGGCTCGCGCCCCGACGCCGAGGATCTCGTCCAGGAGGTGTGCGTGCGCGTGCTCTCCAAGCCCCGCGCCATCCGCGGCGACGCCATCGCCTACCTGCTCGGCGTCCTGCGCAACACGTTCATCGACGGCCGTCGCGCCCAGGCGCGGCGCCAGACCGTGCCGGTCGAGCCGGTCACGCTGGAGCAGGTCCCGGGCGCGCGCCACGGCGACCCGGAGTTGGGTGCCCAGGCCGCCGAGGTCCACCGGGCGATCGCCGCGCTCGCGCCGCACTACCGCGACACGGTCGTGGCGGTCGACGTGCTCGGCCTGCCCTACGCCGACGCCGCGGCCACGCTGGGCGTGCCGGCGGGCACGATCATGAGCCGGCTGCACCGGGGCCGCGCGGCGGTGGCCGAGGCCGTCGGCACCGCCTGACGGGACCGCCGGCGCGCTCCGCGCCGAGCGGATAGAGTCGCGGTGTGGCCACGGGTACGCAGGGACGACCCCTCGTCGGCCGCCGCCGGGAGCTGGCCGCGGTCGCCACCGCGCTGGGCGGCCTGGGCCGCGCGGCGCGCTTCCTCGCCCTGAGCGGGGAGCCGGGGATCGGCAAGACCCGGCTGCTGGAGGAGCTGGCGAGCGGCGCGGAGGAGCGCCGCTACGTCGTGCTCACCGGCCGCGGCGCGGAACTCGAGCGCGACCTGCCGTTCGGTGTCTGGGTCGACGCGCTCGACGACCACGTCGCCTGGCTGGGAGAGGACCGGCTGGAGCGGATGATGGGCGACCGGGTCGCCGAGCTGGCCCGGGTGCTGCCCGCCGTCCGCGCGCAGGCGGCGCCGGCGCCCGCCCTGCAGGACGAGCGCTACCGCGCGCACCGCGCCGTCCGGGCGCTGCTGGAACGGCTCGCGGCCGCCGCGCCGGTGGTGGTGCTGCTCGACGACCTGCAGTGGGCCGACGACGCCTCCCTGGAGCTGGTGGCGCACCTCATGCGCCGCCCGCCGCGCGCGCCGCTGCTGATGGCGTGCGCCTTCCGCACCGGCGGGTTGCCGCCCGCGGTGCTGGGCGCCTTCGAGGCGGCCGACCGCGACGGCGCCCTCACCGACCTGCGGCTGGTGCCGCTGAACGCCGAGGAGGCCGGGGCGCTGCTGGGCGAGGAGCTCTCCCCGCGCGTCCGTGACGAGCTCTACGCCCTCGGCGGCGGCAACCCGTTCTACCTCCAGCAGCTGGCGCGCTCAGCCCCGGGGAACGGCGGCGGGACGGTGTCGGGCGACGGGATCGACCTGCCGGGCGCGGTGGCGGCCGCGCTCGGGCAGGAGCTGGCCGCGCTGAGCCCGCCCGCGCGCAAGCTCGTGGAGGGCGCGGCGGTGGCCGGGGACCCCGCAGACGTGGAGGTGGCCGCCGCGGCCGGCGAGCTCGACGAGCGCGCGCTCGGCCCGGCCCTCGACGAGCTGGTCGATCGCAACCTGCTGGCGCCCGCCGGACCGCCCCGCCGCTATCGCTTCCGCCATCCGATCGTGCGCAGCGCCGCCTACGCGGAGGCCGGCGCGGGCTGGCGGCTGTCCGCGCACGCCCGCGCCGCCGCGCTGCTGGAGCGCACGGGCGGGCCGCTGGCCGCTCGCGCACAACACCTCGAGCGCTGCGCGCGCCCCGGCGACGACGCCGCGGTCGCCGTGCTCGCCCAGGCCGGCCACGAGGCCGCGCCGCGCGCCCCTGGCACCGCCGCCCAGTGGTTCGGCGCCGCGCTCGCCCTGCTGCCCGCCGACGACATGCAGCGGCGCATGGAGCTCCTGATCCCGCTCGCCACTGCACAGGCCACCACCGGCCGGCTGGAGCGGGCGCTGGTCACCCTGCTCGAGCTGCTGGGCAGCATCCCGCCCGAGCTGGCCGAGGTGCGGGCGAAGCTGGTGGCGGCGTGCGCGACCTGCGAGAACCTGCTCGGCCGCCATGGCGACGCGCATGCGCGGCTGGAGCGCGCGCTGGCCGAGCTGCCCGACAAGGCCGGTGCGGCCGCCGGCTCGCTGGAAGCCGAGCTGGCGGCCGACGCGCTCTATGACTCGGACTTCGCCGCCCTCTCGGCCTGGGCGCTGCAGGCCCGCGCGACCGCGCGCGGGATCGGGGATCCCGGCCTGGACGCGCTGACCGCCGCGCTGGAGTGCTTCGCCCACTACGGCGAAGGCCGGCTGGAGGAAGCCGAGCAGGCGCGCACCGAGGCGGCGGCCACGCTCGACGCGCTCGACGACGGCACCCTGATGGGCCGGCTGGAGGCGCCCTACTTCCTCGGCTTCGCCGAGTTCCTCTGCGAGCGCTACGACGACGCCATCCGCCACCTGCGCCGCGGCCTGGACGTCTCGCGCGCGTCGGGGCAGGGCCAGTTCGTGGTCCCGATGATGGTCGGCCTGGCGCACGCGCTGGAGGTGCGGGGGCAGCTCGCCGAGGCGCAGGACACCGTCCAGGCCGGGGTCGAGGCCGGGCGCCTGAGCGGCAACCGCCAGGTGCTCTCGTGGGCGCTCGTGGGCGAGGCGTGGGTCGCGGCGTCGACCGGCGACCTCGAGGGCGCCACCGCCAGCGCGACCGAAGCCGTCGCCCTGCTCGAGCAGCTCGCCGACTCGATCCTCACCCTCGCCACCCACGCGCTGGCGTCGCTGGTCTTCCTGGAGGCGGGTGACGTCGAGCGCTGCCTGGCCGAGGCGCGCGCCGCCGGCGCGCCCGAGTTCGCCCACATCGAGCCGGGCCGCGCCGCGTGGCTGCTCGGCGTGCTGGCCCGCGCCGAGCTGGCGCGCGGCGACGCCGCGGCCGGGCGCGTCCACGCCGAGCGGGCGCGCGAGCGCCTGGGGAACATGCGGCTGCCGCTCACCGAGGCCACGATCTCCGAAGCCGAGGCCGAGCTCGCGCTGGCGGGCGGCGACGCCCGTGCGGCGGCGGCGCGGGCCGGGGCCGGCGTGGCACTGGCGGAGGACGCGGGCGCCGCGGTGCAGGCGGCGCGCCTGCGTGCGCTGGCCGGCCACGCGCTGGCTCAGGCCGGCGACCGCGACGCGGCGCTGGCGGCGCTCAAGCGGGCCGAGGCCGAGGCCGCGGCCTGCGGCGCCGAGCGCCTGCGCGCGGCCGCGGCGCGCGACTTGCGCCGGCTCGGCGTGCGCGTGGCGGGCCGCCAGCGCCGCGGCGGGCACGGCGAAGGCCTGGCCGCGCTGAGCGGCCGCGAGCGCGAGATCGCCGAGCAGGTGGCGCTGGGCAGGACCAACCGCGAGATCGCGGCGGCCCTCTTCGTCTCCGACAAGACGGTCGAGGGCCACCTGCGCAACGTGTTCGCCAAGCTCGGCGTGTCCGGCCGCGCGGCCGTCGCCGAGGTCGTCGGGCGCGAGCGCGCCGCCCCTTAGGGGGTGCGCCGGGCGCGGCGCAGCCAGTCCACCTGGTTCTGCTTGCGCATGATCATGTGCTCCATCAGGGTGCTCGAGCGCCTCCGAGCGCGGCTCCTGGCCGGAGTGGGGGATGACGTCGTGCAGCGCGGCGATGCCCTCGTCCTCCGTCTCGATCAGGGCGTCCACGGCGTCAGCAGGGTCGGCGTGCCAGCGCACGGCGGCCACCTCGACGGACGGGTCGCCGCCCAGGGCGGTGATCTTCTCCACCAGCAGGCGCAGGTCGGCGAGCTCGGCCTCCGCGAACGCCCACAGCTGTGAGCCGACCGCCTGATACTCGAGCCCGAACATACTGCCCGAGCCGAGCGTGAGCTGGAGTACGGAGCGCTGCTGGAGCGCGAGCGCGCGGTTGAGCGCCTCGAGCACGCGCTCCACGTCCATCGCGTCGGGTTCGTCGTCGGCCATGGCGCGCACGCTACCCGGATAGCATCGGCCGCCATGGCGCCGGAGATGCTGTGGGAGCCGCCCCGCGAGTTGCGCGAGAACTCGGCGATGGCGCAGCTGATGCGCGACCGGGGCGCGGCGGACTACGCCGCCCTGTGGCGCTGGTCGGTCGAGGACCTGCCCGGGTTCTGGGCCGAGATCTGGCGCCGCTACGACGTGCAGGGCGGCTACGACGCGGTCCTGCCCGACGCCTCGATGCCCGGCGCGCGCTGGTTCGCTGGGGCCCGCGTCAACTACGCCGAGCACCTCTTCCGCGGAAAGCCCGACGACCGCACGGCGATCGTGCACGCCTCCGAGACGCGGGCGACGGGCGCGTGGAGCTGGGCGCGCCTGCGTTCGGAGACCGCCGCAATCCGCGCCGGGCTGACGGCGCGCGGGGTGGGGGAGGGCGACCGCGTCGCCGCCTACCTGCCCAACCTGCCCGAGACCGTCGCCGCCTTCCTGGCCACCGCGTCGCTGGGTGCGGTGTGGTCCTCGGCGGCGCCCGAGTTCGGCGCCTCCAGCGTGATCGACCGCTTCGGACAGATCGAGCCGAC
>Ga0136617_10003823_pt1 | contig 13458 bp, 13 predicted proteins | sample AntDrymUQ3222106_2_FD_129672 | JGI IMG/M metagenome (GOLD analysis project Ga0136617, IMG submission 129672) | Polar desert sand microbial communities from Dry Valleys, Antarctica - metaG UQ322 (21.06) | ecosystem: Environmental > Terrestrial > Soil > Desert | place: Antarctica: Dry Valley...
AAGGTGTTCACGCCGGTCAGGTCGGCCATCGTGTGCGCCATCCCGAAGGCGAACTCGAGCTTGGACCACGCGCGCGTCATCGCCTGGTGGATGATGTGCGCCCGCCAGTGGGAGTCGGTAATGACCTCGCTGTGGAGCTGCGGGTCGCCGTCCAGGAAGATCCGGTCGCGCGGGATCTCGACGTCGTCGAAGATCGCGACGGCGTCCATCTCGTCGAAGCGGGTCGAGAGCGGATAGTCGAACGGATCGCGCTGGCTCGAGTACGAGTCGCGGCAGATGAACTTGAGCCCGGGCGTGTCCATCGGGATCGAGAAGCAAATCGCGTACTTCGCGTCCTGCAGCCGGAGGTCCGAGCCGGGGTAGACGGCGAGCTCGTCCGCGAAGGGCGCGAGCGTCGCGAGCATGCGGGCGCCGCGGACGACGACGCCGTTCTCGGTGTCGCCGACCTTGTGGAGCGAGATCTCCCCGCCGAGCTGGTCCGCCTCCGCGACCGAGCGGTCGACCTGCGGGTTGATCAGCGTGTGCGTGAGCGACAGGTCGTTATCGCGCATGAGGCGCTGGTACTCGACGAGGTTCCGCGCGCCCTCCTCGTTCCCGTACCGGGCCCAGACGTCAGCCCGCGCCGCGAAGCAGGCGAAGGTGTAGTTCAGGTAGTCGGGCGTCCGCCCCATCATCCCGCCGGTCGCGTCGGCGATTCGCTTGGACGCGACGCGCCGCCGCTCGAGGTCCTCGCGGCTCTTAGGCTGGATGTGCGTGACGTTCACCGGCTGGCCCGTGTCGGGCGAGTCGAAGAGGAAGGTGTCGGGATCCTCGTGCTGCAGGTCGAAGAGCCGCGCGAGTGAGCGGGCCGCGCCTTCGAGCTTGGGATGGGTCGCCGGGTCGGTGACCTTCTCGCCCTCGAGCCAGATCTCCCGTCCCTCGCCTTTCAGGCCGGCCAGGAACTGCTCACCCGTCCGCGCCCCCGTCGTCTTCTCCGTTACCGCCATCAGCCCACCTTCCGTGCCACGGTTTTCACGTCTGCATAGAAATCGAAGCTCCACTCGCCGCCCTCGCGGCCGATCCCGGAGCGCTTGGCGCCGCCGAAGGGCGCGCCGAGGTCGCGGGCATAGAAGCAGTTGATCCAGGTCGTTCCAGCCACGAGAACCTCGCCAAGCCGCTCGGCGCGCTCCTCCTCCTCGGTGAAGACGGTCGCCGCGAGGCCGTACTCGGTGTCGTTGGCGAGCCGGACGGCCTCGTCCTCGTCCGCGAAGGTCTGGAGCGTGAGGACTGGCCCAAAGACCTCCTTCTGGACGATCTCCGCGTCCTGCCGGACGTCGGTGAAGAGCGTCGGCTCGTAGTAGAGGCCGCCGAGCTCGGGCGAGACGCGCCCGCCGATCACGAGCCGAGCGCCGTCTTGTCGCGCGCGGTCGACGAAGCCCTCGACCCGAGCCAGGTGCTCGCGCGTGATGAGCGGGCCGATGTCCGTGTCGGGCTCGCGCGGGTCGCCGAGCCGGCGCGCCGCGACGCCGGCCAGGAAGCGTTCGGTGAACTCGCCTGCGATGGATTCCTCGACGAGCAGCCTGGTTCCGGCGAGGCAGACCTGGCCCGCGTTGTCGTACTGGTAGGTCGCGGTCTGAATTGCACTCTCGAGGTCGGCGTCGGCAAACACCATGAACGGGCTCTTGCCGCCGAGCTCGAAGGACACGGGCGTGAGGTTCGCGGCGGCCGCCCGTGCGATCTCCTGGGCGGTCTCGACGGAGCCCGTGAACGAGATGCGCGCGATGCCTGGATGCGCCACGAGCGCTGCACCGACCTCCTCGCCGATCCCCTGAACGACGTTCAGGACTCCCGGCGGGAGCTCCGCGTCGTGCGCGATCTCGGCGAGGAGCGACGCCGTGAGCGGCGACCACTCGGCCGGCTTCAGGATGGCTGTGCAGCCCGCAGCGAGCGCAGGGCCGCACTTCCAGGTCTCGAGGAGCAGAGGCGCGTTCCAGGGCGTGATCAGGACCGCCACGCCGGACGGGTCGCGGCGCACGTGGTAGGCGGTGCCGTGCGACTCCCAGGCGCGGCGCTCGAGGTCGAGCGCGAGCTGCGCGAAGAAGCGGAAGTTGAGGGCTGCGCGCTTCATGAGGCGCAGGCGGGAGGCTTCGAGGAGCGAGCCGTTGTCGAGCGTCTCGACCTCGGCGAGCGTCTCCTGGCGCTCCTCGATCAGGTCCGCGATCCGGAAGAGGTGCTCCGCGCGGCCTTCGGGCCCGAGTGCGGCCCAGGCCGGGAAGGCGGCCCGGGCGGCCTCGACGGCCGCGTCGGCCTCCTCCTGGCCTCCCCGTGCGATGTCGGCGAGATGGCTCTCGTCGATCGGCGAGATGTCGGCGAAGGTTTCGGCCGACGAGACCCGCTCGCCGCCGATGAAGTGGTCGGGCGAGACCTCGATGCCCGCGATGGTCGCGACGGAGCTCACGCGATGTCCCCGACCTCGGGGCGCACTACGCCCACGCCCCACCCAGGGTGGTGGTGAGTCACCCCGGGTTGTGGGGTCCACCCACCACCCAGCTCCAAGAGTAGGGCTGAGAGGCGCGCAGATTCGTGCCCACCTGCGCCGTAAGCGTGGCGGCTCGAGGACAACTCCCTCACGCCGTCTCCTCGGGGACGGCGAGCGCAACGTGCCGCGCGTTCGGGGAGTCCGCGGGCATGGCGCCGGTCAGGGCGAGCTCCTCCTTCCCTTCCACCACGCGATTGGAGAGGCGGCCGATTCCCTCGATCTCAACTTCGACGACGTCGCCCGGCTCGACCGGGCGCGAGTTTGCCGGCGTCCCCGAGAGCAGGATGTCGCCAGGCTCGAGCGTGATCAGCCGCGAGAGGTCGGCCAGCATGTAGGCGATCGGCCAGAGGAGCTCCGCCGTCGAGCCCTCCTGCACCGTCAGCCCGTTCACGTACGTGCGAAGGACTAGACGGGTCGGGTCGATCTCGGCGGCATCCGCGAGCTCCGACCCTAGCGGGCAGAACCCGTCCTGCCCCTTGACGCGCAGCATCGACCCGCGGTCGGCGTGACGGAAGTCGTGGACGCCGAAGTCGTTCGCCGCCGTGTAAGCCTCGACATGCTCGAGCGCCTCCTCCTCGCGAACGCGCTTCATCCGCCGCCCGACGATCACGGCGACCTCACCCTCGTAGTTCAGGTAGCGGCAGCCGCGCGGGCGCACGATCTCGTCCCCGTGGCGCGCGAGCGTCGTCGGCGGCTTCAGGAAGTACGAAGGCTCGTCGGGCATTTGCGCCGCGTACTCCTCCACCCGGCTCGGGTAGCTCAGATGGACGCCGATGATCTTGGAGGGGCGCAGGTCGCCGATGGGCCGGGTCACTCGGCGCGCCTTCCGCCGTTCACGGTGTAGCCGAACGAGAACCAGAAGCCCCGCCCGACCTCGGCCGGCGCGAGGTCGGCGAGCTCGTCCGCGGGTGACTCGAAGAGGCGAAGCGTCGCGTCCCCTTCCCAGATCCGGGAGATCTCGCGGTCCTGGCCGCCGGCCCAGACGTGCTCCTCGAGCGGCGCCTCCCCGCTCTCCCAGGCGGGAAAGAAGCGCGTATTGAAGAGCGGCGGCGAGTTAACCGTCGGCCCTTCCTCCGAAAGGGCCTCGAGCGTGACTGAGGCCTCGGCGAGCCGACGGTCGCCGGAGGCAAGGGTTGCGGCAAGCGTTCCGCCCCGCTCGAGCCTTGGCCCCGCGCGTCCAACCGTCACGGGCCGCGTCATCCAGATCGAGCCAGGCTTCTTGGGGAACCCCTGCACGAGTCCCCGCACGAGCGGCATGCCCTTGTCCACCCACATGAACGGGCACCGAGTGACGGGCTCGCCCCGGTAGCTCGCCGCGAGCACCACGAAGAACTCCTTGTACTGGGCGCGCACCGGGTCGAGAAGCTCCTCGCCCGAGTCGGAGCACGACTGCCAGTCGACGAAGATCGCGGCGGCGCTTCCGAGATCGTCGCCAGGCTCGAGCTCGGGCGGGAGAAGCGCTCGCGCGGCGTCGGGGTCGGCCCGGTACTCGACGATCAGGAAGTCGCCCGAGTAGTGCCAGGGCGGAGGTGGCACGAGCGAGGAGCGGCCCGTCCGCGTCAACGGGAGGGAGTACCCGGTCAGGCGGTTCGCGGCGCTCACGTCCACGCCGCCAACGATACGCCAGGGAGGATTAGCTGGAGCCCGCGAGGCCCGGCTGCGACCCGACGATCACGGGCTCGCCGGGCGGAAGCACGTCTCCTGCGAGCGGCTGCACCAGCATCGCCTGCGAGAGCGCCTCGGCGTCGAGCCCGCTCGTTCCAGAGATGTCCTCGGCCTGCAGGAGCACGATGCCCGGCGGCGGCGCCTTGCCCGGCTGCGGGCGGCCCCAGTCGAAGGACGCGTCCGCGACCCGGCGCCAGGCGAGCAGGTAGCGATAGGGATTGACAACGCCGTCGTAGCCGAGCCCGAGCAGGCCGGCGGGATGAACCTCGAAGTGCAGGTGCGGCGGCGTGCCGACGGCGTCGCCGCTCGTTCCGACGAACCCGATCACGTCACCGGCCTCCACGCGCGAGCCCTCGAAGGCAAGCGGCGAGAACGCCGACATGTGCGCGAAGTAGAACTCGTTCCCCTGGTCGTCTCTGAGCCAGAGCCGGTTACCGCCGACGTCGTTCCAGCCGACGAGGAAGAGTGTTCCGTCCGCGATCGCGAGGATGGGCGCGCCTGCCGGAGCGAAGATGTCATTGCCATGGTGCCAGCCCGTAATGGCACGCGAGGCCGCGAAGTCGTCGATGAAGCTCGACGGCCCGTAGACGGGAAAAACGTAGCGGTCGGGCGTGAGCTCGGGGCGCACCTCGGGAGGCGGGTTCTGGACTACGGGCGGCGGCTTGCCCGGCTGGGTGCCCGGCGCCTGCGGCTCGGGATCGCGCTTCGGCCCCTTGGGCGGCGCAATCGGCACTCCGGCTGAGGGTTGGGGCGGAGGCTGGATGACCGCCTTCCGCGCCGTGGCCCCGGCCTCGGCGTAGCCGATCAGGATCTCGCTCCCGGCCGGCAGGCCGCCGTGATCTGCGGTCACATGGACGTGCAGGCCGCTGACGAGCGTCCTGCGGCCGACCTTAGCGCCCGAAGCGCGGACGACCGCCTGCTCGAGGAGCACGACGTAGCCCCAGTCCTCAAGCGGGACGCGGGCATTCGGCGCGGCTCGAACCGGCTGGCCGAGGACGGTCACGTCGGCGAGCCAGGAACCGGAGAGCCCGCCCGTGACGCGGCTCTGCGAGGCCGTCGCCGAGGCCCTCGTGCTCAGGGCCCCCACCATGATCTCCCCGCCGAAGATGGAAATCGTCCGCACGGTCGCGCCGGCGCTCGCGCGTCCCTCCTCGCCACCAAGCGCACGCACGCGAGCCCAGGTGCCGCCGGTCGTGACGAGGCCATCGCCGTAGTCGAGCCTCGCCGAGCGGGCGACCCGCGCCCCCGGCGCGACGGCCTCGCCCAGGATCTCCTCGGCTCCATCAGGAAGGACGACGCGGATCGCGAATGCGCGAGCGGATGCCTGCCCGACGGGCGCGGCGGCAGCCGCTGACGACGCCGTCGCGAGAGCGGCTAGCGCGACGAGGCAAACCCGTGCGACTGCGCGGGCGGACACCGAAGGGAGGTTATCGGCGCGCCCGCTCAGCCGCCGAGCCCCTCCCTCGCGAGGTTGAGGAACCGCTCACGTGCCGCGTGGTCGGGCTCGGCCTCATCACTCACGAGCGCTGGATCGGCCGCGATCTCACGGGCGACCGCCCGCACCTCCTCCTCGGCTAGCCCTCGGCACGCGGGGTCGGCGAGCAGCTCCCCGACCCAGCGGGAGGAGTCGGCGAATCGGCCCTCGTGCTCGACGAGCAGCTCCCCGAGAACGATTCCGACGCGGATGTACGCGAAGGTGCGAAACGCGAGTTGCCGCCTGGGAGCGGCAACCAGCGCCGCGAGATCGGGGTCCGCCGCCTGCACGCTTGCAACGAAGTCTCCGATGGGCTCGTCGACGAGCGGGATCCAAACCTCGTCCGGGCTCACCCCTGAACTGTAGGTGCCGCTTAGGAGCGCAGCTCCGATGCGACGAGATGAGCGGCCGTGACGACAAGGAGGCCTGCGAACAATCGCCGCAGGACGTCGTCGGAGAGCCCATGCGCGAGCGCCGCTCCCGCGGCGACCCCTCCAGCCGAGCCGAGGCCGACGACGAGGGCCACCCGCCAGCGGACGTTTCCGTATCGGTGCTGCCGCCAGGCGCCCAGGCAGGCGACGGGGATCATGGCGGCGAGCGAGGTCGCCTGCGCCCCAAGCTGGCTGAGACCGAGGACGAGCGCGAGCGTTGGGACGAACAGGATGCCACCCCCGACGCCGAACATGCCCGAGAGGACGCCGGCTGCGATCCCGAGGAGCGCGGCTGCCAGGAGCTCGATCACGAGAGGAAGAGGCGGACGGCCACCGCGACGAGCAGGGCGGCGAAGAGGAAGACGAGTGCCCGGGACGAGACTCGCTGCTGCAGCCAGGTTCCACCCACCGTCCCCGCGAGAGCCGGGATCCCGACGATGGCCGCATCGCCCCAGCGCACCTCGTCCGTCGCGGCGAAGACGGCGACGCCGAAGGTGGCCGTGAGGACGATGACGGCGAGCGACGTCCCGGTCGCCTCCTTGGGCCCGAGACCCGCCGCGAGGACGAGCAGGGGGACGACGACGATCCCGCCCCCGACCCCGAAGAGCGCGCCAAAGAACCCGGCCACGACCCCGATGCCCGCGAGCACGAAGAGCGGGGGAAGCGGCCGGGCCACGGCCGTATCGTAGGAAGGATGGAGGCCGTCCTCACTCCGCTCGCCGAGGCGCCCGATCGAAGCGCGCTCATCTTCGACGTCGACGGCGTGCTCGCGCCAATCGTCGCGCGGCCCGAGCTCTCGGAAGTGCCCGAGGCGACGCGCACCGAGCTCGCCCGTCTCTCATCGCGGTATCGCCTGGTCGCCTGCGTCAGCGGGCGGGCAGGCGAGGAGGCCCGGCGGCTCGTCGGCCTCGACGCCGTCGTGTACGTCGGGAACCACGGCCTCGAGCTCCACCCGGAAGCCGAGACCGGAGCGCTCGCGATCGCCGCCTTCCGCGAGACCATCGACTGGCCGGTCGAGGACAAGCGGCTCTCGCTCTCGCTCCACTACCGCGAGTCGGCGGACGAGGAGGCGGCCGTCCGGGAGCTCGAGGCGATCGCGGAGCGGGCGCGGGCCGCAGGCCTCGTCCCGAAGTGGGGGCGCAAGGTGCTCGAGATCCGCCCGGCCCTCGAGGCCGACAAGGGAACGGCGGTGCGCACCCTCCTCGAGCGCTCGGGCGCGAGTCGAGGCCTGTACGCCGGGGACGACACGACCGACCTGGACGCCTTCGTCGGGCTCAGAGCTGCGGGGCTCGAGCACGCCGTGCGCGTGGCCGTCGCCTCCGAGGAAGGCCCGGCGGAGCTCCGGGAGGCGGCCGACCTGGTCGTCGAGTCCCCGGACGCGCTCCTCGGGCTCTTGCGCGAGCTCTGATCGCGCGATTCCCCCCGGGGGACCCCCGGATTACCGGTTCCCCCGCGTTCGAGCGTATCGCCGAAATGCGCGCAGGTGGGTCACGCGCGTCTGACGCGATCGTGCCAATGAGAGTGGAGGCTTCAGCGCAGGACGAACCCGGTGCCGAGCTCGTCATCCGGCTCGAGGACGAACTCGTGGTATCCGGTCAGGTGCGCGCTGCCGGCGATCTCCGTCACCACCGCCGGCCTCCCCGCGACCTCGGCCTCCCCCACCACGCGAGCCTCGAACTCCGTGCCGACGATGCTCTGGTGTCGCAGCACGGCGCCGCGCTCGAGCGCCCCGGCGCCGTCGAGGAGCGCGAGCCGCGCCGACGTCCCGCTTCCACACGGGGAGCGGTCGACCTCGCCGTCCGCGAAGACCGTGACGTTCCGCTGCACGAGCTCGCCGTCCCGCCGGCCCTCGTCCTGCCAGAAGATCACGCCGTAGATGTCGCGAAGCTCGGGCTCGACCGGATGCACCCAGTCCCGCTCGGCCTCGAGCGCGCGCTTGATCTCGCGACCGGCCTCGATCAGCCGCGGAAGCTCGGCCGGAACGACACCCCCCTGGAGCTCGACCGAGGCGTAGAAGGCGCCGCCGAAGGCGACGTCGGCCGTCCATTCGCCCACGCGCACCCCTTCCGCGGCAACGAAGGCCGGGACGTTCCGGAAGCGCGCTACCCGCACGCGCCCGCCCTCGACCGAGACGACCACGGGCAGCCGACCCGACGGCGCGTCGATCACGAGCTCCGTCACGGGCTCGGTGACCGCGAGCCGGCCGCTCTCGAGCGCCCAGGTGGCGAGCGCGATCGTCCCGTGCCCGCACGCCGTCGAGTAGCCCGCGTTGTGGAAGAAGACGACGCCGAGGTCGGCGCCCTCGTCCTCCGGCTCGGTGACGAAGCAGCCGTACATGTCGGCGTGCCCGCGCGGTTCGTGCACGAGCAGCTCGCGGACCCGGTCGAGATGCTCCGCCGCATAGCGTCGCTTGTCGAGGATCGTCCGGCCCGGGAGTGGGTCGACCCCGCCCGTCACGATGCGGAATGGCTCGCCCCCGGTGTGGTAGTCGGTCGCCTTGACGATCACGCTGCGCGCAGGACGTCCCACGCATGGGCCACGTCCTCCTCCGTCGTCCCCGCGTGGCCGATCGCGAGCCGCAGCACGTAGCGGTCGCGCAGGCGCGTGTGCGAGAGGTAGACGTCGCCCGTTGCGTTCACCCGCTCGAGGAGCCGCTCGTTCTCCTCATCCGTCCCCTCCCTCCGGAAGCAAACGACTGAGAAGGGATGCGGCGCCGCGATCTCCCACCCCTCCTCCGCCTCGACCCAGGAGGCGAAAAGCTGGGCGAGACGGACGTGCTCCCGGATCAGCGCCTGCAAGCCCTCGCGCCCGTACGAGCGGATGACAGCCCAGAGCTTGAGCGCGCGGAAGCGGCGGCCGAGCGCGGGGCCGTAGTCCATCAGGTTCGTGACCTCCTCCTCGCTCGTTCGCAGGTACTCGGGAACGAGGCTGAACGTGCGGCGGAAGTCCTCAGGGCGGCGGGTGAAGAGGGCCGAGCAGTCGACGGGCGTGAAGAGCCACTTGTGCGGGTTGACGACGAGCGAGTCGGCCCGCTCGACACCCTCGAGCGCCCAGCGAAGCTCGGGGCAGACGGCCGCAGAGCCGGCGTAGGCCGCGTCCACATGGAGCCAGGCGCCGGCCCGCGCGCACAGGTCTGCGATCGCCGGCACGGGGTCGACCGACGTGGTCGAGGTCGTCCCCACCGTGGCGACGACGCCCCCGATCTGCTCCCCGGCGAGGAGGTTCTCGAGCGCCTCCGGACGGAGCCGGAACTCGTCGTCCACGGGGAGCTTGCAGACGGTCAGGCCGAGGAGCTTGGCCGCCTTGTCCACGGAGGAGTGCGCGTGCTCGGAGCAGGCGATCACGCCGCCCGGACGCAGCTCGCGGGCGACGGCCAGGGCAGCGAGCGTCGAGGTCGATGCGGTGTCCTCGATGTGCCCGTGGAAGCCCTCCGGAAGGCCGAGGAGCTGCCGCAGCCAGTCGAGCGCGAGCTCCTCGAGCTCGGTCGCCGCGGGCCCGGTGCGCCAGAGCATCGCGTTCACGTTGAAGGCCGCGCTCAGGAGCTCGGCGAGGATCCCCGGCTCCGAGCCAGTGATCGCGAAGTAGGCGAAGAAGCGCGGGTGGTTCCAGTGCGTCGTCGCGGGAACGATCACCTCGTCGAGGTCGCGGAGGATCGCCTCGAACGGCTCGCCGCGCTCGGGCGGCTCGGCCGGGAGCGCGCGCCTGACGTCGCCGGGAGCGCCTTGCGAGAGCACCGGCCGCTCGCGCATCCCCCCGAGGTAGCCGGCGACCCAGTCGAGCGCCGCCGCCCCGTCCCGTCTGAGGTCGACGCCGCCGCTCTCGGCTCCCGTCCCCCCATCCGCTCGTGTTGCATCACTCATGCGCCGGCTCGCTCAAGCCGCTGAGCGCAGCGGGTGTCCCAGAGACGGGTGATGCAACACAAAGGCGCACGAGGCGGTTGGGTCCCGCTCACGCCTTGAGCATCTTCCGAACGGCGGGCCACGGGCGGGTGTTCACGACGTCCCCCTTCGTCAGCCAGCCGCGCCTCGCCTGGAAGACGCCGAGCTCCAGGTTGGCGAGCTCGTGCAGCCGGTGGGCGTCGGTCGAGATGACGATCTTCACACCGGCCTCGACGGCAGCGCGCGCCATCGTGTCCTTCAGGTCGAGCCGGTCGGGCTGGGCGTTGATCTCGAAGAACGTCCCGGTCTCGGCAGCGCGGGCGAAGACGGCGTCCCAGTCGGCGTCGTAGGGTGCGCGGCGGTTCAGCTTCCGCCCGCTCGGATGGCCCACGCAGTCGACGTGCGGGCTCTCGCACGCGGCGAGGAGCCGCTTGGTCAGCTCGGCCCTCTCCTCGGTGAAGCCCGAGTGGATCGACGCCATCACCCAGTCGCGCGCCACGAGCAGCTCCTCGTCCAGGTCGAGCGAGCCGTCCCTGCGGATGTCCACCTCGATGCCGGCGAGGACGTCGATGTCGTCGTAGCTTCGGTCCACAGCCCGGATCGCCTCGGTCTGCTGCTCGAGCAGCTCGCCGCGCAGCCGCTTGGCGTGGTCGCAGATCGCGACGTAGCGGCGGCCGAGCCCCCGCGCCGCCTTGACCATCTCGTCGAGCGTCCCGCGACCGTCCGACCAGGTCGTGTGCATGTGGAGGTCGCCCTGGACGTCCGCGAGCTCGACGAGCTTCGGGAGCTCGCCCCTCCGCGCGGCCTCGAGCTCGCCGCGGTTCTCGCGGAGCTCGGGCGGGATCCACACGTAGCCGAGGTGGCGGTAGAGCTCCTCCTCGTCGGTCGTCCGGAAGAGCTCGCCCTCCTCCGACTGCACCCCGTACTCGGAGACCGAGAGCTTGCGGCGGACGGCGTCTTCGCGGAGAGCGACGTTGTGATCCTTCGAGCCGGTGAAGTGCTGGAGGAGGTTCCCGTAGGACTCGGGCGGCACGACGCGGAGGTCGAAGCGAAAGCCGTCGAACGAGACGACGGTCGCCTTGGTCGGTCCGTGCGCGGCCACCTCGGCCACACGCGGGTGCGAGACGAAGTGCTCCGTCAGCGCCGCCGGGTCGGGCGCGGTCGCGATCAGGTCGACGTCCTTCATCGTCTCGAGCCGCCGGCGCGCGCTCCCCGCCTCGGAGACGCGCTCGCAGGCGGGGTGCTCGGCAAGCTCGGCCACGGTCTCACGCAGGACGGGAAGGACGCGCCCAAGGAGGAAGCGGCCCGTATTCGCGGAAGCCCGGGCGGGCCGGCTGAGCGCCTCGAGCACGCGCTCCTCGGTCTTCGGGCCGAGCCCCGAGAGCTCGCGAAGCTGGTGCGCCTCCGCGGCCCCGCGAAGCGCGTCAACGGTGTCGATCCCGAGCTCCTGCCAGAGCCTGCGAGCCGTCTTCGGCCCGAGCCCCGGCACCTTCATCATCTTGACGAGGCCGACGGGCACGCGATCGCGGAGCTTCGCGATCGCCCGCAGGTCGCGCGTCTCCGTGTACTCGGCGATCTTGTCCTGGATCGTCCCGCCGATCCCGGGGATCTGCGTCGCCTTCCCCTCGGCGGCGAGCCGCGCGACCGAGGCGGAGGACTCGCGGATCCGGTCGGCCGCGCGCCGGTAGGCGGAGAGGCGGAAGGCATCCGCGCCGTCCAGCTCGAGGAGGTCGGCGAGGAGCTCGAACTGCTCGGCGAGCTCCTGATTCTGCGGCAGGGAGTCGCCGGCCATCCCGACGGCGATCATATGCACGGTGCGACTCGCGATCTGCCTGCCGACCTACAACGAACGGGAGAACCTGGAGGGGGTCGTTCGGGAGCTCGGGGCCGTGTTCGAGTCGCACGGGCTCGACGGCCGCGTGCTCGTCGTGGACGACGCCTCGCCGGACGGCACCGGGGCCCTCGCCGACCAGCTCGGGGCCGAGCTTCCCTGGGTGGACGTGCTGCATCGAGAGCAGAAGGAGGGGCTCGGCCCCGCCTACCTCGCCGCGTTTCGCCGCGTGCTCGCCGAGGGCGCCGACCTCGTGCTCGAGATGGACGCCGACCTCTCGCACGACCCCGCGGACGTGCCGCGACTCGTGGCCGCGGCCGAAGAGGCCGACGTCGTGATCGGCTCCCGCTACGTCGCAGGGGGCGGCGTCGCGAACTGGGGGCCGCTTCGCCGCGCGGTCAGCCGCGCAGGCTGCCTCTACGCGCAGGCCTGGCTCGGCCTCGGCGTGCGGGACTCGACCTCCGGCTTCAAGGTCTTCCGAAGGGCCGTTCTCGAGACGATCGACCTAGGCGCAATCGAGACGCGCGGCTATGCGTTCCAGATCGAGACGACGTTCCGGGCCAAGCGCGCGGGCTTCCGGATCGTGGAGGTGCCGATCACCTTCGCCGACCGCGAGGCTGGGCGCTCGAAGATGAGCCGAGCGATCGTCGCGGAGGCAGTCCTGCGCGTGCCCGCCCTTCGCCTCGCAGCCGTGCTTCGACGTCTCTGAGCGTGGGTATAGTCGAGCGCGTGGGACAGGTCTCCGAGGTCACCGACCAGAACTTCGAGCAGGAGGTCATCACCTCCGATCGGCCCGTGGTCGTCGACTTCTGGGCCCCCTGGTGCGGACCCTGCCGGATGATCGCGCCGATCCTCGACGAGCTGGCCGGCCAGCACGGCGAGCGCGTTAAGTTCATGAAGATGAACGTGGACGAAAACCAGGAGACCGCGGCGCGCTTCAACGTCCTCTCCATCCCGATGGTCGTCCTCTTCGAAGGCGGCGAGGCGAAGGACACAGTCGTCGGCGCCCGGCCGAAAAGCCATTACGAAGGCGCCTGGCAGCGCTGGCTTCAGGCGGCGTAGCGCACTCGTTTCACTAGGGGCCCCCGGCGGGGCAAGCCCCGCCCCTACGACGTTCAACATTATGGGATTGCTAACCCGGGGCCTCAGGCTTCAGATTGGCTGTGCGAGCGTCGAAGGGATCGCTAGCTTCGATGCTGATGCTCGACCCAATCATTGATCTCGTCAACGACCGGACGCCTCTCTTCGCACCCTGGGGGCGGATCGTCGTCATCGTCGGCCTCTTCGCCGCCGCCTGGCTCATCTCGCGCCTCGCGGCCGTCGTCGCCCGGCACCTGCTCGCTTGGCACGAGAAGCGCCATGCCGCAGGCGAAGCCGAGCTCTCGACCCGCGTCCAGCGCGTCAAGCGCCGCGAGACGTCGGTTGGAATCGTCCGAACGACGATCGGCTACATCGCCTTCTCGGCAGCGCTCGTCATCTCGCTCGGCCAGCTAATCGGCGGCGTCGACCGCCTCGCCGCGATCGCGGGAGGAATCTTCGCCGTCCTCGTTGGCGTCTACATCGCCCAGCGCGTCCTCGTCGACCTGATCGCAGGCTTCGCCATGTTCGCCGAGCGGTGGTTCTCGGTCGGCGACACGATCGTCGTCCTCGCGAACCACGAG
>Ga0136617_10003825_pt1 | contig 13457 bp, 14 predicted proteins | sample AntDrymUQ3222106_2_FD_129672 | JGI IMG/M metagenome (GOLD analysis project Ga0136617, IMG submission 129672) | Polar desert sand microbial communities from Dry Valleys, Antarctica - metaG UQ322 (21.06) | ecosystem: Environmental > Terrestrial > Soil > Desert | place: Antarctica: Dry Valley...
AGGCGAGCGGTACCAGGGCGTTAATGAAAACGAGGAGCTTTGAGAATCGAGTGTCTTTCATTATTGATTGTCAGTCGGCAGTGAGCAGTGTGCAGTAAGCAGTAAGCAGTGAGCAGTAAGCAGTGAGCCGTGAGTAGTGGGCAGTGAGTAGTGAGCAGTGAGCGGTGGGGGGCAGTCCTTGTCGTCCCTGATCGCCGTCATTTCCGTCTCACTCCCTCAAGTTGTTCAACTGCTCACTGCTTACCGCTCACTGCCGACTGACTTTAGAAATTCCTTCGCAAATCCATCCCCGTGTAGAGACTCGCCACCTGATCCGCGTAACCATTGAAAAGCAGCGTATCCCGTGCGCTGAAGGCCGATTCGCCAATGCGACGTTCGGTCGCCTGGCTCCAGCGCGGGTGCGAGACATTTGGATTGACGTTGGAATAGAACCCATATTCGTTTGGCGCCTGAATGTTCCAGGTCGAGGGTGGCTCGTCCGCTACCAGGCTTATTTTCACAATTGACTTGATACTCTTAAATCCATACTTCCATGGCACCACCAACCGGACAGGAGCGCCGTCTTGCGGGGGCAGAGTCTCGCCGTAGAGGCCTGTAGCAAGTATAGCGAGGGGATGCATGGCCTCATCAAGACGAAGCCCCTCAACGTAAGGCCAGTCGAGCACGCCGGTCGACTGATTCGGCATACGCTGAGGGTCGAAGAGTGTCTGGAAGGCAACGTATTTCGCTTGTGAAGTAGGCTCCACTTTTTCAAGAAGCTTGCCTAATGGAAATCCAACCCACGGAATGACCATAGACCAACCTTCCACACACCGCAGACGATAGATGCGTTGCTCCTGTGGAAACCTCAAAATCTCCTCCAAGCCAAACATCGTTGGCTTGTTCACTAACCCCTCGACCGAAACAGTCCACGGGTTAGTCTTAAAACCCTTTGCCGCATAGGCAACACCTTCCTTAACCGTCGAGAACTCATAGAAATTGTTGTAGTTAGTTATGTTCTCGATTGACGTGAGATTTTCGCTGGTGGTGAAACCCTGGCGCGCCCCCTCGTCGAGCGTGGCCTGGGCAACACTGACGAGCTTTTCACCTTTGGCTGTTTCCGGCGTTGCCTGATTGAGCTTTCGATAAAGAAGGCTGGTAGCCGCGGTTGTCCCTACAAGCGCCGCACCGCGCATAAAGATACGGCGGTTTAGGTAAACTCTTTTGTCCGTAATTTCGCTGGACTTGATGTCTTCCGGTTTCTTGATCAGCATTTCGCGTTAACTGCTTTCTCGAGTCTGTCACTGAAAAGTACGGTTGCCGCGCCCGTACGGTTTTCCTTGAAGCGCCAACGGCGCGAGATGTAATAGCCTGGGGCAACGCCCCAGGAAACGATGGCTCACGATAGAAAGCGCTGAAGGCGCGACATAGAGATACGTAATTGAACCTATGGGAGCTAATTTCGCGCTTCAGCACTCGCCCTCTTGGGCGCCGAATTCCTGGGGCGTTGCCCCAGGCTTTTTCATTTCGCGCCTTTGGCGCTTTCAAGGGTTTTCCTTCTTGAGTCTCGCGGGTTCCGAGACTAGTATCCCACGGTCTTTTTGCTTAATGAAACGCCGGAGGCTTGCGAGCGATGGATGATGCTGGGCAATCTCCTTTAGGTGAAGAGGGTTCTCCGCCAGCCAGCCGCGGGTCATCTTTGCCGCTGGGGCCGCTCATCAAGTGGGCGGCGGTGCTTGCTGTTGCCTTCGCCATCCTGCTCAGTCCGATTCCCGCCGGGATCACTGTGCAGTCGTGGCGACTGCTGGCCATTTTCGCAGCCACGATCGTGGGATGCGTTCTCCGGCCAATCGCAGGTGGCGCGATGGTGCTGCTTGGCATCTCGGCAATCGCGATCTCCGGGGCCCTCCCCATTCGCGAAGCGCTGGGTGGGTATGCCGACCCAATAGTCTGGCTGGTGTTAGCCGCTTTCTTCATCTCGCGGGCGATGATTAAGACGGGGTTGGGACGACGCATTGCCTACCTCTTCATTCGCGCAATCGGTCAACACTCGCTAGGTCTGGGCTACGCGCTGATCTCAACTGACTTTTTGTTGGCCAGCATTATCCCGTCCACGGGCGCGCGCTCTGGCGGGGTAGTGTTTCCCATTGCAAAGAGCCTCTCGGAGGCTTACGACTCCAGGCCCGGCCCGACAGCAGGCCGTCTCGGCGCTTTCCTGATGGTCTTGCTGTACCAGTGCGATGTCATCATCTGCGCGACTTTCATAACCGGACAGGCGTCGAATATTCTGATTGCCAAGTTTGCCCAACAGGTAACCGGCATTGAGCTAACTTATGCGAGTTGGTTGTTGGGAGCGATCGTTCCCGGGCTTATTTCCCTCATCGTAGTGCCGCAACTGCTCTATCGAGTTTTTCCGCCGGAAATCAAACGCACGCCTGCGGCCGCAGAGTTTGCGCGGCAGGAATTGCAGCGGCTGGGCCGCATGAAGTGGGATGAAAAAGTCCTGCTGGGGGTATTCATTGTCGTGGCGGTGATGTGGATGATTCGCGGTCTGGCTGGAGCTCTTCCGTCGGTCGCTCCCGCGATACCGTCAGAGCGTCTCATTGAGGTTCTCAACTACGTTTCAAAGCTTGATTACTCGATTCCACCTTTGATTGGTGTTTGTGCCTTGCTTCTGACCGGAGTGCTGAGTTGGGACGACATCATCAGCGAGCGAGGCGCGTGGGACGTTTTTATTTGGTATGGCGGGCTGGTGCGTATGGCGGAAGCGCTGGGCGAGACGGGAATCACCAAGCGTTTTGCTGAAACGGCCGCGGCCTTTACGACCGGATGGATCTGGTGGCTCGCACTCGGGGCACTGTTGTTGATCTATTTCTACGCGCACTACGGTTTTGCGAGCATTACTGCGCACGCTACGGCAATGTACACACCGTTTCTGGTTGTCATCATTGCCGCCGGCGCCCCTCCCTATCTGGCCGTGCTGTCGCTCGCCTATTTTTCCAATCTTGATGCTTCGCTCACGCACTATGGCACAACGCCAGCGCCTATCTACTTTGGCGCCGGGTATGTAAAGCAGCGAACCTGGTGGACGTTGGGATTGCTTGTTTCGGTGCCGAACATTCTCATCTGGACGATATTCGGCTTTGGTTGGTGGAAGATTCTCGGCTGGTGGTAAGAGGTCCGTTGTGTAACGTAAACTGGTAGGTTGCGTCGGTAAGGGGAGCTCAATTTCAGCAACTGCCTAAAAGGCAATGCAACTATCCGCAAACTAACAGGTTGCGTTACATAAGATGGCTGGCTACTCAACAACACCACTAACCAAAAAGCTGGGAATCAAGGAAGGCTTTCGCGTCGGATTCGTGAATTCACCGAAAGGTTTCGAGAAAGGCCTCGGGCCATTACCGCACGATGTCAAGATTGGTAGAGCTCAACTAACCAAACCGCTCGATCTAATCATCTTATTCGTTGATACAGAGTCTGCGCTGAGAGCCAGGTTTTCATTGCTGGCCGAGAAGCTTACCGACAATGGGATGCTCTGGATTGCCTGGCCAAAAAAGAGTTCAAAAGTTCCTACGGACTTATCTTTCCAGAACGTGCAACGCATTGGACTGGACGCCGGTCTCGTAGACGTGAAAATTTGCGCCGTCAACGAGATCTGGTCGGGACTGAAATTTGTCTATCGATTAAGAGATCGCAAGTTGCGTTGAGGAGTTGTTCGCATTCTTACATTTCGTAACGAGTGGAATGTGACCGCTCGCCCGATGCGCGCGACTGTGACAACGGGGCAGTAGCCCGACTGTAAAGGAGGGCTCCCGTACGCAAGTAGCTTCTGGCGAGCATCGAGTGTCACCAATCGGAGCCCTCCTTAACAGTCGGGCTACTGCCCCGGCTCTTCACCTGAGGTGTTGATTATTAAACATGTTTGCTGAGACTACCCATGGTAGGACCACTACGAGCTGAATGGAACTTGTTGCGCCAAACAGAGGGCGAACGGTTTATGGCTTTTTCGAAGCACACGGTTTTTGCGGGAGAATTTGAAATTTGAAAATCGACAGATCGATTGGAAGCAAATGTTTTTGACGATTGAGATTCTTCTTCATGTGATCATCTATCCTCACGCAAGAGAGTTGTTTGCGTTTGAGAAAACGTCATTGCAGCGAAGTCTTCACCGCGAATCTAAGCGTCAGGAAAAATGGACCATGAGGAATCGAAAAAGAGGTTGCAAAAACTTTTCCGATCTCTATAATGCGACTCCCTCGCTGAAAGGGATCAATTGGCAGAAGTGAAGCGTTGAACAAGTCGGACCTGATTTTTGATTGTTGTGTAGGTTAACTCGCCCTTATAAACTTTTGTCCAGGCCCCCGCTGACCTGCTACGCGAGTCTCTAATCAGGTATGTAGTGAGTATTACCTTCATCATAGTGAAGGAGCTCTAGCAATCCCAGGCGATATTCCCAAGTAGGATCTCGTCGCCGAAATCAACTCAACGCCAGTCGGAAGTCCGGGGATTCCCAAATCCCGGGCGACGGTCAGTTGTTTCTTCCAGCGAAGATTCCAATGAGTTAGAAGTTTGATTGGAGCGTTGACATGACGGAAGAATTAGTTGTTTCTACCAAGACCTGCCCAATTTGTTGCGAGGAATTGCTCTTATCTGAATTCGGGATCTGCCGGGCCCGGCACGACGGACGAAATCTCTACTGCAAAAGCTGCATCCGTAAAAAAGTAACTGACAGCCGGCGGGCTCTAAAAGAATACCGGTCGGCCCGAAAGCGCTGTAACACCCAACCTGTTTCGGATCCGGCAGGATCGCCGTTGATTGAAGGTGATGCGGCTCCATCGCAAAATTACCCAAGAATGCTGAGCAAACTGTCGCCCGTCGATCGGGTAAGAGAAGCGATCAGGAAAGGCGCCCGCACACAAAGGGAGATCGCTCAGGAAACGCGGCTTGGCAAGGATGAGATTGGAGATGCGCTCGCGAATCTGCTTTTATGGACGCGGGAGATAAGGACGGAAGTCGTTGACAATACCAGACAATATTACCTGAACGAGGCCGAAGCGTCATTCCTTCGTGAAGAGACGCTCAACCTGCCGCGAAGGCAGCGGGATGTGCCTAGTTCCTTCAGCGCACTCCAGGGGTTAATGCCGGGGAAAAATCCGGAAGGTGAACCGGAGAAGATTAGCGGCTGGGTGGCAGCCTAGCCGCTTAAATCTCAGATCTCAAATTTCAGATCTCAAATCTCAATTCTGAGAGCCGCAGAACCTGAGAGTCTGAGATCTGGATGTGAAATCCGAGTACTGATCTCTCAGAAAGCCGTCAGAAGGCTAAAGTTAAAAAGCCTCGAGAACTTCTTTCGCGTGCTCTTCTGGTTTGACCTTTTCAAATACCTTCTTGATTTTGCCCTTTTCGTCAATCAGGAAGGTCATCCGCTTGACCCCCATGTAGGTGCGACCCATAAACTTCTTCTCGCCATAAACTCCGTAGGCGTCCGCAATCGAATGATCGAGGTCAGCTAAGAGCGTGAAAGGAAGTTTGTATTTGGCGGTAAATTTTTTGTGCGAACCCTCACTGTCAGTGGACACGCCGAGTATTTCGATGCCTTGCCGCTTAAAGGTAGAGAACGCATCGCGAAATGAACATGCCTCTTTGGTGCATCCAGGCGTATCATCTTTCGGATAAAAATAGAGAACCACCTTTTGACCGCGCAGGTCTTTTAGCCGAACGGTTTCGCCGTTCGCGTTTTTCGCCGAGAAGGCGGGCGCAACGTTTCCTTCTTTAATCATCAGAATCTCCAGGTTTAGGTTCGGGGTTAGTTGATCTCTCGGATGGGTATCTTAGGCGGTCGTCCATGCACCGCGCAAAAGGATAAGGAAACCAATGAAAAAAAAGACAAAAGGCAGTTACTGGATGGTGAAACAGGAGCCGGAGACTTATTCATGGAGCGACCTCGTCACCGATGGCGTCACGGACTGGTCCGGCGTTAGGAACTACCAGGCGCGAAACAACTTGCGCGAGATGACCACAGGCGAACGGGTCCTGTTCTATCATTCCGGCAAGGACAAAGCGGTCGTGGGCCTGGCTGAGGTAGTGAAGAGCGCCTATCCGGATCCCACCACAGACGATGAGCAGTGGGTGGCAGTTGATCTCAAGCCAATCAAGGCCCTTAAGAATCCCGTGCCCCTGGCTTCCATTCGGTATGATAAACGGCTAAGTCAGTTGCCTTTGATCAGGCAATCGCAACTTTCGGTCATGCCGCTGTCAAAAGACGAGTTTGACGTGATTATCGCGCTGAGTGCCGGCGCGGGCCGCAGTCGCAAATAGTGGCACGCGCATCTTGCGCGTGGCTCACGGGCGGGACGCCCGTGCCACACTGATTTGGAGGAAGCGATGTTTAAGCAAATTGACTACACGATGGTGGTTGTCTCTGACATGGCGCGTTCGGTGGAATTCTATCGCGACAAATTGGGAATTCCGCTCAAGTTTGAGTCGCCAGAATGGGCAGAGTTTCAAACCGGCGCAACTACGCTCGCGCTTCACGGCGGCGGGGTGGCGCCAGCGGGCCCGCCAGTTGGCGACCCCTCGAAGCAAGCAGGCAGTTGCTCGATTGGGTTTAACGTTGACGATGTCGACAAGACTTATCTGGAGTTGCAGGCAAAAGGGATTCGGTTTGTGATGCCGCCCACCCAGAGAGAGGGTGAGGGAATCAGGCTGGCAGTTGCCATCGATCCCGATGGTTTACCCGTCTCGTTCGCACAGCTAATTGCCCAAAGTGCCGCGAGTTGACCTGGTAGTTTAGAAGTATCAAAAAAAGTTCTGAGCCAGAAGCGAGGGCGAGCCCGCCTTCCTAGAGATCAGAGATCAGAGATCAGAGATCAGAGGTCAGAGATCAGGTGTCGGATTTCCTACCTGACCTCTGACCTCTGATCTCTGCCCTCTGACCTCTGACCTCTGACCTCTGACCTCTGACCTCTGACCTCTGACCTCTGATTTCTGGCCTCGGGGCTTGCCCCCGCTCTTTTTCAGGGTTGTGGTGATACTGACCTCATGCACCTCAGGGTTAGAGTATCCCCCCATCAATTTGGCGACGGTGGCTGGAAAAGATCCGGAATGCCTGCGAGCACCGCCGCGGGCAGTTTCTTCAGTTTGAGCTGTTCCCTAAGAAAGGCGATGCGGTCGCGCCTGGCCGCGGCATTCAGAGCGTGCGGCGCGTCGTAGAGCTTAAACTGCTTCGGCTCACTCACCACCGCGGCATACAACCGCGCGCGCTCTGGCGTAATAAATTTCTCCTGCGTAGCGTACTGGAGAAACACTACGGCGGGGGCGGCGTGCGAAACGTATTTCCCCTGATCGGCCCAGGAATACTTCGCCTCGAAGGCGTCGAATTTTTCGGCCCCCACCTGTTTGCGATACTCCTGGTATTCCGGCGTTTTCATCGTGACCCGATCCGACATGGTGCCGGCCATGAGGACAAATGCCTTGAACCTCCGCTCCACTCCGCTCAGGATCGCGCCTATCACAGCATTGTAGCTGTGGCCAACGTAGGCTATGCGTTTAGGGTCGACATTTCCTCGCGCTAACAACAAATCAACGCCGCGGCGCATATCGACTACCTGTTGCACAAGGTCAACAATCTGCTGTTCATTCAGTGGGTCGTTGTTTTCTACGTGACCAGGACGGGCGATGGGGCCATCAGTTAGCAACGAAACAACTCCCGCCGGGGCGAGCGCGACCGCTTCCTCGAGAAACTGCTTGCGATTGCGCACCGGCGAGTTTCCCCAATACCAATGTCCCCAAACTACTGCTGCGAAAGGACCCTTGCCTTTCGGGACAACGAGGTAAGCCGGCACCAATCCACCTTTCGGGCTGATATAGGAAATGTCGTGGATGGCCACGTTGCCGCGGCGTTCCACGCGGATTTCTTTAATCCCGAGTGGCGCTCGTCGGTCGTAGTCAAAGTGGCGCACCAGCTTTGCGTCCTGGGCGAACAGCTGTGTCGCGGCCAACAGGAGAATTCCCATCGGTAGAATAAACTGAACCAGACGAAGTGGCGTTCGCATGTCGAAGTCCTCCCACAGTTTCACTTGGTTTACGACAAATCATCAGATTTGACAATAGGATATACCGGATGCGACGCTGAATCGCTTTCCATAGATATAGCGAAGGAGGACCGTCGCGTGCGATTGACCGAAATGGTTTCGTGCTCTGGTTGAGCGGCTAAACTGCCGCCGAGCATTCTCGCTCAAGTTTTGAGCGGGCTACCAAAACAGCCTTTTAACGAAAACCTGATTGTCGGCTTTGATACCGCCGACGACGCGGGAGTATTCCGCCTGCGCGACGACCTCGCGATTGTGCAGACAGTCGATTTCTTCACGCCCATCGTTGACGACCCATTTGTTTACGGTCAAATCGCCGCGCTAAATTCAATCAACGACGTCTGGGCGATGGCGGGTACGCCGCTAACTGCGTTGGCCATTACCTGTTTTCCAAAGAACGGTGTCGATCCGGCAATCCTCGGCGAAATCATGCGAGGCGGACTCGAGACGCTGAACAATTACGGCGTCACGCTAGTGGGCGGCCACAGTGTAGATAACAAGGACATCATGTTTGGTTATTCCGTTACGGGGGTAATCGATCCGGCGAAGATCGCCACGAATGCCGGCGCACGCCCCGGCGACGTAATCATCCTGACGAAACCTATCGGCACCGGCGTGATATCGACCGGAATTAAGTTTGAAAAGACAACGGCTGAAATCGCGGCTTCTTCGATAGCTACGATGTTAACGCCGGGTAAATATGCGGCGGAGGCGATGCGGGAATCTGACGTTAAGGGCGCGACGGATGTAACCGGGTTTGCCCTGCTCGGCCATGCGTGGGAGATGGCGAAGGCGAGCAACGTTTCGATAGCAATAGAACCCGTTACCGTTCCTTTGTTGGAAGGCGCGCTGGAATTAGCGGCAGCGGGGATGTTGACTAGCGGCGATAAGACCAATCGGGAATACGTTGGCGAAGACATTCGAATCGACGAGTCGGTCGATGAGAATTTGGTGAAGTTGCTCTACGATCCGCAGACGGCAGGCGGGATGTTGATTTCAATCGCCGCCGATAGAGCCGATGACTTGCTGGTGCGACTGCGAGAAAACTATCCACGAGCCGCGGTAATAGGCCGGGTCAAAGGGTCCGGTAAGCATTCGATAGTAGTCGGATGAATCGAGCGGGTCTGTGGAGAACAGCCGCGTAGCGGCGAAATGTCTATAGTAGCCAGAGGTCAACACAACTTTCGGAGCTCCGATAGGAGCGAAGCGGCTGTTCAGGCGCCCATAAATGGGCTACGGTTCGGTAGCTGACTCAGCTATAAACATTTCGTCTGGCCCCTACAACTATTGCGACGGAGGCATTCGCGACGTTCTTGGAAAGCAAGTAATGGTCTCAACAATTCAACAAGCCGCTGAACCCAGGATGCGCTCAGTCATCGATCTCTACAAAAATGTCCGCGCGCGGACGATGCAGATCGTCGCGCCGCTGGAGATTGAAGACTACGTGATCCAGACCGCGGAGTTTATGAGTCCGCCACGCTGGCACATTGGACACACATCCTGGTTCTTCGAGACGGTCCTACAAGCGCATCAGCCCGGTTACAAATTTTATTCCGAGGATTATCTTTTCTACTTTAACTCTTACTACGAAGGGTTCGGCGCCCGCATCGAACGGCCCAAACGGGGAACCAAGTCGCGTCCGACAGTTAGAGAAACAGTCGCGTATCGCAATCACGTTGACGAGCAGATGCTTGCGTTCCTGGATTCAATTGGAGCCAAATCGGGAGCGGAAAGAGTCTTGTCTCTCGTCCGGCTTGGTCTCGAACACGAGATGCAACATCAGGAACTCCTCGTTTACGACATCAAGCATTTGCTCTGCGATCAATATGGCGCCCCGGTAAAACCCGCACCTATCTCTTCAGTGAAAGTCGAAGGGATGGCGGAAATTGAGGGCGGATTGTTTTGGCTGGGGTACGGAGGCCAGGTCCAAAGTCCAAAGTCCAAAGTCCAAAGTCTTTCAAACTACGATTTCGCCTTCGACAACGAAAAGCCCGCGCACCAGGTTTTCTTGCAGGATTACGCCCTCGACCGCGCACTCGTTAGCAACGGCGAGTTTCTTGAGTTCATGCGCGACAATGGTTACCAGAACTATCGTTGGTGGTTTTCGGAAGGCTGGGAAACTGTCAACAAAGAACAATGGCAGGCGCCGATGTATTGGGAAGTGCACGACGGCGAATGGATGATTCGAGACTTCACGGGCTTACATCCGGCGGCGAGTAAATCGGCTGAGCCCGTCGCGCACGTCAGCTTTTTTGAGGCTTCGGCCTTCGCCAAGTGGGCCGGCAAGCGTTTACCAACCGAAGCTGAATGGGAAAAAGCCGCTACCGTTGACGCAGCCACCGGTGAGCGAAAGGCTTTTCCCTGGGGTAACGACATCGACGAGACAAGGGCCAATCTACTCGAGAGCGGTCTCTGGGCGCCCGCGCCTATCGGCGCTTTTCCCGCCGGACAGAATAGCTACGGTTGTCATCAGATGTTTGGTGACGTGTGGGAATGGACTACGTCAGAATATGTTCCCTATCCCGGATTTAAGTCGGAGTTTGATGAATACAACGACAAGTGGTTCATTAACCAGAAGGTCCTGCGCGGCGGTTCCTACGCCACGCCCCAATCGCACATCCGCTCGACCTACCGAAATTTTTTCCACGCGCACGAGCGCTGGATGATCTCCGGCTTCCGCTGCGCCAAGGACTTGTAACGCGCGCCTGTTAGTTTGCATCGGTAGCGGCAACTCTCAAGCTGAGTGGTAGCGAACCAAACTAATAGTTGCGCGATCATGTCGACGAATGAAAATCTATTTCGCAGGATCAATCCGTGGCGGACGGGACGACTGGAGTACTTACCTCGAGATCGTCCGGCAACTGCGTGAGTATGGACAAGTGTTGACGGAACATGTAGGAGATGCTGAACTCAGTGCGTCAGGTGAAGGCATGACTGATCGTTTCATTCATGACCGCGATCTCAGCTGGCTGAAAGAGTCAGACTACCTGGTCGCTGAAGTTACGACGCCAAGTTTGGGCGTTGGCTATGAAATCGGAAAAGCGACTGAATGGGGCAAACCGGTGCTTTGCCTGTATCGCCCGGCTGAAGGACGTTCACTTTCGGCAATGATATCGGGCGACGATGCGGTAACGCTGAAACAGTATCAAAGCCCAACCGAGCTGAACGAGATTTTTAAAGAGTTACTGCTACCCGGGTAAGCTTGCAAAGGAAAAAGAGCATTGGCAACTGTATTGAATGATATTGAGGCGAGAATCCTCGGCGCTCTTATTGAGAAGCAAGTGACGACACCGGAATACTACCCGCTGACGCTAAACTCGCTCATGCTGGCCTGTAATCAGAAGAACAATCGCACACCGGTCACTGCTTACGACGAAGCGATGGTCGCGCAGGGTCTGGAAACTCTGCGCGAGAAGAACCTCGCCTACGTGTTTTACGGCAGCACCAGTCGCGTGCCGAAATACAAACACGTCCTGCCCGAAGTAATGCATTTGAGCCAGCCTGAGCTGGCCCTGATTTGTGTCCTCTTGCTTAGAGGGCCGCAGACGTCCGGCGAACTCGCGACGCGCGGCTTTCGGCTTCATGAGTTTTCCGGTCTCGAGGAAGTGGAATCAACGCTGAATTCATTAATTTCCCGTGAGCCGGACCCGCTAGTTACTCGCTTGCCTCGCCAACCGGGACAAAAAGAGGCGCGGTTTGCTCATCTTCTTGCGGGAGAGGTTTCAATCGACACCGTGCATGAAGAAGCTGCGCCGACCCGCGGCCGCGGACGGGGTGACATCCAGGGCGACAGAATGACCTCGTTGGAAGGTGAGGTGGAGCGGCTGAGAGGCGAGGTGCTGTCGCTGAAAGAGCAGTTCGAAGGTTTCAAGAAACAGTTTGAGTGATGACCGCGTAGTTATCGGCAGATCCCGGCAGCGAGGCTATCCCGCAGCCAGATGCAGATAACACACGATCCACTAAACCACATGAAATAACACTAACAAGATTTTGTGTTGGTTCGTGAATTTTCGTGGATCGCTGGTTTCTCGTATAAGGACTCGAGACAGAAAAGGCCCCAATGATTCACAAACTACACTTTCCCCAACCGCCCCTCTCGCAGTTTGTCGAGAACATGTGGCTCGTCGAGGCTTTTTCAGCCGACTACACGCGTGAAAAGATTCTGCCGGACGGAGCTATTGAGCTGATCATCGACCTTGACACTCAACCGAAGACGATTTTTGACGACGAAGCTTCAGAACGTTTCCGAACGGTGAAGAAGGCTTGGATTTCGGGCGAGAGAACTCGCTACATCGTTATCGGCGCCGAAAAAAACCAGTCAATGGTCGGCATTCGTTTCCGGCCTGGCGGCGCTTACCCCTTCTTCGGTTTTCCTATTTCTGAGCTAAGTGAGTCGGTTACTGAGTTGGACTTGATCTGGGGTGGGCTGGTTGACGAAATTCGGGATCAACTACTGGAGATTAAAAACCCAGATGAACGGTTGCTGCGGCTCGAGTCGTTTCTATTGCGTCAGGCAAGGCGTTCGCTGGAGGCGAACCGGTTGATTACCTTCGCGGTGCATCAGTTGCAAAGCTCGCCACAGTTCCTGGCCATTCGAGACCTGGCAAGTACGATTGGTATAACTCAGAAGCACCTGATCTCGCAGTTCGAGAAAGTTGTCGGCCTGCGGCCTAAGAGTTTTGCCCGCGTCTGCAAGTTTCAGAAGGTCGTAAACCTGCTTGAGCAACAAAAACAAATTGAATGGGTTGCCATCGCCTCGGATTGTGGTTACTACGACCAGGCCCACTTCATCCATGAGTTTCAGTCATTCTCAGGCCTTAATCCTTCCGCCTATCTCACCCAGCGCGGCGACTACGTGAACTTCATCCCGATTGCTTAACCAACGCAAACTGTTAGTTTGCGACCTGCCCGACCAACTGGAGCTAACGTAATAACAACACCCGCAAACTAACAGTTTGCGTTACAGAACAACGCACCGCACCGAGGTAAATTTTTTACAATACACAACTCTCGCGACCGCATAGACTCCGGCCTGTAGAACACTTGGACGGAGGAGTCAAAAAAATGGACTTTTCAACCATCAATTATTTCGCGGTGCTGGTCGCTGCGCTTTCGACCTTTATTCTCGGCGGTCTTTGGTATTCCCCGCTGCTTTTCGGCAAAGCCTGGATGCGGGCCAACAATTTTACCGACGCCGATCTGCAGACTTTTAGCAAGGCGCGAATGTTTGGGTGGTCATTTGTGTTTTCTCTGGTAATGGCGTTGAATCTCGCGATGTTTCTGGCCGGGCCGACAACCAACACAACCTGGGGCATGACCGCCGGGGCACTGGCCGGTCTGGGATGGGTCGCGATGGCAGCCGCAGTTATCGGGGTATTCGAGAACAAG
>Ga0136617_10003826_pt1 | contig 13454 bp, 12 predicted proteins | sample AntDrymUQ3222106_2_FD_129672 | JGI IMG/M metagenome (GOLD analysis project Ga0136617, IMG submission 129672) | Polar desert sand microbial communities from Dry Valleys, Antarctica - metaG UQ322 (21.06) | ecosystem: Environmental > Terrestrial > Soil > Desert | place: Antarctica: Dry Valley...
GATGGCTGGCGGGTGTCGCCGACCTCGCGCGCGTGCTCGCTCCCGGAGGACGGCTCGTGGTCTCGGACGGCCTGCAGGACGTCGATCGGACTCCCCAGCCCCACGTGCGGTTTCGCTCGCGGGTCCGGTGGGAGGCGGCCCTCGACGCCGCGGCGCTAGACCTCGTCGCGGTGGAGCCCTGTTTTCGGTGGCTCTCCCGCGAGCGGGCGATCCGCGGCTTCGCGCGGATGCCGGATGGTCTGCGGGGAGCGATCGAGTACGGGCTCGAGCGGGTGACGCCGCGACCGGCTCATCAGCAGGTGCTCGTGGCCGAGAAGCGCGGGGCGGGCATGAGCTGAATCGTCGGCGCGGCGCGCTACGTCGACCCGTCGCCAAGCCGACTCCCCTCAGAGCACGAGCACCCGGTAGCGGACCGCCCCCCGCACCACGGCCACGAACTCGATCAGATCGTGTAGGGCGAAGTACGGCGAGGCGAGCAGGCCGCCGCCCTCCTGCCGCCCGCGCTCGGCCAGGTGCCATAGGTAAGGAAGCACCAGCCAGCGGCGTACGAGCCACAGTCGGCGCGGCAGGGTCAAAGCGACGAGCACCCGCAGCAGCAGGTAGTGCGAGCCCTTCCAGAAGATCCTCCGCTTGAGCTCGGCTCGCCGGAGCGCCGGGTGGCGGGCGAAGACGCGCATCGACTCCGTCCACCGCCAGGCCACGCGCAGCTTGCCGAGCGGGCCGATCCGGCTCACGGCGTGCAGCACTCGTGCACCGTCGGCGTACACGGTTTCGCGGCCGAACTCGAGCGCCCGCCAGGCCAGGTCGGTGTCCTCGCCCCCCGGCCCGCTGTAAGCCGAGGCATCGAAGCCGTCGAGGCACTCGAGCAGCTCGCGCGGATACAGGATGTTGCAGGTCTGGTACCACGGTCCGAGGCGGCGCACGGTCAGACTGCGCGAAAATGGGCCCCAGCGATCGAGCTCGGCCGGGTTGGGATCGGTCCGGCCCTGCACGACCGCCCCCGGGTGGGCTCGTGCGGTCGCCAGCAGCTCGGCCAGCCACCCGGGCTCTGCGACGCAGTCGTCGTCGGTGAAGCTGACGAGCGGAGCTCGGGCGGCGCGCCACCCATCGTTGCGGGCCGCGGCCGGGCCGCCGGCGCGTGGCCGGGGGATTGATCGCAGATCCAGTCCGTTCCGCGCCGCCGCGCGCTCCAGCACGGCGGCGGTGGCGTCGGTCGAGCCGTCGTCAACGACGGTGACCTCGAACGTGTCTGTCGACAGAGTCTGAGCTTCCAGGGAAACGAGCAGAGCATCGAGCCGCTCGGCCCGGTTGTGAGTGGCGACGACAACGGACATAGGTGGCGTGCTCGCGGTCACGAAGCGGAGCGAGAGCTATCGCCGAAGACGAGAGCGCGCTCGCTGGGCCGCGCGGCGAGTGAGCCACACGTTGCGGCGCCATCGCTGCTGAGCGCGCCAGCGCAGATCGCTGCTCCGGCTCGTAGGCGGCAGCGCGCTGACTCGAGCAAGGTAGTGATCGTGCAGGTCGCGATCGAGACCGTTGTGAAGCCTGATGAGGGATCTCGTCTCCTCGTCGATCTCACTCCTGCTCGAGGGGTAGGGACGGACGTTCAGCTGCGGCACGAAGACCTTGCGCCAGCCGAAGGATTCGCCGAGGAGCCGGATCGACTGGGAGAAGCGCTCCGAGACCCCGACAACGTAGACCTCCGATAGGCGCGCCCGGACTTCGTCCTCGATACCAACTGGACCGGAGCCCTGAGGGGCGAAGGGCGGAAGGGTCGGGTCTACCTGCGGCTCGAGGATCTCGCGGGCCTGTCCATTGAAGAGCCGCCAGAAGAGGGCCGCATCCTCGGGTGAGCACTCTCGGTCACAGCCGAGGTTGCGGTAGACGTCCTTGAGCTCCCAGCCGCGCTCTCGCATCTTCGCCAGCACGGGAGAGGGACTGCCGTGCTCGTCCATCCAGCGGAGAAAGAAGAGGAGTGAGATCACCCGCTCCACCGGCTCGCGGAGCATGCAGAACACCCGCACCGGTCGATCGGTGACTACGGGGATGGGGAACTGCGAATAGTGAGACGTCACGCATCGCACGCTCGATCGCTGCTCGGGCGTGAGCGATTCCCAGTAGGTGCGGTACCACTGCGCGGGATCGCCCTCCTCCTGGCCGGTGAGGTTGACGAGCTCTTCCGGGTCGAGGTTGGCCTGCATGACCTTGCGGAGAGATCGACCCGCCGTCTTCGGCAGATGGTGATGAATGAGAAGGGGTTCCACAAGGTCAGGCCGCGAGTCACGGCAAGATAACCGTGCGAGACGCTTGACGGTGCGAACGAGCTCGCGCGGCCGGGAGGCTCGAGTAGACTTGGCAGCTCGAATGGAGCTGCTCGAGCAGGCCAGGCGGCAGGGTTGGTATCACTCGCTCGAGCTGGCGCCCGGCTTCGTGACGGACGGGATGTTCGACCTGCGTCCCTACGTGTCGCACTACGGGCTGCCCGAGCGCATGGACGGCACGCGCGCCCTCGACATCGGCACCTGGGACGGCTTCTGGGCCTTCGAGATGGAGCGCAGGGGGGCCGAGGTCGTCGCGCTCGACCTCGACGACGAGCGCGATCTCGACTGGCCGCCGCGCCGGCGCCCGGCGACCTTCGCCGAGGGCCGGCGCGGCGACGGCTTCCGCCTGGCCAAGGAGATCTTTGACTCGCGCGTCGAGCGCGTCAACCTCAGCCTCTACGAGGCCAAGCCCGAGGAGCTCGGGACCTTCGACTTCGTCTTCTGTGGATCCGTGCTCCTGCATCTGCGCGACCAGCTCCTGGCCCTCGAGCGGATCGCCGCCCTCTGCCGCGGCACCTTCATCTCCGCGGAGGAGTACGACCGAGCCTCGACGCTGGTCCCGTTTCCGGTCAGCCGCTACCGCGCCGATCGCGACCGCGCGGTCGTCTACTGGCTCCCGGCCGCCAGGACGTGGAGGCGCATGCTCCGGACGGCAGGCTTCGATCACGTCGAGGAGCGTGGACGCTTCGACATGAAGGCCAACGCGGGCTGGTCGGTCCGCCACGTCGTGCACCACGCCCGCGAGTCGGTCACGGCGGCATGAGCCCCGCCCTCGGTCGTCCCTCTCGCGCGAAGCTAAGAGGAGCCGAGCGCCCACTTCCGGCCGCGCAGGTAGCCGACCGCCTCCCGCAGAAGCGCCCGCTCGAGCACGAGCGTCGCGGCGGCGGTGACGGTGAGATAGAGCACCAGCTCCCCCGCCGCGAGCAGCGGCGTGCGCTCGGTGTCAACGAGCGCACGCAGCGCGAGCGTCGCGGCGGCGGCGGGAACGCTCGGCGCAATGGCGCGCAGGGCGTGCACGGCCAGATTGAAGCCGGGAAACAGCTTGGCCAGATAGTACGCCCGGCCGATCAGCGACGCACCGGCCATGAGTCCGATCGCGTACCCGAAGCCGAGGATGCCCTTCCACTCGACCATGGGCACGATGCTGACCCCGAGAGTAACCACGGCGATGACGCTCACCACCGCCAGCGGGCGCGTGCGCCCGCTGGCGCGGTAGAACGCGTTCCAGTTGAACCCGATGTGGTTGGCGGCCGCCACCAGCCCCCAGATCTGCATGAGGCTCACTGCGGCGAGCCAGCGATCGCCGAGCACGAACCTGACCAGGTCGGGGGCGAACAGCGTGATGCCGACTCCGAAGGGAAAACCCCAGATCAGGGCCAGCCGATTCGACTTGACGAACGCCTCGTAGAGCAGCTCCCTCCGATCGCGCACCGCACAGATCACCGGGTATAGGGCCTGGGTGACGATCGAGTTGACTCGATCGGTGTAGACGACGATCGAGCCGGCCAGGGCGATCGCTCCCGCGCCGGCCAGACCGAGCTTCCACTCGCCCACCAGGATCGACATCTGCGGGACCATGAGGGTCAGGGCGCTGGCGGCGAAGATCGGCCACGAGAAGGAGAAGTACTCGCGCGCGGTTCGCCTGTCGATCCGGAGCCGGAGCGGGTAGGGCGCGGCGCGCGCCGCCACGAGCCCTCCGACCCAGAGGCCCACGAACACGCCGAGCACGAGACTCCAGTACCCGAAGCCGGCCACCGCGAGGGGGATGGTGACCAGAAACGAGACGATCGGTTCCACGGCTTCGAGCGAGCGCTGGCGAACGAAGTTCATGCGCCGGTAGAAGATCCAGGTCGGCGCCTGGAGGGCGATGGCGGGTACGGCGGCGGCCAGCACGTAGCCGGGCATGATGATCTGCGACTGCCCCGTGATGAGCGCGTAGAGCGGGATCGCCGCGCCCATGACGACCAGCAGGGCTCCGTTTAGGAGCACCTCGAGGGTGAAGGCCTTCTGGAACGCGACCTCCTGATCGGCTTCGTCCTGCTGCACGAACTTGTCGCCGATTCCGACCTGCTTGAGCTTGCCGAGCGTTCCCACGGCGAGGACGAGCAGGCCCCAGACCCCGAACTGCGCCGCGCTGAGGAACGCGGCGACCGTGAAGCCCTTGAGCAGCCCGAGCGTCTGGAGGCCAACGAGAAAGACGGCGTTGACGATCGTCCCCCGGGCGGCCAGCCGGCGCAGCCCCGCAGGAGCGTGCAACCGCCCTGAATAGCGACCGCTCGCATCGGTCGGCGGCCGCGGAGCGTCGGGAGTGGAGGTCACACGGGAGGTCGAGCTACATGTAGCCGAGCAGGCGCATCTGTTCTTCAAGCTGCGCCAGTTCGGCCTGCGGCATCGGGGCGGTGGGAGCGACGGCGGGCTCGGCGGTCGCCCCGACGGCCGGGTGCTCGAGCCCAGCCCACAGTGTGGCGAGATCGTCGCCTTCTCCCCTCCCGCGTGCGCCGTTCAGAGCGAGCGGCTCGAGCTCCAGGGGATCTGACTCGAGCTCGTAGAGCAGGTGCTCGGAGCCGGCGCGCACCAGCTTGCGGCGACCGTCGGTCACCGCCGTGAAGGGAGTGGTGATACGCGTGATCGCATCGTCGCCCAGCCCCCAGCGCGTCACCGCGTCGAGCACGCGGGAATCGTCGGCCGGCGCGGGAGGATCGAATTGGGAGACCGCCACCTCGTCGGGTAGCCCGTCCGGCCAGGGATGGTCGGGCAGGCCCACCGCCTCCGCGACGAAGCGGGGCAGCTCGGCGAGGCTGAACGGCGACTCGCGCGCCTCGGCGCCAGGGCCGCTGACCACCAACGGAACGTGGGTGAGGCGATTGTCGAGCGAGAAGGCGTGGGCTAGGAGTCCGCCCTCACCGAAGTTCTCGCCGTGGTCGGAGGTGGCGATCACGAGGGTGTCGTCGAGGATGCCTACCCGCTCGAGATGCTCGAGCACGCGCCCGAGCCAATCGTCGAGGGCACGCACGGAGCGCCCGTAGAGGTAGCGCATGCGCTCAAGGGCCTCGTCCGGCACGTCGAAACCGCCGGCACAGGCCCGCCAAATGGCGTCGAGGGTGAGGTGCCGCCGGGCCTCCTCGGCTGCGCGCAGGCGATCGAGCGCGGGCAGGTCGTTGTAGGGCCGCGGGGGCAGGTAGGGCGAGTGGCACTCGGTCAGGTTCACGAACCAGAAGCACGGCTGCCTTGGCCGCTCGTCGACCATGCGACAGAGCACGCGCTCGGCCTCGGCGGCGCCGTCGTCGTTACGCGCCCTGACCCCGCTAAGGGCCCAGCGCACCCGCGAGCGCCGGTCGCTGCGGTGCATGACGGCTTGGCGCCCGGTCTCGACGGCGGCGAACTCGTCGAATCCGGTGGCGAAGCCGCTGCGCTCCGTGATCCACAGGTTGCTGCTGACCGCGGCGGTCCGGTAGCCCGCTCGGCGCAGCACCTCGGGCAGAAGCCGGTCTCGATGGGCTTCGAGCACAGGCCTGGACCCGGCGGGCTTGCCCCCCGGCGCCTGCCCTAGGCCGGTGGCCCGGGGGAACAGGCCGGTGAACATCGCGGCGTGCGAAGGCAGGGTCCACGACGCCGCCGCGTATGCGTTCGGAAACGCGCTGCCGCGGGCCGCCAGCCCGGCGATCGTGGGCGTAGCCCCGGCCGGTGCGCCGTAGGGTTCGAAAGCGTCCGCCCTAGCGGTATCGAGTACGACACAGAGGACGTGAGGTGGCATCGGGCGAGTCTAACGTCGAGCCCGAGCCCCAGACCCCTCTCGGCTGGGTGGGCGACACGGCGCTCAGCGAGGCCGTACGCGCCGTCGGATCCTCACCAGTCCCCGCACGAGCCGCGTGCCCGGCCGACGGGGATTCCTATCGAGCTTGATGCGCGGCCACGGCGTCTGGCGCCGGTGCTCGAGGTAGAGCTCGCGTCCCTCTCGCTGGCACCGGACGTTCCACGGCTTGTTCTCGCCCGGGCCCTCGAAGTGGCGGATCGCCGGACGCCTCTGCGCCTCCTCGAGCGCCGTCTTTCCGAAGACCTTCGCGCTCGAGTCGAAGCTCATGCTGTTCATAAAGTTCCATCGCGGGTGGAGAGCCAGGCGCCTGCCGCCAAGCACCACGTTGAGGGCATCCTGATCCGGCCACTCGAGTTCGGCACCCCGGGCCGCGGCGTACTCGAAGAGCGCCGCCGTGCAGTTGTCGCGGCGCATCTCGTCGAGGTTCAGCAGCAGGACGCCGCTGTTGAAGTAGGCCTCGGGGCCGGCAAGTCCGAGCGATGCGGGTCGATGAAGGTGGTTGGGTTGGAAGACGTTCGTGACGGCTCCGAGGTAGCGGCCGCGCAGGTCGATGCCCCAGAGCGGCTCGAGCGAGTCGACGACGATGGTGTCGACGTCGAGGTAGAGGATGCGCTCGACGTCGGGCAGCAGATCAGGCAGGAAGATCCGGTACCACATCGCCGCGGTGAACTGACTCACGACCGGTAGTCCGGCAACTCGCTCGGGCGTGATCTCGTGGAAGGTGATGTCCGTCCCCAGAGCGCGTGCCATCTGCGCGATGCGCGACGCCGAGCGGCGTGGGAAATTCACCCCGTGTAGGTAGTGGAAGTGGATCTCTCTCGAGCCACCGTTAAGCGCGGCCGAGCGGAGCATGGCGGCGCTGTGGGCATCGTAGGCCCCTTCGGCCGCGCAGGCAACTTGCACTTTGGCCACCTCTAGTTCAACTCGAAGAGGTAGTAGTGGTCGTCGAGGCGCAGGAGCTCGCGCACCGCTGGGTCGTCGATTACCGGCTCGCGCCGGACGAGGCGGTAGCCCGCGCGCTCGACGAGCTGCGCAAAGTCGCGGCGCGTGCCATCGCTCTCGAGCGTGAGTAGCTCCGTCGGGTCGTTGGGCACGATGAGCAGGTAGGGGATGCACAGCCGCTCGATCTCTCCCATCCACCATTCGACTGCTTCGTGCGTGCATTCCGAGAACGAGTGAATGTTGATCGCCAGGTCGAACGCTTGGGGATCGAGTTCAGCCTGAAACGTGTCCAGGGCGACCACGCGAGCCGGCGGAACGGATCCGCGGAAGGCCAGGTAATAGTCGCTGAGGAACGTCGATTCGGGGATCGCGTCGACACAGCAGTAGTCGCTCAGCTGAGGGAAGGCGCCGGCCATCCGATGCGCCAGCCGTCCGTAGCCAGCTCCTATGTCGAGCACGCTGAAGCGCTCTCGCTGCGAGATATGAAGCTCGCGTTCGAGGAACATGATCTCGTTGACCGATTCGAGCAGGTCCCGGCTGAAGATGCCGTGACCCGGATACGAGAACGTCCAGCAGCCGAAAGCGCCGTCCTCGCCCAACCGCGCGAGCAGGCGGCGTGGATCGCGTTCCTCGATATATCGCCCGAAGACGAAGAACTTGAGTGCGCTGATCCGCGGCAGCTCGCGATAGTGCCAGGTGATCAGGGTCTCGCCGCGGAAGTAGCGCAGATCGAGGAAGGATTCGACAGCGTCCGAGCTCCAGCGCGAGGCTGCGAGCGCGGGGATGTCCAGCCGTGCGTATCGCTCGCGGAGCTCGCGCAGGCGCGGGTTCGTCGAGGACAGCTCCTCTTCGGCGCCCCGTGGGAGCGGGACGCTGTCGTCGTAGAGCGACGTGAGGTAGCGCCGGTCCTCGGGCGTGAGCTGCACGAGATCGGGATGGGCCTCGCGAGGACGTTCGACGAGGCGCCGCGGCAGGTGCCTGAGCCGGCGAGCCGTTCGCCTCATGAGGCCTCCTCGTGCTTCGAGAGCGCGGCGACCCCGGGGCGGAGGCTCTTCCACGTCGACCTCAGACCGCCGCTGACCTCGTCGGCGAGGCAGAACGTGTCGAAACCCTCAGCCATGGTCTGATAGCCGTTACTCGTCAGGTACTCCACGCACTCCGCTTGGTCCTCGGAACTGAGGTGGTAGTGCTCATAGACCAAGACCTGCGGCCGGCGCCGCCCGAAGTCGATGTCGCGCAGGATCCGCCAGTCGTAACCCTCGGTGTCGATCACCAACAGGTCGAGGCGCCCGACGCGATGTCGCTCGCATAGCGACTCGAACGTGAGGGTCGGAACCGAACGGCTGACCAGCCGCCGCTCTACATCGGGGATGTGGCTCGCATGGTTCAAAACCGTCTCCCGTGAGAACGATCCGATGCCGTCGTACCAGTCAGGCAACGTACGCCTCTCGGCCTCGCCCGCGTCCCTCAGGTAGTAGAACGGAAGCTCGCCGTCCCGCTCGCCGACGGCGATGTTCTCGAGTGCGACGCGGTCGATGGCGCGGTAGTTGCGGCGTAGGCGCTCGAAGACGTACGGCACTGGCTCAACCATGATTCCGGTCCATCCGCGGCCGAGAATGTGAGGGTGTAGGAGGTCGTGCTGGTTCCCGTCGTTCGAGCCGATCTCTATGAAGAAGGCTTGCGGGCAAGCGTCCGCGAACGCTCGAATCAAGCGCGGGCCCGCCAGCCGCTGCTGCGTACGCCAGGCGCGTACGCGACGAAGCTGCGAACGTGCGCGGCGGCGCACAGCCGATGCGACCGATCGAGCATCTCGGGCGCCGGTCACGGCTTTCTGGCAACTAGCGCGAAGACCAGCGCGTTATGCCTGCGGCTGGCCGGCTTCTGAGCACGATCGGCGAGAGCGATCATCGTCTGGACGCCGAAGGCGAGCACCGGCCGCAATGTTCGAGGCAGATGCCAGTAGACAGCGTCCTGACAGAGCTGGAGACCGCTTGCGGCTAGGCCCATGATGCCCTCGAAGCGCTCGATCTCGAAGCCTGCCTGGCGCACGATGCGTTGCAGGCCGGCCCCGGTCCATCGCCAATAGTCGACCGGGTCCGGATGGTAGACCATTATCCCGTGAGTCGACAGAAGCAGCCGACCGCCCGGGCGAAGCAGTCGGAAGCACTCGTCGAGGTAGACGGTGGGGTCCTCGACGTGCTCGAGCACCTGCGTCGATAAAACGGCATCGAAGCTCCCGTCGGGCTCCGGGATTCGTCCGTCGACCTGTATCCGGACTGAGGCGAGTGGATTGCCGGGGAGATCGGCGCCGACATAAGCAACCGAAGGCAGAAAGAGGCGTCGGTAGGGTTGATCTGCGCACCCGTAGTCAAGCAGTCGCCCGTCGGCAGACACGCCCAGGTCCCCTGCCAGATCCTCGAGACCTGCCGGCAACGCCTTGATGATGTACGCCAGCCGATGCCACGGCTTCGGGGTCCGTAGGTCGGTCGGTCTGCCTGTATGGAAGAGGCCGGCTCTCGGGACGGGAGCCGCGGCGCCTGCATCGAGCTCGGCCGTCGACTGATCGGGAATGCGACGCAGGCTGACCACTCTAGACCGTGCGAGCCGGGCCAGGACGAACGTAGAGCCGCCGCGATGACCGGGACCGGCGCTCAGGCCAGAGGACCGATCGATCATCCCTACGCGCGTACCCTACGAGGACCGGGCGAGATCGAAGCGTTCGCCTGTGACGGTCTCTGAGAGGATCGCGCAATGAGAAGCCGACGAGCCTCGACCCTCTTGCGCCGTCTCCGTGGGCGTGACGGGTCTCCCCCGGTCAGTTCGGGAGCGCGCGAGAATGACCTGACGGGCGTTCCCGAGCAGGACCGTCGCATCGTTGAGCGCGCCACCCCCCACACGATGACGGGGCCCGCGCGACTCCTCGCACTCATCGACGCGGTCCGCTATTGCGTGCACCGCGACATCCCCGGTTCGTTCGGCGAATGCGGCGTTTGGCGTGGCGGCTCGGTGCTGGCGATGACCCTGACCCTCCTGGATATGGGCCTCGCCGACCGCGATATCTACCTCTACGACACGTTCGAGGGGATGACCGCACCTACCGAGCACGACATCTCGCCGATCGATCCACCGGCGCTTGAGACGTGGAACGCCGCCCGTCGCCGGGGAGAGCGGGCCTGGAACGGGATCTTCTCCCCGGCCGTCTTCGACGAGCAAGGCGTGCGCGCGACGCTGGCGTCCACCGGCTATCCCGAAGACCGGCTCCACTTCGTGCGGGGCCCGGTGGAGGAGACTCTGCCGGAGAACGCGCCCGAACAGCTAGCCCTCCTACGTCTCGACACGGACTGGTACGAGTCGACGCGGCATGAGCTGAGGCACCTGTACCCGTTGCTGTCGGACGGCGGCGTCCTGATCATCGATGATTACGGTCATTGGGAGGGCGCCCGGCGCGCCGTGGACGAGCATTTCGCCACGGTGGCTGCTCCCCTGCTGTTGAACCGCATCGACTACACCGGCCGCATCGCGATCAAACACTGAAGCCGGCCACGATGGCGGCGCTGCTGACGATGCTTCTGTTCGCGCTGGCTATCGTGGCGTTCGTGCTCGATGCCGCCGGAGGATCGCAACCGTCGACGCACGGGCGTACGGGATGAGTTCGCCCGGCGCCGTCTTCCGCCGTGGCGAGGACTGAACGTGCCCTCCCTCCGCCGAAAGAAGCGGAAGGCCTCGACCGAGCCCCCGCCCGAGCCGGCCGCCGTGCCTCCGGGGCGCCCACAGCCACCCGCCGGCGCGCGCAACCTGGTCGTCGTCGTGCTCGACAGCCTTCGCTACGACAGCTGGATGGCCGCGCCCCCGAAAAGCCTGGAGGCACTCGGCCCGGTCGAACGGCGCTTCAGCTACGCGAGTTGGACTGCGCCGTCGCACTACAACATGCTCATGGGGCTGCTCCCGCACACGAGCCCCACCCACGTCTACGCCTCGGACTACTACAAGCAGGACTTCCTGCGCTACGGAGAGCGGCTGGGCATCGAGGGGATGGAGTTCAAGAAGCTGCTGCCCTCGATCTATCTGCCGACCTACCTCAGGTACTCGCTCGGCTACCACACCCGCGCGATGGTCTCGATGCCCGTTCTCAACCAGCACACCGCGATCAACCGTGACTTCGACTCCTACGAGCTCATGCCGTCTCACAACGACATGAGCGCGATGGTCGACCGGCTCGAGTTCGAGGAGGAGAGGCCCACCTTCTACCTTCTCAACGTCGGCGAGACGCACTATCCGTACGCCGTGCCCGGAGAGGATCCCAGCGACTGGCCGCGGATCTCCGGCGTCCACGGCGTCTTCAAGCGCCTCGACGATGCCGAAGCCGGGGAGCCCATGGGCGGCGCTGAGTTCTTCGACACGCAGGCCATGGCCACGTTGCGCGGACGCCAGGTCGCGGCGCTCGAGTACCTCGACGGCGTCTTCGCGCGCCTCCTCGAGCGCCTCCCGGAGAACACCTGGCTGATCGTGACCTCGGACCACGGCGAGCTGTTCGGCGAAGAAGGCTACTTCGGCCACGGCCCGATCCTGCACGAGAAGGTGCTCGAGGTGCCGTTCGTCGAGGGACTGCGACCCTGAAGGCGGTCAGATGCTGGCCTCGAGCCTCGAGCGGATGAACGACCTTCCGAGCGACGCCCTCGTGCTCGACGTCGGTGGCTGGGCCAAGCCGCTTCCGCGCGCCGACTGGGTCATCGACCTCCTGCCCTACGAGACCCGCGGCGCCTACGGATCGCTGTCCGGAGGGGTGGAGCGCTTCAGCGCGGCAACCTGGGTCGAGCGCGACATCTGCGACCGCGAGCCGTGGCCGTTCGAGGACGGCCAGTTCGACTTCGCGGTCTGCTCCCACACCCTCGAGGACATTCGGGACCCGGTGGGCGTCTGCGCGGAGCTCCAACGGGTCGCCCGCGCCGGCTACATCGAGGTGCCCTCGCGCGCGGCCGAGCAGAGCCCGCGCGTGGGGGGAGGCTGTGTCGGCTGGAGCCACCACCGATGGCTCGTAGACGTACACGAGGGCCGGGTCGACTTCGTGCACAAGCCCCACGTCCTCCACGCCCGCCCGGAGTACCAGCTGCCCGAGGGCTTCGGCGGCTCGCTGCCGCCCGAGCAGCGGGTGCAGCCGCTGTGGTGGGACGGCTCGCTCGAGTGCCGGGAACGGGTATTCGTCGGCGCGGGCTCGGAGCGGGAGTTCCTGCTCGAGCCCGTGGCCGCGTACCGGCCGGAGACCGCACGGGCGCGTGCGGCCAGCGGGCGCTTGCGACGGGTCGCGACGGGGCTCGGACGGCTTCTGGGCTCGAGGCGCGGCCGCAGTTAGTGCTCGACTGCCTCGTCGCGTGCGGATCGCCCTGCTCAATCCCACCTACTGGCCGGAGGTGCGGCGGGGCACGGAGCGCCTCGTGCATGACCTCGCTCTCGCCTTCACGCGGGCAGGGCACCGGGTTACGGTGCTCACCAGCCATCCCGGGCGGCGCTCCGTGGTCGCCGAGGAGGGCTTCCGCGTGCTGCGCAGCCGGCGCGCGCCGTCGGGGCACCTCGCCGGACGAGGGTTCGAGCACCACCTCCTCAACGGGCCGGTCCAGGTCGCGCACCTACTCGGGGGGCGCTACGACGTCGTCCACGCCTTTCAGATCGCCGACGCCTGGGCGGCCGTGCACGCCCGCCGCGTCCTCGGCGGGCCGCCGGTGGTCTTCTCCTTGCACGGGATACCGACCGCGCAGTCGCTGCGCTCCCGGCGCTACCGGGTACCGATGCTGCGCCGGGTGATCGCCTGGGCCTCCGCGGTGACCGTGCTGAGCGCGGCGGCGGCCGAGCCCCTCCGCCGCCACCTCGGCGTCGATCCCCGCATCCTTCCCGGCGCGATCTTCTGCGAGGACTTCGCGGTCGAGACCGAGCGAGCCGAGGCCCCGACGCTCGTGTGCGCCGCGAGCCTCGCCGATCCGCGCAAGCGCGGCGGGCTGCTGCTTCGCGCCTTTGCCGACCTGCGTGAGCGGCGCCCCGACGCCCGGCTCCTGCTCGCGGGAGGTGGCGATCCCTTCGCGGCCGGCGCGGACCCCAGCCTCTCCGCTGCCGCGGAACGGATAACCGTCGACCGCAGCGACGATCTCGCCCGCGCCTACGCCTCCGCGTGGGCGAGCGTGCTGCCCTCGGTCGAGGAGGCCTTCGGGCTCGTGCTCGTCGAGTCGCTGGCGGCCGGCACGCCGGTGGTGGCCGCCCGCTCAGGAGCGAGCCCGGAGGTGCTTCGCGGCGATACGCCGGCGGTCCTCTTCGAGCCCGACGACGAGCATGCCCTCGAGCGGGCGCTCGACGAGGGGCTCGCGCTTGCCCATCGCCCGGGCGTCCGC
>Ga0136617_10003827_pt1 | contig 13453 bp, 11 predicted proteins | sample AntDrymUQ3222106_2_FD_129672 | JGI IMG/M metagenome (GOLD analysis project Ga0136617, IMG submission 129672) | Polar desert sand microbial communities from Dry Valleys, Antarctica - metaG UQ322 (21.06) | ecosystem: Environmental > Terrestrial > Soil > Desert | place: Antarctica: Dry Valley...
TGAGGCAGTCTAGTTCCGTTACGCGGAGCTGAGCGCGCGCGGCGCGCCGACCATCGCGTCGCATGTGAAGCAGTGCTCCTGCGCGACCCGGTGCAGGATCGCGGCCATCGGCGCCACCGCCGGCGCGACGTAGCCGCCGTCCTGGCGCGCGAGCCAGATGCGCCGCGTCGGGGCCGCGTCGCCGAGCGAGCGCAGGGCGATGTCGTCGCGCACCGTGGCCAGCGCCACGGACGGGATCAGGGTCACGCCGACGCCGGCCGCCACGAGCCCCTGCTTGCCGAGCCACTGCGCCGCCTCGAACGCGATCCGCGGCTCGAAGCCCGCCCGCGCGGCGGCGGCCAGCAGGGCGTTCGTGCACTCGCTCGGGCGACCCTCGATCCAGGTCTCGTCGCGCAGGTCGGCGAGCGTGAGGTCGTCGCGCTCGGCAAGCGGATGCGAGCGCGGGAGGGCGACGACGTGGGGATCGTCCATCAGGGGCTCGCACGCCACGCCCTCGCGCGCCTCCAGTTCGCCGGCCGACGAGACGACGGCGAGGTCGAGCTCACCCGTCGCCACACCCGCCAGCGCCTGCGAGGTGACGTGCTCGGCCAGCCGCAACTCGATCCCGCCGTGGTCCGCGCGGAAGGCAGCGATGGCGAGCGGGATGAGCGTCGCGTTCGCCGACGGGAACGCGGCCAGCCGCAGCCGCCCGCGCGTGCCGTCGGCGAGCGCGGCGAGCTGGGACTCCGCGGCGGCGAGCCGGTCGAGGATCGCCATGGCGTGCCCGACGAGCAGCTCGCCGGCGGGCGTCAGGCGGATGCCGCGCGCCGAGCGCTCGACCAGGCGCGTGCCCGCCTCGGCCTCCAGCGTGGCGATCTGGCGCGAGACGGCGGGCTGCGTGAACGCGAGCGCCTCGGCGGCGGCGGAGAACGAGCCCTGGGCGGCGACCTCGCGCAGGACCCGCAGGCGGCGGACGTCAAGCATGACCAAAGCGTATGGCATCTGAGCCCAAAGATCATTTGCGGTTATGGAATGCGGGCGGGAGCATCCCTGCCCATGCCGGTCCATCCCTACCTCTCCGAGCTGCTCGCCGCCGCGTCGCGGCCCGATCCCCGCCGGGGGCTTCCCGTCCCCCGCCGGCCGCGCCGGAACCGGCTCCCCGGCCTGCTCCGGCGCCGCATCGGTCAGCGCGACGCGCTGACCGCCTGAACCCGGGTTCCCAGCGCCGCGCCGCTCCGGTGGCGCGGCGTGCCGGGCCGGCCGCCCGCGTTTCGTGGGCGGCTCAGGCTCCCCGCATCGCGTCGCCGAGCAGCGCACGGGCGATCACGAGCTTCTGGATCTCGCTCGTTCCCTCGTAGATCTCGGTGACCTTGGCGTCGCGGTAGTAGCGCTCGGCGGGGAACTCCTTCGTGTAGCCGTAGCCGCCGAGCACCTGGATCGCCTCGCCCGTCTGACGCCGTGCCACGGCGGACGCGAACAGCTTGGCCTGCGCGCCCTCGACCGTGTGCGGGTGCCCGGACTGCTTGAGCCGCGCGGCCCGCCAGACGAGCGCGCGCGCCGCCTCGATCTCGGTCTGCATGTCGGCGAGCTTGTGCTGGATCGCCTGGAACCGGGCGATCGGCCCGCCGAACGCCGACCGCTCGCGGGCATAGCCGGTCGCCAGCTCGAGCGCCGCCTGTGCGATGCCGACCGCCTGGGCGGCGATCCCGATCCGCCCGCCGTCGAGCGTCGCCAGCGCGATCCGCATCCCGCCGCCCGGCGCGCCGAGCCGCTCGCCCGGCGTGTCCTCGAACGCGAGGTCGGCGGTGGAGGAGGAGTGCAGCCCCAGCTTGTCCTCCTCGCGGGTGACCGCGAACCCGGGCGCGCCCGCCCGCACGACGAACGCGCCGATGCCCCTGCCTCGCGTCCTGCCTCGGCCGTAGGCCTCGTCACCGCTCCGCACGCGCTTCCTGTCTCGGCTGGAAGCCTCGCCACCGGCTGACGCCTCGCCGCTTCGCTCGTCGTCGCGTGCGAAGACGATGAACGTCGACGCGTGCGATCCGCTGGTGATCCACTGCTTCGTGCCCGTCAGCCGGCAGTCGGAGGCGCGCGTGCGCAGCGCAGCGGCGTCGGACCCCGAGCCGGGCTCGGTCAGCGCGAACGCGCCGATCTCCTCGCCGGCCGCAAGCGGCGGCACGTGGCGCTCGCCGCCGTGGGCGAGCAGCGGCAGCGTGCACGCGCTCGTGTGGACCGCGACGGTCACGCCGACGCCGGCATCCGCGCGCGAGAGCTCCTCCAGCACGAGCACGTAGGAGAGGAAGTCCGCGCCCGCGCCGCCGTGCTCCTCGGGCACGCAGACCCCCATCAGCCCGAGCGCGCCCAGCTCGGCGAACACGTCGCGCGGGAACGTGTGCTCGCGGTCCCAGCCGGCCGCCCGGGGGGCGATCCGCTCGTCGGCGAAGCGCGCCGCCAGATCGCGGATCTCGCGCTGCTCGGCGGTCAGCTCGTGCAGGCTCATCGGCGCCGCAGCGCGATCACGTCGGCGCGCCGGCGCACCGGCGCCGAGCGGCGCGAGAACACGACCGAGCCCAGCCCGCCCAGCGCGGCGGCCACGCCGGCGGCCCCCACGACGCGCAGCCGCCGGCCCAGGCGCTCGAAGCGCAGCACCTCCCAGCCCTCCAGCCGCGCGACCCGGCCCAGCTCCGAGTCGGGATTGACCGCCACCGGATGGCCGACCAGCCGCAGCATCGGCAGGTCGGACTCCGAATCGGAGTAGGCCCAGGACGCGCCCAGGTCGATCCCTTCGCGCGCGGCCAGGTCGCGGATCGCCTCCGCCTTGCCCTCGCGGTAGGTGAACGGTCCCCCGGCGCGGCCGGTGTAGTGGCCGTCGACGACCTCGGAGACCGAGCCGACGGCGCCGTCGAACGTAAGCACGATCGCCATCAGCTCCGCCATCTCCTGCGAGGCGGCGGTGCAGATGAAGATCGGGCGCCCCGCGTCCTGGTGGTCGTAGGCGAGCGCGAGCATCTGCGGGTACAGGCGCGGCAGCACGCCGGCCAGGACGTCGGGCGCCAGCCGCTGGAGCTCGCGCACGCGCACCCCTTCGAGCATCTGCCCGATCCGCTCGCGCAGCGCGTCGGTCCCCTTGTCGGTCGAGCCGCGCAGGCGGAACAGGACGTTCTCCCATGCGTCCCCGGCGAGCCGGCGGCGCGACACGAGCCCGGCGCGGTAGGCCGCGCGGCCGAACTGGAACGCCGACGAGCCGGCGATCAGCGTGCGGTCGAGGTCGAAGAACGCCGCACCCTGCTCCTCCGCACGCCGCAGCGCACCGCCCCCGGGCGGGGGCGGGAGGATGTGCGGGCGCTCGGTCACACCCGGACGATCACGGCGTCGCCCTGCCCGCCGCCGGAGCAGATCGCCGCGCAGCCGTAGCCGCCCCCGCGCCGGCGCAGCTCGTGCACGAGCGTCCCGAGGATGCGCACGCCCGACGCGCCGATCGGGTGGCCGATGGCCACGGCGCCGCCGTTGACGTTCACCCGCTCCTCGTCGATGTTGAGCATCCGGATCGAGTTCAGGGTGACCGAGGCGAACGCCTCGTTGATCTCCCACAGGTCGATGTCGCCCGGCTGCAGGCCGGCCTTGTCGAGTGCCTTGATCGCTGCGTTGGCGGGCGTGCGGGCCAGGTAGGCGTAGTCGTCGGCGACCTGCGCCTGCGCGACGATCTCGGCCAGGACCTCGCGGCCCTCGCGCTCGGCCCACTCGTCGGAGGCGACCACCAGCGCGCCGGCGCCGTCGTTGACCCCGGGCGAGTTGCCGGCGGTGTGCGAGCCGTCGCGGCTGGCGAGTCCCGGCAGCTTCGCCAGCGACTCCAGCGTGGAGTCGCGCCGCGGGCCCTCGTCGACTTCGACGATCGTGTCGCCCTTGCGGCCCTTCACCGTGACCGGGACCAGCTCCTCGGGCAGGCGGCCGTCGTCGGTGGCGGCGATCACCCGCTCGTGCGAGCGCAGCGCCCAGCGGTCCATGTCGGCGCGGGTCATCTCCAGCTCGTCGCCGACCTCGGTCGCCTCGACGAACATCTGCTTGCCCGTGAACGGGTTGGTGAGCCCGTCTGAGACCATCGCGTCGAGCGCCTTCATGTCGCCCATGCGGGCGCCGAAGCGGGCCTGCGGTAGCAGGTAGGGCGCCTGGGACATCGACTCCATGCCGCCCGCGACGGCGACCTCGACGTCGCCGGCGCGGATCGCGGCGTCGAGCACGCCCGCCGCGCGCACGCCGGACGCGCAGACCTTGTTGATCGTCTCGGAGGAGACCTCCTTGGGGATCCCGGCGGAGATCTGCGCCTGGCGCGACGGGATCTGGCCGACGCCGGCCTGCAGCACCTGGCCCATCACGACGTGCTGGACCTGCTCCGGCTCCACGCCGGCGCGCTCGAGCGCGGCCTGGATGGCTATGCCCCCCAGCTCGGTGGCCGCCATGGTCGAGAGTCCGCCGCCGAGCTTGCCCACGGGCGTGCGGGCGGCGCTGAGGATCACGGTCTTGGGCATGGCACGGACGATAGCCTCCGGCCATGGAGATACGGGTCACCACGGACGGCCCGCCCGACACGGACGCCGACACGATCGTCGTCGGCGTGTTCGCGGGCAAGGGGATCCCGCACGACGTGCCCGAGCGAAGCGGTGACGAGGCGAGCGTAAGCGGTGACGAGGCCTCCGGCCGAGGCAGTGGCCGAGGCAGTGGCCGAGGCAGTGGCCGAGGCAGTGGCCCAGGCAGGGGTGCGCTGGGCGCCCTGGTGGAGTCGGGCGAGGCGCGCTCGGAGTTCCGCACGCTCGCCCAGACCCATGCGGCGGGGCGCCGCTGGATTCTGATCGGCCTGGGCGAGCGCGACGCGTTCGATGCCGAGCGCGCCAGGATCGCCGCCGCCGTGGCGCTCGGCCGCGCGCGCGACGTCGGCGCCCGGACGCTGTGCTGGGAGCTGCCCCACAAGGTGCCCGACGCCGTCGCCGGGGCGCTCGTGGAGGGCACCCTGCTCGCCGCCTACCGCTACACCGCGTTCCAGTCCGAGCCGGGGGAGGATCGCGCGCCGGGGGCGCTGATCGTCTCCGCTCACCACGACGTCGCCGCCCCGGTCGAGGCCGCCCGCGTCGGGGCCGAGGCCGCCAACCGGGCGCGCGACCTGGGCAACGCGCCGGCGAACGCGCTGACGCCGGAGGCGCTCGCCGCCCGGGCGCGCGAGCTCGCCGGCGTGCAGGTCGAGGTGATGGGCCGCGCCGAGATCGAGGCGGCGGGCATGGGCGCGTTCGCCGCCGTCGCCCGGGGCGCCGGCCACGAGCCGCAGCTGATCACGCTGCGCCACGAGCCCGCCGGCGCGGGCGGCCCGCTGATCGGGCTGGTCGGCAAGGCAGTCACGTTCGACTCCGGCGGCTACTCGATCAAGCCCGCCGCGCGGATGCACGAGATGAAGTTCGACATGTGCGGCGGCGCAGCCGTGCTGGAGGCGACGGCGGCGATCGCGCAGCTCGGGTTGCCCGTGCGGCTGATCAGTGTGATCGGCGCCACCGAGAACATGGTCTCCGCGCGCGCCGTGCGGCCCGGCGACGTCGTTCGCTCCAAGGCGGGCGTCACGATCGAGGTCAACAACACCGACGCCGAGGGCCGGCTGGTGCTCGCGGACTGCCTCACCCACGCCCGCGACCAGGGCGCCGAGCGGCTCGTCGACCTCGCGACGCTGACCGGCGGGATCGTGACCACGTTCGGACCCGTGCACGCCGGCCTCATGGGCAACGACGACGACTGGTGCGCCGCGGTGACGGCGGCCGGGGAGGCGACGGGCGAGCGGGTCTGGCGGCTGCCGCTGGACCCGGCGTACGACGAGCTGATCAAGGGCCGCTACGGCGACGTCATGAACACCGCCGAGGGGCGCAAGGCGCAGTCGATCACCGCCGCCGCGCTGCTGGCGCGCTTCGCCGGCGACGTGCCGTGGGCGCACCTCGACATCGCCGGCGTCTCCGACGGCCTCGGCCGGCCGTACGCCAAGACGGGCGCGTCCGGCTGGGGCGTGCGGCTGCTGCTGGAGCTGGCGCGCACCGTCTCGGGCTGACGATGCTTTGATGGCCGGATGGACTTCGATCTCCCGCCCGACCACGAGCTGATCCGCCGGACCGTCCGCGAGTTCGCCGAGGCGGAGATCGCGCCGGTGGCGGAGGAGCTCGACCGCACGAAGGCGTTCCCGTACGAGATCGTCGCCAAGCTCGGGGAGCTGGGCCTGATGGGGATCCCGTTCCCGGAGGAGGTCGGCGGCGCGGGCGGCGACGCGCTGGCCTACGCGATCGCGGTGGAGGAGCTCGCTCGGGTCGACTCGTCGGTGGCGATCACGATGTGCGCGCACACGTCGCTCGGGACCCAGCCGCTGTTTCAGTTCGGCACCGCGGAGCAGCAGCAGGAGTGGCTGCCGGCGCTGACCTCGGGGCGCAAGCTCGGAGCGTTCGGGCTGACCGAGCCCGAAGCGGGCTCGGACGCCGGCAACGTCCGCACCCGCGCGCGGCTCGACGGCGGCGAGTGGGTGATCGACGGCGCCAAGCAGTTCATCACCAACGCCGGCACCGACATCTCCGGCGTGGTCTGCATCACGGCGCGCACGGGGGAGCGAGAGATTTCCAACCTGATCGTCGCCAACGGCACGCCGGGCTACGAGCAGGGCACGCCGTACCGGAAGATGGGCTGGAACGCATCCGACACGCGACCGCTGGTCTTCGAGGACTGCCGGGTGCCGGAGGAGAATCTGCTCGGGCCGCGCGGCGCGGGGTTCAAGCAGTTCCTGGCGATCCTCGACATCGGCCGCATCGGCGTCGCGGCGATGGGCGTCGGGCTCGCGCAGGGCGCGCTGGACCAGGCGCTCGCCTACGCCAAGGAGCGGCGCGCGTTCGGCCGGCCGATCTCGAAGTTCCAGGCGATCCAGGGCAAGCTCGCCGACATGGCGACCGAGATCGAGGCGGCCCGGCTGCTCACCTACAAGGCCGCCCGTTTGAAGGACGCGGGTCGCGACTTCACCCTCACCGCCGCCCAGGCCAAGCTCAAGACCGGCCGGCTCGCGGTGCGCTGCAGTGAGGAGGCCGTCCAGATCCACGGCGGCTACGGCTACATCGAGGAGTACCCGGTGTGCCGCTTCTACCGCGACGCCAAGATCCTCACGATCGGCGAGGGGACCGACGAGGTCCAGCAGATGGTCATCGCGCGGGCGCTGGGAGCGTAGCCTGCGCGCGCTGGCATTGTGGGCGGCGCTGTTCGCCGCCTACGCCGCGACGCTCGGCATCGACGCCGCCGGCGGCTCGAACTACGCCGGCGACGAGCCGCACATGCTGCTCTCGGCGGCGTCGCTCTCCGACGGCCTGGACCTCGATCTGGCGGACGCGTACGCGGACGGGGTGTACCGCGAGTGGGACGGGAGACCGGTGCGGACCGACGGGCGGATCGTCGGCGGCCGCCTGGTCGAGCCGCATGGGATCGGCTTCCCACTGCTGCTCGCGCCCGGCTACGCGCTCGGCGGCGCGACGCTCGTCGTGCTGGCGCTGGCCGCGGTCGCCGCGCTGGCGTTCGTGCTGGCCGCGGCGCTAGCACGCCACGTCGTGCCGGAGCCGTGGGCGACCTGGGCGGCGCTGCTCGCCGGCCTCTCGCCGCCGGCGCTGGCGCACGCGACGGCCGTCGTCCCGGCGCTGACGGCCGGCGCGCTGCTGACGGGCGCCGCGCTGTGCGCGCTGGCCGTGCGCGAGCGCCCCCTGATGCGCACCGCGTTCGGCGGCGGGGCACTGCTGGCCGTGCTGCCGTGGCTCGACCCGTGGCTGCTGGTCCCGGCCGCGCCGGTTGCCGCGCTGCTCGCGCGCTGGACCGCGCGGCGCGGGCGCAGCCTCGTGGCGTTCGGGACCCTGGAGGTGCAGCTCGCGTCGCTGGTCTTCTACGTGTCGCTGAACGAGCGCCTGTACGGCGGCTTCACGCCGCTGTCCGTGGTCGACCCGCCGGTGACCGGCGCCGGCTCGGTCGCGGACTACGCGGAGCGCGTGCCGCGCCTGGTGGGGCTCTGGATCGACCGCGACGTCGGCCTGCTGCGCTGGGCGCCGGTGCTCGCGCTCGCGTTCCTCGGGACGTGGCTGCTGTGGCGCTCGCGCCGCGAGCGGCTCGCGCGGCTGGTGGCCGAGCGCCGCGACGCCGAGCACGCGGCGTTCCTCGCGCTCGCGCTGTGCGCCGGCCAGGCGGGCGTGGCGGCGTTCGCGACGCCGTCGCTCGCCGGGCCCTGGTTCCCCGGCACGCAGCTCGTCGCCGCGCTGCCGTGCGCCGTGCCGCTCGTGGCGTGGGGACTGCGGTGGTCGCCGCGCGCGGGCTTGGTGCTGGGAGCGCTCACGGCGCTCGCGAGCGGCTGGCTCGTCGCGGCCGGTGGCGGCTGGGCGCCGCCGTCGTCGGACGCGCCCTGGGGTCCGCTGGTGGCGGCGTTCCCGGCCGGTCCGGGGTGGACGTGGGTGGTAGCGGTCGCGCTGGCGGTCGCGGCGGTGATCGGCTTTGCGTGGCGGCGCCGGCGCCGAGAACTGCGGCTTTGAGGAAGCGGTCCGGAGTGCCGCGGCGCGCCCACGGAGCCGCGGATGCCGAGTTGACCCCAATAGTTCGGGTCAACTCGACATCCGGCGGTGAGTCCTACGGGACCACTCCCCGGTCCGGGCCCCTTCCTCAAAGCGGCAGTTGACGTAGACGCCGGGGGACTCACGCGCGACGAGCGGCGTCCGACGCGTCGATCGCCCCGCGCTCGAGCACCGCGCTCGCCGCGCTCGCCGGGTCCAGCCGCCGCGCGACGACCTCGTCGAGCAGCTCCTGCACCTCGGGATCCTCGCTCAGCGACGCCTCCAGCGCACGGCGCAGCCGCACGGTCGCCAGGCCGAGCACCTCGTTGAGCAGGTTGCGCCGGCGGCGCTCGGCGAGCAGGCCCTCGGACTCCACGAACGCGCGATGCTCGGCCAGCTTGGCCGCCAGCTCGTCCACCCCGCGGCCGTGCACCGCCTCGGCCTTGACGATCGGCACCGGCCAGCCGCCTTCGACCGGCGCGAGCGAGAGCACGCCGCGGATCTCGCGCACCATCGTGTCGGTCAACGGGTGGTCGGCCTTATTGACGACGATGATGTCCGGGATCTCCATCACGCCGGCCTTGAGCGCCTGGATCGAGTCGCCCGACCCGGGGATGAGCACCAGCACGACCGAGTCGGCGTGGTCGATCACGTCGACCTCGGCCTGCCCCACGCCCACCGTCTCCAGGAACACGTCGTCGCGGCCGGCAGCGTCCATCAGCAGCGCGGCCTGCAGCGCCGCCTCGGCGAGGCCGCCGAGCGCGCCGCGGGTCGCCATCGAGCGGATGAAGACGCCCGGGTCGAGGAAGTGCGCCGACAACCGGATTCGGTCGCCGAGCAGCGCGCCGCCCCGGAACGGCGAGCTGGGGTCGATCGAGAGCACGGCCACCGTGCGGTCGAGCGCACGCTGGTGGGAGACGAGCGCGCCGATCAGCGTCGACTTGCCCGAGCCGGGCGGACCGGTGAAGCCGACGATGGCCGCGTCGCCCGTGTGCGGGTAGACCTCGCGGACGAGGGCCCAGCCCTCGGGATCGTCGTCCTCGACCAGCGAGATCCCGCGCGCGAGCGCGCGCTTGTCGCCTGCCAGGAGGCGCTCGGCGAGGGAACTGCCTCGGCCGGAGGCCCCGTCGCCGCTTCGCTCGTCGTCCGCCATGCGGTCGTGGATCATGGCAGCCGTCTCCTGCGTCGTACGATCGTCCGACACATGGTCGCCGTCACCGAGCCACCCGAGGCCGCCGTCGTACGCGGCGCGCCGATGCCGCACCACGGCGGTCCCGTGGCGCTCTGGCGCTTCGCGCGGCGCAACCGGATGCTGACCGCGCCCTACGCCCGGTTGGCCCTGCGGTGGGCGTGGCTGAAGCTGCGCTGGCGCGGTCGGCTGCAGACCGACGGGCTGTGCTTCGTCGCGCCCGACGTGACGTTCGAGATCGGCCGCGGCGGCACGCTGCGGCTCGGCCGCTGGTGCTGGATCGGCCACGGCACGAAGATCCGCGTGCACGAGGGCGAGACGTCGATCGGGGCCAAGACGGTGCTCGGCCAAGAGTGCACGATCTCGGCCTTCCAGCACGTCGCGATCGGCCGCGAGTGTATCGTCGCCGACCGTGTGATGCTGATCGACTTCGATCACGGCGTCGTCGAGGTCGAGCGCCCGATCCGGCTGCAGGGGATCTACAAGCGCGACGTCGAGGTCGGCCACAACTGCTGGATCGGCTACGGCGCGTGCATCCTGCGCGGCGTGACGGTGGGCGACAACTGCATCGTCGGCACGAACACCGTGGTGACCAAGGACGTGGCGTCCAACGCCGTCGTCGCGGGCGCCCCCGCGCGCGTCCTGCGCATGCGCGACACGCCTGAGGCGCTGCGCTGGAGCTGAACGAAGCGAGGCGGGCGCGGCTATCGCGCGCCGGTTGGTGTGAGCACGCTCTTGACGGCGTCTCCGCTCAGCATGGCGGCAAAGCCGTCGTGCCACCGCTCGAGGGGCCAGATGCCACCGACGAGCTCGTCGAGGGCGAGCTGGCCCGTCGCTTGGAGACGCAGGACGCGTTCCCAGGTCGTCCAGGTATGGCTGAAGCTGCCTTGGAGCGTGGCCGCCTTGGCGACGAGAAGGTCGAGCGAGAAGCCCAGGGGCTGCGGCCCCCAGCCGACCTTGACGATGGTGCCCGCCGGCCGGACCTGCTCGAGAGCGAGTTCGAGCGCGGCCGAAGCGCCCGTGGCGTCCACGACGACGTCGTAGCCGTGACCGTCGGTCGCGCTCCAGAGCGCATCTCGCACGTCGGCGCTCGTGACGTCGACGGCGTCGGTGGCGCCGAGGCGGCGGGCGACCTCGAGGCGGGCGGCGTCGGCGGGCGTGCCGGCAACGGACAGCGGACGGGCACCCGCGAGCGCGGCGATTCGAGCGCAGAGCAGGCCGATGGGTCCGGGCCCGAGGACGAGGACGGCGTCGCCGGGTCGGACGGTGGCGTTGACCGCAACGGCCTGATACGCGACGCAGGCCGGCTCGGTGAGTGCGGCGGCGATGAGATCAAGGCCCGCGGGGATGCGGTGCAGCAGGCGGGCGGGCACCACGACGTAGGGCGCCATGGCGCCGTCGACGCCGTAGCCGAACCCGCGCCGGGCGGGATCGAGGTTGTACCGGCCGGCGCGCACGAACGGTGAGGTGTCGTCGACGCGGGCGGCGGTCTCGCTGACGACGCGGTCTCCCTCGGCAAAGCCGCGCACGCGACGCCCGAGCGCAGCGATCGTCCCGGCGAACTCATGGCCGAGCACGACGGGGTACTCGACGTTCCAGCTCGGGTCGCCCCGGTACTGATGCAGATCGCTGCCGCACACCCCCACGGCGGCGACGGAGAGCAGGACGTCGTCCTCCCCCGGGGTGGGGACGGGCACCTCGCGCAGCTCGACGGCGTGGCGCGCACGGGCGTAGTTGACGACGGCGGGCATGGTGTCAGGCACGGGCCGGTGTTCCTTCGCGTAGGTCAGGGGAGCTGGTGGGCAGCCATGCGTTCACGCAGGAACGCGATGGAGCGTTGGAGGTGCTCGATGCCGTGGTCGGCGTCGTCGCCGTCTTCGATGCTGATCCACCCGCGGAACCCCGCCTGCCGCAGGGTGGCGAGGATCCGGTCGAAGTCGTTGACCCCCTCGCCGATGACGCCGTGGCGGAGCTGGGGCGCGTAGCCGGTGTGCGGCCCCTGGGCGCGCAGCTCGGCGAGCGTGCCGTCGACGACGTGACGGTCGCTGGCGTGCATCGTGGCCACGCGGTCCTTGACGCGCTCCAGCAGCTCGAGCGGGTCGGCGCCGGCGATGAGCGCGTTGCTCGGGTCGTAGTTGACGGCCAGCCATTCGCTGTCGCGCACGCGCTCGAGGATCTCGAGGTAGATCTCGGGGTCCAGGGCGAACTCCGGGTACTGCCAGGAGCCGTCCTTGTAGTGGTGCTCGAAGACCAGCACGACCTCGTGGCGCGCAGCGTCATCCAGCACCGCGCGAAAGCTGTCGACGACGAGCTCGATGCCGTGGGCGCGGTCGAGTCCGGGGCGGTGCTGACCGCTGAGGATGCGGCAGTAGCGGCCACCGAGGGCGCGCGTGCGGCGGATGGCATCGCGCTGGCGCTCGATCTCCGTAAGACGGTCGAAGGCCTGGGGCTGCGTGAAGTCGGGCGAGTGGCAGAGCATCGGCATCCGCAGTCCCCGCTGCTCCATCTGCTCCCGCACTCCCCTCAGCTCGCCCGGCGTGTGCGCGGCGACGAGAGGGGTGTAGAGCTCGAGGCCGTCGAGCTCGAGCTCTCGGGCGGCAAGCTCGATCCAGTCCTCCAGGGTCATCGACCGCTCCGTGAGGAGCGCGTCGAGGTAGCACTTGGGAAAGGCGGCCAGCGGCATGTCACGAGGTGTGGCGGACGAGCACCGCGGCAGCGTGTGCGCCGAGAGCGAGAGCGTCGGCATCGAGCGCGGCCTCCCCGCTCGAGCTGACGGCGAGTTCCCAGCCCGCCCCGTCGAGCGCGACCCTGCGCGCGTCCTGCGCGAAGTTCGCCAGCACCCGCACGCGGTGCGTATCGTCGCGGCGCTCGTATGCGAGCACGTCGGCCGGGCCGCGCACAGACACGTAGCCGCCGCGACGGAGCACGGGCAGATCGCGCCGTAGGGCCAGGAGCCGCCGGGTCAGGGTCAGCGTGCTCTCGGGGTCCTCGGCCTGGACGCCGACGCTGAGCGCCTGTGCGTGCTCGGGCAGCGGCAGCCAGGGCTGCGCGCCAGCGGTGAATCCCGCGTGATCGCCGGACGTCCATGGCATCGGCGCCCGCCCGCGGTCGCGGTTGAACTCCGCCTGGCGGCGTCCCCACGGATCGCGCGCCTCTCCGGCCGGGACGGGGCTGTCGGTCAGCGCGAGCTCGTCGCCGTTGAACAGCACGGGAGTTCCGCGGAGCGTCAGCAGCACCACCAGCAGGCAGCGCGCCTGGTCGGGGCCGTAGCGGCTGGCGACGCGCCGCTCGTCATGGCTGCCGAGCACGATCGTGGGCCAGCCGCCTGCGGGCACGGCCCGCTCCACGGCGTCGACCGTGTCCTGGAACGCGGCCGCGTCCCAGGGCAGCGACGGCAGCGTGAGGTTGAGCGGCAGGTGGATCTCGTCGAGCGCCCGGCCGTAGAAGCTCGCCCAATGGGCGAGGCCGACGCCGGGCTCGGGGACGATCTCGGCCAGCGCCACGCGCGGCCCGGAGGGGTGCCGGTCGAGCCGCCGCCGGATGCGGCGGTACAGCGCGTGGACGTCCGGGTGGCCGCGGTCGTGCAGGTGGCGCTGCGTGTCGTACTCGCCGAGCCGCTTGGCTTGCGGATCGCCCGTCTCGCTGGGCGGGTTGTCGCGCAACTCGGGATCGGCGAGCAGATGCTCGGCGGCGTCGATGCGAA
>Ga0136617_10003828_pt1 | contig 13452 bp, 13 predicted proteins | sample AntDrymUQ3222106_2_FD_129672 | JGI IMG/M metagenome (GOLD analysis project Ga0136617, IMG submission 129672) | Polar desert sand microbial communities from Dry Valleys, Antarctica - metaG UQ322 (21.06) | ecosystem: Environmental > Terrestrial > Soil > Desert | place: Antarctica: Dry Valley...
GGTCCATCCGGGTCGAATCCTTGCGCGCGGGCTCGATCACCGCGCTCATCGCAGCGTCTCGACCGCGGCGCGAAAGGCGTCGCCGCGCGCCTCGTAATCGCGAAACTGGTCGAACGACGCGCACGCCGGCGAGAGCAAGACGACCTCGCCCGCCACCGCCGCACGCGCCGCCTCGTTGACCGCCCTCGCCAGCGTGATGCACCCCGTCACCGGCATGCGGCCCTCGAGCAGCCGCGCGAACATCGGCCCCGCCTCGCCTATCGTATAGGCCGCCCGGACATGGTTGAAATGCGGCGCGCAGGCGTCGAGATCGTCGGATTTGGGCAGGCCGCCGAGGATCCAGTGGACCGCCGGATAGGCGGCCAATGCCGGCGCGGTCGAGGTCGGGTTGGTCGCCTTGCTATCGTTGACGAACAGGACGCCGCTCAACTCCGCCACCCGCTCCATGCGATGCGGCAGGCCCGGATAGGTTTCGAGGCCGCGTTCGATCGCGTCCTCGGATATCTCCAGCGCCCTGGCGACTGCGATGGCGGCGAACGCATTCTGCGCGTTGTGCGGACCCTGCAGCGTCGGCCAATGCGTTTGATCGAGGTCAGGGGCCGCGGCGCCCTCGATCGCGACCCGCGTCGGCGACTGCATCGCGAACAGTCGCGCCTTGGAGGCCGCATAGGCGTCGAAATCGTCATAGCGGTCGAGGTGGTCGGGGGTCACATTGAGCAAAACCGCGACGTCGCAATCGAGGCTTTGGGTGAGGTCCAGCTGGTAGCTCGACAGCTCCAGCACATAGACGCCGCCTTCGGGAAGCGGGTCCTGGGCGAGGATCGGCAGACCGATATTGCCGCCCATCGTCGTCGGCACGCCGGCAGTCTTGCAGATGTGGTGGATCAGCGCGGTGGTGGTCGACTTGCCGTTGGTGCCGGTGATGCCGACGACCTTGTGCGGCGGCAGATCGGCACGCGCCCGCGCGAACAATTCGATGTCGCCGATCAGCGGCACGCCCGCCGCGCGCGCCTTGGCGGCGATCGGATGGCGGTTGAGCGGAACGCCCGGGGACACGACGACGCCGTCGAAACCGGCAAGGTCGATCTCGAGCGGGTCGGCGAGCTCTGCGCTTCCCGCAACCCCTGCCCTCGCGTCCTCGCTGCTGTCCCAAGCGGTCACCTCCGCCCCGCTCGCCAGCAGCGCCTCGACCGTCGCGAGCCCCGAGCGGGCAAGCCCCAGAACGGCATAATGCTTGCCGGCGAAGGCGCGGCTCGCGATCATCTCAGCTTGAGCGTGGAGAGGCCCGCCAAAGCGAGCACGAAGCTGATGATCCAAAAGCGGATGACGACGGTCGATTCGGACCAGCCGATCTGCTCGAAATGGTGGTGGATCGGCGCCATCTTGAACACGCGGCGGCCGGTGCGCTTGTAGAAGAACACCTGGATGATCACCGACAAGGCCTCCATCACGAACAGCCCGCCGATGATCGCGAGCACGAATTCGTGCTGGGTCGCGACCGCGATCGCGCCCAGCGCGCCGCCCAGAGCGAGGCTGCCGGTGTCGCCCATGAAGACCGCCGCCGGCGGCGCGTTGAACCACAGGAAGGCGAGGCCCGCGCCGACGATCGCCGAGCACAGCACGGTCAACTCGCCCGCGCCCGCCACGTGCGGGATGCCCAGATATTGGGCGAAAATCGCGTTGCCGGCGAGATAGGCGATGACCAGGAAAGCGAGGCTGGCGATGATCACCGGCATGGTCGCGAGCCCGTCGAGCCCGTCGGTCAGATTGACCGAATTTCCGAATGCGACGACGACGAAGGCGGCGAACGGAATGTAGAACCAGCCCAGATCGACCAGGGTGCCGCTGTAGAACGGCACGTGGAGGTCGGTGCCGGTGCCCTGGACGATGATCCAGCAGCCGAGCCCCGCGACCACGAATTCGGCGAGCAGCCGCACCTTGCCGGACACACCCTTATGGTGGCGCTTGGTGACCTTGTCGTAATCGTCGAGGAAGCCGATCAGCCCGAAGCCGATGGTGATGAACAGGCACGCCCACAAATAGACGTTGGCGAAATCCATCCACAATATCATCGCGATCGACAGCGAGGTCAGGATCATCAGCCCGCCCATGGTCGGGGTGCCGCGCTTGGCGAAATGCGATTGCGGGCCGTCGTGGCGGATCGGCTGGCCCTTGCCCTGGCGAACCCGCAACCAGCCGATGAACTTGGGCCCGATCAGCAGGCCGATCACCAAGGCGGTCGCGGTCGCGCCGCCGGCGCGGAACGTGATGTAGCGGAAGAGATTGATGAGCCCGGCGAAATCGAGCTGCTCGGCAATCCATAGAAACATCAGCTTTCCCCGCTTGCCAGCGCCTCGACCAGGGCGGCAAGTCCGACCGAATTGGATCCCTTGACGAGCATCGCGTCGCCGGCCCGGATCGCATCCTTCGATGCGAGGATCGCGGACGCCGCGTCGGGCACATGCGCCAATTCTATGCCGGGGCCAAGCGCTTTTGCAAGCGGCGCCATCTCCGGGCCGACCAGGATCAAATGCGCGATGCCGGCGGCGGCGATCGGCTCGGCGAGACCCGCGTGGAACGCGCCGGAGGTCTCGCCCAACTCCTTCATCGCGCCGAGCACGGCGATGCGGCGGCCGGCGACGCGCTCGGCGCCGAGCGATTGCAAGGTCGCGCGCATCGAGGCGGGATTGGCATTGTAGCTTTCGTCGATCAGCAAGGCCTCGCCGCCCGCGACGGGGATGCGGTGGCGCTCGCCCCGGCCCTTCAGCCCGGCCATGTCGGCGAGCGCGAGCCCGGCCGCGGCAAGGTCGCCGCCGACCGCTTCGACCGCGCCGAGCACGGCCAAAGCGTTCGACACCCAATGCTCGCCCGGCTGCGACAGAGTAAAGGTCAAAGATGCCTCGGGGAGAAGTGCGGTGATCAATGTCCCGCCCGCGACCGAAACCACATCGCGCGCGCGGATGTCCGCGCCGTCGCCGAGGCCGAAGGTGAGAATGCTCGCCGCATGCGGCCGGGCGGCGGCGATCAGGCGGTCGCGATGCGGGCTGTCATGGGGGACGAGCGCCGTGCCGCCCTCCTCCAGCCCCTCGAATATCTCGCTTTTGGCGTCGGCTATGGCTTCGTCGCTCGCGAAGAATTCGCGGTGGGCGGGAGCGATCGCGGTGACGATCGCGACATGCGGCCGGACCAGCCGGGTCAAGGCGGCGAGCTCGCCGGCCGCGCTCATCCCCATCTCGAAGATGCCGTAGCCCGCCTCGCGCGGCATGCGGGCGAGCGAGAGCGGAACGCCGGTATGGTTGTTGTAGCTCTTGACCGAACGGTGCGCCCGCCCGCGCGACGAGCGATCGAGCGCGGCGTACAATGCCTCCTTGGTGCCGGTCTTGCCGACCGAGCCGGTGACGCCGACGATCTTCGCCGCAGCGCGCGCGCGGGAGGCGCGGCCGAGATCGCCGAGCGCCTGGATGGTGTCGGCGACGAGGACATGCGGCTCGGCGAAAGCATCGCCGACGATCGCGCCCGCGGCGCCCGAGGCGAAGGCTTGCGGGAGGAAGCGGTGCCCGTCATCGGCCTCGCCCTGCATCGCGACGAACAGGTCGCCGGGCGTGATTTCGCGAGAGTCGAAGGCGATTCCGGTGACGGCGAAATCGGCGCTGGCCGTTCCGCCGGTGGCGGCGGCGATTTCGGCGGCGGTCCAGAGCGTCATGGCTGCCCCACTCACCCCGCGCATTCCCTTGCCACTTGCACATCATCGAACGGCAGCACGCGGTCGCCGACGATCTGGCCCTGCTCGTGGCCCTTGCCGGCGAGCAGGACGATGTCGTCCGGCCCAGCCTGCGAGATCGCCTCGGCAATCGCCTCGCGCCGGCCCGGGACCTCGGTGGCGCTGGCCGCACCGGCGAGAATATCGCGCCTGATCGCAGCCGCATCCTCGCTTCGAGGATTGTCGTCCGTGACGATCACGATATCCGACATGCGCGCCGCGACTTCGCCCATTTCGGGCCTTTTGCCGACATCGCGGTCCCCGCCGGCGCCGAAGACGGTGATCAGACGGCCCTTGGCGTGGGGCCGCAGCGCCTCGATCGCCGACACCAGAGCGTCGGGCGTATGCGCGTAATCGACATAGACCGGCGCGCCCGCGCGGGTGATGACCGCGCGTTCGAGCCGGCCGCGCACCGGCTGCAGCCGCGCGAGGTTCGACAAGGTCTGCTCCAGCTCGCCCCCGGTCGCGATCGCCAGCCCAGCGGCGGTCAGAGTGTTGGCGGCCTGATAGGCGCCGATCAACGGGATCGTGATCTGACGGATCGTGCCGCCGGCTTCGATGGTCAGCTTCTGGCCGAGCTGGCTGGTGCGGCGATCCACCAATTTGAGCGCCTCGCCCCTCGCGCCGACCGTCAGCACACGCAGCCCGCGTTCGCGGCAGCGACGGATCACGTCGTCCGATCGGGGATCGTCGGTCCAGACGACCGCCGCGCCATCGGCTTCGACGACTTCGGCGAACAGCCGCATCTTGGCTTTGAAATATTCCTCCATCGTCGCATGATAATCGAGATGGTCGCGGCTGAAGTTGGTGAAGGCGGCGGCGCGGACCGGCAGCCCCTCGGTGCGATATTGCGACAGGCCGTGGCTCGACGCCTCGAACGCGGCGTGGGTGATCCCCTCGCGCGCGAGCCCGGCCATATTGGACAGGAAGGTGACGATGTCGGGGGTAGTCAGCCCGGTCGTGACCTGGTCGTCGGCGGTGGTCACGCCAAGCGTGCCGATCGAGGCCGATGGATGCCCCGCCATCCGCCACAGCTGGCGGGTCATCTCGACGCTCGAGGTCTTGCCGTTGGTGCCGGTGACCGCGACGATCGTCCTGGGGAAGGGTGCGAAGAAGCGCGCGGCGAGCAGGGCGAAGGCGCGCCTCGGCTCTTCCGCGGCGATATGGGCGGCGCCCGCCACCGCGGCCTGGGGGCGCGCGACGATCGCGACCGCCCCCGCCTTGACCGCGGCACCGACGAAATCCTCGCCGTTGAAGCGGCTGCCGCAAAACGCGCCGAAGACATTGCCCGGCGCGACCTTTTTATGGTCGATCGCGAATCCGGTGACCCGAGAATCGGATTCGATCCCCGCCAGGTCGCCCAGGCGCATGGCTCAATTTTTCCTGGGGCCGCGAACGAAGGGCAGCACCTCCGCCAGATTGGCCTCGCGGCTCGCGTCGGGCATGATCCCCAGCACCGGGCCGATCCGGCTCACCACCTTGGAGATGACCGGCGCGACGTTCCAGCCGGCGGTGTGGAAGCCGTAGGTTTCCTTGGTGGATTTGGGGTCGTCGAGCATCGCGACGACGACATAGCGCGGTTCGTCCATCGGGAAAACGCCCGCGAAGGTGGTGATGACGGCGTTGCCGGTATAGCGCCCGCCCGCGACCTTCTCGGCGGTCCCGGTCTTGCCGCCGATCCGGTAGCCGGGGGCGTCGGCCTTGCGGCCGGTACCGTCGGTGACGACCAGCCGCAGCAAGGCGCGCATCTTGTACGACGTATCGGCCGAGAAGACGCGGCGGCCCTGCGGGACCGGATGGTCGCGCCCGCTCTTGAGCAGAGTCGCGGGCCGCCAGATGCCGCCGTTGAACAAGGTCGCGTAGCCGCTCGCCAGATGCAGCGGGGTGACCGCGATGCCGTGGCCGTAGCCGACCGTCATCGTCGCGACGCTGCCCCAGTCTTTGCCGGGTGTCAGCGTCCGGCCGCGCTCGCGCAGCTCGATCGAGACCGGCTCGAGGAACCCCATCAGCCGCAGGAATTCGCGCTGCCGCGTGGCGCCGAGCTCGGCCGCGATCTGCGCGGTGCCGATGTTCGAGGATTCCTTCATGATCTCGGCGACCGTGCAGCGGCGGCCGAACGGATGGGTGTCGGTGATCGTGAAGCCGCCCGCGTGGAGCGCCTTGGGGCAATTATATTCCTGGCCGAAGCTTTTGACGACACCCGCGTCCATCGCCATCGCGACCGTGAACGGCTTGAAGGTCGACCCTAGCTCGTAGACGCCCAGGGTGGCCTTGTTGAACCGCGCCTCGAGCGAGCCGTGGGCGGGATTGTTGGGGTTGAGCTCGGGCAGCGAAGTCAGCGCCAGCACTTCGCCGGTCTTGATGTCCATCACCACGCCGGCCGCGCCGATCGCGCTGAATTTCGCCATCGCCGCGCCGAGCTCGGATTCGAGCGCCTGCTGGACGCGGGCGTCGATCGATAGCTGGACCGGCGTGCCGCGCATCGTCGCGCTCGACAATTGGTCGTCGAGCGCGCGCTCGATTCCGGCCTCGCCGCGGCCGTCGATATTGGTGTGGCCGAGCACGTGCGCGGCCATCACCGTCTGCGGATAAAGCCGGTCGGGCTCGCGCTCGAACACGATCCCCGGCTCGCCGAGCGCGTTCACCGCGCTGACCAGATCGGGCAAGGCGCGGCGGCTGAGATAGAAGAAGGTTCTACCCGAGGTAAGCATCGCCTTATACTGGGCGGCGGTGCGCTCCGGCATCAACTCGCTCAGCTTTTGCGCGAGCTCGGCCGGGGCGGTCAGCAATTTGTTCGGGTGGACCGCGATCGCCCAGGCGTCGATCGAACGCGCGAGCGCGACGCCGTTGCGATCGACGATATCCCCGCGCGCGGGGAGCAACGGGTTGCCCACCGCGATGCCCGGCCCGCGGTCGCGAAACACCTGCAGCAGCATCAGCCGCGCGGCGATGATGATTGTCACGCCGGCGAAGATCAGCATCATCAGCATCAGCCGATGGTAGGTGAGCGCGAGCGATTTCTGGCGCTTGCCGACCGGCTTGGCGGTCAGCGGGATGGCGGCGTAGGCGGTCATCGCGTGCCCGCACCTCCCGCGCCCTTCTTCTCCGAACGCGACGCGCTGGCGATTTCGTCGATGAGCTTGTCGTCGAGCAGGCTGGCCTTGCGCAACACTGGGGCGGCGATGGCCGCCTTGACGGGCTTGAACGGCGGCGCGTCGGACATGGCCAGGGCCGCGCGCTGAACCAAAGGCTTGGCATCGGCCGGGACCGGCTTGTTGCGCGCGCCGGCGGCGGCATAATCGACGGCGGCGGCCAGCCGTATCTGGGGCCGCGGCGCGACCGGCGCGGGCGAGGCTGGCGCGGCGGAGGCGAGCCGGACCTCGGCGCCGACCGCGATCTGCGGCTCGCTGCGGTCGAAGCGCGCGAGGGTCAGCTCGTCCTTGAGGAACTGGCGCGGCGCGGGCGCCGACAGCGCGAGCACGTCGGCATTCCAGCGGTCGAGCTGGGCGAGCCGCCCGCGCGTGCCGAGCTCGGTCTGGAGCGAGCGTATCTCCTGCCGGGCGGCGACGATCTTGCGCTCGACCCGCGCGAGCTCGGCGCGCTCGGCGGCGACGTTCAATGAAAGCATATAGCAACCGAGGGCGGCCGCACCGAGCGCGGCGACCCATCCGACCGGCTTGAAACCCCTGCTGATCATGCTGGCAGTCCTTGCTGTGACTTGGTCCATGGCGACGCGGCGGTGCGGCGCGCGACGCGGAGCGTGGCCGAGCGCGCACGCGGATTGGCGGCGAGTTCGGTGGCGCCGGCGCGAACCGGCTTGGCGACCGCCTCGAAGGTCGGCGCCGGGCCGGACGCCGCGATCGGGAGATGGCGCGAGCCGGCCGGAACCGAGCCGGAGCGCTCGCGCAGAAAGCGTTTCACGACCCGATCCTCGAGGCTGTGAAAGGTCACGACCGCAAGCCGGCCGCCGGGCTTGAGGACCTGCTCGGCGGCTTCGAGGCCACCTTCGAGCTCGTGCAATTCCTCGTTCAAGTGGATGCGGATCGCCTGGAAGGTCCGGGTCGCGGGATCCTTCTTCATCCCCGCATGGTGGCCGAGCGCCTTGCGGACGATGTCGGCGAGCTGGCCGGTGCGCTCAAGCGGGCGGGCGGCGACGATCGCGCGGGCGACGCGGCGCGATTTGGGCTCCTCGCCATAATGATAGAGTATATCGGCGATCGCGCCTTCATCGGCGGTGTTGACGAAATCGGCGGCGCTCTCGCCTTGCTGGCTCATCCGCATGTCGAGCGGGCCGTCGGACTGGAAGGAGAAACCGCGTGTCGCCTGGTCGAGCTGCATCGACGAGACGCCGATGTCGAGCGTGACGCCGTCGACCTGTTCGACGTCCTGAGCGCAAAGCGCCTGACGCATCCGGGAAAAACGCTCCGGCACAAGCGTCAGGCGGCCCCCGCTCCCATCGGCGAGGCGCGTTCCCTCGGCGATGGCATCCGGGTCGCGGTCGAACGCAATCACGTTCGCCCCCGATTCGAGAATGGCTTTGGCATAGCCGCCGGCGCCGAAGGTGCCGTCGACATGGGTTTCGCCGGCTCGCGGGGCGAGCCCGGCGATCACTTCGTTCAAAAGCACGGGGACGTGCGCGGCGGGGCTCACAGCGCGATCCCCTTGTCTTCGATCAGATCGGCGGCGAGATCCGCGAGATCGGGGTCGCCGCTTTCGATCGCCAGCTTGGGGTTCCAGATTTCGAAGCTCGGGCCGATGCCGACGAACAGAGCGAGCCCCTCGATCCGGCCGCGGCGGCGGAGCCGCGCCGGCAGAATGATGCGGCCGCTCGTGTCGTAGGGCGCGGGCTCGGCATAACCGAAGTCGCGGCGCTGGCGCTGGTGGTGGGTGACGAGAGTGCCGCCGCCGGTTTCCTCGGCGAGGCGGCGACGCTCATTTTCGCGATTGAGCGCGACCAGGTATGTTTGATCGAACGCCTTGAGGCAACAAGCGCCCTCCTGGAGGCCGATCAATATTTCCTTGGAGCCGCCCCGGCGCTCGACCACCGCGCGGATGAACGCGGGGACCGATAGACGCCCCTTGGCGTCCACCGCGGTCAGCGCGCTTCCACTGAAAAGGTGCTCGAACTCCACGCGCCTTGCGCCCCCAACACTCGGGCAAAGCTTCCCCGCGCGCGGAGACGCGTTCATTCGCCTCCGCGGGACACGTTGGTCGCAAGGAATTAGCCCCGTTACTCAGGAGGCAGTGGATAACAGGATCGAAAGGATCAGAAAAGGGATTTCATGCCCAGTGTGGGGATTTCATGCCAAAACCCGAATTTACCTGTGTATTTCCTGTTTCGTTCCCGTGTTTGTTCCGCACAAGTTCCGCTGCCGGCATAGCTGTGGATAAGTCTGAGGGAGATGAATAGCATTTTTTCGGCCGGCAGGACAGCGTTTCGGCCGCAACGGTGCGCGACTCAGGGCTTGGGCGCGGCCGAGTCGGTTCCGGTCGCGTTGGCTTCGGCGTTGCCGGGCGCGACGCCAAGCTCGGCCAGCGGCTCGGCAGGCGTCGCCTCGTTGACGATGGGATTGGCGCCCGCGCCAAGCTCTATCGCGTTCGCGGTGATCGGTTGCTCGTCGCTGGGGCTGTTGAACACGGCCGCCATCAGGACGAGAATGAACACGAACGCCAATCCCGTCAGCCCGATACGAACCCGCTGCATGCCGCCCCTTATCTCCCCGACCTTCGGCCAACCGAAACTAGAGCAAGCCGAGCCGCTTGTCGAACCGGCCGATCCGGACCCGCGCGGCCCGCGTCTCTGGCGGGACAGGCGCACGACATTCCACTTGACGATTTCCGCGCCACCCACGAAGGCCGAATCTATGAACATGACCAGCCCCCGGCTCCTCGCCGCCGCGTCGATCGCGGCCCTCCTCGCTCTGTCCGCTTGCGACAAAGCGGATAACACGATCTCGGCCGACGGCCCGATCGACACGCAGGCGGCCGAACTCGCCAAGGCCGAGCAGGTGACCTTGCCGCCCGCGATCGCGAACAGCCGAACCTATCGCTGCAAGGATAACAGCCTGATCTACGTGAACTTCCTCACCGACGGCGTCACCGCCAATGTCCGCGACGTCCAGGAAAGTCCGCCGCGGACGATATTGACCGCCCCTGCCGCAGGCCAGCCGTTCGTCAGCGAGGGCTTCTCGCTCAGCGGCGACACCGACGTCGTCACCTACACATCCCCCGACAGCGGCACGCAAAGCTGCAGGGCCTGATTCCGGCTCCCCGACCCCCGGCCGGGGAGAAACTTCAAGCGCCGGCGGTTTCGCCGGCGTGGCTCGCCATGCGATGCCGCATCTCCTCGTCGGAGACGTCCTCCACATGGGTCGACAGCGTCCAGCGGTGGCCGAACGGGTCGATCAACGTGCCTGACCTGTCGCCGTAAAACTGGTCCTGGACCGCACGCTCGGCGGTGCCGCCCGCGGCGATGGCGAGCGGGAAGGCGGTGTCGACATCCTCGACATAGATCATCATGCCCGCGGTCGAGCCGCCGCGCGATTTGGGGCCGAGAATCCCCATGCCGGGCATTTCGTCCGACAGCATGACGTGCGAATTGCCGATCTTGACCTCGGCATGGGCGATCTTGTCGCCCGCCGGCAGCCGCAGCACTTCGATCGCACCGAATGCTTTCTTGTAATAATCGATCGCGGCGTTGCCGTCGTGGACGGTGAGATAGGGCGTGACGCTGTGATAGCCGTCGGGGATGAATTTCACGCTCATGGCATGCACTCCCTCTGCAATGGTGCGACGGACATTATCTGCTCCGAACATGACAATCGCAATCGCAAATCCGCGCTTAGACAAGCCGCGGCGCGGCCGTTAGGACGCCCGCCATGCACGAATCCATCACAGCCCAGACCATCGCCGAGCACGGCCTCTCGCCGGAGGAATATGAGCGCGTCCTGCGCGCGATGGGACGCGAGCCCAACCTGACCGAGCTCGGCATATTCTCGGTGATGTGGTCCGAACATTGCTCCTACAAAAGCTCGCGCATCCATCTGAAAAAGCTCCCGACGACCGGCCCGCAGGTGATCTGCGGCCCCGGCGAGAATGCCGGCGTGGTCGATATCGGCGACGGTCTGGCGGCGATCTTCAAGATGGAGAGCCACAATCATCCGAGCTACATCGAGCCGTATCAGGGCGCCGCGACCGGGGTCGGCGGCATATTGCGCGACGTCTTCACGATGGGCGCGCGCCCGATCGCCAATCTCAACGCGCTCCGCTTCGGGCGCCCCGATCATCCCAAGACGCGGCATCTGATCGCGGGCGTCGTCGCCGGGATCGGCGGCTACGGCAATTGCGTCGGCGTGCCGACGGTCGGCGGCGAGGTCAATTTCCACAAGGCCTATGACGGCAACATTCTGGTCAACGCGATGACGGTCGGGATCGCCCGCCAGGACAAGATTTTCTATTCGGCGGCGTCGGGCGTCGGCAATTCGATCGTCTATGTCGGCTCGAAGACCGGCCGCGACGGCATCCACGGTGCGACCATGGCGAGCGCCGATTTCTCCGAGGATAGCGAGGAGAAGCGGCCAACGGTGCAGGTCGGCGACCCCTTCACCGAGAAATTGCTGATCGAAGCCTGCCTAGAATTGATGGCGTCGGACGCGATCGTCGCCATCCAGGATATGGGCGCGGCCGGGCTCACCTCGTCGAGCGTCGAGATGGCCTCGAAGGGCGGCGTCGGGATCCTCCTCGACATGAACGCCGTCCCCTGCCGCGAGGAGGGCATGACGCCCTACGAGATGATGCTGTCCGAATCGCAGGAGCGAATGCTGATGGTGCTCAAGCCCGGCCGCGAGGGCGAGGCCGAGGCGATCTTCAGGAAATGGGAATTGGACTTCGCCGTCATCGGCCATGTCACCGAAGCCGGTCCGGATGGGGGCCATATGGTGCTGAAGTGGAATGGCGAGACGGTCTGCGACATCCCGCTCGCCCCACTCGCCGACGACGCGCCGCTTTACGACCGCCCCTGGGTCCCGACCCCCAAGCGCGAACCGCTGACCGACGTGCCCGAAAGCACCGACATCGCCGCCGACCTGTTGAAGCTGATGGCCTCGCCCGATCTCGCCAGCCGCCGCTGGATCTGGGAGCAATACGACCATATGGTCGGCGCCGACACCATCCAGCGCCCGGGCGGCGACGCCGCGGTGGTCCGCATCCACGGCACCGACAAGGCGCTCGCCATCTCGACCGATTGCACGCCGCGTTATTGCTACGCCGACCCCTATGAGGGCGGCAAGCAAGCGATCGCCGAATGCTACCGCAACCTCTGCGCGGTCGGCGCCAAACCGCTCGCCGCCACCGACTGCATGAACTTCGGCAACCCCCAGCGTCCCGAGATCATGGGGCAATTCGTCGGCTGCATCACCGGCATGGCCGAAGCCTGCCGCGCGCTCGACATGCCGATCGTGAGCGGCAATGTCTCGCTCTACAACGAGACCAAGAACGAGGACGGCACCGGCAGCGCGATCCTGCCGACGCCGGCCATCGGCGGCATTGGCCTGCTCGAGGATTGGAGCAAGAGCGCGACCATCGCTTTCAAGGCCGAGGGCGAGGAAATCTGGCTCATCGGCAGTCAGGATCGAGGGCATCTCGGCCAATCGCTGTGGCTGCGAGAGATCGGTGGAAATGAAGGAGGCCCCCCGCCTCCCGTCGACCTTACCGAAGAACGCAACACTGGCGATTTCGTCCGCGAGTTAATCGAAAGAGAGCTCGTCACCGCTGTTCACGACGTTTCCGACGGCGGTATTCTTGTCGCGATTGCCGAAATGGCTCTGGCTGGAAACATCGGCGCGGATATAGACCCGGCCATCGACCTTGACGGCGCTTCCGACTGGTTCGGGGAGAATCAGGGTAGATATGTCGTCACGGTCTCGGATCCGACCAATCCCTCGCTCGTAAATGCCGCCGAAAAAGCCGGGATAGGGTGCGCGCGCCTTGGCCTCACTGAAGGCAGCGCGATCAAGGTCGCGGAATGCGATGTCGCACTGGCCGACCTCCGCCGCGCCCATGAAGGCTTCTTCCCGAAGCTGATGGGGCCGGACGCGGCCTTGGCCTGACGAAGGGGCGGGTATGGCGACTAGAGGCTATTCGGGCACGCCGTTGGCGAACAAGCTTTCGCTCAAGGACGGGCAGCGGGTCTGGTGGCAGGATATGCCGGACAGCGTCCGTGCCGAAATCGAGCAAGCCGGTTTCGCGCTGGACCTCCTCCCCGCCCCCGAAGCTCCGATCGAGGCGGCCCATATTTTCGTCACCGAACGCGCGGACCTGGAGGAGGCGGTCGGGCGCCTGCTCCCCCTCCTCGCCCCGGCCGGCTTCCTCTGGGTGTCGTGGCCTAAGAAAGCCTCGAAGGTCTCGACCGACATTACCGAGGACGTGATTCGCGACGTGATCCTCCCGCTGGGTCTGGTCGACGTGAAGGTTTGCGCGGTCGACGCGATCTGGTCGGCGCTCAAGCTGATGATCCGCCGTAGCCGCAGATAAGGCTATTGCGAGTTAGTCGCATTAGCTGTAGCATCCCATCCATGGTGGTTTGCATCTGCAACGCGATTCGCGAATGCGACGTCCGCAAGGCGGCGCAGGCCGGCGCGTCCTGCCCGAGCAGCGCATACGCCACGCTCGGCCGCCGCGCCAAATGCGGACAA
>Ga0136617_10003829_pt1 | contig 13452 bp, 16 predicted proteins | sample AntDrymUQ3222106_2_FD_129672 | JGI IMG/M metagenome (GOLD analysis project Ga0136617, IMG submission 129672) | Polar desert sand microbial communities from Dry Valleys, Antarctica - metaG UQ322 (21.06) | ecosystem: Environmental > Terrestrial > Soil > Desert | place: Antarctica: Dry Valley...
CGTTCCGTCGCCCAACGCCGTGCGGTCCGACCGGTTGCGCTTGCGCGCCACGGCAGCGCATAGCCCGCACGCATGCGCATCCTCCTCACCAACGACGACGGCGTCAACGCGGCCGGGCTGAAGCTGCTCGAGGCGGTGGCGCACACCTTTTCGGACGACGTGTGGATCGTGGCGCCGACGGAGGAGCAGTCGGGCTCTGGGCATTCGCTCACCCTGACCCGCCCGGTGCGCCTCCGCACGCTCGGCGAGCGGCGCTATTGCGTCACCGGCACGCCCACCGACGCGGTGATGATGGCGATCGCCTGGGTGATGAAGGACGACCCGCCCGACCTCATCCTCTCGGGCATCAACCGCGGTGCGAACCTGGGCGAGGACGTCACCTATTCGGGCACCTGCTCGGCGGCAATGGAAGGCGCGCTCGCCGGCATTCCCTCGATCGCCCTGAGCCAGGCCTACTCGCGCGAGGGCATGGGCGACACGGTTCCTTTCGCGGCCGCGGAGGCCTGGGCGGCGCGGGTGCTGGCGCCGATCCTGGCCGCCGACATGGCACCGCGAACATTGGTCAACATCAACTTCCCGGCGCTCCCGCCCGACGATATCAAGGGGGTGAAGATCGTGCGCCAGGGCCTGCGTGACTATGGCAGGCTGCGTATCGTCCAGCGCACGGATCCAAGGGGCTATGACTATTTCTGGTTCGGCCTCGGGCCGATGATCCACACGCCCAGCCACAGCACCGACCTGGAGGCGATCGACGACGGCTATGTCGCGGTGACGCCGCTCCATCTCGACCTCACCCACGAGCCTTCGCTCGAAACCATGGCCGCCTTGTACCGCTGAGGGTGGAAAAAGCGCCGATTCCCGGCTAGATGGGAGACTTCCCATGCCGCTCCAGCTTCCCTCTCCGCCCAAGGTCGGCATGGTCTCCCTCGGCTGCCCCAAGGCGCTTGTCGATTCTGAGCGGATCCTCACCCGGCTGCGCAGCGACGGCTATCGACTGAGTCCCGACTACGATTCGGCCGACGTGGTCCTGGTCAACACGTGCGGCTTCCTCGATTCGGCCAAGGAGGAGAGCCTTGCGGCGATCGGAGAGGCGATCGCCGAGAACGGGCGTGTGATCGTCACCGGCTGCATGGGCGGCGAGGCGGACGCGATCCGCGCCAGATTTCCCGAGGTGCTCGCGGTCACCGGCCCGCATCAATATGAGGCCGTGGTGGGCGCCGTCCACCACGCCGCGCCGATCCCGCCCTCGGCCTATCTCGACCTGGTGCCCCAGGCGTCGTTCGATGAAGCCGGATTGAAGCTCACCCCGCGCCATTATTCCTACCTGAAGATCTCCGAAGGCTGCAATCACCGCTGCAGCTTCTGCATCATCCCGGCGATCCGCGGCGACCTCGTCAGCCGCCGGCCCGATGCGATCCTGCGCGAGGCCGAGAAACTGGTCGCCGCCGGCACCAAGGAGCTGCTGGTGATCAGCCAGGACACCTCCGCCTATGGCGTCGACCTCAGGCACGCCGCCTGGCCGTGGAAGGGCGGCGAAGTGGCGGCGCGCATGTCCGATCTCGCCGGCGCGCTCGGCCGGCTCGGGGCATGGGTGCGGCTCCATTATGTCTATCCCTATCCCCATGTGGACAAGGTGATCCCTTTGATGGCCGAGGGGCTGGTCCTCCCCTATCTCGACATCCCGTTCCAGCATGCCGCGCCAAGCGTTCTGAAGGCGATGAAGCGTCCCGCCAATCATGCGAGGACGCTCGAGCGGATCCGCCGCTGGCGTACCATCTGCCCCGACCTCGCGATCCGCTCGACCTTCGTGGTCGGCTTTCCCGGCGAGAGCGACGAGGATTTCGCGTTCCTCCTCGACTGGCTCGACGAGGCACAGCTCGACCGGGTCGGCGCCTTCCGGTTCGAGCCGGTGGCGGGCGCCGCTGCGAATGCGCTGCCCGGCGCGGTACCAGAGGCGCTGAAGGAGGAGCGCTATCGCCGGCTGATGGACAAATGCGCGTCGATCTCGGCGGCGAAGCTTCGTGCGAAAGTCGGCCGGAGTCTTCCGGTGATCATCGATCTGGTGGATGAAGAAGGCGGCGCGACCGGCCGCAGCCAGGCCGACGCGCCCGAGATAGACGGGGCGGTCCACCTGCGCGGCGCGCAGGGCCTCAAGCCAGGCGACATCGTCGACGTCATGATCGAGGTGAGCGACGAACATGACCTGTTCGGCGTGCCACGCGGCGCGCGGAAGCTAGCGGCGTGACCGAGCTTTCGGGGCTGCTCGCGGCCGACAAGGGCGAAGAGGCGGTTCCGCTGCATCTGGTCGACAAAGAAAATTGGGAGGCCTGGCAGATGGCCGCGCCTGCGCGCGCGCGGACGCTCGCACAGGCTGCCGGCTTCAAGCCCGAGGCGGGGCGAGTCGCGATCGTCGATCATGGCAAGGACGGCTGGGCGGCCCTGGTGGGCGTCGCGGACCGGGCAAACCTGGGGCCGTGGTGCCTCGCCCGCGCCGCCGAGGCGTTGCCGGAAGGTCTCTATCGCGTCGCCGAGGGCGGGGCGCCCGGCCAGGCTGCCTTGGGCTGGCTGCTCGGCCAGTATCGGTTCGACGATTATCGGACCGATGCCGAGGCCAAGGGCCCGCGCGTCTTGCTGACCGGCGATCCCGCGCGGATCGGGGAGCAGGTGCGGCTGGCCGAGGCAACCGCCCTGGTGCGCGACCTCGTCAACCGCCCCGCCGCCGACATGGGCCCCGCCGAGCTCGAGGCCGAGACCAGGCGGATCGCCGCGCCTGCCGGTGCGGCGGTCAGCGTGACGAGCGGCGCCCAGCTCGACCGGGACTATCCGATGGTCGCCGCGGTGGGACGGGCCGCCGCGCCGGCGAAGTCGCCGCGGCTTATCGAGCTCGCATGGGGCCGCAAGGGTGATCCCGCGGTCGTCCTGGTCGGCAAGGGCGTGTGCTTCGATTCGGGCGGGCTCGACATCAAGGAATCGACCGGCATGCGCCTGATGAAGAAGGATATGGGCGGCGCCGCCCACGCTTTGGCTTTGGCCTGGCTCGCCATGGCGGTGGGGCTTCCGATCCGGCTCCACCTCATCATACCCGCTGTGGAGAATGCGATCTCCGGCGATGCCTTCCGTCCGGGCGACGTGCTGAAGAGCCGCAAGGGCCTCAGCGTCGAGATCGGCAACACCGATGCCGAAGGCCGGCTGGTCCTCGCCGACGCCCTTGCCCGCGCGGGCGAGCTCGAGCCCGCGCTCATCCTCGATTTCGCGACCCTGACCGGGGCCGCGCGGGTGGCACTCGGTCCCGATCTTCCGGCCCTCTTCGCCAATGACGAAGCGGTCGCCGAGGCATTGATAGCAGCGGGAAACGAAACCGGGGATCCGGTGTGGCGGATGCCGCTCTGGCGTCCCTACGACGAGCTGTTCGCCTCTGACGTGGCCGACCTCTCCAACGCCTCGGAGGGTGCGTTCGCCGGCGCGATCACCGCGGCCCTGTTCCTCGCGCGCTTCGTCGACCCGGCGACGCCCTGGGCGCATCTCGACACCTTCGCCTGGCGGCCCTCGGCCAAGCCCGGCCGCCCGAAGGGGGGCGATGCGCTCGGCCTTCGCGCCGCATGGGGGCTGCTCACGCGCCTGTATCCCCGCGAAAAGACCGGCGGGTGAACCGCGCAAGAAACGAATAAGCTGCTGGCTGGTTATGTCCCGCAAGAGAATAGTTTTTGAATCGGAGATTTTTGGTGATCCATCGCGGCCTCGGGGGCTGGATGAATGTTTTGCTTCTCTATGTTCGCTCGGGCCAGCCCGATTTGACCAACCGGCAGATGGCCATGCTTCTCCTGGTGTATCTGGAGCCCGGCCCGCACACCGTGCGTGCCCTCGCGCACACTCTCGGCGTCTCCAAGCCGGTGGTGACCCGCGCCTTGAACTCGCTCGGCTCGCTGGGGTATCTGGAGCGGGTCCGCGACGACGCGGACCGGCGCAACATCTTCATCGCGCAAACCAGAATCGGACGCGAATTCCTTGAGCGGTTCGGACGCACCATCGAGCAGCAGGAGAGACTCCCGTCCGGCGCGGTCGGCATCCCGCCGCGCGACAACGTCGTCCGCTTTCAGCACGGCTGACGTCGCGCCGATCCGCTTCACGCTTGCGGGCCCGACCGCCCAGCTCGACCCGCATATGCACGCATTCCGCTCGGACATTGCCGACATCGCGCTCGCCGGCGTTCTCTTCGCGCCCCATTATGCGCGGCCGCTGGTCCGCACCTGCGGCGATCCGAAATGCGAGGTTCGGGCGTCCGCCGATACCGGCGCGGCTGCGGTCGGGCAGCTGGTGGCCGGCGCGGCGTTCGCGATTCTCGACTGCTCGGGGAACTGGGCCTGGGGCTATGCCTGCGACACCCACCGTGTCGGCTATGTCCCGATCTCCGCGCTGAAGAGCTGAGTGCTACATCTCGCCGCGGGCGCGTCGGATCGCGTACCATTTGGCGCGATTGGCTTCGTGCTGGGCCAGCGTGTCGGCGAAGACATGACCACCGGTGCCGTCGGCGACCATGAAGAGGGCGCCGGTGGCGGCAGGATTCAGCGCGGCGGCGATCGATTCCCGGCCGGGGTTGGTGATCGGCCCGCGCGGCAGGCCGGGCATCGCATAGGTGTTGTAGCCGTTGTCGGCGTCGCGCTCGGAAACCCGGATGCGGCGGCCGAGCGGACGACCGAGCGTGACCGGATAGATGACCGTCGGATCGGCCTGGAGCTTCATCCCGACCCTCAGGCGATTGGTGTAAACCCCGGCCACCATCCGGCGCTCCGAGGGCTTGCCGGTTTCCTTCTCGATGATCGAGGCGAGAGCCAGGGCCTCGGCCTTGCTTGAAACCGGCAGACCCGCCGCCCGCTTCGCCCACAAGGCATCGAGCGTCTCTGTCATTGCCGCTTGCATCCGCGCCACGACCTTCACCCGGCTTTCGTCCCGCTGATAGGCATAGCTGTCGGGAAGGATCGAGCCCTCGGCCGGGACCGGCACCGCACCGATGAGCCCGGGCGCGCGCATCAGCCTTTCATGGACCAGCACCGAGGGCAGGCCCTCGGGCACCACCACCAGGCGCTGCAGCACCTTCCCGCCCTGCAGGAGGCCGAGGATCTGCGCATGGCTGGCGCGGGCCGGCACCCGATATTCCCCGGCGCGGATCGGCGCGCCGCTGCCCAGGACGCGCGCCTGGCTGAGGAATCGAGATGCCGAGCGGATCGCCCCGGCAGCCTCGAGCGTGCGCGCCGCCGAGGAAAGGCTCGATCCCGGCGCGACCTGGACCTCGATCGGGTTTTGCGCGGGTCCGGCGCCGTTCCACCCCTGGACGAACCAGAGGAGCGCGCCGCCGCCCAGCACCAGGCCGAGCAGGAGCACGAGTGCGGCGAGCCTCTTCACCGAAATACTTGTTGGCGCATGATCCCGAACGGTCTCGCCGCACGGGAAATGGGGCCATCGCCCTTGAGCATGCGCTAGAGCGCCCGCATCACCAGGCTGGCATTGGTTCCGCCGAAGCCGAAGCTGTTGTTGAGCACGGCCTTCACCTTGCGCTCCTTGGCCTTGTGGGGAACGAGATCGACGCCCGCGACACCGTCGCTGGGATTGTCGAGATTGAGCGTCGGCGGGACGATCTGGTCGCGCATGGCGAGGATGCAGAAGATCGCCTCGACCGCACCGGCGCCGCCGAGCAGGTGCCCGATCGCCGATTTGGTCGAGCTCATCGATAGCGACCCGACATGGTTGCCGAACAGGCGTCGGACCGCGCCCAGCTCGAGCTCGTCGCCCAAAGGCGTCGAGGTGCCATGGGCGTTGATATAGTCGATGTCGCCAAGGTCGAGGCCCGAGCGCTTCATCGCCACTTCCATCGCGCGATAGCCGCCCGCCCCCTCGGGATGGGGCGCGGTGACATGATAGGCGTCGCCCGACATGCCGTAGCCGATCATCTCGGCATAGATGTGCGCGCCGCGCTTTTTTGCACGCTCATATTCCTCGAGCACGACCACGCCGGCGCCCTCGCCCATTACGAAGCCGTCACGATCCTTGTCGTAGGGCCGGCTCGCTTTCTCGGGCTGGTCGTTGAAATTGGTCGACAAGGCACGCGCCTGGGAGAAGCCGGCGATGCCGAGCGGGCAAAGCGCGCATTCGGCGCCGCCGGCGAGCATCACGTCGGCATCGTCCATCGAGATCATCCGCGCGGCATCGCCGATCGAATGGGCCCCGGTGGAGCAGGCGGTGACCACGGCATGGTTAGGCCCCATCAGCCCATAGCGGATCGAGACCTGGCCGGAGATGAGGTTGATGAGGCGGCCATGGACGAAATGGGGGCTGACCCGGCGCGGCCCCTTCTCAGCCAGCACCAGGCTCTCCTTCTCGATGCCCGGCAGCCCGCCAATGCCCGAGCCGATCGAGACGCCGGTGCGGAAGCGCTCCTCCTCGCTCATGTCGGTGAGTCCGGCATCCTCGATCGCCTGGCCTGCAGCGTCGAGGCCATAGATGATGAACGGATCGACCTGACGCTGGATCTTGTGGTCGATCCTCTTGTCGGGATCGAAGCCATATTCGTGATCGGCGGGCTTCACCTCGCAGGCGATGCGGCAGGCATAATCGCTGGCATCGAAGCGCGTGATCGGGCCTGCTCCGCTCTTGCCGGCGATGATGTTCTTCCAGCTGGTTTCGATGTCGCCGCCCAATGGCGATACCATGCCGAGTCCGGTAACGACCACGCGGCGCATCACTCATTCTCCTCTACACGCGAACGGCTCCCCGGCCGGTGCCGGAGAGCCGCCCTGGACCCCATCCGGCCGCGCTGCCGCGGCGCCCGTTCAGGCCTTGTTGGTCTCGATATAGGAAATGGCGTCGTTGACGGTGGTGATCTTTTCGGCGGCGTCGTCGGGAATCTCTACCCCGAACTCTTCCTCGAAAGCCATCACCAGCTCGACGATGTCGAGGCTGTCCGCGCCGAGGTCGTCGATGAAGCTCGCGCCCTCGGTCACCTTTTCCGGCTCGACGCCGAGATGCTCGACGACGATCTTCTTCACGCGGTCGGCGGTTTCGCTCATGTCCCTGCCCTTTCTGCGGCTCTATTTCGAGGCTCGCCCTAGCGCCTCCCACCGTGCGCTGGCAAGGGGCGCCGGCTGCCCCTGAGCAGGCCCTCAGACCATCGCCATGCCGCCGTTCACATGCAGCGTCTGGCCGGTCACATAGCCGGCCTCCCGGCTCGCCAAATAGAGCGTGGCGGCCGCGATATCCCCACCCTCGCCCAGCGCGCCGGCGGGTATTCGCCCGAGCAGGACCGCCTTCTGCGCCTCGGGCAGCGCGTCGGTCATCGCCGAGGAGATGAAGCCGGGTGCGATGCAGTTTACGGTGATGCCCCGGCTCGCCACCTCCTGCGCGAGGGCCTTGGACATGCCGATCAGGCCGGCCTTGGACGCGGCATAATTGGCCTGCCCGGGATTGCCGGTAACGCCGACGACCGACGTGATCGATATGATCCGCCCGAAGCGGGCGCGCATCATCGGCTTCAGGGCCGCACGGGCGAGCCGGAACGCAGCCTCGAGATTGACCGCAATCACCTCGCTCCACTCCTCGTCCTTCATCCGCATCGCCAGATTGTCGCGCGTGAGCCCGGCATTGTTGACCAGGATGTCGAGCCCGCCGAGCGCCTCGACGGCCTGGGGCACCAAAGCATCGACTGCAGCCGGGTCCGACAGGTTGCAGCGCAGGGCGGCATGGTCGCCGCCCAGCGACGCGCGGAAAGCCTCGAGCTTGTCCGGATTCGACCCCGACAGCGCGAGCCGCGCGCCGGCTTCTGCCAGACCCGCCGCGATGGCCGAGCCGATGCCGCCCGAAGCGCCGGTGACGAGTGCCTTCATTCCCGAAAGGTCGAACATCACAGCTCCTTCACCAGGGTTTCGATGTCCTCCATAGACACGATCGAGCGCGCTTCGGCCTCGGGCGCGATGCGGCGCACCATCGGGGCGAGCACCTTGCCGCCGAACTCGACGAAGCGCGTCACGCCCGCCTCGTGCATCGCCGCAACGCTCTCCCGCCAGCGCACCCGACCGGTCACCTGCTCGACCAGCAGGCGCACGATTTCCTCGGGCTCCGAGACCGGCTCGGCGGTAACGTTCGCGAACAGAGGAACGGCAGGTGTCGCGAGCGTCGTTTCGGCAAGCGCCTCGGCCATCGCATCGGCCGCGGGCGCCATCAGGGGACAGTGGAAGGGCGCCGAGACCGGTAGCAGCAAAGCCCGTTTGGCGCCTCTTTCTTCCGCAAGTCCGATGGCGCGTTCGATCGCTGCGGCATGGCCCGAGACCACCACCTGGCCCGGATCGTTGTCGTTGGCTATCGTGCAAACCTCGCCCCGCGCCGCTAGGTCAGCGATCGCCTGGACCGCCGCTATGTCGAGACCCAGGATCGCCGCCATCGCGCCATTGCCCACCGGCACCGCGGCCTGCATCGCGCGGCCGCGCAGCTTAAGGAGCCGCGCCGCGGTGGCGACGTCGAAGCTCCCGGCAGCGCACAGGGCGCTATATTCGCCCAGGCTGTGCCCGGCGACGTATGCCGCCTTGTCGAGGGAAAGTCCGGCCGCGCGTAGCGTCGCCACCGCATTGGCCATGATCGCGGGCTGGGCATTCTCGGTGAGCGTCAATTCCTCGATCGGGCCCTCGGCCATCAACCGTGCGAGGTTCTGTCCGAGCGCGTCGTCCACCTCCTCGAACAAAGCCCGCGCCTCGCGGCTGGCTCCGGCAAGTGCCTGGCCCATGCCCACCGCCTGGCTTCCTTGGCCGGGAAAGATAAATGCGCGCATGCAGCCTGGCACAAGCACAAGCGTGCGGCGGCGCGCAAGTGCTTGCCCCGAACGCCGTGCGCGGCTATGAAAGTGCCCGACCCGGGGCCTTTGCGCCCCGGTTCATTTTTCTAGACGATAGCCGGAGGGGCGCCGCAACGGGCGGCGCCAGCGATCGGCCAGATGAGGAAGATACGCGCCATGCCGCTTTACGAGCATGTGTTTCTTGCGCGCCAGGACCTTGCCCAGGCACAGGTCGACGCGCTCGCCGAGACGGCCTCCAAGATCGTGACCGACGCCGGCGGCAAGATCGCCCGGACCGAGAATTGGGGCCTTCGCTCGCTCGCCTACCGGATCAAGAAGAACCGCAAGGCACATTATGTGATGCTCGACATCGACGCGCCGGCTCCGGCGGTCGCAGAGCTGGAGCGCCAGACCCAGATCAACGAGGACGTGATCCGGTACGTGACGATCCGGGTCGATGCCCATGAAGAGGGGCCGTCGGCGATGATGCGTCGCAACGACCGTGACCGCGAGCGCGGCGACCGGGGCGATCGGGGCGGGCGTGGGGATCGCGACCGCGGTGATCGCGATCGCGGACCGCGCCGCGAGCGGGAAGAGTTCGAAAGCGTGGGACAATAAGATGGGACGAGCATTTTTCCGCCGCCGCAAGAGCTGCCCGTTCTCGGGCAAGGATGCCGCCACGATCGACTACAAGGACGTGCGCCTGCTCCAGGGTTTCGTCTCGGAGCGCGGCAAGATCGTCCCGAGCCGGATCACCGCGGTGAGCGCGCCCCGGCAGCGCGAGCTCGCGCGGGCGATCAAGCGCGCGCGCCATCTCGGCCTCCTCCCCTATGTCGTGAAATAGGAGCGCGTCATGGACGTCATATTGCTCGAGCGGATCGAGAAACTGGGCGCGATCGGCGACGTGGTGAAGGTGAAGAACGGCTTCGCCCGAAACTTCCTGTTGCCCAACGGCAAGGCCCTGCGCGCCAACGAGTCGAACCGCAAGGTGTTCGAATCCAAGCGCGCCGAGATCGAGGCGCAGAACGAGGAACGCCGCAAGGTCGCCGAAAAGGACAGCAAGGGCATCGAAGGCGCGAAGATCCAGCTCATCCGCCAGGCATCGAATGCCGGCCATCTCTACGGATCGGTGTCGGCGCGCGACATCGCTGAGGCGCTCGAAACCCAGGGACACAAGGTCGAGAAGAACCAGATCGTGCTCGACCGCCCGATCAAGGCGATCGGCGTCCAGGATGTGAAGGTCGCACTCCATCCCGAGGTGTCGGTGCTCATTCAGATCAACGTCGCACGTTCGCCGGAAGAGGCAGAGCTTCAGGCGCAGGGCAAGGACGTGATGGCCGAAATGTTCGAGAAGGACGAGGCGGGCTTCATCGAAGAGTTCGACCCCGAGGCCGAGCCGGGCGAGAATGCGCGGGTTTCGTCCGAAGCGCCGGGGGCAGCGGAAGGGGCGGTGGAGCCTGCCGAGGATGCCGAGGAGGCAAGCCACCCTGAGCCCGCCGAAGCCGAAGAGACCGACGAGGCCGACAAAGCCTGACTTCCCTCACCCCGCTCGGCTGCGCCGAGTCGCCCTCTCCCTTGAAGGGAGAGGGAAATTTTCTCTTACTTGCCTCTCTCCTTCCAGGGAGAGGGTGCCCGCGCGAAGCGCGGGCGGGTGAGGGAACGCGTTATCCAGTCACATACTCGCCGGCCGCGCTGTCGAAATGTAGGTCGATGTCGGGATAATGGCAGTCGCTCGTGACCGGCCTGCCGACCGCGATGAAAACACAATCCTTGTCGCTTCGATTGACCAGATGGTGGCCGTCGGCGACGTCTTTGGGAAAGGCGGCGCAGTCTCCTGGGCGCAACATCGTCTCGCCTCCCTCCTCGATCAGCACCGCCTCCCCGGCGAGCATTACCACGAACTCGTCCTCGCATTCGTGCCAGTGGCGCTGGCTCGAAATACCGCCGGGCTTCATCACGACATGGCTGACCCCGAAATCCTCAAGACCCGCCGCCGGCGCCAACCGGCGGTAGAAACGCAGCGCCATCGGCGCGTTGTAAGGCGGCGGATATCCGGTCGCGTTGGTCTGCGGGATCGCTTCCAGATCGAGCTTTGGCATGGGAGGCCTTTCACTGTACGCGCGGGTCCATGCACGAAGCCATGGATCCGGTCGATCTTGCCGCGCGGCTGATCGCATGCCCAAGCGTCACGCCGGCAACAGGCGTGGTGTTCGATGTGCTCGAAGCGGCGCTGGTGCCGCTCGGTTTTGCGGTGGACCGGTTCGTGGAGGGCGATCCCCCCGACGGCCCGGTGGAGAACCTGATTGCGACACGGGGCGAGGGCGCCCCGCATTTCGGTTTTGCCGGCCATCTCGACGTGGTTCCGCCGGGAGAGGGCTGGAGCGGCGATGCCTTCGCTCCGGATTTGGCGGACGGGCTGCTGCGGGGACGCGGTGCGGTCGACATGAAGAGCGCGATCGCGGCGTTCGTCGCGGCGGCAGCGGGGTTCGAGCAGCCGTCGGGAATGCTCAGCCTGCTCATCACGGGCGACGAGGAAGGCCCAGCTGTCCACGGCACAAGGGCGATCATGCGGCGGCTGGAAGCTCGAACCCTCAAGCCCGACATGATCCTGATCGGCGAGCCGACATCGGAGGAACGGCTGGGAGACGTGGTCAAGATCGGCAGGCGCGGCTCGGTCAATATGTGGATCAATGTGCCGGGCGTGCAGGGTCATGTCGCCTATCCCCACCGCGCCGACAATCCAATCCCCAAGCTGGCGCGGGTGATCGAGGCGCTCGAGGCGCTCACGCTCGACACGGGCACCGAGAATTTCCAGCCGTCCAACTTGGAGATCACCGATGTCGAGAGCGCCAACCCCGCCGGCAACGTCATTCCCGGCGGCGTCCGCGCGCGATTGAACATCCGCTTCAACAATCTTCACACGGGCGAGAATTTGATCGCCTTGGTGCGCGAGGCGGCTGCGCGCGCCGCCCCGGGCGCTGAAGTGGAAGCGATCATTTCGGGCGAGGCGTTCCTGACCCCGCCGGGCCGCCTCTACGACATCGTCACCGAGGCTATCCGCGCCGAGACCGGCATCGCGCCCAGGCTCTCGACCCATGGCGGGACCTCGGACGGGCGATTCTTGATCGCCCTGTGCCCGGTGGTCGATTTCGGCCTGCCCAACCCGACCATGCACAAAGTGGACGAGGCGGCTTCGGTCGCCGACATCGCCCAGCTCGCGCGCATCTATCGCCGCGTCCTGGACGCCGCCTTCGCCTGAGCGGGGCGCGGCCGGCGCAGCACCACATAGAGCGCGCCGGCTCCGCCATGCCGGCCGTGGGCGCCGCGCACCGCCGCGATCGATACGGCGTGCGGCGAGGCGGCCAGCCAATCCTTGATGGATGCGCGGATTTTCCCGCGATCGGCACGTTCGGGAGCGGGCGGCTTCCCGGTGACGACAAGAAGCAGCCTCGCGCCGCGGCCGATCGCCGCCGCCAGCTTCGCGTTGAGCGCGCCATGGGCGGCAGCCAGCGTCATGCCATGGAGGTCGAGCGTGGCATCGGGTGCGGCGAGACCGCGCGCGAGCTTTCGATCCCAGCTCTTGTCGAGCGTATCGGAGGGCGGCGCCTGCCTGGCGGGCGGCGCGGATCGGGGAGGCATCGGCTGGTCGACAGCCCGCTTTCCCGGTTCGAAAGGTTCGGGCTCCGCGCCGATCTCTTGCTCTGCGATCGGTCGGACGGTGGCGGCGACCTTGCGCCAGGCCGCCTTCTCGTCAGGGCCGAGGCGTCGCATCACTCTGGGCATTGCGCCGGTCAAGCGTGCCTTTTGGCAGGAGCAAAAGGGCGCTGCCTTTGCCCTGCATGCCGCCCGCGATGCGCGCGGCCTCGGCGCCCGCGCCCCAGAAAGTGTCGAAACGGTTGGGGCCGCGGATCGCCCCGCCCGTATCTTGGGCGATCCACAGGCCCGAGGCTTCGGACCGGTCGAGGCGCAGCAGCACCGGCGCGCCCAGGGGGACGAAGCGCGGATCGGCGGCGACGCTGGCGCGGGCAGTGACCGGCAGACCGAGCGCGCCAAGCGGCCCCGGGCCGGTCAATTCGCGAAAGAAAAGGTAGCTCAGATTCTCGCGCATCACCGCGCGCCCGGCCTCGGGATTGGCGCGCAGCCAGGCGACGATGCCCTGCATGCTGGTCTGGCCGGGCCCGAGCATCCCGCGTTCGCGCAACAGCCGTCCGATACCGACATATTCGCGGCCGTTCTGGGACGCATAGCCGATCCGCATCACCGATCCGTCGGGAAGTCGCAGCCGGCCCGAGCCCTGGATTTGCAGGAAAAAGAGGTCGATCGCGTCGGCCGCCCAGGCGAGCTCGAGCCCGCGGCCGGCGAGCACCCCGTCCTCGATCTCGCTGCGGTCGTGATAGAATATGAGCTTCCCCGTCTCGTCGAGCCGGCCGCGGCGCGGGGTCCCGGCGGCACGCGCTGCCGCCTCGTCGACCTCGACCAGATCGGGCGGCACCCGATAGACCGGGACCGGATATAGCGGATCGGGCACTCGCGAGCCGGCGATCTCGGGCTCGTAATAGCCGGTGGCGAAGGCCTCGCCGGTGCCCACCCGCACCGCTTCGAAATGCTGCTCGAACCAGGCGGCAAACGACAAAGGC
>Ga0136617_10003830_pt1 | contig 13451 bp, 15 predicted proteins | sample AntDrymUQ3222106_2_FD_129672 | JGI IMG/M metagenome (GOLD analysis project Ga0136617, IMG submission 129672) | Polar desert sand microbial communities from Dry Valleys, Antarctica - metaG UQ322 (21.06) | ecosystem: Environmental > Terrestrial > Soil > Desert | place: Antarctica: Dry Valley...
CCGCTGCTTCAGGATCGAGGTGATTTCCTCGGGACGGAGTTTCACGTCAGCGTCTCCTTGCTCAGGTTCGGGTCAGAAGGTCGCGGCGCAGACGATCGAGCCGGCCGCGCACAGAGGCGTCGACGCGCATCGAGCCGGCCTGGAGGATCACGCCGCCCAGCAGTTCGGGGTCGACGGAGCGGGACGCCTCGACCGACCGTCCGGACGTCTGCTCGATCTTGCGCACGATCTCGGCCGCGTCATCGTCGGTGAGCTCGTGCGCGGTCGTCAGCTCCACCGCGATGCGGCCCTCGGCCGCGTCGACGATCGACTCGAGCTCCTCCGCCATCGCCCGCAGCCGGTCGGCACGACCCTTGGTCGCAACGAGGCGGGCAAAGTTCGAGACGAGCGGATCGGCGCCGTCGGTCAGCTCCTCGAGCAGCGCGGCCTTCGCGGTCGTATCGACCTGAGGGTTCGAGAGAAACCCCTCGAGCTCCGGCGACCCGTCGACAGCCGCACCGAGCTCGGTGAGCTGCGCGCGCACCTCGGCAACCCGTCCCTGCTCGGCTGCAGCCTCGTAGAGAGATCGGGCGTACAACCGGTCGGCGACCGCCATGGGTCAGTTCCGCCCTCGCTCGAGGGCGGAGAAGTCGAGCCCTTCGATGGCCTCGTGGACGAGACGTCGCTGATCCTCGGCGTCGAGCACCTTGCCGATCACGCGCTCTGTGGCTTCGATCGTGAGCTCGGCAACCTCCGCGCGGATCTGGCCGAGCGCGCGCGTCGTCTCCGCGTCGATCTGCTTCTTCGTGTCCTCGAGCCGTCGCTGGCGCTCGACCTCGGCCTCCTCCTTCGCGCGGGCAGCCTGCGAATCGGCGACCTTGCGCGCCTCGGCGAGGATCTCCCCCGCCTCGGATTTCGCCTGTGCGAGCACGGCCCTGTTCTGCTCGAGCAGCTCGCGCGCCTCTTTCCGTGCGTTGTCGGCCTCGTCGACGGCCTGGCGGATGCGCGTGCGCCGGTCGTCGATCGTCTTCTGGATCGGGCCGAACGCGAACTTCCGCAAGACGAAGAAGGCGATCGCGAAGCAGACGAGCGTCCAGATCATGAGGCCCGGGACGACCTCGATCAGGCCGCTGCCTCCCTCGTCTGCCTCTTCGGCGGTCTGTGCGAGCAGGTGCAGCATCGAGCGGGCTAGATGAGGACGAAGGCGAGCAGGCCGCCGATCAGGCCGTAGAAGACGACGGCCTCGGTGAGCGCGAACCCGAGCCACTGAATGCCCTGGAGCTCCCCGCGCAGCTCGGGCTGCCGGGCTACGGCCTGGATCATCGAGCCGAAGATGTTGCCGATCCCGACACCGGCGCCGAGCGACCCGAGTCCGATTCCGAGCGCGAGCGCGATCGCCTTGCCGGCGTCGGCGACGTCACCCGTGGTCTCGGCGAGAAAGAAGAACGAGGAAAGCATGGACGGAGCTCCTCCTTAGTGTTCCGGCTCGATCGCCGAGCCGATGTAGATGGCGGACAGCGCAGCGAAGATGTAGGCCTGAATCGAGACGACGATCACGACCTCGAACAGATAGAAGACGGTGCCCATCAGCACCGAGAACGGGAAGACGGCCCAGTGTGTGAGAAAGATGAGGCCGATGAACGTGAGGATCAGCATGTGGCCCGCGAGCATGTTCGCGTAGAGCCGGACGCTCAGGCTGATCAGCCGCATGAACTGGCCGAGGATCTCGAGCGGCACGATCAGTGGCAGCATCGCTTTCGGCACGTCCGGGATCCAGCTCTTGAGGTAGCCCCCGACCCCGTTCGCCCTGATTCCTTCGACGTGCGTGAAGATCCAGGTCATCAGCGCCAGCGCGAGGGTCACCGAGAGCGTCGAGGTGGCGGCGAAGATCCCGAGCGTCGGCAGATCGAGGCCGCCGATCTCGACCGTCTCGTCCGACAGCGGCAACGGGATGAACCCGAGCATGTTGACGACCCAAATGAAGATCATCAGCGTCGCGACGTAAGGGAACCAGCGCCCGATCGCCTTCGTGGGCAACCCCTGCTCGGCCACCTGCACCTGCGCGACCTCGTACACCATCTCGCCCAGCGCCTGGCGCTTGTTGGGATCGCGACCGAACTTGACCCGCATCAGGAAGATCCCGAGCAGGCACGTAACGAGCGTCCCGAGCATCACGTAGGCGACCGCCTTGTTGACGTCGAGCCCGAGCGGGAGATCGATCCACGTCTGCAGCTCCCACTCGTGCGCCGGGTCGAACTCCTCCTCGGCGCCCACGGCGCCCTCGGTCGTCGAGGCGAGCGCAAGCGAGGGCAACGCCAGCGCGAGGGCCGTGACGAGTCCGAGCAGCAGCCGATTCATGCGCGCGCAGCCGAGCCGAAGAAGACGAGCAGCGAGACCGCGAGCTCGAGCGAGAATGCCAGCGCGTAGAGCAGCGCGGCGGCGATGCCGACGCGCTCGTCCGCGACCGTGACCGCGACGAGAGGAATCCCCACCGCGAATGCTCTGAAGCTGGTGCCGATTCCCCGCATGCCCGCGGCGGCGAGGTTACCCGGGTCGAGGGGCAGACGCGTCAGTAGGGCGGCGAGCAGCTGACCCGCGACCCACAGCGTGGCCGCGAGCGCCCAGCCCCCGAGCGGCAGGCCCGCGACGAGAAACACGGGCAGCGCGAGCGCGACGACGAGCGAGCCGGCGAGCGCGGGAGCGACCCTGCTCGGCACCGGGCGAGGGGTCGAGACGACATCGGCGATCACGTCGGCCGCCGGCTGTAGACCATGTAGACGACCGCGACGGCAAGCGGAATGCCGACGATCGCGCCGACGAGCAGCCCGATCCCCGCGCCACCCGCGAGCCACCCGATCAGCGCTCCTACACCCATCGCGAATCCCGTCGTCCCCAGCAACAGACCCGACGCGGTCGCAAGCGAATGGGAGGAGCCTGTGGGCGCGGAGGCCGTCATCGAGGTGAGCATATCACCGCGCTTGTAACACTCTTTTTCCGTTGTGCGAGCGGAAAAAGACGAACTTAGTGGCAAGCGTGGGGCGTGTTGTGCCCATCCCGGGCAGCGATACAGCGGGGAGCGGGCACCCACCCTGCGGCGACCGCATCTCATCGATGTCGTCTGCACACAGCGCGTGCGCGAACGACCCTTGTGACACAGTGTCACAAGGGACAACTCCCGCCGCCGTCACAGAGTTGGCACGAAGACGGCACAGTTCCGTCACGCTCTCGCCGCGACGCTGGCGGAGTGCCTGACGCGGCCCCCCGACTTCCGTGGCTGCTCGTCCGGTCGCTCGCCTCGCTCGACGAGCCCGGGCTCCCGATCGCCGAGGTGTGGCGACGTGTCGGCACGCTCGCCGACGAATGCGGCTGCTCGCGACCGAGCTACGAGCAAATCAGGCGGCTCGTCCACAGGGAGCGCGCGATCCGAGCGCTCCCTGGCGTCGGTGACGCCATCGTGGACGGCTGGCTCCGCGTCCGGTCCCCGGCGAACGCCGCCGACGAGGCAGGCCTTCGCGGCGCCGATCGCCGCACCGCTCGCGCGGAGGTCGACGCCGAACGACACTGGCGCCCATCGGATGGGTGAGGAAGGCGCTTGTGACACAGTGTCACAAGCCTCCTCGCGCCCCCCATCGACTGGCAAGGTCACGCGCTGCGGCGCTCGTCCTCCTGTAGACGTTCCCGGCGACGGCGGACACGGGGGTTCGCGAGCTTGACGATCTCGAGCAGGTAGACGACGTAGATCGAGAAGGCGAGCGCGAGCGCGGCGATCAGAACCACCGCGCCCGTCTCCCACGGGTGCCAGACGCCGCCTTCGCGGAACGGGATGAAGCGGGTCGCGAGCGCGGCGGCGCCGAGCGAGGCCGTCCACGCCCACATCGTCGCCGCCGCTCGCCGCTGCGAGAACCCGATCGTGAGGAAGCGATGGTGGAGATGGGAGCGGTCGGCCGTCGAGATCGGCTGCCGGTACTTGAGACGCTTCGCGACGACGAAAGAGGTGTCGATGATCGGCACCGCAAGGACGAGCAGCGGCAGGAAGAGCACGACGGTCGAGGCTGTCTTCAGCAACCCGGAGACGGAGACCGTGGCGAGCGTGAAGCCGAGTACGAGCGCACCCGAATCCCCCATGAAGATGCGTGCGGGAAAGAAATTGTGGCGCAGGAAGCCGATGCAGGCGCCGGCGACGATCGCCGAGACGACAGCGGCGTCGACCTTTCCCAGCGAGAGCGCGAGCACCGAGAACGTGAGCCCCGAGATCGCGCACACACCGGAGGCGAGACCGTCCAACCCGTCGAGGAAGTTGACCATGTTCATCACCGCGACGATCCACACGACCGTCAACGGGACGCCGACCCAACTGGGCAGATCGACGGCGCCGAGGAACGGAAATGTGAAGTGGTCGATCCACACCCCGAACGCGGTGGGGATCGCGCTCGCGCCGACCTGGCCGACGAGCTTCTGCACCGGGAGCAGACCGCGGATGTCGTCGACCGCGCCGACCACGCACGCGACGGCCGCGCCGAGCAGGATCCCGCGCATCTCACCCGACAGGTCGAGGAACGCGAGCGACGGGACCAGGACCCCGAGGAAGATCGCCAGCCCGCCCAGCCGTGGGATCTCGCGCACGTTGAGGCGTCGCTCGGAGGGCCGGTCGACGGCGCCGAGCAACCGTGCCATCCCGCCAACCGCCGGCGTGAGCGCGACCACAACCGCAAATGCGGTGAGCGCGGCCCAGACGACCTCGGGGCTCGACCGCAGATCCTCGAACATCGTGTGCTACTTCGTACCGTAGAGGCGGTCGCCTGCGTCGCCGAGGCCCGGCACGATGAAGCCCTGCTCGTTGAGCTCGCGGTCGACCGACGCGACGACGATCGAGACGTCCGGATGATCGCGATGGATGCGGGCGATGCCCTCGGGCGCCGCGATCAGGGCGATCAGCCGGATCGACGTGGCTCCGGCGACCTTCACGTTCTCGACCGCAGCGGCGGTCGAGTTCCCTGTCGCAAGCATCGGGTCGAGCAGGATCACGTCCCGATCTGCGATGTCGCTCGGCAGCTTCACGTAGTACTCCACGGGCTCGAGCGTCTCCTCGTTCCGGTAGAGGCCGATGAACCCGACCCGGGCCCCCGGGAGCAGCGAGAGCACCCCGTCGAGCATTCCCATCCCCGCCCGCAGAATCGGGCAGACGGCGACTTTCTTGCCGGAGATCCGACGGGCGGGCGTGCGCTCGAGCGGGGTCTCGATCTCGATCGCCTCGTCGGCGAGATGCTTCGTGGCCTCGTAGGTGAGCAGGAGCGTAAGCTCGTTGACGAGCTGGCGGAACATCTGCGTCGTCGTGGTCACGTCGCGCAGCAGCCCGAGCTTGTGCTGGACCAGCGGGTGGGGCACTTCGGTGACCGTGCCGGTCATCGAAGTGCCAGGAACAGGCGAGGTGCTCGTCATCTCGTCGAACGGGTCGTGCCCACAGGCAGCGGCTCGCCGTGCGCGCCCATCCCCGTGGCCGGGTGGTCGGCGGCCGCGTGATAGCGGGTATAGCCGCCGAAGCCCGGGTAGAGCGGACGTCGCTGGCAGAGACCCGCGCTGCGATCGGCCAGCGTCGTGAGGTCGCCGTCGCCGACGAGCGCGGCGCAGATGATGTGGCCGACCTCGCGGAAGTCTTCCTCGTCGAAGCCGCGCATCGTCGCGGCCGGCGTCCCGAGCCGGACACCCGAGGCCACGGTCGGCGGGCGCTCGTCGAAGGGCACCGTGTTGCGGTTCGTCGTCAGACCCACCTCGTGGAGCCGCTCCTCCGCGTCCTTCCCGGTCCAGTCCGTGCGCCGCAGGTCGAGCTGGAGCAGATGGGTGTCGGTGCCGCCGGTGAGCAGCTCGAGCCCCCCGCCCACCAGCTCCTCGGCGAGAGCATCGGCGTTTGCCCGCACCTGCGCCTGGTAGTGCCGGAAGCCGTCGGTTGCCGCAATCCGGAAGCAGGTCGCCTTCGCCGCGATCGCGTGCTCGAGCGGCCCACCCTGAAGCCCGGGAAACACGGCGCGGTCGATCGCCTGCGCGTGCTCGCCGCGGCAGAGCACGAATCCCGAGCGCGGCCCGGCGAGCGTCTTGTGCGTGGTGGAGGTGACAACGTCGCAGTCCTCGACCGGATTCGGGTGGAGCCCGGCGGCGACGAGACCCGCGACGTGAGCCATGTCGCACCAGAGCAGCGCGCCGACCTCGTCGGCCACGCGACGGAACATCGCCGTGTCGATCGCCCTCGGGTATGCCGAGCCGCCGCAGAGGATCAGCTTCGGCCGGTGCTCGAGCGCGAGCCGCCGCACCTCTTCCTCCTCGACGAGGCTCGTCTCTCGCGAGACGCCGTAGTGGACGATCGTGTAGAGCCGGCCCGAGAAGTTGACCTTGAGGCCATGGGTGAGGTGGCCGCCATGGTCGAGCCGGAGCGAGAGCACCGTATCGCCCGGGTCGAGCAGGCCGTGATAGACGGCCATATTCGCCTGCGCGCCGGCGTGGGGCTGGACGTTCGCGTGCTCGGCCGAGAACAGGGCCTTCGCCCGGTCGATCGCGAGCTGCTCGAGCTCGTCGACGACCTCACAGCCGCCGTAGTAGCGCTTGCCGGGGTAGCCCTCCGCGTACTTGTTCGTCGGCACCGAGCCGATCGCCTCGAGCACGGACGGCCAGGTGAAGTTCTCGGAGGCGATCAGCTCGATCTGCTGTCGCTGTCGCTCGAGCTCGCGACCGAGCAGCTCGGCGATCTCCGGGTCGAGCTCCGCGAGCCCGCCGGTCCGTAGTCGGTCGAGCCGGTCTGCCTCCGTCGCCATCGGGCCATCGTACTCGCCTGCGCGGCGATCTATCTCAGCAGGCGCCGCTCGATCGAGCTGCGGCGGTCGACGAGGTCGAAGGCCGCCGAGTCTCGGCCCACGCCTCCGTCGAGGACGTCGCCGCGCCCGTCGCGCGCGCCGAGCGCGTCATTGCCTGCGTCGCCGAGCAGACGGTCGCGGCCACCCCCGCCGAGCAGCTCGTCGTCGCCTGGACCTCCCTGCAGGTGATCCGCGCCACTGCCCCCGAAGCCGAGATCACGGCCGGTACCGCCTTCGATGCGATCGGCACCGGCGCCCCCTTCGATCCGGTCCCAGCCCGCACCGCCGATGATCACGTCGTCACCGCCGAGACCCGTGATGCGATCGTTTCCACCGAGCCCGCAGATCACATCACGCCGGGGCGTTCCGCGTAATCGGTCGGGCGACACGGTGCCGACGATCGTGCACCGCACGGGCCGTCCGTCTGCCGTCCGTGGCACAGGGGCGGTCGCGAACGAGGCGGTCGCACCGGTCGTCCGCCCTGCCTGACTCTCCGCGACGACGCGGAAGAAGTAGCGGACGCCCGGTGTGAGGCCTCCGAGGCTCTGGAGGACGCCGACCGTGCTGGTACCGCTGCCGGCGCTGCCACCGCCCACACGCCGGCCGAGGGCTTGCGTCCGCCCGAGCTCGAGCCACCACGTCGTCGGCAGCCCGACGGAGCCGACGCTGCCCGAGAGGGTCGCCCGACTGATCCCGAGCCGGGTCACGATGCCGGTCGTCACAGTCGGCGGGCCGCTCGTGCGGAAGACGACGTCGTTCCCGTACGTGCGGCCGCCCGAGCTCTCGGCGACCAGGCGCACGTGGATCTCGGCGGCGACCGCCAACGCCGCGAGCGGCGCGCTCACCGGAACGGGCGAGCGGCCGTCACCGGCGGGCGCGAGCGGCGTGCGGGACCCGTACTGCACGGTCGTGCCGAGCTCGAACCACCAACTCGTCGCTCGGCCGTTGGGATTCACCGAGCCGGTGGCGGTCGCAGTCGTCGCGGCGACCGCCGACGGTGCGCCCGTCGCGACGGTCGGCGCTGCAGAGGTTTGGAAGAAGCGATCGCGTCCGTAGCTCGTGGCTGCGTCGCTGCGACCCACGATCCGGTAGTGGATCGTGGTGCCCGGCTGGAGGTTCCCGAGCGTCTCGGCGAACTCCACCGCCCTGTCGACGAACCCGACCGGCCGCTCGGGCGTGCGCGTGCCGTAGCGATCCGTCGTCCCGTACTCGAACCAGGCAGTCGAGGAGCGGCCGTTCGGGTCGACCGAGCCGCCGATCCTGGCCGAGATCGGGCCGATCGCTGCCGCGCCGCCCGTCGCCACGCTCGGGCCGGCGTCCGTGCGGAAGCTGCGGTCGCCGCCGCGCGCGGTACCGGCGTCGTTCGCGGCGACGACGCGGAAGTGATAGGCGACGCCGGCCTGGAGGCCGCCGACGTCGACCGACACCGCGAGCGGCGAGCCGCCCGAGCCCGCGTCCTGGGACGGGGTGCGCGAGCCGTATCTCGTCGAGGTGCCGTAATCGAGGTACCAGCGAGTCGGCAGCCCGTTCGGGTCGACGGTGCCGCCGAGCAGCGCACGCGTGGGGCCGATCGCCGCCGCGTTGCTCGTCGTCACGCCGGGGGCGGACCGCGTCGCGAAGGTCGCGTCGGTACCGCGGGTCGTCCCGTGCTGGTTCTGCGCGACGAGGCGATAGTGGGTGGTCGAGCCCGTTGCGAGCCCCGAGATCTGCGCTGTCACGTCGACCGGAGAAGTACCGTTGCCGGCGCTGCGAACGGCCGTGCGCGCACCGTACCCGGTCGTCGCACCGTACTCGACGAACCACGTCGTGGTCTCGCCTCCCGGGTTGACGCTCCCGTTGACGGTGGCGCTCGTCGCGCCGACGGCATTCGCGGGCCCCGTCGTCGCCGCGGGGGCCGCCGCCAGCGCGAGCGCCGTCCAGCAGGCAAGTCCTGTGGCGACCGCGAGCGTGACGGTGCGCTTCATGCGGCGAGTCTCTCGCCGCCGCGTTAGGGCCCGGTCGCCACGCGGTTAGGATCCTGTAAGACGTCGCAGCGCCTCCGCGGCAGTGACGGCACCCTCTCGCAGGACGAACGGCTCGGCGCCGGTGAGGTCGATGACGGTCGAAGCACGACCGGGCAGCCTGCCGCCGTCGAGGGTCGCCGCGACCCCTTCGCGCAGGCCAGCAGGCACCTCGTCGAGCGAGGTTGGTGAGGGCTCACCCGGCAGGTTCGCGCTCGTCGCGACGATCGCCCCGACGGCGTCCAGCAGCTCCCGCACAACGCCCTCGGCGTTCGGGACACGCACGCCGATCGCCTCCGGACGCGCGCCGGTGAGCCATGGGTAACGACGTTTCGGGTTCGGCACAACGAGCGTGAACGGCCCGGGCAGCAGCAGCGAGACCGAAGCGGGCAGCTCGCCGATGCGGTCCCGGACGACGTCGACGGAGGCGAATACGAGCGCGGTGGGCAGGATCGCCTTCCGACCTTTGAGCCGGTAGAGCGCTCGCGCCGCGTCCTCGCTGTCGGCGCGAGCGGCGAGGCCATACACGGTGTCGGTCGGCACGATCGCGAGTTTCCCAGCTCGGATCGCGGTTGCGGTCTCGTCGACCGTGCTCATGGCCCGCGGCGAGCAAGAGGGGTCTGACTGAAGTCAGACCCCGGGGTGAGAGTGGGGTCTGTGGGGTCTGGCTTCAGCCAGACCCCTCCGAACCACGCGGCGCTCACGCCGACGTGCGTCCCTCGACGACGCGCGGTCGACCGGCGAGATCGGGCGTCACGGCGACGTCTCGATATCCGAGGCCCCCGAGCACGGCAGAGACCTCGTCGCCCTGCCGCTCCCCCACCTCGAGCACGAGCACGCCGCCGGGCACGAGCACGTCGTGGGCCGATCGCGCGATCGATCCGTGCAGGCCGACGCCGTAGAGCGCGATCGCAGGCTCCCACTCCCGCACCTCGGGCTCGAGCGACGACGCGTCGCTGGGGTCGACGTACGGCGGGTTCGAGACGACGAGTTCCCACGGGCCGGGCGGCAGCCCGCTCGAGAGATCATGGTGGCGCAACTCGACCGCAAGCCCGGTGCGCTCCACGTTGGCGGCGGCAAGCGCGAGCGCTCCCGGTGAGACGTCGATGCCCGTCACGATGGCGCCCGGGTGCTCGTCGGCGAGCGCGAGCGCGATCGCACCGGAGCCCGTGCCGATGTCGAGCACACGCGGTTCCTCGCATCCGGCGAGCAGGCGCAGGCATCGTTCGACCACGATCTCCGTCTCTGGCCGTGGGATCAGCCCGCGGGCGTCCACGGTCAGTGTCAGCCGCCGGAAGCCCCACTCGCCGAGCACGTGCTGCAGCGGCTCTCGCGCCGCTCTCCGCGCGAGGAGCCCGCGGGCGGCGGTGAGCTCCGAGTCCGTCAGCCGTCGGTCGAGGTCCATGTAAAGCTCGATCCGCTCGAGCCCGAGCGCCTTGCCGAGCAGCCGCTCGGCATCGAGCCGCGCAGACGAGGCTCCCTTCGCGGCCAGGTGCTCGGTCGAGCGGCGCAGCACCTCGCCGACGGTCAGCGCGGCGTCGCTCAGAACCCGCCGGCCTCGAACCCGCGGCGCTGCTCCTCGGCCTGGAGCGCGTCGGTGAACTCGACCAGCTCGCCGTCGAGGATCTGGTCGAGCCGGTGCACCGTCAGCTTGATCCGGTGGTCGGTGAGCCGGTTCTCGGGGAAGTTGTAGGTGCGGATCTTCTCGGCGCGCTCGCCGGTGCCCACCTGCGCCTTGCGGTTCGCCGCGATCTCGGCCTGCTGGCGCTCCCGCTCTGCTTCGTAGATTCGCGCCCGGAGCACGCGCATCGCCTTCTGCTTGTTCTGGAGCTGCGACTTCTCGTCCTGCATCGCGACGACGATCCCCGTGGGCAGATGAGTGATCCTGACCGCCGAGTCGGTCGTGTTGACCGACTGCCCGCCCGGCCCGGTCGAGCGGTAGACGTCGATCTTGAGCTCGTTGTCGTCGAGTACCACCTCGACCTCCTCCGCCTCCGGCATCACCGCGACGGTCGCCGTCGAGGTATGGACTCGCCCCTGCGATTCGGTTGCCGGCACGCGCTGGACGCGATGTGTGCCCCCCTCCCACTTGAAGACGCTGTACGCCCCGTCGCCCTTGACCGCGAACACGGCTTCCTTGACGCCGCCGCCCTCGTTCTCGCTCGTGGCGAGCGACTCGGTCTTGAACCCGCGGAGCTCCGCGTACCGAGCGAGCATGCGTTGCAGCTCCCCGGCCCAGAGGGCGGCCTCATCGCCGCCGACCCCCTGGCGCACCTCGACGATCACGTCCTTGTCGTCCGCAGGATCGCGCTCGACCAGCGCGAGCTTCAGCTCCTCCTCGATCCGCTCGCGCTCGTGCTCGAGCCCGGCCGTGAGGCTCGCGAGCTCGGAGTCGTTACCCGCGTCCTCGAGGTCGGCGCTGACTTCCTTCCACCGCTGAGCCAAGCGTTGGGCCGGCTCGAGCTCCTTCAGCCGCCGTCCGACGGCCGCCGCCTCGCGGTGGTCGTTGTAGACCGAGGGATCGGCGATCCGGGCCTGAAGCTCGGCGTAGGAACGCTCGAGCTCGTCGATCAGGTTTGCGAGCGAGGACACGGCCCGATCGTAGCCGGGGTCTTGGGTCTGACTTCAGTCAGACCCGTATGTCGTCTAGGTAGCCTCGGGCGGAGGGGTCTGGCTGAAGCCAGACCCCGGCCAGACCCCGACCAGACCCCGAGCCAACCCTGGCGGGGACTATGCCAGCGTCGCCTCGAGCGTGACGTCCGGGATCCCGGCGAGGGCCTTCGACACCGGGCAGTTCTGCTTTGCGTCCTCCGCCTTCGCGACGAAGGCGGCGTGATCGAGCCCGGAAACGGTGCCGATCACGTGGATCGCGCCCTTCACGATTCCCTCGCCCGGCTGGAAGCTCACCGTGACCTCCGTCTCGAGTCGCTCGGGCGCGGCGCCGTCTTGCGCGAGTCCGTGGGAGAGCGCCATCGAGAAGCACGAGGCCCAGGCTGCGGCGATCAGCTCCTCGGGGCTCGTCTGACCGGCCGGCTCCTCCGAGCGAGAGGGCCAACTGACCGGCAGGGGCCCGACCGCGCCGCTCGTGACGCCCTCGATCGTGCCTTTGCCCTCCATCAGAGAGCCCGACCACGTGACCTTCGCCTGACGATCGGTCGCCATCAATCTCCTCCTTCGACGTGGGTGGTGGTGAGCTCGACCTCGACTCCGGCGTTGCGGAGCAACGCCGAGAACGGACAGCTTGCATCAGCCGCGTGCGCGGCAGCTTCGAGCGCCGCCGTGTCGACCCCGGGCACTTTCGCGCGCACGGCGAGTGCGGAGCGGACGATCTGATGCCCCTTGCCCTCGACCTCGTCCATCGTCACTGTGCAGCGGACGGTCAACATGCCCGGGGGTGTCTCGGCGCTCGTCAGCTCGCTCGCGAGCGACATCGCGAAGCACCCGCCGTGCGCGGCAGCGAGCAACTCCTCGGGACTCGTCTTCCCCTCTACGGCCCCGATACGGCTCGGGAGCGAGAACGGCAACGCGTCGAACGCCCCCGACGTGGCAGCGCCGATCGCACCCGTCCCGCGAGCAAGGTTCCCCTCCCACCGTATGTCTGCTTCCCGAACAATTCGTGGCAACGACGATCACACCTTTCGGGTGCTTTCCCTGACGGGAAATCATCTACTCGCGCGGCGAGCCGCGAGCCTGTTTTTCTAGGTGATTCCCGAAGGGAAGCACCCTACGCCATGACTTCGACCTTCGCTCCCACCCCGCGCTTTTCGTGGCGACGGACCTCCTCGATCGCTCGGATCGCGACTTCGACCTGGTCGAGCGTCGGCTCGCGAGTCGTGAGCCGCTGCAGCCAGAGGCCGGGCGCGAGCAGCGTCATCAAGACGCGGTTCTCCTGGTGCTTGCCCGCGTAGCGGATCAGCTCGTAGGCGAGACCCGCGATCACCGGCAGCAGGGCGATCCGGCTTGCGACGAGCCAGTACCAGTCCGGCCGGCCGACGAGCGCGAAAACGAAGATCCCGATCACCATCACCCAGAGCAAAAAAGCAGTTCCGCAGCGCGGATGGATCAAACTGAACTTCTGCACGCGCTCGGGCGTGAGCTCGGCGCCGGCTTCGAGCGCGTTGATCGTCTTGTGCTCCGCGCCGTGGTACTGGAACACCCTGCGCAAGTCCGGGAGCAGCCCGACGAGTCCGATGTAGGCGATGAAGACCGCGACGCGGATGACGCCCTCGACGATCACGAACCACTTCGTCCCGTCGATCGGGAGCCAGCTCGTGAGCAGCGCTGGTCCCACCTTGAACAGCATCAGCGCAAATCCGATCGCGAGCGCAAACGAGAAGATGATCTGACCGCGCGTGATCTCGGTGACGACCTCGCCCTCTTCGTCCTCCTCGCGGGCGGCGTAGTTCGCGGAGATCGCGAGCGCACGGAACCCGATCGCGAGCGATTCGCCGAGGGCGATCACACCGCGGATCACCGGCAGTCGCCACACGCGATGCCGCTGCATCGGCGAGCGGATCTCGCGCGCGACCTCCTCGATCGCGCCCGTCGGCGTTCGCACGGCGACCGCCCAGTTCGCCGGCCCGCGCATCATCACGCCCTCGAGCACCGCCTGGCCACCGTACGAGACCGC